>JABAOG010004874.1_pt1 | contig 10459 bp, 9 predicted proteins | sample 7062131 | NCBI WGS metagenome assembly JABAOG01 (sample SAMN14538629, study PRJNA623070) | marine sediment metagenome | biome: marine biome [ENVO:00000428]; feature: marine pelagic biome [ENVO:01000023]; material: deep marine sediment [ENVO:00002113] | place: India: Arabian Sea | collected... | reverse complement strand
CGTGATGAAGGTCTTCGAGCCGTTGACGATGTATGAGTCCCCGTCGCGGATGGCCGATGTCGTGATACCGGCGAGGTCGGACCCGGCTCCCGGCTCGGTCATGGCAATGGCGGTCATCAGCTCGCCAGACGCCAAACCAGGGAACCACCGTTCTTTTTGCTCCTCGGTGGCCAGTTCGAGGAAGTAGGGCAATACGACGTCGTTGTGGAGCGTGATGCACATGCCGGACCCAAAGGCGTTGGCACGCATCAGCTCCTCCCCGATGACGGCGTTGAAGCGGAAGTCGTCGACTCCACCGCCGCCGTGCTCCNNCCTTGTCGACGAGGCCCTCCTGCTCCCATTTGTCGACGTTTGGGGCTACCTCGCGATCGACGAACTCGCGGACCGATGACCTGAACAGCTCATGATCCGCCTCGTAGAGGGTTCTCTTCATCTACAGGAGCGCCTCAGACGCCGGTGTACATCGCGTCGATCTCGGACGTGTACTTATCGAGAACGACTTGACGCTTCAGCTTCAGCGAAGGTGTGATCTCGCCGGTGTCGGGGCTCCACTCGTCGGGAACGATCACCCACTTCTTGATCTGCTCGGAGAAGCTCGCGAGATCGGTGTACTCGATCCCGTGGGCCTCCGCCCATCCGGGTGCCTCTTCGGGGTCGAGCGCGATGATCATCGACAGGAACTTCTTCTGGTCCCCGACCATGCAAGCCTTGGAGACGATCGGGTGGTTGCCGAGGAGCGTCTCCAGCTTGGCCGGGNNGGCCGCGGTGATGATGATCTCCTTCTTCCGCCCGACGATCCAGACGAAGCCGTCCTCGTCGATCCGGGCGAGGTCGCCTGTGGTGAGCCATCCCTCCGGGAGGAAGGCCTCTCTCGTCTTGTCGTCGAGCTTGTAGTAGCCCTCGGTGACGATGCCCCCGCGCATCTGAAGCTCGCCGTCGTCCGCCGTCCGCACCTCGACACCGGGGAGAGGCGGTCCGACCGAACCGATCTTCATCATGCCGGGACGATTGGTCGTTGCCGGCCCGGTGTTCTCCGACATCCCGTAGATCTCGTGCAGTGGGATCCCGATCGTGTGGAAGAACCTGACCAGGCCCGGATCGATCGGGGCGGCTGCGGTGACGGCGATCTTGACGTCCTCCATGCCCAACCCCTCGCGAACCTTGGAGAGGGCTATCCCGTCGAGAAGACCGGCCAACGCCGGGCCTCTCTTGCCTTGCTCCTCGGCATCCACTCTCCTCGCATTGAGATCGAGTGCCTTTTGCAGGATGGATCCCTTGAGACCTTCGGCCTCNNCGGGAGTGGAACTTCTCGTACACCCTGGGAACTCCGACGAAGAGAGTCGGCTTGGCCAGCTGGATGTACTCGAGGACGCCGGCGAGGTTGGGGCAGTACCACACCTGACCGGCGAGGTAGGTGCCCATGTAGTGGGTGGCGAGACGCTCGGCGATGTGGGCCAGCGGGAGGTAGGAAACCATCCTCTCACCGATCTGGAGGTCGGCAGCCCGACGAAGGCTCTCCAGCGTCCACACCACGTTGCGGTGCGTGATCATCACGCCCTTTGGCGTGCCGGTGGTGCCGGACGTGTAGATGAGGGTGGCCAACGTATCTGGGGCGATCGCGGAGGCCGCCCGGGTAACCACGTCGCCGTCTTCCTCGAGTCGCCGGACGCCCTTGGCGACCAGCTCGTCCCAGGAGAGAACCCAGTCGAGGGTGTCGTAGTTCTCGGCACCCACCGGACATGAGGACGACATAGCGGAGGTTGGGCAGCTCGGAGCGGATCTCCTCCCACCGCTTCATGAAGTCGAGATCCTCGAGGATGGCCACGGTGGCCTTGCAGTTGTCCGCGATGTACTGGATCTGGTTGGCGGCGAGAGTGGAGTAGATCGTGACCGGGGTCGCACCGGCGTGGACGGCGGCGAAGTCAGCGATCACGTGCTCGGGGCGGTTGCCAGCCATGATGGCGACGAACTCGCCATCACCGACGCCCAGGACCTCGAGCCCGGCCGCCGCCTTGTGGACCACGTCGCGGTACTCGGACCAGGTGAGGCTCTGCCAATCACCATTCTCTTTCCAGTGGATCGCGGGCGCGTCGGGGTAGTTGTCGGCGTTTCGATTGAAGAAGTCGACGATCGTCTTGCCCTCGACGACCGCATCGATCTCGGCTCGCTCGGTGAGCGCAGCAGCGTTGACGGTCACGTTCCCTCCACAGGATCAGCCAATAGCTCCGGACTCCCTGAGCTTACCGACCTCACTGGGACTAAATCCCGCCCCCGCCAGTATGTCGGCGGAGTCGGAGCCAGGTGCCGACGGTCCGGCGTCGACGTTGGCAGGCGTCGCGGAGAACCGAGGCGCCGGGGCCGGTTGGGTCACGCCGGCGACATCGACGAACGTCCCCCGCGCCACGTTGTGCGGATGCTCACTCGCTTCGGTCATTGAGAGGACGGGGGCGACGCACGCGTCGGTGCCGCCGAAGTGACGGGCCCACTCCTCTCTGGTGCGCGTTGCGAAACGACGGGCAAACAGCTCCCGCATCTCCGGCCACCCCTCTCTTTCGTTCTGGGAACCTGCCTCCTCGGCGCTGATGCCCAGACCATCCAGCAGGGCAGCGAAGAACTGCGGCTCTAGAGCCCCGACCGCCACGTGACGCCCGTCGGAGGTCTCGTACGTCGTGTAGAAGGGGGCAGCTCCGTCGAGGAGGTTCGACTCACGCCGGGGCACCCACCATCCGTCGGCAACGAATCCGTGATGGGAGGCCATGAGCAACGCGGAGCCCTCCACCATCGACGCGTCGACAACCTGTCCCCGACCGGCGGCCCGGGCATTGATGATCGCGGCGAGGACCCCCATGGCTAACAGCATGCCCCCGCCCCCGAAATCTCCCACGAGGTTGAGCGGTGGGACAGGTGCGGATCTGGGCCCTATGGAGTGGAGCGCCCCCGAGAGGGCGATGTAGTCGATGTCGTGCCCGGCCATGCCGGCCATTGGCCCGTCCTGGCCCCATCCCGTCATGCGTCCGTAGACCAATGCCGGGTTTCGGGCGAGGCACTCTGCAGGCCCGATCCCGAGACGTTCGGCGACACCGGGGCGAAAGCCCTCGATCAGAGCATCGGCTTCCCCGACCAGGCGGAGAACCACCTCCGCTGCATCTGGATGCTTGAGATCGAGCGCAATGGACCGCTTGCCCCTGTTGAGGACGTCGTGATCTACCGAACCGATCGGGAGATTGCCGCCTCCGATGCGGTCGATCTTGACCACATTTGCCCCCAGGTCGGCGAGGACCATGCCACAGAAGGGAGCCGGGCCCAGACCCGCCAGCTCGACCACCGCCACGCCCTGGAGAGGGCCGGTCATCGGGTGCCGTCGACCAGCTCGACTCTTTCGATCAGCACCGGTATCAGCTCGTGTGATGGATTCATGCCGAAGGCACCGTACAGGAGAGCGCCCAGGATCACGTTGGCACTGTCGTCGCCCTGCGAGCGGGGGTCGATGGCGGCCGGCTCCGAGGGCAGGGCCACCACTACCTCCTCTTTGCCAGACCACGAGGCGACATTCCAGAGGTCACCCGAGATGGTGTGGTTCGGATCGGGGCCGGTGATCTCGGACGACCACGCCATCATCGTCGGCTTCTGGTAGAGCGGGATCAGCGGACGGTCCTCCAGATAGAGCCGATCCGCCCGGTTGTAGGTCGCAGCCCGCTCCCCAGGATCGGTGATAGTCGACGTGCCGCGGATCAGTCGCTCGACGTCCTCCGANNGTCGCAGTAATAGGTGGGGTTGGCGGTGATCGGGTCCTGCCTCGCCCGCCAGGAGAAGTTGATCAGCTGCCATTGGTCGGGCCCGCCGAAGAGGAAGTCCCGGGTTACGAAGTCGGAGGGGCTCCTGAAATCTCCCACGATCTCGATCCCGACCGCGGCGAGGTCTTCCCGAACGGACTCGAAGATCTCCGCCCGGGCCGGGTCGTCGTCGGTCGTCGCCCAGACGAAGGACATCCGCTCGCCTCGACACACGTAGATCCCGTCCTCGCCACGGGTGCATCCCTCATCTAACAGGATCTGCTCCGCCGCCACGGGATCGAAGCCGTCGTCGTAATGCGGCTCGTAGTGGGGGCTCGAGGACATCCAGATCGTGTTGTCGAGCGCTTTGGCGGCGGGATCGATGGGACGGACCGCCCTCTCGAGGATCTCCTCGCGGTCGATCGCCAGGCTGATCGCCACGCGCGCCCATAGCTGTGACAGGATCGCGTCTTCGTGGTTGAAATCGATGTGCTCCCAGAAAGGTCCCGACCGCACGGCGTGCTCCACCTCCTCCATGCCGGCGAGGCGCTCCACTGAGGCTGCATCGGGACGTGCGGTGACCACATCCACGTCCCCGCTCTCGAGGGCATCGAGCATGTCGTCGAGACTCTCGATGAAGACGAACCTCACTCGTTGGATGTCACCGGTCCTCGCTCCGGACAGCGGGTCTTCATCCGCCCACCAGTCCGGGTCTCTCTCCAACGTCAGGTACTCCCCCTCAGCCCACTCCCCGAGCACGAAGGGCCCTGTGGTGTCGAGATCGGCGATGGAGGCGGCGGGCCGGCCTGCCCTGAAGACTCGCTCGAAGAGGGTCTGCCAGGCCCCGTGGGGCCCGTCGAATGCCACGCGCACGGTCCGATCGTCGATCTCGTCGACCGAGGCGACTGCCGCATAAGGGGACGACACACCGTCCCCGGAGAGACCCTTGAGGGTTGCGACCGTGTGGGCGAAGTCGCCCGGAGTCACCGGTGCCCCATCTGACCAGGCGGCCGACGATCGCAGGTGGTACATGACACAGAAGTCAGTTGGGCACCCCGGCCCAGCCTCGATCTGCTCCCGGACCGCAGCGGCGGCGACGTCCGCAGTGGTCGTGGTGGTGGAGACGAGGATGGTGGTCGTGACGTCAGGTGTCGGCCTCGGTAGCAGCGGACCACTCGCCTCCGGCGTGCAGGCTGCCAGCAGCAGCCCTAGGGCCAACAGCCAGCGGAGAGGTGTCGTCATCCTGCTCAACGGTCCAGGCGGACCGCCTCGGGCCAACCCGCCGCCACGGCGTGCCCGCCCATGATCTCGCCGACCGGCAGGGTGACGTCCAAGCCAACGGCCTCGATCACCGGTGGGCGATAGAGGGTCACGTACGGAAGGTCCACGGAGACGATCCTCTCCATCTCCATCGTCCAGCGCACCGCGTCCTCGATCGTCTGAGCCGACACAAAGCTGTCGGCGGCCGCGTCGAACTCAGGGCTCGAATAGCCGGTGGTGTTGAGACCACCCGACTCCACGAGGTTCCTGGAGTGGAACAGCGCCACCAGAGTCAGCCCCGGCAGAGCTGGGTCAGGTCCTCCCCAGCCGAGGACATGCATGTCCCATGAGAGCACGTCTTCGGCGCTGCTCGGCTGGATCGCCGTTTCCACGATCGACTCCAGGTCGGTCGCCTCAGTGACGACCGGTATCCCCAGATCGGACATCCACTGCTGGACCCACAAGGCGTACGTCGCCCGAACCGGGTCTTCACCCGATCCCGGAGCCGCCCTGATCGTGAGGTCCGGCACATCGACGCCGTTGGGCATCTCCAGCCCGGAGCCCGGCACCACGTCGGCCAGCGCCCCATCGTCCTCGTAAACCAGCTGGGGCTCGACATCCCAGGTGTATCCCGCCTCGGAGAGCATCGCGATCGCCGCCTCGAACCGTTGGGCGACACTCATCGGCTTCCCATTCGACCAGCCGGGTCTGCTGACCTCCGCGTCGCCATAGGCGCTGAGGCCGGGGTGTGTGATCGTGTACGCCGGGAAGAGGGTCCCGTTGAACAGTGAAGAGGCCACCAGCTCCTTGTCGATCACCGTGGCCACGGCGGTCCGGAAGACCGGATCGGACATCGGTGGCTTCCGCAGGTTGAAGGCCAGGAAGCGGAACCCGTCGGCCCTGCTTATCGACAACTTGTCACCGCCTTCAGCAGCCACCTGGTTGTACTGAGTGAAGCTGAGCCCGTCACGGTCGATGACGAAGTCGATCTCCCCAGCCGCTCTCGCCTCGTGTGCCGCCGAGGCGTTTCCGAATCCCCGCCATTGGACCCCGGATATGAACGGACCGACCACGTGGTGCGCAAGCACCTCTCCGGACGCCTCGCCTCCGTAGACGGTGTCAGACCCGGCCCGGGCCACCCTCACGGAGCCGTCTGAGAAAACCGTCGTCTCGGTGCCTCTGTCAAAGTATCCGGGGTTGGACCGGGACACCGCCACCCCGTCCTCCCAACCCTCGAGGACCAGAGATCCTGACGAAGGCTCTCCCCCGGCTTCGACCGAGTACAGGTAGTCACGCCCTGCCGCGGCGGCGACCTGGGCGCGGTGGGCGTCGATCTGTTCGGCGGTGACCTGCTCGGGGGTCACGTCGTCGCCAGCGTCGGCGTNNGTGGGCGGGGACGAATGGGGCCATGGCCACCCCGGCCTGCCAGTCGCTCAGAGACGGGCCGGCGCCGAACTCGACGCGAATGGTGTGCTCATCGGAAGCCGACACATCGGTCACCGCAGCCGGGAAGTTGGCGGCATGACTGCCACCGAGGGCGAACTCCTGGACGACGTCGAAGTAGAAAACGAGGTCATCGGCAGTGACCGGCTCGCCGTCTGACCACTCGACGTCCTCACGGATCGCCTGCTCGACGACCCACACCGAGCCGCGCTGGCTCACTCCTGCCGGGGCCGGCGTGGCGGCCAGGGAAGGGATCTGGACGAAGCCAGGCTTGGTGAGCGCGAACAGCGATTCCTTGGTTGCGCTGAAGATCGCTCGCTCGTCCGCCGTTCCGGCAGCACCCATGGCTGCCCACCAATTGGCGACGTCGATCGGGGAGGTGAGGCCGACCCGGTAGACCGGCCCGTCGACGGCTGGATCGGGTGGCCGCGTGGTGGTCGTGCTGCGATCGAGCGCGTTCGTGTTCGTGGTGGTGGTATCCGCGGATGCGCCTGAACATGCTGCGAGGGCGAGCGCGACGAGACACAGGCACGTAAGTGCGCCGACGCGGAGCTCTCGTACCCGGATTCCCATGTGGTCAAATATCGACACACTTCTAACCTCACTGAAAATGTCCTTTGTCCGCGCGGTTGGCAGGAAGTGATCTGGAGAGGGCTCGGTGTCTTGGGCGGTACCGCCGCATTGATCGTCCTCGGTGTCGTCGGGCTCGCCCGCTTGACCGTCCCCGACGAACCCACTTTCGAAGAGGCGCTCGAGGAGGCATCCGAGGCCGGGATCGGAATCGAGGACTTCGTTCCCACCGCCCTCGGCGGGGAACTGACGATTAGCGGAGCAGCCGAGGGCACCATCGTCCTGGAACGCCCGGTGAGCGGTCCCAGCTACGGGCTGGGCAACAGTACGTCCCGTGTCTTCTTCGAGACAGATCCGCTGACCATCAGCCAGCTGTCCCATGAGGGGCTGGCGTTCTTCCCCGAGCCCGACGACTGTCAGTTCACGGAGGGAGAGCACAACCCGGACGTCGGACTTGTGGCCATTCAGATCTCGTGCCCCGGCCTGGTGGACATTCGTGACAATGGCACGGTGTCGGTGGAGGGCTTCGTCGCGCTTCCTGCAGACATGGTGATCGAGCTCGACATTCCGAAGACCGGTGGGACCGTGACCGTCGGCGATCTCACGTTCGACCCGGTGGATCCGGTGTTGTTCCTCGGCCCCGTGTTCGAGGGCGGGCGGGGTCGAAGACACCGGTCTGCGTCTCAGCAACGACGAGACCGACCCGCAGAGCAGCGCCTACGTCTTCTTCTCCTACGACGCTGTCTCCGACAGCCTCATCCTCTCCGAGGTGTACTACCGGGTGGGTGTCGCCGCAGTCGAACCGGGCGAGTGCACATCACAGGCNNACCCGCAGGCCTCCGCCTGGGAGATCAGTTTCAGCTGCGAATCAGTCGACGTCTCTTCCCATGGGTCCCTGCCAGTGGAGGGACAGGTGGTCTTCGAGAGGATCCTGATCGACGCCGACCATTAGGCGGAGAGATCGGACATGCGACCCGCCGCACCCGACACGGGTAGATAGGAGTCGACACGTCGAGGGTCGAGGCTGTGAGGGTCGAAGATCTCCCGCAGGCCCACGCCGATGAGGTAGAACGCGCCGGCCAGCAAGGTGATGCCGGCCGCTCCGGTGATCATTACCCACCAGGGTGTGTCGAGCACCCCGGCGAATAGCTCACCCCAGGTGAGACCTTCGAAGACCAGATAGCCGAATCCGATGTTGTCGCCGACACCGCTGCGGAAGGCCAGAAACGCCTCGGCGGTCACCGCGCCCGCCACCCCGATCATCGCCTGCACCGCCGCGTGGGGAACCAGGTGGGGCATAAGGTGCCTTGTCACCGTCCGCGTCATCCCCGCCCCGGCAAGACGGGNNTCGATGAATGGCTTCTCCATGACCGACATGGCGGCGACCCGAACCGTCGCCGTGGCAGGCCCCAACCCGTAGAGGACACCGAAAGTCAAACCGACCTCCAGCGCTCCGAAGCTGGCCGAGTCCGCACCGACCCCGATGATGTACACCGCGAGCAGAGCCGGCAGGAAGACCATGGCATCGCTGAGGTGGGTCACGAAACCGTCGACCCAGCCCTTCCGGTAGGCGGCTATGGAGCCGAGGACGATGGCGACGATGCCGGTGGCAAATCCCGCGGAGAGGGCCACGACCACGCTGTACCTGGCCGAGTAGGTGAACATGGAAACGACGTCTCGGCCAAGGGAGTCGGTGCCGAGCCAGTGCTCCCCGGATGGGCCCGACGGGTGAACCACCTGGGTGTCGTACCCGATGAAAGGGTCGTAGACGGTGAACTGCCCTTCCCAGATGGTGCTCTGCAGGACGGGGTGAGCGAGGACCACCAGGATGAAGAAGGCGACCAGGCCGACACCTGCCATCAACTTGGCGTTCGAGGCCCAAATGTCGCGGCGTGCCCTTCGACGCCGACGTCCCGTGCGCGTGGCCATGGCGCTATGACCTCCGTTGGCGGGGGTCGAGATAGGCGATGACGACGTCGGCCACGATTCGCAAGGCGATTCCGAGAATGCCGAGAGCGACGAGCACCCCCATGATCGTCGGGATATCCTGAGTCTCGACCGCATTGAAGAATGTCCACGACAGACCCCTGACCTCGAGGCCGTATTCGATGATCACCATCCCGGCCAGGATCGTCGGCAGGGCCAGGAATGACCCCGCGATCGCCGGGGCCAGGGCATTGCGCGTCACGTGCCGGTCTCTCACCTCGGCTTCGGTGATCCCCTTCGCCCGGGCAGTGAGCACGTAGTCCTCGTTCCGCTCGTCCTCGATCCCCACTCGCATCATGAACATGACCTGCCCGAAGGTGATCAGCACCACCCCGACCAGCACCAACAACGGACTGCCCGTCGCCACCGTCTGGGAGATGTCGGATCGGTAGAGCAGGTCGATCGCCTCGACGCCGTATCCACTGAAGGCGATGCCGACGGCGGCGGCAAGAATCGAGACCGGGATGGCGGCCACCGCCACCCAACGCACCCGGTTGCGATGCGCCCAGCTCCGTACGATCACTCCGGCCACCACCGACCCCAGAAGGGCCAGCGCCATGAGCAAGAGGACTTCACCCTGCTCCACCGTGGCATCCCTCCAGACGTCGAGGCTGTCAGCCGGCAGCCCCATCGCCTCCCGCAACTCCCAGAACGGATCGCGAAGGAAGCGGGCGATGAGGAACACCAGGAAAGGAGGGAAGATCGTGGTGAAGAGCACGCCGATAGTTGAGAGCGTGGTTCGCGTCCCCGCCCCTCGATGCCAGGCCCCGAAGCGCCCGGTCGTCTCGCCCACGACGAAAGCGAGCAGTGCCCCCACTGCGAAGACGAAAATCGTCACCGGAGCGGTCTGCATGATGATCGTCCACACCGGTTGCCCGGTGAAGGATTGGCCCAGGTCGAAGGTCACCAGGCCGGCGAGAAACTCCCCGAGACGCTCGCCCACGGGCCGGTCCAGCCCCAGTGACTCGAGGGCGGCCTGATATGCCTCGGGCCCGCCCAGCTGGGCAGGAGTGGCGAAGTTGAACGGGACCCAGACCTGGACCAGGACGAAGACGACGGCGAGGTATATCGCAAGCGTGAAGATGGCCCAGACCGCGCGTCGCGAGAGGAAGGCGACCAGCCAGGGTACCCGCGGCCGACGGGCGTCGGGTTCCGACTCAGCCACGCCCTGGGTCACGCTACGCGAGGCTAGATCTCGTTGATCCGGTAGCAGGCGGCGTAGTGGTTCTCACCCACGTCGAACATCTCCGGATGGGGGTTCTCCCGGCAGACTTCCGCGGCGAAGGGGCACCTCTCGATGAACCGGCACTCGGGTGCGGGATTTATCGCCTTGGAGATGCCGCCCTTGATCTCGACCGGCTGCCGGTGGAAGGTGGGATCCGGGACCGGCACCGCCGAGAGCAAGGCGCGGGTGTAGGGGTGGCGCG
>JABAOG010034947.1_pt1 | contig 10463 bp, 13 predicted proteins | sample 7062131 | NCBI WGS metagenome assembly JABAOG01 (sample SAMN14538629, study PRJNA623070) | marine sediment metagenome | biome: marine biome [ENVO:00000428]; feature: marine pelagic biome [ENVO:01000023]; material: deep marine sediment [ENVO:00002113] | place: India: Arabian Sea | collected... | reverse complement strand
CGATCATTCTGAGCGAGTTCGAGGCCCGGCTGCGGGCCGCGCTGGGCCTGCCGGAAAGCTGAGTACGGCACGAATGGCCGTATGGTAAGGGTCGGGTAAGAAAAGGTTGACGCATCCCACATGTCAGGGTATAGTGGCTTCAATACCCATACGTCTTAGGCCAAACGGCGGGTCGAAACGGCCCGCTGAAGACCGTCAAGGGAAGGACAACAGCCTGTGTTTCGTGAGCTGTTCAGACGTACACGTCGTACCGCAACCACTCGTCGAGCCACCCAGAAACCCACCACACCCGACACCAACGCCAAACCCAGCAAGCCTGTAACCACCTCGATTCTGGGTGCTAACACGCACTTCGTCGGGACGCTCCATACCGAGGGCAACGTTGAGGTCGCCGACCGCTTTGACGGAGATATTACGGCCAAGGGCTACGTGAAGCTCGGCAGCGATGCCACGCTCGACGGCGACCTGATCTGCGAGCGTGCGACGGTCGCCGGGCTGGTCAAGGGTAACATTATCGCCCGCTCGGTCAAGATTCTGGGCAGCGGGCGCGTGCTGGGCGACCTGAAGATGGAGCGGCTGTTCACCGAAGAGGGCGCGTTCATCCAGGGGCTGATCACGCTGGAAGAGAAGATCGACCTCGACGAGCTGACCCGCAAGCCCGCCAAGCGCACCGCGGTCAGCCTCAGCACCAAGACGACCGAGAAGCAGAGCGACTGACCTTCCCCAAACACGAAGAATCGAACGGGCGCAGCCAATGCTGCGCCCGTTTTGCGTTCAGCGGCGGCGGGCCGCGTAGCCCGGCCCCTCGCGGAAGAAGCGGCGGTTCTCCGCGATGGCCTCACGCAGCTCATCGGGGACGGCATCCTGCGGCCAGATCGCGTTGTACGGGCACGCCGGGATGCACTCGCCGCAGTCGGTACAGCGGGCGGGGTCGATGTAGTACGTCGGCCAATCGTCGACCGGCTGCCCCGGCACGATGCACGCCACCGGGCACACGACCTCGCAGCCGCCGTGGCGCAGGCACAGCCCGGTGATCACGTGCGTCACGGGGTGCCCTCGTCGAGCGTGAAGCGCCACGCGCAGTACCCCTCGCCTACGTCGTCAGGCGGGCACACCACGCACTCGGTGCGAATGCGCGGGTCGATGGTCCGGGCGAACACCGTGTACTCCGCGATGCCGACCGGCTTGCAGGGGAAGTCAGGCAGGCCCTTACGCCGACGCGTGCTCTGCACCCGGCACTCGACCATGCGGAACTCCAGCGCGCCGTCGTCCGTCCACGCCGCTTCCTGCCGGTTGACGCGCGCATACAGACGGTAGCCGAGCGCGCGCTCCAGCGCGGGCAGCCCGCCGCCCGGCTCGATCTCGAAGGCGCGCATGATGCGCCGCGCCTCGGCCTCGCTGAACCGCTCCCACGAGCGCGTGTCCATCTCGATGGCGGTGTCCATGCCGTAGGCTTCCTCCAGCGCGAGGAACCACGAGCCGTCGTGCGCCAGCCAGTTCAGCGCGTACACGTCCAGCAGCTTGAGCAGATCCTCCCGCGGGAGGCTGTCGAGGTCGATCACGGCAGCGCCTCCTCGCCGTCGAACAGCACCTCGGGCGCGTGCGCCTCACCCGGCGGCACGATGATGTGGAACCACGTCTGCCCCGGTCGCAGCGGCAGGGGGTCGCCGTCGGGGCCGTTCAGACGCAGCATCGCCTCCTCGTCGTCGCGCTGCCACGTCACGTCGTAGCGCAGCCCGTCACGCAGCAGCACACCCTGTCCCTCGCCCACAAATTCCATGTCGATAGCAGGCACCTCGACGAAGTCCTCCCGCCAGTCGTGCTCGGCGTAGATCAGCACCACGTTGTCGAACGCAAGCTGCTCCCCGGTCAGGTAGTCCTCGTCGGGGGTGGCCTCAGGCGCGTTGACTTCGAGCTGCATCTGCGTCCAGCTCAGCCAGCGGCCCGCCTCCTCGTCATAGCGCCACGTCTGCGCCGGGCCGTACTCGGGGTAGTCCACCACCAGCTCGGTGGTCGGCGTGCCCCCGGCGGGCGGAGCCGGGTCGAACGCCAGCCCCCTGCCAGCTCCGGCTCGATCTCGACGCCGCGCTCCTCCGCTGCGATCTCCCACACCCGTTCGGGGCGGGCGAACAGCGTGTGCAGGTACTCCACGCCCTCGCGGGGGGTGTTGGGCAGCCGCTCGACGTAGTAGTGTTCGGGATCCTCGCGGAACACCCGATCCTCCCACTCGTCGGTCAGCAGGATGCGGTAGCCGTCTTTGCTGGCCCCGCTGATCACCAGCAGCGCGTCGTACATCGGCAGCAGGTGCGCGTCGATCGGTCTGCCGCTGCGCACCGACCCGGCATATTCCGGCGCGCGCCCGTAGTACACCGCCGCGAAGCGAGTCTGCGCCCAGCCCTCCGACTGGTACACCCACACGTGGTCGGCGTACGACAGACCGCTCTGCGGGCGCACGGTGTCGTCCTGATTGCTGACCTTGACGATCAGCGGCGGCCGGTCGAGCGCGGCGGGGTCCGCCACCGGCAGCCCGGTCAGCGGGTTCACGCCTTCGGGGTAGTCGTCCGGCCCGGAGGGTGGCTGCGCCGTCGCCGTTGCGGCGACGTCCACGGTCGGGGCGGGCGTCGGGCTGGGGGCCGGGGTCGCGGTCAGCGTCGGGACTGCCGTCTCGGTAGCTGCGGCGGTCGGCGGGGCCTCCGTAGCAGTCGCAGCCGGAGCCTCAGCGGGCGCGGCCCCCGCACACCCGCTGAGCACCAACACCAGCGCCAGCAGCACAAAGCGGCGCATTATTCGCCCCCGATCACGTCCGCGTTGTACAGCACCTCCGGCGAGTAATCCCAGTCCGGCGGCAGCGCCACGTGGAACCACGTCTGCCCCGGCTTGAACGGGATCAGCTCGCCGTCTGCGCCGTAGAACTGGATCAGCGCCTCCGGGTCGTCACGCCGCCACGTTACGTCGTAGCGCTGGCCGTCGCGCAGCAGCACCGCGCTGCCCTCACCGGTCAGGTTCATCCCCACCGAGAGAAGCTGGTTCGGCTCGTCCTCGATGAAGTCCGCGAGGTAGTGCTCCGCCCAGATGATCACGACGTTGTCGAACGCAAGCTGCTCGCCGGTCAGGTAGTCTTCGTCCGGCGAAGGCTCCGGGCCGATCACGATCTGCATCTCCGTCCAGCTCAGCCAGCGGCCCGACTCCTCGTCGTAGCGCCAGATCTGGCGCGGCCCGCGGCCGGGGTAGTCGATGCCCATCGCGTCGGTCGCAGTACCCCCGGCGGGCGGGGCCGGGTCGAAGCGCAGGCCGTTCAGGTTGGGCGGCGTCGAGACACCGCGCTCCTCGGCGGCGGCCCACAGCGCCTCAGGGCGGGCGAACAGCACGTGGTAGTAAGCCGTGCCCTCACGCGGGGTGTCGGGCAGGCGCACCATCGTGCCGCTGCCGTCATCCCCGAAGGTGCGGTTGCGCCACGGCGCGCGGGCGATGATGCCGTTCATGCCGATGCTGCCGCCGGAGTAGGCCAGCAGCCCGTCGTACATCGGGATCAGGTGCTCGGTGTCGATCAGCCGCACCGAGCGCACCGAACCGACGGACTCCGGCGACTGCCCGTACACCACCGCGGTGTAACGCGTCTGGCCCCAGCCCTCCATGTGGTACATCCACACGTGGTCGGAGAACGACAGGCCGCTCTGCGGGCGCACCTCGTCGGACTGGTTCGACACTTTGATCAGCAGCGGCGGGCGCTCCAGCCGTTCGGGGTCCTCGACAGCCAGCCCGGTGAGCGGGTTCACGCCCGGCGGGAAGTCGTCCGGCCCGTAGACCGGCACGACGGTGGCAGTCGGCTCGCCTGCGGATTCGTCGCCGCCCACGTCCTGCGGCTCCGGCGTGGTGTCAGCGGCAGGCGGCTGCCCGCCTTCGATGCGCGGGGTAGCGGTCGGGGTTGGGTCGAGCGCCGGCTGCGGGCCACAGGCGGCCAGCAGGCTCAGCGCGATCAGAATCGAAAGGATGGGTATCCAGCGTTTCATAGGCTTCTCAGTCCAACAATCAGGGTGTGTAGATGATCTGCGGCGGCTGCAGGGTGACGGACGCTACCTGAAACCACGTCGTTCCCGGTTTCAGCGGCACGACCTCACCCTCGCCGTCCACGAGGCGAATCATATCGCCGTGGGCCGTGCGCTCCCAGCGGAGATTGTAGCGCAACCCGTCGCGCAGCAGCACCGCCTGCCCGCGCCCGGTCAGGCGTACGTCGATGGCGGGGAGCTGGTTGACCTCGTCCTCGGGGAAGTCGGCTTCACTCAACTCGGCGAACAGGATCACGACGTTGTCGAAGGCGAGCTGGCCCTCCGCCAGCGTGTCGCTGTCCGGCACGTCGTCGGTGCTGCTCAGCCAGCGCCCGCGGGCCTCGTCGTACACCCACTCGCGTTTCGGCCCGAACTGCGGGTAGTCCACCAGCACGGTGCGGGTGATCTTGCCACCGCGCGGCGCTTCCGCGGCGAAGGCCAGCCCGGCGGGCGCGTCCTTAGCCGTGAAGCCCTCCCCGCGCGCCCAGCGCCACACCGCGGCGGCGTCGGCAAATACCGTGTTCCAGAACGACACGCCCGCGGTCGGGAAGTCGGCGATGCGCGTCAGGTAGGGTTCTGCGAACCCGCGCTCCGGGCTGATCACCCGCTCGGCCCACGGCGCAGCCGCCAGCAGCTCGACGATGCGCGGCGGCCCGCCTGCCCCGCCGTTGGTGCTGCCCCCCGCGGTGACGAGCACGCCGTGGTACATCGGCACCAGCTCGTCGAGGTCGATCAGGTGCGCGCCCCGCACCGCGCCGACGCGCGTGGGTGCGTGGCTCAGGAACACCGCGGTCAGGCTGGTGCGGGCCAGCCCCTCGATCTGCGCCTCCCACACGTGGTCGGCCATCGAGAGTCCGCTCCACGGGCGCACCGCCTCGGTTTCGTTCGACACCGTGACCAGCAGCGGGGGGTGCACCAGCAGCGCCTCGCGCACCGGCAGGCCGGTCAGCGGGTTGGTGCCAGGCGGGGGGCCGGTCGGCTCGCTCGTCGGGCCGAGCGTCGCCTCCGGTGTGGGGGTAGCAGGCAGTGCGGCGGGTGCGTCAGCCAGCGCCGAGGCAGGCACGTCGGCAGCAGGCGGCGGCGCAGCCAGCGGCGCGCAGGCCACAATCGCCAGCGCCAGCAGGGCCAGCGCAGCGAGATAGTTCATGGGTCGGTGGGCGGGCATCGGCTGCGCTAACGCTCCACCGTGACGCGCTCGCCGAAATCAGGCGGCACGACCTCGAACCACGTGTTGCCGGGGCGCAGCGCCAGTGGGAAGCCAGCTTCGTTGAACAGTTGAAGCATCCCCTCCGGCTCTTCGCGCAGCCAGCGGCCTTCGAACTGCTGGCCGTCGCGCAGCAGCGTGGCAGGCCCCTCGCCCCACAGCTCGATCTCGACCGACGGCAGGCTGCGGGCCACGTCCTCGATGATGTCCGAGTTGGTGTGATCCACCACCAGCACTACCACGTTCGCTGCGCTGACCGGCGCGTCGTCGTCCGGGTCCTCCACATCCGTCTCGTCGACGTCCGGCTCGCCGCCGAGCGTCCGGACGTAGCGGGCTTCATCCTCGTCGTACGCCCACTCGACGCGGAACTGGCTGTTCGAGTAATCCACCGTGAGCCGCCCCGCGTCGCTGCCGCCCTCAGGCACCGTGTCGTGGAAGGCCAGCCCCGGCGCGAGGTCGGGCGGCTCGCTCTGATCCTGCCCCTGGGCCAGCGCCCAGATCGAGCCGGGATGCGCGTACAGCGTATGTTCGCGGGCGCGCTGGCGCTCGACGCGCGTCATGTACGGCGAGAGCTCGTAGCCGAACGGGCTTGAGTAGTTGCGCTCGAACCAGTCCGCGCGGCGCATCAGGCGCATCACGCCGTCGCTGAAACCGGACGATACGTACAGCGCGTCGAGCATCGGCACAAGCTGAAGGTCGATCAGCCGCCCGCTGCGCAGCGGCCCGACCAGCTCCGGCGTCTGCCCGTAATAGACGGCAGTGTAGCGGGTGATGCCGCCCTCGGTAATGTGCTCGAAGACGAGGTCCGCGGCATTCAGCCCGGTCTGCGGGCGGGCCTGCGGCGAGTTCGAGATCTTGATCGCCAGCGGCGCGCGGTCGAGCAGGTCGTCGTCCTGGACTGCCAGCCCGGTCAGCGGGTTCACGCCGTCGGGGTAGGCGTCCGGCCCGACCATCTCCCCGGCTTCGGGCGTGGGGGTGAGGCTGGGCGTCGGCGTTTCGGTCGGCTCAGGCGTGGCCGACGGTTCAGCCGCGCCGCCATCCCCGGCCGGGCGCGGAGTGCGGGTCGGCGTCGGCGCCAGCGTCGGCTGCGCGCGGCAGCCTGCGCCCAGCACCACGATCAACACCCCCACCGCGATTAACCTCACGGATAGCGTACGTCGGTTCACAGCTCCCCACCCCCGGCGCGGCACTCCGCAGCCACTACACAGGCGTTCATCAGATAGCATTCGCGCTGGCCCGATCGGGCCAGCGCGCCACATTATACCACCCGCCCATGCTGGGGCCGCCAGCGGATACCCGGCGCTTCCCCTGCCGCTGCCTAACGCCGCCCCTAGCCGAACCCGGCGCCGCCGCCGGTGCCACGCAGCGGTTCGCGGCCTGCGTCTTCCTCGACGTCACCCCCCGGCCCAATGTTGGCTGCCCGGGGGCGGCCCTCGACGGTCAGCTCTTCTTTCAGCGAGCTTTCACCTGCGGTGTATACGATCACGGTGTGGCCCGCCGGGTCCTTGAGCGCGGCGACTTCCTTGCCGTACGGAATCTCTTGATTCCCGAGACGGATCTTCGAGTCGTGGATGCGCTTGAACACGGTCTTGATCTCGTCCACCTCGAACACCAGCGTGACGCGCTCCGGGTGGTCGACCGGCTTGCCCTTGCGCAGCTCCAGCATCCCGCCGCCGCGCCCTGCCAGCACGAACGAATCCCGCCGATCGCGCACGACTGACAATTCGAGGTACTGCACGTACCACGCCTTAACGCGGTCGACATCGTCCACACTTAATACCACATACTGTAATTTCATCGAGTTCTCCTGTTGCGAGTTCGAACGATCAGCCGCCCGCTGCGCGCGGCACGAGCAGCGCCGCAACCGGCCCGGTATTCATCATCGCCGCGATCCCGGCCATCTCCTCCGCGGTGCAGCCGAGCAGCAGACGGACTTCGGCGATCCCGCCGACCGCGTCCACCAGGCAGAGCATGCCGTCCACCTGCACCAGCCCCGAGGAGCCGACCCACACGTGGATGTGGTGCTCGCCTTCAGGCTGCAGCACGCCGTAGTCCAGCGGGTACACTTTCTGCGGGGCGCGGGGGTGCGTCTGCCCGGCGGGCTGATCGACCACGATCGGGTGGTTGGACACGAGCGCATCTATAGTTTGCCAGAAATCACGGCTGGATTCCATCGGCGGCTCCTTTGTCGAGCTGATCGGCGGCTGGTTTCAGCCGCACCTGGCTCGCATTTTCCGGGTATTTGCCACGCTTGCCGCGGTAGAACTCGCGCAGTACCGCCATGTCCTGCTCGGCGTCCCCGGTGACCTCCAGCGGCGGCCCAAACCCGACTTCCCGGTCGGGGTAGTCGAGGTAACCGGGCACCACCGGCACGCCCGCCTCACGGGCGATGTGGTAGAACCCGCTGCGCCAGCGCTCGCCGTGGCCCCGCGTGCCCTCCGGGGGGATCAGCAGCACCAGCGGCGCGCCGCTGTCGAACGCGGCGACCGCCTGCCCGACCATCCCGCCCGGCTTCGAGCGATCCACCGCGATGCCGCCCATCCAGCGGTGCATCTTCCCGATCGGCCAGCGAAACAGCGAGTCCTTCGCCATCCAGCGCGGCTGGATGCCGCAGTTGCAGGCCGTGCCCAGCATGTACAGAAAGTCCCAGTTCGACGTGTGGGGCGCGCCGATCAGCACGTAGCGATCCAGCGCGGGCAGATCGCCTTCGATGCGCCAGCCCAGCAGGCGGAAGATCAGCCGGGACAGCGGGCACACCAGCCGCCAGAACGGGCGCGTATCGCGCGTCGCGAATTCGTCCGCCATCGCCCTCACCGCCGGAAGGTCTGCAAGGTGGTCAGGTAGTGTTCGGGCAGGCCGATGTCGTAGCGCCGCCCGTCGATCATCAGGCCGAGGTAGCCGTCTTCCTGCCGCAGCCGGTCGAGCGCCGAGGTGAGCTGGAACTCGCCGCGCTGGCGCACGTTGTGCGAGATGTGCTCCTCCAGAATCTCGAAGATCTGCGGCTTGATGATGTACTGCCCGAACACGGTCAGGTATTCGTCGTCGGGCAGGCCCGGCACACGCAGGCTGGTGCGTGCGTAGTCGACGGTGGGCTTCTCGGCNNTGCCGAAGTTGGCGATCGCGTCCTCCGGGGTGCGGCGCAGGCCGATCACGCTGGTGCCGTACTGCTGGTAGGCATCGAGGAGCTGGCGCGCGCACGAACGCTCGCCGTCGGAGTCGTACAGATGGTCGCCCAGCATCAGCAGGAACGGCTCGTCGCCCACCGCCTCGCGTGCGGCATAGACCGCATGCCCGAAGCCCTCCTGATTGCGCTGCACCGCGAACTTCACCTTCCGCCCGATCTCCAGCAGGTACTGCGCGTACTGCTGGAAGTGCGGCGGGAGCTTGTTGTAGTTCTCGATGGACACCTGCACGTTGAACAGCGACTGGAAGTCGGGCAGGTCTTCCTCCTGCACCACGATCACGACCTCGTCGATGCCTGCCTCGATGGCCTCCTCGACGATCAGCAGGATCGCGGGCTTGGCGATCCCGTCACGGTCGATGACCNNCGCCGCACCTTCGGCGTGGGGGTGAGCGTCAGCACCATGCCCTCCATGCCGAGGTCACGCGCCAGAATCTCGATCACCGCCTGCTGGTCGGCCTCGCTGCGGGCGATGAACTGCGCGGTGCCGTCCCCCTGCGAGCCGACCCCCTTGCCGCCGTAGATGTGCGGCTTGAGCGGCTCGTAGTCGAGCACGCGGTGCAGCACCGGCGCGGTCAGCTCCTCCGGGCAGGCCGGGATCGCGTAGCGGTCGAAGAACGACTGCGCCTCCCCCATGAGCTGGCCGAGCGACGCGCCATCCGCCGCGGTGACGCGCTCCACCGCCTGGTGCACGATGCGCTTGTTGATCGGCCCCAGCAGCTCCTGCACGCCGCGCTCGACCGGGTTATCCGGGAACGGGTACGCGCGGTTCAGGCGGGCGAGGATCTCCATCGTGTCTTTCTGCGCGTTGAGGTCGACCAGCACGAAGTACAGCGGATCGTCGAGCGTCAGCTCCTGCGTATCGAGCCGGTCGCCGTCGAACGTCATCAGCACCGGGCGGGTGCCGAACGCGCAGCCCTGATCCATCCGCCCGCAGCGCGAGGGCGTGGTGATCTCGCCCTGATAGGCCAGCTCCATCTCGCCGCGCACCGTGAGCTTGAGGTCGTAGATGCGGTTGAAGGCGCGCGCGGTCAGCACCGAGATCGCGGCGCTGGACGACAGCCCCTTCTTGATCGGCAGGTCGGTGCGAAAGTTGTCGATCACCAGCCCGCGCACGTGGTAGTGCGTCATCACCTGGTAAGCCACCCCCGCCATGTAGCTCCAGAAGCCGCCCTTCTGCGCCTCGGCGAGCAGCGCGCCCGGCTCCATCGGGATCTCGACCGGCCCGCGGCGCTCGCCTTCGGGGGTGGTCGAGGACAGCACGAGCGCGTTGGGGTGCGGCTCGACATCCGCGTAGATGCCCTGGTTGGTCCCCGCGATCAGGGCATAGCCCTTCTCGATGTCTGCGTTAATGCGGCGGTAGCCGCCCGCCCAGTCGGAGTGTTCCCCGAACAAGCAGACCCGCCCTGGCACAAATAACTTCAACGTGAGTTCTCCTGCATGGGTATCAGGTTCATGGTGCGGTAGCGCGGGCCGCTCAGCCGAGGCGCACGGCGGCGGCGATGCCATCGCCAATCGGGATGATCACGCCGAGCAGCCCCGGATCGTCGCTGAGGCGCTGGTTAAAGGCGCGCATCCCGCGCACGTCGGCGTCGGACTGCCGCGCCGGGTCGAGCACCGCGCCGTACATAAACGCGTTGTGCGCCAGCACCAGCCCGCCGGGGCGCAGATTCTCGATCGCCCAGTCGAGGTAGGTCGGGTAGCGGGCTTTGTCGGCGTCGATGAACACCGCGTCGAACGGCCCGTCAGCCGCCAACGCGTCCAGCCCGGCGGGGGCCTCGCCCACCCGCACCGTGACACGGTCCGCCAGCCCGGCCCGCGCAAACGACTCGCGCGCGATCTCGGCGCGCTCCGGGTTCTTCTCCAGCGTGATCAGGCGGCCCTCAGCGGGCAGCGAGCGGGCCAGCCAGATGCCGCTGTACCCCGCGAGCGTGCCGATCTCCGCCACGCGGCGCGCCCCTACCGCAGTCAGCAAGAACTGGAGCAGCCGCCCATTCTCCGGCTCGATCTCGATGGCGGGGAGGCCGTTGTC
>JABAOG010012212.1_pt1 | contig 10468 bp, 9 predicted proteins | sample 7062131 | NCBI WGS metagenome assembly JABAOG01 (sample SAMN14538629, study PRJNA623070) | marine sediment metagenome | biome: marine biome [ENVO:00000428]; feature: marine pelagic biome [ENVO:01000023]; material: deep marine sediment [ENVO:00002113] | place: India: Arabian Sea | collected... | reverse complement strand
CTGAGCCCGTTCGCGCTGGCCGCCATCGAGCTGCTGGACCGCGACGCGCCGGACTACGCGCTGGACGTCGTCTCGGTGATCGAGTCCACGCTGGAGGACCCGCGGCCGGTGCTGTCGGCGCAGCGGTTCCGCGCCCGCGGCGAGGCGGTGGCGGCGATGAAGGCCGAGGGCATCGAGTACGACGAGCGCATGGCCAAGCTCGAGGAGATCGAGCTGCCCAAGCCGCGCGCCGATCTCATCTACGCCACCTTCGAGGTCTTCGCGAAACAGCATCCGTGGGTCGGCGACGGCGACAACCTCCGACCGAAGAGCATCGCCCGCGACCTCTTCGAGATGGGCGCCTCCTTCAACGAGTACGTGAAGGAGTACGGCCTGCAGCGNNGCTGATCCAGACCGTGCCCGACACCCTGAAGACCGAGGAGCTCCGCGATCTGGAGGCCTGGCTCAAGGGCGTGGTGAAGGCGGTCGACTCGAGCCTCATCGACGAGTGGGAGCGGCTCACCGATCCCGACGCCAACGTGGACGACATCGAGAAGGTCGAGCACGAGCTCCCCGAAGAGCACGACATCACCCAGGACCGCCGCGCCTTCACGGTGATGATCCGCAACGCCGTCTGGCGGGTGGTCCGGGCGTTGGCCGCCCGCGATCTGAAGCGCCTCCGCGCCGCCCTCAGCGAGGTCCCGGAGAAGGAAGAAGTGGTCGCCGCCATCGACGGCTACTTCGAAGAGCACGAGCGCATCCTCACCGACCCCGAGGCCCGCAGCCCCAGGCACCTACGCATCGAAGAGGACGGCGACGACTGGCTCGTGGAGCAGACCATGAGCGACCCGGCGGACCACCACGACTACAAGCTCCGCCTCCGCGTCGACCGCGAAGGCAGCATCGACCAGGGCCGCCCCGCGCTGCAGTGGCTCGCCTTCGAACGCCTCTGATCCTCCTTCAGGGGCCCCAGTAGTCGAACACGAATACACTTCCCGCCGGGATCTCGAACTCGATCCCGTCCCCCGGTCCGTACTCCGCAGGTTGACAGGGAACACGGCGCCAAACGGCAATCCGGCTTCCGGTCTGCCAGTGAGCATGAAGGCACTCTAGCGGACGCGGCGCTGGCGTCCGGTATCATGGGCGCATGGACCTCCACCGCCTGGGCGAGCTGCGGAGCCTCGCGTACCACCGCGTGATCGCGGAGAGGCTCGACGAAGCGACGGTGGAGCGTGCGCGAACGAAGGCGAAGCAGGGTGCCGCCGAGGGGAACGAATACGCGAAGCGCTGGCTCGAGCTGCTCGAGGGACCGCGGGTGGCCCTTCGGGCGGCGCTGGTCGATGAGGGAGAGGCGATGGTCGCGATGCGCCAATCGTCCCCCTTCGCTGGCGCCCTGGAGCCCAGGGAGCGTTGGCGCATTCATCGGGAGGTTCGAGACCGTGAAGCGTAGCGACCTGGAGCACATCATCCGCGCCGCTGCGAGCATCAGCGAGGACGAGGAGATCATCATCTTCGGAAGCCAAGCGATCCTCGGGTCCTTCCCGGACGCACCGGAGGCGCTGCTGGTGTCCGACGAGGCGGACGTGTTTCCCAAAAACATGCCGGAGCGGGCGGACCTGATCGACGGCGCCATCGGCGAGCTCTCCCCCTTTCACGAGACCTTTGGCTACTACGCCCAGGGCGTAGGGCCCGACACCGCCGTGCTTCCGCGAGACTGGAGCGAGCGATTGGTCTCGGTGAACACGCCCGCCACCCGGGGGGCCACCGGCTGGTGCCTCGAACCTCACGACCTCTGCATCGCGAAGCTCGTCGCAGGGCGCGACAAGGACTTGCGGTTCGTCCAGGCGGCCATCGAGCACGAGATCGTGTCGCCCGCGGAGCTGCGTGACCGCCTGGCGCTAACGGCCCTCGATGAATCGCAGCACGAGCGCATCGACCATTGGCTCACCAAGGCCGCGCTCAGAGCGCCGTCCGCCACCTGAAATCGTCCATCCCACGGCCGGCCCGTCCACCCGCGCTTCCCCTCTGGTTCTCTCCCTCCGTGGCCTCTGTGGCTCCGTGACTCGGTTCGGAGGGCAGAGCGGGCGGCGAATGGTGAACCGTGCAAGAAGTGCGCAGTGCGCGACGGCGCACGCGTGCAACACCTGAAATCATTGCGGGTTTGACCCGGCACGGGTTTCGCACGATGCTATGGATCGCGTCCGAAACGGGGTCTTTCGACCCCACCTACCGAGGTCTTCATGCCCCGCTTGCGATTCCCCCTCTTCCTCCTTCTCCTCGCCGCCTGTGACTGCGGCGACGGTGGTGCCGGTGACCCCTGTCTCTCCACCGCGGACTGTGCCGCTGGCGAGATGTGCATCGACAGCATGTGCGTCGGCTCCGCCTGCACCACCGCCGCGGACTGCGCCTCCGGCCAGCTCTGCGTCGACGGGCGCTGCATGACGCGCACGCCCGACGAGTGCACCGACGAGGTCTGCGACGGGCTGGACAACGACTGCGACGGGGAGGTCGACAACGGCGTCCTGAGCGAATGCGGCAACTGCGATCCGACGTGCATGTCCTCCGGCTTCGGCCCGCCCGACGGGATGCCCTGGGACGTGAGCGACGAGAGCGAGGACGAGTCGGACGGGGTCGGCGTCGACGACGAGGGCGCGCTGGTCCTCGACTCCCGGCGCATCAACACGAACTTCATCTGGATCGCCAACACCGGCGAAGGCTCCGTCTCGCGGCTGAGCACCACCGCTCCCTACGAGGAGGTCGCGCGCTACTACACCGGCCCCGAGATGGGCGCGGGCAGCGATCCCTCGCGGACGAGCGTGAACTCGGTCGGTGACGCCTACATCGCCAACCGGCGCGGCACCGGCCTGGTCCGCATCTCGGTCCTCGGCGACGCCTGCCCGGACAGCAACGGCGACGGCGCCATCACCACCTCCCAGGATCTGAACGGCGACGGGGTGATCAGCCGCAACCTCGCCGACGGCGAGATGCTCCCCTGGGGCGAGGACGACTGCGTCCTCTGGTTCCGGGACCTCGACGACGTCTTCCCCGGCGAGACCGTCGTCCGGGCGCTGGCGGCGCAGGACGTCGCCGGCCTCGACGGCGACGTGATGGAGTACGTCTGGGTCGGCGGCCACGCCACCTCGATGGTCGCCAAGATCGATGGCGAAACCGGTGAGCCGCTCTTCTCGGTGCCGGCGCCGGTGCAGACCTACGGCTTCGCCCTCGACGGTGATGGCCAGCTCTGGATCAGCGGCCGCGGCAACCGCGCCCTCGGGCGGGTGGACACCAACCGCTGCACCGACGCCGCCAGCTGCAGCGACCCGATCTGCGTCGCCGCCACCGGCGAGAGCACCGAGTGCGACAGCGCGGTCAAGGCGCAGATCCCGGCGCCGCACCGCGCCTACGGCATCACCGTCGACTTCAACCAGCGCGTCTGGCTCGGTGGCGACGAAGCGCACCCGACCCTGAGCCTCGACGCGCGCTTCTCCCGCTACGACCCGAGCGCGCCCGGCGGCTCCCGCTGGATCCCGGTGGACGTCACCCCCGACGGCCACGTGATCAACGGCATCGCCGCCGACGCCGACGGCTGGGTCTGGGGCGCCGGCTGGAGCACCGCGGGCATCATCCGCATCGACGCCGACGACCCGACCAACTGGATCACCGTCCCCGGCACCACCGGCTTGCAGAACAAGGGCATGGCCATCGACGCCGAGGGCAAGGTCTGGTCGATCACCAACGGCAACAACCAGGCGGTGGTGGTCACCCCCGGGCCCACGATCTCCGACAACACGGTGGAGACGGGCGTGGGCGCCTCGACGCTGGTCTCGAACTACACCTACTCGGACATGACCGGTCTGCAGCTGCGGCTCGCGACCAACCCCCGCGGCTACTACCGGCACCTCTTCGAGGCCTGTGACGGGGGCGAGGTCGACTGGTCCGAGCTCCTCTTCGAGACCGAGATCCCGCCGGGGACCAGCGTCTCCTTCCGGGTGAAGACCGCCGCGACCCGCGCGGAGCTCGATCTCATCGACTGGATCCCGGTGGGCATGGCCCCGCCGGACGTGTCGCCGCTCTCCATCGCCATCGCCCTCATGGACGCGGGCGTGACGCCGGAGCGCTTCCTGCTGTTGGAGATCGCCCTTCAGGCCGAGCGCTCCAGCTCCACCGAGGTCATCACGCCTCGGGTGCGCTCGGTCGACGTGACGCACACCTGCGTGCCCATCGTCGAGTAGCCCCCACTGGGAGCGCCCCCGACCGTGAGAATGGCCCGTCGAAAGCGGGCCCAAACGCACCTCGCGTGATACGGTGATTCGTTCGAAATTCGTTCGAATCCCCCCCGATGGACGACCAGCACACCGGCCGCGAGAGCATCCCCGCGCTCGCGCGAAAACGCGCGAAGAAGGCGAAGGAGCGCGCGGAGAAGGCGGTGAAGTCGAAGTGGGGCCGACGGATCATCCGCGCCCTGCTCCTGACGGTGCTCTTCTTCTTCGGCTCGGCCATCTACCTCTCCCAGACGGAATGGGGCGAAGAGCGCATGGGGCGCCTCGCGGTCGAGGCGATCCACGACCAGCTCGGGCTGAACGCCACCCTCGACGACATCGAGGTGACCTGGGGTTGGTGGCCGCCCTCGCTGACGGTCGCCGCGGACGGCATCGAGCTCGAGCATCCCGAGGAGGGCCCCTTCGCCACGGCCGAGTCGCTGGTCATCCGCCCCTCCCTGGCCGCCCTCGTCACCGGCGACGTGGACCTGCAGACCATCGAGCTGCACTCGCCGACGGTCCGGCTGCGGGTCCGCGACGGAGCGGTGGTGAACCTGCCCGAGCTCCCCGAGAGCGATCCGGGGGGGCCGATCGAGCTACCCTTCGAGGGCCTGGAGATCACCGACGGCTCCATCGAGGTGGACGCCTCGCCCGAGGTCGTCTCGACCATCCGAGGGCTCGACCTGAGCGTGAACGCCTCGGGGGACGAGCTCGACTTCACCCTGACCACCGAAGGCGGCGAGGTGCGCCACGAAGCGGGCACCGAGGCCATCCTCGAGCTCGCGGCCAGTGGCGGCGCAGACCTGGACCACGCGCTCACCCTCGACGAGCTCCAGCTGAGCACCCCCGACCTCGGCCTGACGCTCCACAACGGCGAGCTCGCCTTCGGGGGCGACGAGCTCGCCTACGCCGGCCACGTCGTGGGTCACTTCGACACCGCCCACCTGGCGGACCTGCCCCTGGGCGTCGAGCTGCCGACCATCGAAGGGCGGGTCGCCGTCGAGGCCGACGTGTCCATGGACGACGGCGTCCCGCACGCCCGCGGCGTGCTCCAGCTGCTCGGGGTCCGGGTGGACGAGAAGTGGGGCATCGGCGAGTCGATCGCGCTGCAGCTGGAGGCCACCCCCGAGCGCATCGAGATCCTGGAGGGCAGCGAGGCGCGGCTCCCCCTCGACGGCGGCACCGTGGATCTCAGCGGCGGTCTCGATCTCGACGCCGAGGCCGGCTTCCCCATCGAGGTGCACGTCGCCTACGACTTCCAGTTCGCCAAGCTGATCCACATGCTGGGCGTCACTCCGGACACGCCGGTGTGGTGGCCGATGGAGGGCGAGGCCACGCTCCGGGGCACCCTCGACCCGCTCCTCATCGACGGCCCGGTGCAGGTGTCGACCCAGAACTTCCTGGTCACCGTCGGCCCCTACCACGCGCGGCCGCGGGAGCGGGTCATCGGTGTCCGCCACGGGCGCATCCGGGGCACCTGGCACATCGACGCCGAAGCGATGCAGTTCCAGGAGGTGCGCCTCGACACCGCCGGCTCTCGAGTGCGGGTGCCGATGGTGCACATCGGCTTCGACAACTCCTTCCGGGTCGAGGCCCACGCCGAGCGCCTGGACCTGGCCGATCTCGGACCGCTGACCGAGGACATCGTCATCGCCGGCGTGGGGACGGCCGACGTGCTGATCGGCCCCGACTTCGATGCGCCGGACGTGAGCGGCCACGCCGACCTGGACGGCTTCCAGTTCGACTTCATGCGCCTCGGCGACGTCGAATCCGACTGGCGGCTGCGGGACGACTACTACGGCGTGATCCTCCCGGAGGTCACCGCCAGCAAGCCCGCGAGCGCCTACCGGGTGAAGGACCTCGAGATCGACCTGACCGAGGGCGTCGAGGTGACCGGCCAGCTGCGGGCCTCCCGCCTCGCGCTGCAGGACGTCTATCACATCTTCCAGCTCGACCGAGACGAGCGCTTCACGCCCTACCAGGGGATGGCCCGGGGCCACATGGGCATCCACTTCACCCATGGGCGACCGGGGCAGACCGCCCAGGGCACCTTCGTCTCGGACATGGACTTCGAGCTCCTGAGCGCCGACCTCGCCGGCTTCGGCTTCGACCGCGGCCGCTTCCAGGGGCACCTCGACTGGGAGGACCTGGGCCAAGGCATCGACGGGGCCGTCCTCGACATCCGGCACTTCGGCCTGCGGAAGGAGCAAGGCGCGGTGGCCATCCGCGGGCGCATCGACCGCAACACCGAGCTGCAGCTCACCGTCGCCGCGGACCAGATCGCGCTCGCGGAGACCGAAGGGATCAACGAGAGCCTCCCGCAGCTCCGCGGCAGCTACTCGGTGCTCGGCACCATCGCCGGGACCGCCGACCTGCCGCGGATGGACCTGGACATGATGGTCACCGGCCTGGGCTGGGGCGAGGCGCAGCTCGGCGACGGCCGCGCCTACATCCGGCTGACCGATCCCTCCGACCCGTGGGTCGCCGAGGCCAAGGAGTGGAGCACGATCCCGGAGGGGGAGCCCTGCGCCCATGCGCGCCACGGGCTCGCGAACGCCGACTGGCACCCCGGACCGCCCATCCAGACCCAGGACGGGCCGGTCCCTCGGTCGCCGATTCCCCAGGCCTTCCTGGTGTGTGGCGACGGCATCGACGGGCAGGTCCTGGTGGACATGGCCCTCGGCTGGACGCCGGTCTACCCCACCCGCGGCGTCGTGGATCTGGCCCAGCTGGATCTCGCGCCCTTCCTGGGCTCGGAGGGGGAGGAGCGCGGCATCCGCGGTGGCGTCGACGGGCGCATCGCCCTCACCGGTGGCGCCATGCTCCAGGACCGTTCGCTCGACGGAGAGATCCGGCTGGAGCGCTTCGAGCTGAAGACCGACGCCCTCGCGGGCGAGGGCACCACCCTCGGGATCTGGAACGAGGTGCCGATCGTCATCGCCCTGCAGTCCGGCGGCGCGGAGATCGAGCAGCTCCGACTCGAGAGCAACGCCGAGTCCGCCTTCCGCGCGCGCGGACGGATCTCGCCCCGGGGCAGGCTCGACATGGCGCTGGACGGCGAGCTCCACCTGGGCGTGCTGGCGCTGCTGAGCGCCGACATCGGCGCTTCGAGCGGCACGATCCGGATGCACGTCGACGTCGGGGGCCCGCTGGGCGACCCGGCGGTCTACGGCGAGGCGCAGCTGCGCGGCGGCGGCATCACCACCGCGGATGGCTCTCGGCTGCGCCGCCTCCGCGGCGACGTGCGCTTCGACGCGCGGAACATCCTCTTCACCGACTTCGAAGGGCAGCTCGGTGGCGGCCGGCTCTCGGCGAGCGGCGCAGCGAACCTCGAGAACGGCGCCCTCACTCGCTACACCTTCGAGCTCGCGATGCGGAACACCGTCTTCGTCCCGGAGGAGGGGGTCGAGGTCGGCTTCGACGGCGACGCGCGCATCTCCTGGAGCAAGGGGCAGCGGCTCCCGCTGCTCTCGGGCAACCTGCAGCTCGGTCGGGTCTCCTATCGGCGGCCGATCCAGCTCAGCCCGACCCTCGGCCAGCTCTATCGGCCGCAGGTCACCGAGATCGAGCGCTACGACCCGCAGGACGACAACATCGAGCTCGACGTGCGGGTGGAGACCCGCACGCCGGTCCGAGTCACCAACAACCTGCTGGACGTGACCCTGAGCATCGAAGACCAGGAGCGTCCCTTCAAGATCGTCGGCACCGATCAGCGCTGGGGCGTGGTCGGCGACATCGGGATTCCGCAGGGCACGGTGCGCTTCCGCAACACCGAGCTGAGCGTCGCCGAGGGCGACATCACCTTCGACGATCCGACGCGCCTCGATCCGCACTTCGACGTGGCCGCGACCACCGAGATCCGTCGGCAGGCGTCGGCCGCGGACCTGACCGCCCCCGCGTGGCGGGTGCGGCTGCGTGCCCACGGGACGATGGACGCCTTCCGCATCGACGCGAGCTCGACGCCATCGCTGAGCCAGGAGGACCTGATGCTGCTGCTCACCGTGGGCATGACCTCGGCGGAGGCGCAGCAGCTGCAGGCGGGCGACGTCGGGGGCACCGCCCTCGAGGCGCTGAGCGCGCTGAGCGGCGTGAACGAAGAGGTCACCAGCGCCGTCGGGATCATCGACGACTTCGCCGTCACCACGCGCTACTCGCCGCGCACCGGCCGGCCGGAGCCGATGCTCACCGTCGGCAAGCGCATCACCGAGCGAGTCCGGCTGAGCGCGGCGACCGGTCTGAGCGGCGACGACCGCACCTTCCAGGCGGGCGCCGAGATGCGCATGGGCGACCAGACGAGCATGCAGGTCTCCTACGACAACGTGAACCGCGAGAGCGCCTCGAACGTGGGCAACATCGGCGTCGACTTCCACTGGCGCCTCGAGTTCGAGTAGCCGTGCCCCTTCTCACGCCCCAGGAGGGGCGCGCACGGGGGTCGGTTGCCGCGCTGGGACCCAGGGCCTAGTTTGGTCCGGCATGCGCATCACTGCCTTCCTCGGGCTCTGCCTCGCCCTGGTCTCCTGCGGCGACACCGACCCGGTGACCTCCATCAGCTTCGCGGCCGTGGTCGGCAGCGACACCTTCGAGTGCGGCAGCACCTACACCGGCCTCGGGGCCTCGGGTGCCGACGTCACCATCCAGGACTTCCGCTTCTACGTGCACGACGTCCGCCTGGTCGACGCCAGCGGCGAAGAGACCCCCTTCGTCCTCGAGGACGACGGCATGTGGCAGAACGGCGAGGTCGCGCTCCTCGACTTCGAGGACGGCTGCGGCGANNCCTCTCGCTCAGCGACCTCTTCTGGACCTGGAACGCCGGCTACAAGTTCATGCGCATCGACGCCAGCAGCTCGCTGGCCGAGGCCTGGCGGCTCCATCTCGGGAGCACCCGCTGCGAAGGCGACATGATGGGCACCGCCACCTGCATGGATCCGAACAGCCCCGAGGTCGGGCTCGAGGGCTTCGACCCGATGGCCGGCACCGTGGTCGCCGACTTCGCGGGACTCGTCGAGGGCTCGATGCTCGACAACACCGCCGACACCGCGCCGGGCTGCATGACGCACCCCGGTGACGACCCCGACTGCATGCCGATCTTCGACAACCTGGGCCTCCAGGGAACGGCCGGCCAACGCTTCTTCCGCGCCGAACCATGAGCGCGCGCGACATCGTCGCGCTCCTCCTCATCGCCGCGGCGGGCTGCGGCGGCGATGACGGCTACGACTGGGATCTGCCGAACGGCTTCCCCGAGCCGCGGGTGCCGGCGGACAACCCGATGAGCGTCGAGAAGGCGGAGCTCGGCCGCTACCTCTTCTACGACACCCGCCTGAGCGGCAACGAGAGCCAGAGCTGCGCCTCGTGCCACGTGCAGTCGCTGGCCTTCACCGACGGCGTCGCCNNTGGGCGAACCCCAACCTGCGCGACCTCGAGCGGCAGGCGCTGGTGCCGATGTTCGGCGAGGTCCCGGTCGAGCTCGGCCTCGCCGGCCGCGAGGAAGAGATGCTCGAGCGGCTGCGCGCCGAGCCGGTCTATCAGGACCTCTTCCCGGCGGCCTTCCCCAGCGATGGCGATCCCTTCACCGTGATGAACGTGACCAAGGCCATCGCCGCCTTCCAGCGCACGCTCATCAGCGGCGACGCCCCCTACGACCGCTACCTGGCCGGCGACGAGGACGCGATCGGCGAGGCGGCGAAGCGGGGCGCGGACCTCTTCTTCGGTGAGGAGCTCGAGTGCTTCCACTGCCACGGCGGCTTCGTCTTCAGCGCGTCGGTCGACCACGCCGACAACGTCTTCGACCAGGCCAGCTTCCAGAACAACGGGCTCTACGACATCGACGGTCGCGGCGCCTATCCGCCGAGCAACACCGGGCTCTACGAGCACACCGGCGACTTCGGCGACATGGGCCGCTTCAAGCCGCCCACCCTGCGGAACATCATGGTCACCGCGCCCTACATGCACGACGGCTCCCTCGAGACCCTCGACGACGTGCTCGAGCACTACGCGCGGGGCGGCACGCTGACCACCGAGGGAGAGAACGTCGGCGACGGCGCGCTGAACCCCAACAAGAGCCTCTTCGTGAACGGCTTCGAGCTCACCGAGGAACGCCGCGCCGACCTGATGGCCTTCTTCGAGAGCCTCACCGACGAGACCTTCCTGACGAACCCGGCGTTCTCGAACCCCTGGTAGTCACCGCCGGCGGGTAGCGAGCCGACCTCTCTAGAGCCGCCCAAAACGAGCGC
>JABAOG010010352.1_pt1 | contig 10468 bp, 11 predicted proteins | sample 7062131 | NCBI WGS metagenome assembly JABAOG01 (sample SAMN14538629, study PRJNA623070) | marine sediment metagenome | biome: marine biome [ENVO:00000428]; feature: marine pelagic biome [ENVO:01000023]; material: deep marine sediment [ENVO:00002113] | place: India: Arabian Sea | collected... | reverse complement strand
CTTGAATTCGCTGCAGATAACCCGGAATGGATGTGATCAGAATGCCAATCCCAACAACCAGCACGAAATACCACCCGGCGCGGGTGATCAGCAGCCAATTCGCCATGTGTGAAGATTGTTGTTTGCTGGTCCGGATTATTTCTGATGCCATAATTGATAATTGGATTTGAATGATTGCATCAAAGTAGAGATTTGGAGTAATCTTATCATAATTCTCCACTGCGGGAACTCTTTAATAGTTGGAGTGCAAGCAAGAAGAGCCAGAGCATTACAGTTCCGCCCATCGCGCGTTGAAGAAGCCCTGTCCATGGATGCCAGACCTGGACAACACCTTCCTGGGCAAATAAATAACTCAACATCAGCACACTTGAAGCAATTCCAAAAACTGGTGACATCTTACGCAGCATTCTCCAGTCTTTATGTTCCTTTAGTCGGCGCGGCAGTATGAACATCGCTGCAATAACGGATAAAAAGCCAATACCGGCACCAAGCGAGTGGATCGTTCCGGAGATTGTTTCTGGCACTCCAATTGGATCTGCCGGGAATATAGCATTAAGGATGAGCGCCAGGGTACCGAATGCAGAGATCAGTATGGGTCCAACGATCGAACCAGAACCCCTTCCGATGCCTCGATGTAGACCAACAGACAACCCGACGATGAGCAAACCAGTGACGATGAAATTGCCAGTTTGAGCCCAGGCGTGAGGTGCACCAGATTCGGATAGGACGCTGATACCTTGAGAGAGGTGGCTGTATCCCTCCCTGGATTCACCGATCAGGAATGCCACCGGAATGAATAAAATAGATCCAAGGATTCCACCCAGGGCTAACCATTGGTTGATTGTGTTAGAAATCGGGACTTCTTTGACGCTCATCTGTTTTCCTGCCTTCGAAATTTGATTATTTAACTGCCAATAACAAATAACCCGGCCAATGTTATGCTGGCTGTGAAACCACAAGGTGCCAAATTTCGCCCTATCCAGGGGGGAATACCAGGGATGACAGTGAGGAGACCCACCAATGCACTTGTCAGAAAGGCTGCCCCCAGTACTGGTGGGTAGACCCCAGCTCTCCAGGTAGAGATACCGATTATCAGAATTCCCATGAATGCTGATGGTGCACCGATGGCGACAAAACGCATCATTCCGGAGGGGATATTCGGCATGGTGACAGTTTCGATGGAATGGACTCCAATGTAAGGGATCACAATTCCGATAAAGAGAAATATAAAACCGATCAAACCCAGGATCCCAACCTGTGTGGATTGCCGCAGGTAAAATCCAGGCAGACCGAGAGCCATAAAGACTCCACCAGCGATAATTAAGACATTCAATGGAAACCAGCGAGCGTGTGAATAATTTTGATGCCCGGGATCCAGGATCGCGAAACTGATCCATCCAGCAGTAGCCAAAACTCCACCAATCACCAGGGTTAGTCCGCTTAAATTGTATAGATCATTGACTGTCATTGAGAATTTCCGGATCGTAATTCCGAGTAAGGTTCCACCCCATCACCGCACCGCCGGTGATGGCTGCGCACAGGTTGCCGCTGGACATGACCACCAGCATCGTGGCGCGTTGAGCGGCACCCGGGGCACCGACCACCCAGCCCGAGGCTTCAAAAGTGAGGTTGACGATCAGAAATGTCAGTCCGGTTGTCAGGCCGACCTGCCAGAACAGGGACCGCGCCGTTTGGCAATCATCTATCCCCAGACCGATCGCCCAAGCGCTGATTCCGCCTATCAAGAATGCTGATGATACAAATAAGATGGTGAAAACCCGGTGGATTGGCTGGTTGAACTCTGCAAACCACTCCACGATGACTGGCTCGAGGATTCCGAGGCTCAGCGCAAGGATCGTAGCGATGACCCCAAAACCCAGCGCACCATGCCACAATAGACGCCTTGGATTCTCGATTTTAGCGATCTTTCCCATCTGAATTCCCCAGGAACCACCACCAGCGAAAATGCCGATGACTGCCGGGATGGCAGCGATGGCTGCGTGTCCCAGGCGGACGTCGTTGACGCTGCTGCCCGGGATTAACTCGAAAGTCAGGCTTCCGGCGAGCAAGCCGACCAGCAGTCCTCCGAACAACGTCAGTACCGTGGTGTAAGCACTGCGGAGTATTGTTTTGAAAGTGGTGTTTTTCTTTACTGGGGTTAATATCTGTTTATTTTTTATACCCATTATTCATCCCTGTTCTCAACCATAGACTTTAGCTGTTCAAGATCCCGTTCCATCTGCGCTTGTTCGCTATGGGGGTTGCGTGTGACTGCCCGCACTTGCCAGCCACGCATCATCATCTCCCTTGCTGTTGCTCCACTAATATCTCCAGTTGCGCCGAAGATCAATACGCTTTTTTGCGCCATTTTTATGTACTCCATTATTAAATTATCTGGGAGACATGGAGATCTCATGGTTTTCAAGACCAGATGCTCTCCGTTGGTGCATGCATCCTTGTTTAATTTTTTAAATCATCACCATCGTGCGTTGAATTCCTCCCAGGTTGAAGGGTAGCTGCTGCCATGTGTTCCCATAATCCAATGTCTGCCAGACATCCCCATTCGCCAGCCCGGCGTATAGATGACCGGAAGCCTGTGAATCTGTCAGCAGTGCATAAGCCATATAATCTAACGGTTCGGGAAGTCCTCCGGCGAGCTGCTCCCAGGGTGCACCCCCTACCGATCGATAGATGCTGGCTTTGGCGTTTCCATCGTTATGGGCAGGCGGTGTGAATTCACCCCGCAGGGGATTTGGCATCCCGGATGCAGAGATATACCAGACTTCCGGCTGTGCAGGATCTGCAGCGACCACCCAACCATATTTCTTTTTGAGCCCGGCTTTTGGTTTGTTCCATGTTAGACCTCCATCCTGGCTGTATGCAGCTCCACCACCGCCGCCCTCATAGACCCAATCACCGTTGCTGTGATGATGAATCATCGAGTGGCAGTCCACAACGGCACCACGCCGGTGACCCGACCAGGTTATTCCCCCATCCTCAGAACGGAGAACTCCACCCAGCTCGATACCAGCCATGATCACTTTCGGGTTCGCGGGGGAAATGGTCAGTGCCTGCACATACGGTGCTAAGCTAGGTGGATTTGCTGGAGAGAACCACCACCAGCGGCGGGTTTTCCGCATTTCAGGCAATTCTTCCCAGCTCATTCCTGCGTCTTTTGTTATATAAAGGGAGACTGGACTTCCCCCAGCATAGATGATCAGGGAGTCGTGCGGGTGAACGGCCAGGGACTTGATCGGGGTGTCCTTCAAGCCGATAGACTGCCAGGTTTTTCCGGTATCTTTTGAAACCAGGACCCCTTTTGTCTGGGTACCTGCAAAAACAGTCTCAGGGTTGTGAGGATCATTGACCAGGCAGTTTACCCAAGTTCCATGTTGGGATTCAGTTACCATCCATTGGTCACCTTTAAATTCAGCCCGGGCGATGGATTCCGCGTTTGTTGCCAGGAAGATTGGTTTTTCGCGCATGCCGATACCAGGCATCCTATGCCTGCCTCAAAGTTGCAGAGTCAAACCTTCTTTCAGTCAGCAGGTGGATGCCCATTGATAACCCCGCCAGGATGCCAAAGATCAGGTTGAGCGTATTCGCCAGGTTGAAGATGCCGGCATCTGCACGGCAGGCGGCCGGGCAGTAGAAGAAAAGCCAGCTGACTGGTATTACCAACAAAACCAGCAGGTTCAACGAAAAAGCAGCGATCTTTCCGCCGCGGCTGCCGCGGATTGCCAGGATGAGCGTCCATGCCCAACCAGCAAACAGCAGGGTGAAAATAACCGCTGCCAGGTTCATCATCGATCTGTCATTGAAGTCTATAGGCAGGACGAACATGGCATCCAGAAATCCTCGCCACATCTCGCTGAGTAATGCCAGAACGGAAAGGGTAATCGCGCCGTTGAGAGAAATAAACCAGTTTTTCATTTGAAACTCCTTCTTGTTGTGTTTACTACCTTTATCAAAGATTTGATATTTCAAAAAATACGCTGCCTGCCGAGTTTTCACCGTATACCTGGATTTACTACCAGACCATGCCGATGACTGCCAGCACCATCAAGGCTGCATTGAGACGGGCACCAATGCGCATCCGTTTTTGCAGGGCTGCCATTTCGGCTTTTTGTTCCGGGTTGGCAGGTCCTTGTTGAGTAGCAATCTGTTTGCCCAAAGCCGCAAGCTGACCGGAGGGACGTCCCTGCATGGTGCCGCCGACGATTAATGCCCCAATCCCGAAGATCGCTCCCAATGTGAGGGGCAGACGCTGCGAGAACATCACGGACGGTTCAAAGCCGCCTGAATATATCCAGTACATCCATAACCCAGCTAGGATTGTCAGGAAACCCGCTAATGTTATTATCAGACTGAATCGAGTTCCTCCGCTCAGCCTCTGCATAAAATTACCTCCTTCAGGCCCGAGAGCCCTGACTGTTGGTTCAAGGAAGAAGACAGTGAACAAATTTGTGCCGACCCAGAAGATGGCGCTAAGGATGTGGATGAAACGAAGAACCTGTAATAAAAGCATTTCTATCTCCAGAGAATTGTGATCAATTGTCTTTTGCTGCCGGTAAGGATTGTAATAACATGAATAAAGCCGCAAGATCCTCATCTGTCATCAAGCCGATTTCTTTATAAGGCATATATTCTCCATCTAGCTGTCTACCATCTGGTGTGGTACCGGTTCGCAGTGTATTAATGAATTCATCTGTTGACCAGCTTCCCAGGGGACCATTGGGAGTCAGGTTTGAGCTGAATGGAGCTCCAGGTTCACCAGCTTGGGCACCAGCGTAATCCTTCCCGTGACAATCCCAGCAGCCGTGTGAATTGGCCAGGTATTCCCCGTACTCAACCGTCATCCCAGCTTGAGGGGCAGAAGGACGCGATCCTTCATGATCAATAACTTCAGCAGGGAAAATCTCTCCAAATGCACCAATCCCGTTTAATACTTTGCCCATGAATTTGATTTGTTTCTCGCCTAATTCATTGTCAACTGCGGGGACAGATTTTAAATAAGCAATCACCGCTGCCAGATCCGTATCGTTCATGTACCAGAATACTTTGGATGGCATGATCATCAAGGACTTACCATCGGGTCGGATTCCGTGGCGTANNGCTAAATTAGCCCCGTGACAACCTGAACATGAACTGGCGTAGATGTACGCACCACGGGATAAGGTTTCCGCATCATTATGGATGGCAATTTCTGCCGCCCGGACATCATAGGTCTTGTTCAACTGACGATTGCTCCTGAGGACCAGTACAGCGACTGCTACGACCACCAGACCAACGACTACACCTAACACGACTCCAATCCATTTAAATATCTTCTGCATAATTCTCCTCCAGATTGTCTTAATATGTTGCTTCATCATATCGTGGATGTGATTGATTGTCTTCGGGCGGGTGTCCCGATTCGGTCGGGAAGTTTGCCTAAGTCAGTCGGGATGTATGCATCAGTTGACGGAAAGTGGAGAAATGAAGATGGACAGACTGGAGCCCCCGAATTGGTGGAATGGGTGATGGAATTTCCACGCCGTCAGGAAGAATGATTACTTTGCCCGCATCATCGTTCACCCAAAAAAACCCAACCCCGATACTTAACGATATTGGGGCTCATTTCTTTTGTTGTATCTTGATGATTCTCTTCTATCACTTTTCTAATATCCACCACCCTATCGAGTTGGTATAATTTTAGGTTGCGCATTCGTCGTTTTTGCATATTGTTATTCGCCGGTTGAGCTTGTCGAAACCAGCGAATGATAATAATTCCTAGCACAAACGTGCTATAATTAACGGTTGTTAGCCTCTATCAAAGGTACGCTATGTCATCGAAAATCATCCGGGTGGTTGGAGCCCGGGAACACAATTTAAAGAATATTTCTGTCGAGATCCCACGCGACAAGTTTGTCGTCATTACCGGGCTGTCAGGCTCAGGCAAGTCGTCCCTGGCGTTCGACACCATCNNCGCCCGCCAGTTCCTGGGGCAGATGGACAAACCGGACGTTGATTACATTGAAGGGCTCAGCCCGGCAGTGTCGATCGACCAGAAGGGCGCCTCCCACAACCCGCGCTCGACCGTCGGCACGGTCACCGAGATCTACGACTACCTGCGCCTGCTGTTCGCCCGGGCGGGCATCCCCCACTGCCCGGAATGCGGTCAGGAAGTCCACCGGCAGTCGGCGCAGGAGATCGTCGACGCCATCCAGGCGCTGGATGAAGGCAGTCGGTTGATGCTGCTGGCGCCGATGATCCGCGGGCGCAAGGGCACCCACCAGGCTGTGCTGGAAGAGATCCGCAAAGCGGGGTTCGTACGTGCGCGTGTGGACGGCGAGGTCATCAGCCTGGATGATGACATCGAGATGGACCGCTACAAGATGCACACCATCGAAGCGGTTGTCGACCGGTTGATCGTGCGTCATCATGAAGAGGACGAAGAGATCCGCAACTTCATCACCCGGCTGACAGACTCGGTGGAGACCGCCCTGCAGTTTGGCGAGGGATACCTGACCGTCCAGGACGTCACCGACCCGGAGAACCCGGAGGAACTGTATTTCTCCGAGCACCTGGCCTGCTCCAACTGCGGGCTGAGCTTCCCGGAGATCGAGCCGCGCACCTTTTCCTTCAACACCCCCCACGGTGCCTGCCCGGACTGCCAGGGGTTGGGCGGTAAGCTGGAGATCGACCCGGACCTGCTGATGCCGGACAAAACCCTGGCACTGGCGGAGGGGGCGGTGGTGCTGACTGAGTGGAGCGGACCGCGCAGCAACGGGGGCGGTTATTACTGGCAGACTCTGGAAGCGGCAGCCAATCATTACAAAATCGATTTAAATACGCCGGTCAAGAGACTGAGCGAAGATGACCTGAAGGTTGTCATGTACGGCACCGGTGGAAAAGAGGTGCCGGTCGAGTACACCAACAAGAACGGCAGGGTGAGCACCTTTTACACTTCGTTCGAGGGGATCGTCAACAACCTGGAGCGGCGCTACAACGAAACCAGCTCGGACTATATGCGCGACAAGATCTCCAGCTATATGAGTATGAGAACGTGCCCGACCTGCGGTGGTGCACGCCTGCGTCGGGAAGCACTGGCGGTGACACTGGGTGAAGTCAACATCCTGGATGTGACCACCTGGCCGGTGCGCAAGTCGCTGGAATGGGTGGATCAACTGCGCGGGGAAGATACCCCGCTGAACCAACGCCAGCAGATCATCGCATCGCGCATCATCCGTGAGTTGGAAGAACGTCTGGGGTTTATGGTCAATGTCGGGCTGGACTATCTGACTTTAGACCGCTCGGCGGTGACTCTTTCTGGTGGTGAGGCACAGCGCATCCGCCTGGCGACGCAGATCGGTTCACGATTGATGGGGGTGCTGTACGTGCTGGATGAACCATCGATTGGTCTGCACCCGCGCGACAACAAACGCCTGCTGACCACCCTGGAAGGGATGCGCGATCTGGGGAATACCGTGCTGGTGGTCGAACACGACCATGAGACAATCGAGAGTGCTGATTTTATCGTTGACCTCGGTCCGGGTGCCGGAGAGCACGGCGGCGAGGTGGTGGCGACCGGCTCTGTTGAGGATATCCTCTCTCATCCGACTTCCCTGACCGGCGCCTACCTGAGCGGCAAGATGGAAGTCCCGATGCCAAAACAGCGCCGGGAGGGCAATGGAGAGACGATCCGCATCATCGGAGCACGGCAGCACAACCTCAAAGATATCGATGTGAAGATTCCGCTGGGCAAGCTGGTGTGCATCACCGGCGTTTCCGGCTCCGGTAAATCGACCCTGGTGGTGGATGTACTCTATCACGAACTTGCCAGGGCGCTGCACCGCGCCAAGACGTTGCCCGGTGACCATGACCGCATCGAAGGTGTCGAACACATTGATAAAGTCATCAACATCGATCAGTCCCCGATCGGGCGCACACCACGATCTAACCCGGGCACCTATACAGGACTGTTTGACCACGTGCGTTCCCTGTATTCCGACCTGCCGGAGAGCAAGATGCGCGGTTACAAACCGGGACGATTCTCCTTCAACGTGCACGGCGGACGCTGTGAGGCCTGCCAGGGCCAGGGACAATTGAAGATCGAAATGCAGTTCCTGCCGGATGTGTACGTGCCCTGCGACGTGTGTCACGGGGCGCGCTTCTCCTTCAACGTCAAGGGCGGGCGCTGCGAGGCCTGCCAGGGCCAGGGGCAGATCAAGATCGAGATGCAGTTCCTGCCGGATGTGTACGTGCCCTGCGAGGTGTGCCACGGGGCGCGCTTCAACCGCGAGACGCTGCAGATCAAGTTCAAAGGTAAAACGATCTCGGATGTGCTGGATATGCCGATCAGCCAGGCACTGGAGTTCTTCGAAGCCTTCCCACCGATGGTGCGCAAGCTGGAAACATTGGACGATGTCGGTCTGGGCTACATCCGCATCGGACAGCCGGCACCGACGCTCTCGGGTGGTGAGGCCCAGCGCGTCAAGCTGGCGCGCGAGCTCTCCAAGCGCTCGACCGGGCAGACTTTCTACGTGCTGGATGAGCCGTCCGTCGGGTTGCATACCGCCGACGTGCACAAGCTGATCGAGGTGCTCCACCGGCTGGTGGATGCCGGCAATACCGTGCTGATCATCGAGCACAACCTGGACATCGTCAAAGTGGCTGACCATATCATCGACCTGGGACCGGAGGGTGGCGACGCCGGCGGCGAGGTCATCGCCCAGGGACGCCCGGACGAGATCTGCCAGGTGGAGCGCTCCTACACCGGTCAGTACCTGCGGAAGTACGTCAAGGACCTGCATAAGTTGAAGTGCGGGGAGACAGCGTAGGCTGGAAATAAAACCAAAAAATCTTGAAAGGTTTACAAATAACCTTCAAAGAATTTAAGCTTTTGCTGGAAAAGTAAATGATAATCGGAGAAACTTCCCGAAACCTATCAGGTTGTTTTTGATTTGTAAAAAATCCCCCGGATATGCTTATCCCAATCCAAAGCGATCAGCACAATCGCCACGGTATCGATAAAACCGTGGGTGAAGATCGGCAGCCACAGGTTGTAATCGCTCCACACGAAGATGACTGCCAGTATAGCACCGACCACGGCGGTACTGATGATCCCGGTTCGGCTCTGGTAGCCGTGGGATAATCCAAACACCACTGAAGTGAAGACTACATTAAAAGTCACACTCAGCGTCCCGGTGCCGATGATCTGTGCGGTTTCAGTCATCAGGAAGCCGCGGTAAACAACTTCTTCTAATAACGCCACGAAAATCCACACCACCAACAGCCACTGCACCAGCGCCTTCCAATTTCCTTTGACGTTCTCCACAATGCTGTGGTCGTGCGGTTCACCCGTGATACGTTCGCTGAGAGGTTCCAGCAGAGAAATCGAGAACAGCTGGATGATGATACCCAGACCCAAACCCAACAGTACGGTCAACATCCAGTTATCCGGCGCGCTCAGTCCAAGGTATGCAAGTCCATCACCCCGCAGCCAGATCGCCAGGACGATAACCACCAGCGTACCGATAACACCGATACCTGGCTGTTTGATGAGACCTGTGATGACAAGCAACGCAGATGCCAGCAGAACGATCAAGATTGAAACTGTCATGTTAACCTCTATATTGTGGGATTGGAATTCCTGAAATTATACAGTATGTTGATATCTTGGAGGGGTAGTTAGATGTTCACGTGTTTTAGGATGCAAACTCCTCCCGGTGCTTGAATGATGTCCAGTATAATGGTCTTCACATGGAAAAGAACTTATCAGTACAACAAAACCACCGGGTACGAAAGCAATTGGAAGTCAGCCGTCAGCTCTGGATCGTCTGTTTGCTGGTTGGAGCCAGTTTATGGATTATCGGATTGATCCTGTGGAGCCAGGGTTCTATCGATAAAGCCGTACTCTTCAATTTCAATCCTGCCCGGGTTGATCAGGTGACCTTTGTTGCCGCCGCTCAATGGGTTTCCGATTATGGGCGTGCAGCAATCATGGCAGTTTTTGTGGTCTACCTGCTGGCTTCATTTAGGATCAGCAGGTTGGATGCGCCGCCATCGATTCACCTGTACACACTCAGTTCTTACGCGGTCAGTGGAATTGCAACGATGGTTTTAAAGGTATTTTTCGCTCGTCCCAGGCCCCTGACTACTTATGGGGATCAAATCGAGGTGCTGCGGGATTACATCAGCTATGCTATGCCGTCGGGTCATGCGACCAACAGCATCGCCCTGATTTTGCCATTCCTACTTTTTGTGCATCACAGAAGTTCTATCCATGTGGGGATCAAGATTGTCATCACGGTGATTGCTGTGGCGGTCAGCCTCAGCCGGGTCGTGCTGGGAGTGCATTACGTCGGGGATGTGATTGCCGGGATCGGCAATGCCGTGCTCTGGCTACCGGTGTCGATGCTGCTGGCGAACTGGTTGCTGGGGAAGGTGAAGAAGTGAAAAAGGAACTGAGCTGACAGTCACTCAG
>JABAOG010003962.1_pt1 | contig 10469 bp, 8 predicted proteins | sample 7062131 | NCBI WGS metagenome assembly JABAOG01 (sample SAMN14538629, study PRJNA623070) | marine sediment metagenome | biome: marine biome [ENVO:00000428]; feature: marine pelagic biome [ENVO:01000023]; material: deep marine sediment [ENVO:00002113] | place: India: Arabian Sea | collected... | reverse complement strand
GTCTTGATCTTTGCGGCCGCTTCGGTCCCGTTCATACCGGGCATCAACCAGTCCAGCACGATCAGGCTATAAGGATCAGCCGTCTCCTCAATCTTCCGGAACAAATTCTCTGCATTTTCCGCTGTATCCACGCGGAACGAGAATGATTCGAGATAGGCTTGCAGGATTTCCCTGGCCGTCGGATTGTCGTCGACGACGATCGCGTTCAGACCCTCCAGGTCGGGAGCGGTGGTGAATGTCTTCTCTTCGGCGCCCTCTCCAACACCGAGACGTACCGAGAAGAAAAAAGTGCTACCAACGCCGGGTTCGCTGTCCACACCAATGTCGCCACCCATTAACTCGACAAGTTGCTTCGAAATCGCGAGACCCAGGCCAGTGCCGCCATATTTTCGGGTGGTCGAGGTATCGGCCTGTGAGAAAGACTGGAACAGTTTTGCCACCTGCTCGTCGGTCATGCCGATGCCGGTGTCTCGAACCTCGAATTCAATAGTGACCTCGCCGTCTGCGTTCCCACCCAGCGCCATCTCAACGAGTATCTGACCCTTCTCCGTAAACTTGACCGCATTGTTGGTCAGGTTTATCAGGATTTGCCCGAGCCTTAGCGGATCGCCAACGAGAACCGTTGGAATTTTCGGGTCACGCCGAAACAACAGCTCCAGCCCTTTTTCCTGCGCCTTGACATTGGCGACTGTAGCCAGGTTATCCAGCACCTGGTCAATGTCGAATTCGATGCTCTCGATGTCGAGTTTGCCAGCCTCGATCTTCGAAAAATCCAGTATGTCGTTGATGATTCCCAGCAGTGCATGGCCCGAATTGAGCACCTTCTGGAGGTAATCGCGCTGCTTATCGCTCAGATCAGTCCGCAAGCACAGATCGGTGAGGCCGATGATAGCGTTCATGGGTGTGCGAATCTCGTGGCTCATATTGGCCAGGAAGTCGCCCTTGGCTTTGTTCGCATCATTTGCGGCCTGCATCGCTGCGCTAAGCTGCTGGGTCCGTTCCTCCACCGTATGCTCAAGACTTTCCTGGTGCTCCGCGAGGGCAAGATTCTGCTCTTGCACCTCCGCCATAAGTTCGTCGCGATTCTTGCGCTCAAAGATCTCGCGAATGCGGCTCAAGGTTTTATCGTCCGGTGCCTGAACACCCGGCAGCCTGCACGCAAGCGCCGTGCTGCTCCGGTCTTGCGTTTTTCGCAGCGTAAAAACGTCAGCCAGCACGCCCAAGGATGCTGTGCACGCCGGGAAAGTGAGTCTCAGCTCCGCTTCGCCGATGTGGGCAAGCTCAACCTGCACCTGGCAGTCGGGGAATTCGCGCAGCAGCATGCGTAAGAGCTCCGAGCCGCCGGCAGCGAGCCGCGCGGCGTGGATCGGCCTGGCTCCGAGCGCCAGCCCTACCTCGCGAAGCTTGTTCCGGCCTTCGAGAAGCGACGCCTCGTTGGAGATGCGCAAGTTGCCCAGGATTGTCATGATTTTTTTCGGCGCACGACGACGCAGGTGGCATCGTCGTAGTCTTTCCCGAAGCGGTGCACAATGCTTCGGGCGACGGTCCATGCACCGTGGGTGAACATCTGCGGGTAGTCGCTCAGCTGGAAAGACTCACTGACGCCGTCGGAGCAGCCGAGCAGGAGCTCCCCGGCATTGAGTTGCGCGCGGTGAACGACCGGCGTTCTCATCTGGGTTCCGATGACCCCGGCCGACACCGGCAAAATCACGGAGCGGGAAGGACCAAGCACGCGGAAGCACGGGTTGCCGACCCCGACAAACTCCACGTCACCGGTCTCCGTGTCCAGCACGGCCACTCCGCCCGCCGAGCCGCGTAATCCTTTGAAACGTTCGTGCAGCCTGAGGATCATTGCGAGAGGCTCGGCAATAGGATGCTGCACGACGTATTCTCTCATTTCCACAGCGAGCCCGTTGGCCTCGGCTCCGTGCCCCAGCACATCGACCAGCACGACCAGCAGCTTTTTCTCAACGGCGACAGCCAGCGCAAAGTCCCCACTGACTCGTTCGCCCAGGCACGGCCGTCCGTAGGCGGCCCACTCGAACTCTGCATCGGTCGCATTCTTCGGTCCGGCATCGGTTCCGGGCTGGCTCAACTCCATTTTGTCGCCTCTACGCGGGTTCCTTCCCCAGGGGTGCTCGTTATCGTCAACTCGTCCATCATCCGCTTCACGCCGGAGAGACCCAATCCCAGCGTGCCCCCGCTGCTGTAATGATCGGCCATAGCTTGCTCGATATCCTCTATGCCCGGTCCCCGGTCCGTCGCGACTACTCGCACCCCGCTTCCGGCGGTCCGCTCGAGCACTTCCAGCTGAATCCGGCCGTGGCCCGCATACTTTAGAATGTTTCGGGCAAGCTCCGAAGTCACGGTGGTCACTTGTTGAGCCGCTGCCTTGGACAGTCCGGCGATCCGCGCGACCCGGCTTGCCTCGATCACGGCGGCGTTCAGGCTGAGCTCGTCACGGACGATGATCGGATGCGAAGTCGCCCTCGTCACCACTGCCCTCCACACGTTGTGCCGCCCGCTTACCCAGAAGCTCGAAGGCCGTATCCAGGTCCCGGACAGCTTTCAGCTCATCGGTCTCGGCGCCCAGCAGGATAAGTGAAGCCACAACGCCAGGGTGCAGGCCGCAAACCACGGCTGGAGCGCCCATCAGCCCGGCCATTGTTATCGTTGAGCGGATGTCTTCGAAATCCGAAAGATCCATGACTTCGATGCCGGAGAGATCAAGGATCACGCCCTTGGCCTGTCGGGCCTGCAGTTCCGTCAATAGATCGTCGCGAAATTGCGCGAGGACCGCGTCGGTGAGATCCACCTGGATCGAGGCGACGAGGCACTGGTTGGAGACCTGCAGCGGAATTCGAGCGACGGGTTCGGCCACGATTTCAGCCCAGGCTGCCTGGTGCCACGTCCTGCGACTTGAGCGCCAGAGACAAGGCGTCACGCATGTTGGCGGTGGTCCGGACGTTGCCGATGTCGATGCCAAGCTCCGTGATTGTCTGCGCAATCGCCGGTGACACTCCCGATATTGTGCTCTCACAACCCATCAGCCGTGTGGCTTTGGTTACCTTGATCAGATAGTTTGCGACGGCTGTATCCACCACGCCGACACCGCTGATGTCGAGGATGAAGATACGCGCCTGCGTATCTGCGATTTTCGCCAGGGAAGCATCCATGATGTCCTGAGCGCGTTTGCTGTCAATCAGGCCTACCAACGGCAGAAGGAGAATGCCTTCCCAGATCTGGGTGACCGGGGTGGACATCTCCATCAGTGCATTTGATTGGGCGGATGCCGCCTCGTTGCTGATCCTGGCGTAGGTGTCGACCACTAAGGCCGTATCCATACTTGCCACTTTGTGCAGCGCGAGTACGGACGCGGCATAGCTTTCCGCATCCAGGCTGTCGTCGTAGAGCTCTCCCGTGAACAGAACGGTTGCCCGGTTCATGGCGGAGAAGTAGATGCCGAGCGGTAACCCTATGCGAGCATGCGTCTCGCCGACCGTCATTCGCCGGTCGAAGTAGGCCTGGTCGATCTCTCCCGCGAATACCTCCAACCAGTAAGCCTTCTGCAGGCCTTTGACGTGGTCGACCATGCCCTGATCGGGGAAGTACACGTTGAATTCGGGCAAAGTCCTCAACCATACGTAGAACGCTTTGACGAAGTCGTCCATCTTCGGTACGACGCATTCGCCGAGCTGCCTGAGTGCGGCAAGATCCGCGTCGGTGACATCGAACAAAGCACGGGCTTCGTCCGGATTGCTCATCATGGTCCCTGTGCTATGCGTTATGACGTTTGCCATCATTTACCTCACTGTGTCTGTATCGTGCACGCTGCCCGTCCCGATCATCTCAAGGGCACGTGCGATTCCTCGCTCCAACGACCTCTCGCTCACGGCATTGCTGATCTGAACTTCCTGTTGCGCCCACTGTGCGGCGATATCTGGACGCAATCCGGTCAACACTACAGTGGCCCCAAGCAGCGCGACCGCACCGGCCACAGAATTCAACCCCGCCGCACTGACCGCATCAATCTCGGGCGCACCTGTCAAATCTATAATGACCACTCTTGAGCGCTGCTTGTGCACTTCCTCAATCAAGGACTGATGCAGTTGTTCAATTCGAGACTGATCAACCACTCCAACCATCGGCACGATAATTATTTCGTCCCTGAATGGAATCAACGGAGTGGCCAACGCTTCGATGGAGGCTTCCTGCTGTTGGATAAGCTTCCGGATACTCTGCCGCATTTGTTCGAAGCTCGTCGCAAGCTCGCCAATCTCATCACTACGGTCAATGTTGAACTCAAGCTCCAGATCACCGTCGCTCAACCTGTTGGCGCTATCGCGAAGGGACTGTAAAGGCGCCACCAGGTTGCGTGCAATCAGCCACGCCAGCATTATCGCGACAATCGCCGTAACCAGCACCATCCCCGCGATCAGGTTCCGTAAGTGAAGCGCATCAGCAAAAGCTTCCGCCTGATCCCGCTCGCTCATTATGGCCCAGCGAACATCGGGGAGGTCCAGCTTGCCGTAGGCGGACAGAACCGCTTCACCGCGATAGTCATCAAATATCTGCGTGCCGGTCTGGCCGGCCAGCGCTGCACGGGTACCAGGAGTATCTACCGTCAGTAAACCGATGGCGCTGCCCACAGACCTTATGCGATCTGCCGTAGCCTGCTCGATCCCTGCGCCGACAATGCTGTCGAAGAAAGCTTCGCGATCACTGACAAAAAAACGAGACTGCGTGCGCAGCGTATAATCGGGGCCAACGATGTAGGTCTCGCCCGTCTCACCGAGACCAACACTCGACCACGAACCGCCACTTGTCATGATGTCGTCCAGACGATCCAGAGGCACCTGCACGATCAGGACACCGAGAATCTGGCCATTTCTAAATATCGGGCTGGCCAGGAAAGAGGCTTGCGCACCGTAAGACGGCATGTAGCTTGCGAAATCGACCATGCGAACGAAGTTGGCGTTGTTCGCAACGCGTGCTTCATTGAAAACGGTTGCGATATTGCTGTCCCTGTAGGGACCATCGATGAGCGATGTCGCGAAATCGATTTCCTTCTCGACCGAGTAGACGATGTAGCCGCTTTCTGCGTCTACGAGAAAAAGATCATAGAAACCGAAACGCTTCGAGAAATCTCTCAGGATTGGATGATAGTCTGCATGTACATCGTCATATCTGCTGCCATCCGAGCTTCGATCGAGCTGATACTTTTCACCAACGGGATAAGAGTTCGCCGCGATGTAATAGTGCTGCATACGCTGGGATCGAGGATCTTCCGGCCAGAGCTCTAAAAAGTTGTCCACTGGCGCCTGTGCATCCCTCGCACGCGACATGAATTCTTGCGAGTAAAAAGACCGGAGCTGTGCGGTATCTTCAACCCGATCAGACATTGGTACGCTGGCAAAAGCGTCACTAAATGATGTCATCGCTTCGATCACCGTGGGATCAGCAGATAACGTGACAACCTGATCCCTGATCGTACCGAAGAAACTGTCTACCTGATCGGACTTCAGCTCGCGCACCGCGACGAGCTGCTCGAAAGACGCATCCTCCAACGCGTTTCGCGCAACCCAATAGGCTTGCGAGCCTACGGCGATCGCGGTAGCGGCCGTCACGGCCGCAATAGCCAACATGAGTTTTGATCTAATGGAATTCATGCTCAGCTACGTCAGCACCGTCGTATATGAGCCGGACCGGTGCGGCTTGTGCTCTTGACTGGATCGTTGCGTTCCCTTGTTTGCGAGTGTCAGCATACCGCGGTTGCCGTGGAATTAAAGCTACTTTTTATTAAAGGGTTGCCAGCGTTTCGTAATGCTCCTGCAGAGCCTGCTGGAACACCTCCTCGAAAGCAAATAACTCGAAGGCGTTTTCCCCGGCGAGAGACTCGGCAAACAGGCCGCGCCGAAAACACCTCGCAAATATCCGAATCTCGGACGATCGGCGCCGCAGCAGCATGGCGGCGCGAAAATTTATGACCTCGTTTGCGGCGGCAAGAAGGTAGACAGGCGTCGCCGAATGCGGCGACAGCAACGAGTCGACTTGCTCCCATGTTCCAGGGTCCTCGAGATCCCCGTCCACGGTCGAATAACTGATTGATTCGAGCGACACATCGGCGCCGAACCGGCGGACATTCTTTGATGCCTCCGAATCGACAATCACGATATGCTCCAGCTCGTCGAGGGCCGCAACTTTCAGCAGCTCGAGTATGGTCTGCGGAAATCGGCCGAAACCGCCGAGCACCACCACGTCGCGATAACCCGTTTCTTCAAAATGCGGATGCAGAAAGTGCTCGTACAGGTGAAGCGCCGCAATTCGGTGGGTATTGAAAATCAGCGGCAGACTCGCGGGCGATGCGTCTACATTGGCGCGGTCTCGAATAAGCCGACTGACCGGGCGTAGCAAGGTCAGGTCTGTAAGGTGTACAGCGACCGGCAGATTCGGATTGCAGGACTTGGCGCTCCACGCGATTTCGAGATTGAGTAGATCGTTTTCGCTCAGAACGATCATTCGGGCTGCGCGCTCCAAATGAAGTAATTCAAAGGCTTCTTTTCGATCGAGCGACGCCCTGACGAATTGTATGTCTTCGAGTAATCCTGCCTCTTCGGCGCTGATCTTGTCGCCTTCGGCGTCGACGAGCAGCACCTGCCTTTCCGGCTCAATATGCCGAACCGCCTGAATGTAGGTCAGGCCCAGGCGACCCGCCCCGATAACAATCACGTGCCCGTCGAGGTCCCGTGCCTGGAATCTGTCCCTGCGGATGAGTTGCAGCGCTGCCTCGATTACCGTTGTCGTCGTGATGATTGGTCCGAGAAAGTAGGCAACCCAAAGCGCCCCGCGCCCGACTGCCGTTCCGCCAACCGGCACGCCGAGATCGAGGCCAGCAAAGACAAACAGACCCGCCGAGTAGTAGATCCACGCAAATATCGACAGTTCCGACATGTCCTCGACGCCTGAGGTGTCGACCCCGGAAACGAAAGCGCTGATGCCCAGAAAAAATACGATTATGATGCCGAAAAGGCGAATGCTCTGTTTATGAGCGAGAATGCCGCGAAGACCAGGCGTCATATTTGGACTGTCAGGTCCTGCCGATTCAGAAGCTCCACGATTTCGTTGACCAGTTCTGCGTCGTCATCGAACCCGTACACCGACTCCAGGTCACTATCCTGATCGTCGCTCTCGACGAAATACTGGCAGGCCGCCTCGATCAGGCGTTTGCCGAAGTCTTCCACCCTGTCCCACTCTTCGTTCAGCAGGGTCATGCAGCTGCGGGCGATGCAATCAGCCAGGTGCACGTCCAGGTCCCCGCGTTTCGTGGCGGCCTGTTCGATGTCGTCGGCATACCTCGCGATCAGGGCTTCGAGCGTCGATCTTGACGTCAGTGGCAAATCGCAGAAGCGATCCAGCGCCCGACGAAGCTCATCAGACAATTCTGTCGCCGGGACGCGCGACCGCCCATTGCTTGTCGTGTTCATCTGCAAACCTCCGGATCGCGCAAGTTTAAGCTACCCACAGTCGTGAAACCAGCCGCCGTAAAACCGTCACTCTTACCAACCCGAATTCAATTCGAGTATGCTTTCGCGGTCGCGCCAGTCGCCTCAACAAGAAACCGATGCAATACCTGATCCCGATATTCCTGGCTGCCGTCGCAATCGCGACGGCGCTCAACGTCTTTATTCGCCGTTTCAACATGCCCACCGTCGTCGGCTACATCGTCACCGGCGCGGTGATCGGTGCGCTGTTCCAGATCGACGTCCGAGGCGACGAAACGCTGCAGCACGTCGCGGAGTTCGGCGTCGTTTTCCTGATGTTCACGATCGGACTGGAATTTTCTTTCTCACACCTCAAGGAGATGAAAAAAGAGGTGCTGGTCTTCGGCGCTGCGCAGGTAGTCGGCACCACACTGGTTATCGCCATTGCCGCTAAACTTTTTTTTGACATGCCCACGGCAAACGCAATCACCGTCGGCTCTGCCCTGGCCCTGTCGTCAACGGCCATCGTGCTCAAGATTCTTAACGAGTCTGGACAGGTCAAGACCGATGAGGGGCGAAACGCCGTGGGTGTCCTGATCTTCCAGGACATCGCGGTCATCCCGATCCTGCTGATGGTTACGATCTTCACAACGGACGACAAGAGCCTGTCTTCCCTACTGGGGGAAACCGCGCTGAATGCGGCAATCGTTGTCGGACTACTATTCCTGGCGGGCCGGTTTCTCCTCGGCCGGCTGTTTCGTATCGTGTCCGACACGAACTCGAAAGAGATCTACATGGGCTCAATACTGCTTACTGTCGTAGGCGCTTCGTATTTCGCCCATCACTTCGGCTTCTCTTACTCGCTCGGCGGGTTTATTGCCGGGATGATGATCGCAGACACGATATACAAGTACCAGGTCGAGGCAGACCTCATCCCGTTTCGCGATTTACTGCTCGGCGTATTTTTTGTTTCCGTCGGGCTCCAAATCGACGCCGCGGTTGTCGCACAGAACATCTTCACAATCGTGCTGCTGGTTGTCTCGCTGATGTCTGTCAAGGCCGCGGTATTGTTTTTGGTCCTTATTCCCTGGTGCTCGAAGCGGACGTCGCTCAAATCGGCCATCACCCTGGCTCAACTCGGCGAATTCTCGCTGGTCGTGCTGTCGCTTGTGCTCGCCAATGCCATGATGGATCCCGCCCAGGTGCAGGTATTGATGGTAACCGTCGTTCTTTCGATGATTGCGACCCCATTCCTAATCAATAACGGCGACGCCATCGTTCGCCTGCTGTCGCGCGGAAAGATTCAGGCCACGCCGGCCGAGTCGGCCAGCGTAATCGGCGGTCACGTGCTGTTGCTGGGGTATGGGTATTTCGGTCAGTTGGTATCAAAGTTCCTCGACGACGCCAAGATCACGCATGTCATTGTCACCGACGGCACGGATGAATACGTAAAAGCGCGTGAGCTGGAAAAGATGGTCGTATTCGGCGACCCGGCCGATCGCGTCCTCCTGCAGCAGGTTGGAATCGACAAGGCGATGAGCACGATCATTGCGCTCGATGACGTCGACTCGGTCAAGCGCGCAAGCGCCGCGATTGAGCTCATCGATCCGTCAATCAAGGTCATCGCCAGGGTGACAACCGATGAAGAGAAAGCTGAACTGGAAAGTTTTGAACACGAACTGGTCCTGGACGGAAATACCCAGACGGCAACGCTTATTGTTGATCAGATCAGACGGTCGCGATTACTGGCCAAGGAAATGTCGGAACTCCAGTTTATGAATGAACTAGACCGGGACGATCCGCAGAGCTCGATCGAGTCGGTAACGCGCGAGCAAAAGCGATTACTGGATGTGATATCCAGATCTTTTAACGGCATGCGGCAACGCAAGGACATCATGCACCTGAAAGCGTTTCACGAGTCGTTCAATGTACTGAGTGAAATTATCGGCAACGCAATCGGTGACTTGCTGTCGCACGCATCACTAACGCCCGAGCAATACGAAGCAATCAACACGCTGGTCGACAACCAGGATCACCTGGCGCGCATGAACGATGTGATGGAAGACCTCGGCCGGGAGCTGGCCCAGTTGGCCGAGGACGATGAGACACGATCCCTTTCGGAAATGGCGGTCGAAGGGCTCGACGCCATATTGCTGACCCTCAAGGACCTCGCCGATGAATATAATGATACGGATCTCGAGCTGCTACGTAACATGACGGCGGGCGATGGTAAGGGTCTTGCCAGCATCAGGGAGTCCTATTTGAGCGCAGAACGCGACCTCGCTACTGGCAGCAAGGCCCTCCTGGTATCGGCAACCAACAACATGGACCGCTTGCGGGGCCTGTTCGGGCATGTTGCGGACAACTATCGAAGACTCGCTGGAGCGGTGGCCTGATGCAGCGCGTTGAAAGGGTGTGATCTAACTGACACTATGTATTGCGGATCCTGCGGACCCTCTATCACATGACCACGTTAATTATCGTTGACGGGCTCACCCCGGAAAACTTCAGCCCCGCTGAGCAATTCGGTAGCAGGCCGGAAAACCTGGGTAGACAGGAGATTGGACGGCTGGTTGGCCTGGGCCGGTCGGCAGGACACGGGCCGCTACCACGGTTCGTCCAGGCCGCCGCGGATTTGGCCCGCGAGCATGGCGAAGAATTTCGGCTGCTCTTCTTTACCGAGGAACATAGTGGCGAGCGGGCTGCCGACGAGACACTGATTGACGCGGTGCGAGAGTTTGCGCGGGGCTTCGATATCCTCGAGGCTGCGCAAGGGTCGGTTCCGTGGCGGCGCATCCTGGACATCGCCGGGGGTTCTCCTGGCGATGCTGTCGGAGCGCAGGCAAGCCCGAAACGCGCACTGCTCGTCGGCGCACATACCGAACTGCGTATTACCTCGATCGCGGCCGCCCTCAAGAACCTGTTGTCTTTCGACAGCGTCGCCGTATGTCCGCACCTGGTCGGCAGCGCCACGCGGGAGGCGCATTT
>JABAOG010007822.1_pt1 | contig 10473 bp, 10 predicted proteins | sample 7062131 | NCBI WGS metagenome assembly JABAOG01 (sample SAMN14538629, study PRJNA623070) | marine sediment metagenome | biome: marine biome [ENVO:00000428]; feature: marine pelagic biome [ENVO:01000023]; material: deep marine sediment [ENVO:00002113] | place: India: Arabian Sea | collected... | reverse complement strand
CCGCGTCTTCGTAGCGACGCCCGTCTCCCAAGAGTCGTCTTCACTCGGGGATCCGCCGGCCATGATCGGAACGTCGCACCCTTTTGCGCACCGTCCCGCCCGATGGGTTTGCGCGACGATCAATGCGCGAGTGATGATGCCTGGCTCCATTCGCGGCTCCCCTCGCGCCCGCTATTAAATAGGAGTCCCACGCGGCGTGAAAAGCCCGCGGCGCCGCACGGACGCCATGGACCGCGCCGACGGCAGGAGATACGAGGCGAACGGAAGAGCGGAATCAAGACGCGAAGCGGCCCGGCTCCGCTCGGGAGCCGGGCCGCCTCGACAGTCGCGGACGGCGCCGGGCGAGGCCTCAGCGCTGCGCTTGGAGCAGCGAGACCGCCGCGGTCACGCGCTCGTTCAAGGGCTTCATGGCGTCTTTGATCGAGGACGCATAGAGATCGGCGAGCTTGTTGACCTCGCCCATGTAGGTGTCGAGCGACGCCTTCGCGTAGTCCGACTGAAGCTCGATGAGCTCCTGCATGCTCTTCGCGGTGGCGGCCTTCTTGGCCACTTCCACGCCGTCTTCGAGCGCCTGCTTCGCGAACGACGCGAAGCGCGCATTGATCTTCTCCACGCCCTTGCCGGCCGTCGACGCGCTCGCCACGAACGCCTCGACGTTCTCCTTCGAGAACGCGTTGAAATCACCGAACGCCGCGGCGGCCTTCTCGAAGCCGTCCTTCAGCGCCTTGTTGCCGGCCGTCGAGATCGTCTCGAGTGTTTCGGCCGTTTGAGCCTTCGCAGGCATGTCACATCTCTCCTTGTCGCCGCTTCGCCGACCTGCGCCACAAGCGCCGCAATGCCGAACCCGTCCCGCCTCGCGGGTTGTTCCTATGGATATCGCTGCGCTGCGTCAAGGGACATTTTGTGCACCGCACAATTTTCCTGCAGCGGATCAGTTAAGTCTCGGTTAACGCTCGGGTTTCAAGGTGCGCGCAGACGGCAGCGCGAGGCTTGGTTTGGACATGGCGAGGACGGTCGCGACCATCATGACGCTCACCCTGGCGTTGTGCGCGGCCGGCCAGCCAGCGCGCGCCGCGCCCCCCCTCGGCGGCGTCGAGACGGATTGCGGCTGCGCGGAGAGCGAGGGCGCGACGATCGCGCAGGCGTCGCCCCGGCTGCGCATCGACCTCATCGACGATCCGAGCGACAGGAGCGCGCCGCCGGGCCCCCGCTTCCATGACGAGGGCTATGACGGCGACGCCCGCGCGGTCGCCGCCGCCCCGCTCGAGCCCGGCGCCCCGCCCGCCCGCGAGCGCTTGGGGGAGACGCGCGCGCCGGCGCCGCTCGCGGACTGGACCGCGGAGGCGATGCGCACCCCGCTGCGGCCGGGCGAGGGCTGGCGCATCCAGGTGGGCGCCTTCCACAGCGTCCAGCGGGCGCAGGACCGGGTCGCGGCGCTCGAGCGCATCGCCGCCGGCCCCGGCGCCGATCCCGTCCGCCTGGTGACGCCCGCGGTCGTTCGCGGCGAGCAGCTCTACCGCGCCCAGATGAGCGGCTTCTCCGACCAGCGCGCTGCCGAAGCGGCGTGCGCCCGGGTCGTCGNNTGCCGCCGCTCAGCCCGTTCGCGGACCGATGACGGGACCTCCGGCGTCGACGGCGCGCCTCGGCGGCGGCGCCGCCTCGACGCGCGAAGTGCTATCCTTCCTGTTCGGCCGACTTGGAGGACGCAGCATGTTCGGACGCCCCACCGCCTTGGCCGCGGCCGTGCTGGCCGTCGGCGGCGTGAGCCACGCGGCGCTCGGGCAGAGCGGCGCGTTCACAGTCACGGAGCTGGCGAACTTCGAGGCTCCCTGGGCGATGGAGTTCCTGCCCGACGGGCGCGTGCTGGTCAGCGAGCGGCGCGGCGCGCTTAAGCTCTACAGCCCCGGCGGCGCGATCGCGGACATCGCCGGCGTGCCGGAGGTCAGCTACGGCGGCCAGGGCGGCTTCGGCGACGTGGTGCTGCATCCCGACTTCGCCGACAACGGCCTCGTCTACATGAGCTATGCGGAGGCCGGCGGGCGCAACACCCGCGGCGCGGCCGTCGCGCGGGCGACGCTCGCGCTGAGCGGCGAGGGGGGCGCGCTCACGGACCTCGAGGTGGTCTGGCGGCAATCCCCGAAGGTCGCCGGCGGCGGCCACTACGGGCATCGGATCGCGTTCGGGCCCGAGGGTTATCTGTGGATCAGCTCCGGCGAGCGACAGAAGTTCGATCCCGCGCAGGACATGGGATCGAACCTCGGCAAGATCGTGCGCTTGAACGACGACGGCTCGATCCCGGCGGACAATCCGTTCGCCGACGAGGGCGGCGTGACCGCGCAGATCTGGTCGCTCGGCCACCGCAATCCGCTCGGCCTCGCGTTCGACTCCGCTGGCCGGCTCTGGGACGTCGAGATGGGGCCGCGCGGCGGCGACGAGCTCAACCTCGTCCTGCGCGGCGCGAACTACGGCTATCCGATCGTCTCCAACGGCGATCACTACGACGGCCGCGAGATCCCCGACCACGACACGCGGCCCGACTTCGCGGCGCCGGCGGTGTACTGGAACCCGGTGATCTCGCCGTCGAGCCTGCTGTTCTACGACGGCGACGAGTTCCCCGAATGGCGGGGCGACGCCTTCATCGGCGGGCTGTCGTCGCAGGCGCTGGTCCGCGTCGAGATCGACGGCGAGAGCGCGCGCGAGGCCGAGCGCTTCGACATGGGCATGCGCATCCGCGCCGTCGAGCAGGGACCGGACGGCGCGCTCTGGATCCTCGAGGACGAGCGCGAGCGCCGCGGCGGCCAGGGGCGCATGTTCCGGCTGTCGGCGCCGGGCTCGGGCGAGGGGTAGACACGCCGCGGCGCCCCCTCAGCCTGCCGGCAGCTCCCCCCGTAAACGGAGGGAGCACGATAATCGCCGAGGTCGTCGGGAATTCGCGCTCCCCTCGCTTGCGGGGGGAGCTGCCGGCAGGCTGAGGGGGGCCGCCGATACGGATCCGCTCATCGGTTTGCAGATGTGGCTCACCCCTTGCCGATGAGCCGGTCGCGCGCGGCGTTGAGCTTGGCGGCGAGCCAGCTCGAGCCGCCCTGGTCGGGATGGAGCTTCACCATCAGCCGCTTGTGCGCCGCGCGCACATCCTGCGCGCTCGCGCCGCGCTCGAGGCCGAGCACGGCGAGGGCCTCCTCTTCGCTCATCGCGTCCTGCGGCGGCGCGCCGGCCGAGCGCCCGCCGCCCCCGCCGCCCGCCGCCCGGCCGAAGCGCCGCTCGATGTAGGCATGCAGCAGCGCCGCGGCGTCGCGATCCTGGCCGGCGGCCTCCGCGAGGACCGCGCGCAGGTCGGCTTCGGCGAGCTCGGAAAGCCGGCGGCCCGCGAGCCGGCCGCGCTTGACCTCGCCGTCCATCGCGCCCGTGTCGCGGTCGAGGCTCATGCGCACCCAGTCCGTCTCGACCTCCGAGACCCCGCCCGCGCTCGGGCCCCCGCCCCAGCCGCCCAGGCGCAGGCCGGGGAAGAGCGCGCCGAGGCCGAACAGGATGAGCGGCGCCCCGAACACGATCGAGCCGCGCGCCGTCAAGAGCGCGCCGAGCGCGATCGCGAGCGCGCCGCCGACGCCGGTGACGATCCTGGCGACCTGCTTGGGGTCGGCGTTCACGAAGGCGCGGCCGTAGAGCAGCAGCATCGCCAGCACGCCGACGCCGATGAGGAGCCACACCATGCGTCAGCCGCCGCGCCGCGCCGTCGGCCGCGGCAGGGCGCGCGCGACCTCCCCCGCGGCGCCGCCGGCGCGCCCATAGTCCTCGAGCGCCGCGTAGCCGCCCGCCGCATACGCCGCCGCCGCGCCCAGCAGCCCCTTGAGCACGTGCGCCGCGCGCACGTCGAAAGCGTGGTAGGAGCCGCCGGTCAACCGCGCGATCTCCTTGAAGGCCTGCGCCGCGGTCGCATCGCGGCCCTCGTGAAAGATGAAGCCCGGGACGCCGCGGAGCCCGAGCCGGCCCGCGATGTCGCAGACGAGGTCGACGTTCTCCTCGAACGCGTCGCCCACATAGACGAAGGCGCTCACCCCGCCCTGCTCGGCGCGCTTGAGGACGTGACGCAGCGCGCGGCCGATCTGCGTGCGCCCGGCGAGGCAGGAGACGGCCGTCATCTTGCGCCCGAGCGCGCGCGCGTCCGTGACCCAGCCGCTCGCGCGGCATTCCCGGAAGCCGCGGAAGTACACGAGCTCGACCGCCAGACCGCCGCGATCGGCGGCTGCGGCGAACATCTCCGACTGGATCGCCATGGCCGCGTCCCACGTCGGCTGGCGGCTCATGGTGGCGTCGAGGATGACGACCAGCCGACCGCCCTCCCCGCTCGGCCGCGCGGCGGCCTCGTCGAGGAACGCCTCGACCTCCGACGACGTGTCCGGCGGCGGCGCGTCCTGGCGCCGCTCGGGCGTGCGCTCGCCCATCNNGCTCTCGTGCGCCGTCCGTGGCTCGACGCCGACGGCCCGTCTCCGATTAGAGCGCCAGGCGCGCGCCTTCAAGACCGGGCAGCCGCATGGCGATCAGGAGGTCGCGCAGCGCATTGGCCGCGGGGCTGACGCGCGCGGCGGCGCGATCGAGATCGAGCGCGGTGAGCCCGCGGGCGAAGCCCTCGCGCCAGCCCGCGTCGTCGGCCAGCACCGGCGCGCGATGCGCCCCGAGGCGGCGCTCGGCCTCCTCGAAGCGCGCGTCGGCCTCCGCGTCGTGGCCGAGCCGCCGGGTCCGCAGGATGCGCCAGTCGGGCGGCTCGCCGCCCGCGCGCGCCCGCGCCACGCGCTGCCGCCAGATCATGCGCGCATAGGCCGACGGCCGGCCGCTGTCGCGACCGGCGGCGTCGAGCTCGAAGAGACCGTCGACCTCGCCTGCGGCGTCCGCGACGACGGTGATCACGCGATCGGCGCGCGCTACGGCGTCCCGCGCCAGCACATCGCATCCCGCGGGCAGGTCCGCGACCACCACCGCGCACGTGCGCCGCATGGCCTCGAGCACGGCGGGCCAGCGCGCGCGCTCGCCTTCGGCGTCCAGCGGCGCGCCGTCGATCGCCGCGGGCATCACGAGATCGCCCAGGCTCGCGTTGGCGCTCTCGCGGCGGCGCAGCCAGCGCGTGAGCCCGCGGTCGCGCACGTCGAGGTCCACGATCCCGGCGGCGAGGCCGCGCTGCAGCGCCGCCACCGCCAGGTGCGCGGCGAGCGTCGTCCGTCCCGCCCCGTCCTTGGGGGCGCTCAGCGCGATGACGCAGCACGTCGGGCGCGCCAAGGCGCCTCGCGCCGCCCCGGCGGGGACGGCGGGCGCCGCGACCTCGTGCGGATCGGGCGCGCTGCGCGTCGCCTCGGACATTGACGCTCCTCGACCACCTTGCAATGCGCAAATCGCTACACCGAGTCCGTGCGCAAGAGGCGAGTCTTTCGAGAGAGGCTCGCCCGAGAGGGGAGCCGCCGCGCCTCGCCGTGCGCTCTGCATCGACCGCCGCGCTTGCGCTATGAGAGACGTCGCGATTCGCGGAGACCGCCGTGCCCGACCGAGACATCCCCGTAGCGCGCGCGCCCGGTGCGCTGACGACCGCCTTGGCCGACGCGCGCGCGGCGGGCGCGCGGATCGGGCTCGTGCCGACCATGGGGGGGCTGCACGAGGGCCACCTGTCGCTCGTGCGGCTGGCGAAGGCGCAGGCGGACGTGGTCGTGGCGAGCCTTTTCGTCAATCCGACCCAGTTCGCGCCCGGGGAGGACTTCGACTCCTATCCGCGGCGGGAAGCCGCGGACGCTGCGCTGCTCGCCGGCGCCGGCTGCGACCTGCTTTATGCTCCATCGGCCGACGTCATGTACCCGGAGGGGTTCGCGACGACCGTCCAGGTGGCGGGCCCGGCGCTCGGTCTCGAATCCGACGCGCGCCCGCACTTCTTCGCCGGCGTCGCGACCGTCGTCGCCAAGCTGCTGTGCCAGGCCCGTCCCCATGTCGCAGCGTTCGGCGAGAAGGACTACCAGCAGCTCCTCGTGGTCCGCCGGCTCGTCCGCGACCTCGACCTCGGCGTGGCGATCCTCGCCGGACCGACTGCGCGCGAGCCGGACGGCCTGGCGATGTCCTCGCGCAACGCCTACCTCGACGCCCCAGCGCGCACGGTCGCGGGGCGCCTGAGCGACGTGCTGTTCGCGCTCGCCGCGGAGCTCGCCGCGGGCGCGCCCTGGCGGGCGGCGGAGGCGCGCGGGCGCGACGCGCTCTCCCGGGCGGGGTTCGAGGCCGTCGACTACGTCGCCGTGCGCGACGCCGCGACCCTCGCCGCCTTCGCGGGCGAGACGATCGACGCCGAGGCGCGCGTGCTGGCGGCGGCGCGCGTGGGCGGCGTGCGGCTCATCGACAACGTGGCGGCCACGCCAGCGGCGGCGCGATGACCCGCACGGACGTCTTCTCCCCCGCCGAGCGCTCCGCCGTCATGGCCGCGGTCAAGGGCAAGGACACGACCCCGGAGCGGATCGTCCGCCGGCTCGCGCACGCCCTGGGCTATCGCTTCCGGCTCCACCGCAAGGACCTCCCAGGCGCGCCGGACCTCGTGTTCCCCTCCCGCGGCAAGGCGATCTTCGTGCACGGCTGCTTCTGGCACGGCCACGACTGCGCGCGCGGGTCGCGCGCGCCCAAGGCCAACGCCGCCTACTGGCGCGCCAAGATCGCGCGCAACCGCGAGCGCGACGCGGCCAGCTTGGCGGCGTTGCGCGAGCTGGGCTGGGCGACGCTGGTGCTGTGGGAATGCGAGCTCAAGCGCGAGGATCTTCCCGCCCGGCTGCGCGGCTTTCTTGGCCCGCCCGGCGCGTCGGCTTATGGGAGGGGGCGCGCGCCACGGCGCGCCCCGAAACACTCTCCGGCGCGCGCGGCCAGGCGGAAGAGACCCGCGACCGCCGACCGAGGCCACTGATCCAGGGGGAGCCCATGCACGAGCTGACACGACGGCTCATCGAACGGATTCACGCGCAGACGACGGCGGGTCAGCTCGACTGGGTCGAGGGCGGCGGCCGGAACTCGTTCGCCTTCGAAGCCGACGGCTTGAGCGTGATCGTCAACGCGAGCGCGTCCACCGCCTCGATCGCGATCGCCGACGCCGACGGGCGCGAGCTCGAGAGCCTGAACGAAGAAGAGCTCGCCGCGGCGAGCAGCCCCTCGGGCAAGGACTACGAGACGCTCGTGCGCGAGATCCATCAGAGCGCCCGCCGCGTGGCGCTCGGNNCGCATCCTGAGGGCGATGGGCGATTGAAGGGCCACGGGCTTCCGCATCACCTTACGGCGCCTAATCCCTTAATCTTGACGACGTGCAGGAGCATCAGCGTCAAAGCTCGCCCGCTCGTTCGATCCCCCTTGACCTGAGACTACAAACGTAGTTCCATCGGCTACGAGTGTAGCCGGAGCGGGCGCATGACGATCTCCATCTCCGAAGCCGAGGCGCTCGTCATGCAGGTGCTCTGGCGCGGCCATCCGCGCGAGGCGCGCGAGATCGCCGCGGCGCTCGCCGAGACGGGCTGGAAGCGCACCACCGTCAACACGCTCATCGCCCGGCTTGAGAAGAAGGGCGCGGTCGGCGTCGAGGAAGGCTCCTCCCCCAAGCGCTACCTCCCGCTCGTCGACAGCGCCGAGTACGCCCGCGCGGAGACGCGGCGGCTGGTCGACCTCGCGTTCGAGGGCCGCATCGCGCCGCTCGTCGCGAGCTTCGCCGGCGAGAAGCCGCTCTCGCCCGAGGAGCTCGAGGAGCTGCGCGCGCTCGTCGAGAAGATGTCCGATGACGACCGATAGCCTCCTCGCCTGGCTGGGCGAGGCTTCCCTCGTCCTCGGGCTCGCCGTGGTGCTGGTGCTGCTCGTTCGCAGCGCGGCGCGCGGACGGCTGAGCGCGACGTGGACCTATGCGCTGTGGCTCGCCGTTCCCGCGGCGGTGCTCGCGACGCTCGCGCCCGCGGGGCTCCTCCAGCTCCCCGCGCCGCCCGCGCCGGCGTGGCTGCCGCCGCAGCTCGAGCTCGCCCTCCCCCCGCTCGACATCGAGCCCGCGGCGGCGCCGCGGCGGGGCGGGGCCCGACTCTTGGCGAGGTCGTCCTCACGGTCTGGCTCGTCGGCTTCGCCCTCTTTGTCACGGCGCGTTCGGCCGCGCAGCGCCAGTTCGGCCGCGCCGTGGCCGCCGCAGCGCGGCCGCCCGCGCCGTCCGAAGTCGGCGCCCTGGCCGCCGCGGCGGCGGGCACGCCGCTCGCCCCCGCGCGCCACTTCCGCTTCACCGACCGAATCGGCGGCCCGCTCGCGTGCGGGATCCTGCGTCCGCTCGTCCTGCTCCCGGAGTCCTTCCTCAGCCGCCACAGCGCCATCGAGCGGCGCGTGATCGTGCTCCACGAGGCGGAGCATGTGCGCGCGCATCACCTCCTCCATCGCCTGCTGGCGCGGATTCTGCGCGACCTCTTCTGGTTCCACCCGCTCGCCTGGGCGGCCGAGCGGGCGCTCGTCGCCGACCAGGAGCTCGCCTGCGATCAGGCCGTGCTCGCGCGCGATCGTGCGATCCGCCCACGGACCTACGCCGCGGCGCTGCTCGGGGCCGCTGGTCACGCCGCCGAAGGCGCGCCGCTCGCTCCCGTGTCGGCCGGCGTCGCGCTCGTCACGCTCGGGCATCTCAAGGCGAGGACGGTCATGCTCGCCCGCCATGCCTCGATCGGTCGCACGCGCGCGGCGGGCGCGCTCGTGGTCGGCGCCGTCGCGGCGCTGTCGATGACCGCGGGCCTCACGTCCTGCGGCGTGACGACCGAGGCCCGGCGGACGCCGCCCGAGGCGGCGGTGAGGGTGCTGGACGCCCGCATCCTCTCATCCGAGGTGGGCGAGTCGGTCGTCGCCGCGCAGGAAAAGATGGCCGCCGAGCACGCGGACTACGCCGGCGCGCTCGCCGACCTCTCGCGCGCGCTCGCCATGCCGGGCCTCACGGCGTACGAAACCGGCGTCGCCCTCTACATGGCCGGCGCGGCGAAGTATCAGCTCGACGACCCCGAAGGCGCGCTGGCGGACTGGAGCCGCGCGCTCGCGGAGGGCGAGCTGGCCGCGGGCGAGCGGCTGAGCCTCATGTACAACACCGGTCAGCTCGCGCTCAGCGAAGGGCGCTACGCCGAGGCGGTCGACCGGCTCGAGCTCTGGATCGACGCCGGCGGTGAGCCGAGCGACGTCGTCCACCTCAACCTCGTGGCGGCGTACGTGGAGATCGGCGACCTCGAGGGCGCCCTCGGCCATGCCCGGCAGGCCTTCGACACGGCCGATCCCAGGCGGAAGCGCCACTACGACACGCTCAACTATCTCTATTCGGAGCTGGGCATGCACGAGGAACGCTCGGCGCTGCTCGACGAGATGGTCGAGCTCTATCCGGAGGAAAAGAGCGTCTGGCTGTCGATGGTGGCGAATCGGCTGACTGCGGGGCGGGAGCGCGAGGCCTTCGAGATCCTCTCGACCATGTACCTGAACGGCATGATGGCCACCGAGAGCGAGATCATGCGGGTGGTCGACTACTACGACCACTACGAGATGCCCTTCCTCGCCGCGCGCATCCTCGANNGCTCGAGCGCGAGGCCGGCGAGTGAGGCTGACGCAGCGCGCGCCGGCGGCATGAGCTCTGCGCTCCTCTGCGTCCTCTGCGGTGAGACTCCTCGCAGCAGAATTCACCGCAGAGGACGCAGAGGAGCGCAGGGAGCGAATCGCACGTTCAAGGAGGATGACGCCATGAGCCTCTTGAGACGTTCGAGATCACGTGTCCTGGCCGCGGCCGTCGGGGCGGTCTGCGCCGCCTGGGTCGTCACGGGCGGCGCGGCGGCGCAGCGGGCGGGCGACGACGAGCAGAGCGGCGCCAACCGCGCCTTCTCCCCCCGCCTCGGCGAGATCGCGATGGCCGCGCGCGAGAAGCTGCAGGCCGAGCCGCCCGACCCGCGCGGCGCGATCGCCGATCTCGACCGCGCGCTCGAGATCCGCGGCGTATCGGCCTATGAGAAGGGCGTGATCCTGCGGATGCGCGGGCAGGCCAAGTACGACCTCGACGATGCACGCGGCGCGCTCGCCGACTGGAGCCGCGCGCTCGAGGAGGGCGACCTGGTCGAGAGCGAGCGGCTGGCCCTCATGTCCGCCGTCGGGCAGCTCCATCTCCTGGAGGGCGACTATCGCGAGGCGGTCGAGCAGCTCGAGGAATGGATTCGCCTCGGCGGCGAGGCGAGCGACAAGGTCCATCTGAACCTGGTGCGCGCCTACGTCGAGCTGGGGGAGCCGCGCGCGGCGCTCGGCCACGCGCTGCAGGCCTACGAGAAGGCCAGCCCGCGCGAGAAGGCGCACTACGACGCGCTCAACTACCTCTACGCCGAGCTTGACAGGCCGGCCGAGCGCGCCGCGCTGCTCTCCGAGATGGTCGAGCTGTTTCCTCAGGACAAGGACGTTTGGCGGTCGATCGCGGCGCTTCACTTCGAGGCGGGACGC
>JABAOG010013949.1_pt2 | contig 10474 bp, 9 predicted proteins | sample 7062131 | NCBI WGS metagenome assembly JABAOG01 (sample SAMN14538629, study PRJNA623070) | marine sediment metagenome | biome: marine biome [ENVO:00000428]; feature: marine pelagic biome [ENVO:01000023]; material: deep marine sediment [ENVO:00002113] | place: India: Arabian Sea | collected... | reverse complement strand
AAAAAGGATGTTGAGGCGGCAATTACGGTGGCCATGACGAATGGTTGAGCCTGGAGGTCCAGGCCGAAGGCGATGTCGATGGCGATTGGAACTACCAGAACGGCCGCGGCCGCATTTGAAATCACTTCGGTCAGCAAAGCAGTCAGAACAAATATAGTCCCTAAAACAATAATTGGTCCCATATTGCCTGTAAGCGAGATAACCTGGTCAGCGATCAATTGGGCGGTGCCGGTCTTTTCCATGGCGGTTCCTAGGGGCAACATGCCGGCAATGAGAAAGATCGCTTTCCAATCAATAGACCGGTAAGCCTCTTCCATATTTAAGGCGCCTCCCAAAACCATTAACAGGGCCCCGGCAAGCATGAGGGCGGCTACATGTATCCAACCGGTAGCGGCCGTTATAATTACAGCCAGCAAGATTACAGATGCCAGCGGGATTTTTCGGGTTCGTCTTTTCTCAATTGTAGGTGTTTCCAACACAAGGAGATTGTCATCATTCATCAGGCTGCGGAACTTCTCGGCCGGTCCTTGCACCAGCAGCGAATCGCCAAAGCGGACGGGTAGGTTTCCCAGACTGCTAATCTGCTCGGTTCCATTTTGACGGGCAGCCAGCACTGAAAGGCCATAGCGGTCACGAAAATTTATCTCCTTCAATGTCTGGTCTGCTAATTTAGAGTTCGGGGCTAATGTCACTTCTGACAGATGAAAATCGTCAGATTCTGATTCAACCGACCATTCATCTGCCTGGAAGTTGATGGTGGGCAATAAACGATAAGTTTCACTTGCATTAATAATAGCCTGGGGCTTGCCTTCAAGTAATAGAATATCGCTTTCTTCCAAAATATAATCGCTCAACGGGCTGGTCCAATCACGCTGGTGCGGATTCACATAGACGACATTCAAATCATATTCCGACCCCAGATTGGTTTCGTTCACGCGTTGGCCAATCAGTTGGGATCCGACCGTGATTTGCACTTCAGTCAAAAATTCCCGGACATGATATTCCTCGGTCAGACCACCGGGGGGGATACGATTAGGAATGAGTCTACGGCCGATCAGCATCATGTAGATAATGCCCACCCCTAAAACCAGAATACCGGTTGGTGCAAAATCAAAAAATTCAAATGGCTCAACGCCGTAGCTCTGCATGATATCTGAAGCCAGGATATTGGGCGGCGTGCCAATCAAAGTCATGTTGCCGCCCAGGAGCGCGGCAAATGCCAGCGGCATAAGCAGTTTACTGGAACTAATTTCTAGTTTTCGGCCGATGCTGATGACCGCCGGCATCAAAATAGCAACCGCTCCGATGTTGTTCATAAAGGCTGACATGACCCCGGCCCCAACCATTAGATAAATTAGCAATTGGGTTTCATTGTTTCCTGCCCACCTTACAAGCTGGCGAGCAATGACATCTGCTACGCCGCTGCGCTGTAAGCCCCCACTGATTATAAAGACAGCCCAGACAGTGACAACGGCTGGACTGGCAAACCCCAAAAAAGCCTCTTCTATCGTAACAAGTTGGGTTAAGTAAAGGATTAACAATACCAGTAAGGCAACGATATCGGCCCGTAGCCTTTCTGAGGCAAATAAAACGACTGCTAAAGTTAGAATGACTAATACAAGAACATTATCGTTTGTCATTAATGTTATTCAGGTTGAATCGATTTTGTAAACAATTCCGCTATCAAAATTATGAGCGTCAATATTTTAATTTGAAGGATATGAGCAATGCGCCGGACTAACCGGAAAAGTGTAGTAGTCAGATAATTTATAAAACTAACCCATTCATTTTAAGCTGGCAAGTATAAGCACGGTGATTCAGGGGTGAAAATTTGTCGCCAGGGTTTCAAAGATATATAGTAAGGGATGGCTCTTTTGAGAGCTTTGATTACCAGTTGTTTTCGAAGAGGACTATATTATGACAAAAAGATTAGGAATATTAACCGGGGGTGGCGATGTACCAGGCCTAAATCCGACTATTAAGATGGTGGTTAACCGTGCTATTGATGAAGGGTATGAAGTTATTGGTATACGGCGTGGCTGGGGTGGCTTGTTGGAAATGGACGCTTCTGATTCAGACTCCGTCAAGAAACATTCGGAAATGTTGACGAGGGACAGAGTACGTAAGATTGACCGTTCGGGTGGAACGATGCTGCATACCAGCCGGACTAATCCGAGCAAGGTGAAGCCGGCAGCAGTGCCGGATTTTTTGAAAGACCCGGACCACCCTGAAGCGGAAGAGGCCGATACGAGACCGCGAGATTTTACGCCGCATGTTATGCAAAATTTGGAGAAACTGGGGATTGATACCTTGATTCCCATTGGCGGTGACGATACATTGAGTTATGGTGAACGGCTCCACAGCGAAGGTATCCGGGTCGTTGCTATTCCAAAGACTATGGATAATGATGTCTATGGTACCGATTATTGTATTGGTTTCAGTACGGCCGTGACCCGCTCGGTCCAATTCATTCACCAACTGCGTACCAGCACCGGGTCCCATGAACGGATTGCGGTAATTGAGTTATTCGGCCGAAATTCCGGCGAGACCAGCCTGATAAGTTCTTACCTGGCGGGCGTCGACCGGGCCTTAATATCGGAGGTGCCGTTTGACCCGGAAAAGCTGGCTGAACTGGTTATGAAGGATAAAGCTGTTAATCCGAGTAACTATGCCATGGTGACGGTGAGTGAGGGAGCGCATATGATCGGCGGTAAGGTGGTTGAATATGGGGAGGCGGATGCCTATGGCCACCGTANNCAACCAAAAGGTTGCCTACCTGATGCGTTCTGGGGCGCCTGACGCGCTGGATTTGATGATCGCGACGAATTTTGCTGGTCTGGCTGTTGGCTTGATTAAAGAAGGCGTCAGCGGGCGTATGGTGGCTTTGCGAGATGGCAAGTATACCCATATTCCCATGAGTATGGTGACAAGCGGTATTAAGCGGGTGGATGTGGATGAGTTTTATGATGTGGACGAATACCGGCCAAGAATTCGCCAGGTGTTGGGCAAGCCAATGTTCTTGTATTAATGGTGGTTTTGCCAGCAATCTCCTGGCTACCTAACGTTGGTCTTTTTGAAAATAAAACAGCCATGAATTTCACAAATTGCAGTAATTTGTTTAATTCGTGGCTGTTTCTTGTAATCTGAGATTGGCCAGCATTCTTTCATTGACGGTTGTAATGATATCGGCCGTGTCGGCAAAATCCCCCTGGCTTGAAGCTCCCCCAATTAAAAGTTGCATAAAAGGTTTTGTAGAGCCATCGGGCATCGTGATCCCGTTCCCCATCCTATCTGAAAAATCATAGTGATTGGGAATTCTTTCATTGAAACGTTCCTCAAGTTCTTCTATGAGATTATCAGTTTCATCACAATAGGTGATAATAATAAACGATTCTTCGCCAAGATGGCCAACAAAATCATATAAGGTTCCTATTTCATTGACAACTTCATTTATTAGCATTGACATGAATCGTAAGACTTCCCCCCCTGCCAGAGGTCCATACTTAGTTGTAAATTCATCATAGTAATCGATCCTGATTTGCAGGAAGGTCCAGCCATTTTTGTTAGCAAGGGGGCGGAGTTCGTCTTCGATTAGACGGCCGCTGGGCAGACCGGTGGTGGGGTTGGTCATATTCATTCGTTGGTGGGCGCGAAGGGCAACCTGAACCCGAAGTCTTAGCTCCTCAATATCAAAAGGCTTGGTGACGTAATCATCGGCCCCTAACTCAAGTCCGGCAATTTTATCAGACCGTTCGGAACGTTGGGTCAGAAATATGATGGGGATATGACTGGTGCGGGTGGTTTTGCGTAGTTCACGGCAAACGTCGTAGCCATCTAGCCCAGGGAGCATAATGTCTAACAATATTAGATCGGGGAGGAGATTCTGGATTTTTTCAACAGCCACATCTCCCCTGGCTGCAACCTCGACTTCGTATCCCTGGTTGGTTAAGTAGATATTCAACATGGTTGAAACATCTACATCGTCTTCAACAACAACGATTCGTGCCTTAGCGCTCATATTATAGATGATTGTACCAGTAATTAAGGAAATAGGTCAATTGGAATAATTAGTACAATATTAAATCAATTCACCCAATTTACACCATTTCAACCAAATATTAAACTCACCCGTTACTTTTTTTGTTTCTTTCCGACTGTTAAGAGTGGAGGACGACTTCACCTGAGTTGATACGCCCTTCCATTTTAGAAAAACATAGCGAATTTTTATAGTTATTTCAACGTGCCAGGATTGCGGGTATTTTAATTAAAAAGTGTACCAAAAAGAATTTCTAATTGAAAGAGGAGATAGTGTGAATGACAGCTTATACCTCCGATGAAACTCTATCTACAGCAGCAAAATGGTGGGTGCGGCTGCAATTGATGGTGGAGCGTTTGAATGAACGACTCTCATTGGCGTCCGTGGCCGCTTTTTTATTGCCTTTCTTGCTCTATCTCCTGACATTGGCCCCGACAGTTTACAACCTGGATAGTGCAGAACTTTCGACGGCGGCCGCGACGGGGGGTATTGTTCGGGCAACCGGGTATCCGCTGTATTTAATTATCGGCCGTCTCTGGTCCTGGCTGCCGGTGGGAGATGTTGGTTTCCGGATGAATTTGCTATCGGCCGTTTGTGGGGCGCTGACGATTTTTCTGGCCTGGCATATATTGGCCCGGCTGAAGGTCAATGTGTGGGCCAGGGTGGGAGCACTGGGGCTGTTGGCGACGGCCCCTTATTTTTGGGCTTTATCTCTCATTGCAGAGGTGTATACGCTGCACACAGTTTTGATGGCGGCGGTTATTTTGTTGATGTTGGATTGGTATGAACGGCCGAGATTAGGGGTGTTGGTGGCGGCCGTTTTCCTACTGGCGTTGAGTCTTGGAAATCATGCGGCTACGGTTTTGCTGGCGCCAGCTTGTCTGTTTCTGGCTCTTGTTCGGGCGCCAAGAATGGTGCTTAAACCATGGACCTGGCTGGCGGCTGGCGCGGCTTTGGTTTTGGGGTTGAGCATTTATCTCTATTTGCCGCTGCTTTACTCTGCTGACCCCGCATTTAATTATGCCGGTGTTTTTAATGCGGCAGGGGAATTTGTGGCCGTGAATCTGTCAACAGCTTCGGGACTTTGGTGGCTTATTTCGGGAAAGGCTTTTTCGGGCCAGATGTTTGCGTATGAACTCCGCGAACTTTGGNNACTTTGGCCGGAAGTCCACAATTTTGGGATACAGCTTTGGGTGTCTTTTATCGCGGTTGGGATTGGGCCTGGTTTGTTGGGGGCGGCGAAGTTGCTGAAGCGGGACTGGCGGCTGGGTATGTTTTTCTCTTTATTGTTTGCCGCCAATGCTGTCTTTTATATCAACTACCGGGTGATTGATAAGAATACGATGTTTTTGCCGGCCTTTTTAGTTTGGGCTATCTGGGTTGCAATTGGATACCAGGTTTTGCTGACCTGGCTGGTGAATTCTTCCCAAAAGGTTGAAGAAGATAAACATCTGACTTTTCTGGGCCGGGGTTTGATGGTATTCCTGGTGATTGGGGCAATCTTTTTGAATTGGGAGCGGGTGAATTTGTCCCACGATACCAGCGCCAGAGAACGAGGTGAGGCTATCTTGGAAACGGCCGAGCCGAATGCCATTGTGTTCGGCTGGTGGGATACGGTTCCGGTGGTGGAGTATTTACAGTTGGTTGAAGGCCAACGACCGGATGTCCTGGCCATTAACCGTTTCCTTATTAGCGGGCAGGACATGGAGAAATTGATTGAACGTGAAATTGGCAGACGGCCGATTTACATCAATTCTCCCCCTGTCTATTTACTTTCAACGATTGATGCGGTGCCGGCCGGGCCGATTTATAAACTTCAACCCCGGCTGTTGCAAAAGGAGGCGAATATAGAACTTGATTCTAAGTGAATGTTTTAACGCTTAGTATTCAGCAAACAGTTTGCTGTAATCAGTGAGTGGTCAAACTGTTTACGAACTCGGACTGGCTGTTTACTGACGACTAATGACTGTTTACTGAAAACCAAGAAACCCGACCTCTCGCCAATTGGCTGGCTTTACCGAGTGCAATCAGAGAAGTCAGTTGGATGGAGAGAAGCCGGGCAAAAATGAATCCAGATTCTATCAAGGTTATTCAATGAAGCCAGCGGATCTGGAATTGTTAAAGGAGAACTTTCTATGGAAAGGATTGAAAAAGTTATTAGAATTGCCATTGTTTTGGTTTTTTTGCTGGGCGGCTTGGCTTTACTGCCATACATAGACGTGCCGGTGGAGGCTTTGACATGGCAGCTTTATTCCGGCGTCTATGAAGCAACGCTTGAGGTGAACCACAACACGGGCAGCCCCGGCAGTTACTTCTTATTCACCGGAACAAATTACCCGGCTAATTCGACGGCGACTATTTCAGTCAATGGCAACGAAGTTGGCGAGGTAGATACAGATGGCAATGGGGGTCTGAGTTTTATCATTGCGACCGCTAACAGCAACCCTGGCTCTTACACAGTCACGGCAACGGTTGATGTCAATGCGTCTGCTGCCGCTAATTTCACCCTCGTTATTGATGGAACATTCCGACCGCTTGAAGGAACCGGACCGATCTTCAGCCTGGAAGAGGTAAATTACTTCCCGGCCATTCGAAAAGCATAAACCATTTAAGATAGCAACGTACCTTGATATGGTAATTGAGTAATTGTGAGCTGGTTAAAGCCAATTACTCAATTACCAATAATTATGGGATAGGCGTATGGTTGAAAATCAGCTTGAAGAACCAGTATCCAGATCGGCTCAAGTTTGGCAGAAACCTGCTGAAAATTATTTTGATAAAATAGGGGCAATAATGCGCAAAATTGCCTCTCTTAATATCTGGTCGGCGACCTGGATCTGGGTGCCGGTGATGGCTTTCCTGGTGACTCGAATTGGTATCGCCCTGGTAGCCTATATTTCGCAGCCGATACTGATTGACGCTGCTGCGCCGCCGCCCTACCATTTACGGCCGGATAATATATTGTTGGACGTGTTTGGCAGCCGGTGGGATACCGGTTTTTATCTGAGTATTGCCGATGAGGGTTACTTTTACCGGGGGGTTGATTTGCCTTCGGTGGCGTTTTTCCCGTTACTGCCGTTGCTGATCCGGGCAATGACGTCGCTGACGGGTGATAGTTTGACGGCCGGCTTGTTGGTTACGAATCTGGCTTTGTTGGGGGCGACTATTTTGTTTTACCGGCTGGTGGATATGCGGTGGGGCAGTAAGGTGGCCGGCCAGGCGGTCTGGTATTTGTTGATTTTTCCGACGGCGTTTTTTGGCTCGACTATTTACACCGAGTCGCTGTTTTTATTGACGGCCGTTGGGGCGCTGTACTTCGCCCGGAAAGGGTATTGGGAGAGCGCGATGTTGTTTGGCATCGCGGCTTCGGCGACCCGGCTCATCGGCTTGATTGTGGCTCCGATGTTGTTGCTTGAGTGGTGGATGCAGCGACAGGCGGCAGCGCAGGATGAAGATGAAAAGGGGCCATCTTATAAGTCGCTCTTGGCGCCTGTTTTGTCGCCTTTGGGAACGGTTGCATACCTGGTTTATCTGCAAGTAGCCTTTGGAGATCCATTGGCCTTTATGCGGGGTTCGGAAGTGTGGGGTAGGCAGCCCCAGTCGCCCCTGGTGATGTTGGGCGAGTTATCCCAAACACCGGAGGGGGGGTGGCTTTCTGCTCTGGCGGCAGGCAATATTCACCTGGATAATTGGATAGATTTCTTATTTGTTGTTGCTTTCCTGGTGTTAGGATTTATATTGCTTTACCAGCGGCAGTGGAGTGAAGGTGTTTTCGTGCTGTCCGGTGTAATCATCTCGCTTAACTCTGGACTGTTGATGAGCCAGCGGCGGTATGTATGGGTTTTGTTTCCGGTATTTATTTTGCTGGCACGGTGGGGAAGTAAATATGAATGGTTTGACCGGACAGTAACAATGTTGTTTATTTCTGGCCTGGTATTGTTTACGGCGCTGTTTGCTAATTGGTATTGGGTGGCCTAGTGTTGGACAATTTGCCAAATTGTCGTACTTGACCGTAACTTTTTTTATTGAAATGCGACTGTAAGATAGATGCAACAGCGAAGACCCAGTCCGTTATACTCGCCGCTTGGCTGTGGAGCGGCTTTAATTTTGGTCATTGGCCTGGCGGCGATCCTATACTTTCGGGGTGGCGGACCGTTTAGTCCAGGCCCCCTAGCCGATGCTGCCCCGCGCCAGGAGCCGCTAAACGACTTTAATAATCATGCGGAGTTTGAGGAGGATTGTGGCCAATGTCACGCACCCTGGCAGGGGATTACGGCCGAACGCTGTGAATCGTGTCATGTTGCCATCGCAGAGGAACGGGCGAGTGAATTGGGGTTGCACGGCCGTTTGCATGACACAGCCCGCTGCGAAAATTGCCATACGGAACATGAGGGCCGGGACGCCGATATTTCATTGCTGGCGCTGTCAAATTTTGAACATGATCGGCTGACAGATTTTAGTCTGGCCCGGCATGAGGATAATTTCGACGAAACGGCGATGGAATGCCAGGATTGCCATCTGCAAGACCAGTTTTTGGCTACCCTGGTGGATTGTGTTGATTGCCATACGGCCGGACAGCCGGAATTTTCGTCGGACCATGCCGCTTTGTTTGGAAATGATTGTTTTGCCTGCCATGACGGCCGGGATACGCTGGTTAATACCTTTGACCACAATGATTTCTTTGTTTTAGACGGCCGTCATGTGGATGTGGACTGCGCGGCCTGCCATACCCAGCAGATTATTGCCGGGACGCCGACGGAATGCGCCGGGTGTCATGAGGAACCGGATGTACATGCCGAACTGTTTGGGACGGACTGTGCCCGCTGTCATACGACGACGGCCTGGACACCGGCCCAGTTGACCCAACATACTTTCCCGCTGGACCATGGGGATGAGGGCCAGATTGCGTGCGAGACCTGCCACTCTGAAACATATGCTGATTATACCTGTTATAACTGCCACGAGCATGAACGGGCGGAAACGGCCGAGATTCATCTGGATGAAGGGATAACGGATTTTGAAGATTGTGTGGCTTGCCACCCAACCGGGCTGGAAGAAGAGGCGGAGCAGGAGTAACGGCTGATGAGAAGGGTGTTGTTACTGTTCACATTGTTTATTCTGCTGCTGGTGCTGGCGATTGGGGCATTGGCCTACCTGGCTGAAAGCCATCCTTTGATGCCGGGTGACGGCCTGTACGGGATGCAGCAATTTGCGGAACGTCTGCAAACAATGCTGGCGGCCGAAGGGACGGAACGGGCTGATTTCCTGTTGGATTTGGCGGGACGGCGGTTGGAGGAGCTGGCCAGGGCGGCGACTGTTGAAGATCAGATGATGGCGGCGGGGTATTTTAGCGAGGCGTTGTCGAAGGCGGTGACGGCCGTTTTGGATGCCCCCCTCAACCAGCGGACCAGATTGTTGCAGCGACTGGATGATTTGTTGATCCGGGCAGCGGGGATTGTGGCCAGGTTGGAGCAGNNGCGGGGAGCATCTGCTATTGAGGCAGAGATTGTGCCGTTCTTGGGCGATAATTTTGACCATGCCTTTTTTGCTCTAGAGGGCGGCCATACTGAAGTGAGTTGTAATGATTGTCACCGGACGGGTGAATATGCGGGGACATCGACGGAGTGTGTGGCCTGTCACCTGGCCCCATCTACCCATTATGAAGGGGATTGCATTGACTGCCATGTGATTGAGGATTGGCAGCTGGTAACTTTTGACCACGTTGGGGTGACAGATTGTGTGGGCTGCCATCAGCCGGATACGCCGCCAGACCACTATGAGGGGCAGTGTTCTAACTGCCACCTTTCGACGGATGATTGGACGGCGATTTCATTTGACCATACCGGGTTGACGGATTGCCAGGACTGCCACGAACCAGACCGGCCGGAGCTGCATTTTCCGGGCCAATGTTCGACCTGTCATATAACATCAGGGTGGGAGACGATTTCGTTTGATCATAGTGGTTTTACGGATTGTATTGGCTGCCATTCAATTGATGCTCCGGTAAATCATTACCAGGGTCAATGTTCGAACTGCCATATCTCGACCGATGATTGGCAGTTGATTTCGTTTGACCATACCGGGTTGACAGACTCAGGATTGTCATGAACCGGACCGGCCAGTGCCGCATTTTCCAGGCCAATGTTCGACCTGTCATGTGACCTCAGACTGGGATACTGTTGCCTTCAATCACAGTGGCTTTACCGATTGTGTAGGCTGTCATTCATTTGATGCCCCGGCCAATCATTTCCCAGGCCAGTGTTCAAACTGTCATAACACCAGTAATTGGACGCAGGTGAGTTTTAGCCATGCTGGTTTTACGGATTGTGTTAGCTGTCACAGCAGCCATGCCCCGGCCAATCATTTCCCCGGTCAATGCTCGAACTGTCACAATACCAGCAATTGGAGCCAGGTGACCTTCAATCATAGTGGTTTTAC
>JABAOG010000563.1_pt2 | contig 10479 bp, 10 predicted proteins | sample 7062131 | NCBI WGS metagenome assembly JABAOG01 (sample SAMN14538629, study PRJNA623070) | marine sediment metagenome | biome: marine biome [ENVO:00000428]; feature: marine pelagic biome [ENVO:01000023]; material: deep marine sediment [ENVO:00002113] | place: India: Arabian Sea | collected... | reverse complement strand
CTGCCGCGACGGACGATAGTGGGACGGACGCAGCACGCGCGCCAGCCCGGCTCGGGCGGCCGCGCACGACCAGCGCCCGCCGTGTCCAAGGCCTCTCCCGACCCCGACCTCTGGCGCGGGTGCCCGCGCGGACGTCCGCGCGGGCACCCGCGAGCGGTACGGTCGTTGCACCGTTCAGGCAGGGAGACGAGCCTGGATCACGGAGTCCGGAGACGAGTGATGATACGACGGCCCCACGCCCTGGCTGCGCTGCTCACGGCGGCGGCGCTGGCGGCATGCGGTGAGAACGAGGTCGCGACGGCCCACATCCGGTCCGTGGTGGCGGGCGCGACGCCGGTCACCGACGCGTCGGCCGGGAGCGGGGACGCGCCCGTGGTCTCCCTGCCCAACGGCGATACGCTCCATGTACGAGCCTCGGTCGTCCAGTTCTACCGCGACCGCGGATTCCGGCCGGCCTGGACCGATGACGACGAGATCCTCCCCCGGGGACAGAGCATGCTGGAGGCCATCGGCCTCGCCAACACCGAGGGTCTGGATCGCGAGCGCTATCACTACAGCACCGCCCGGGAGATGGCCGACCTGCTCGATCAGGACGCCGTCGAGGACCGGGAGCTCGAGTACCTCGGGAACCTCGACCTGCTCCTCACCGAGAACTTCGCCCGGCTTTCCCAGGACCTGGCCGCGGGGACCCTCGATCCGGAGCAGGCCGGGCTGACCTGGCGCATCGAGCGCGGCAGCGCGCCCGACCGCGACCTCATCGAGGCCGTCCTCGAAGGCACGGACCCGAAGGCCGCCCTCGGCTCCGTGCGACCGCGCGTCCCCTACTACGACCGGATGATCCGCGGCCTCGCCCGACTCCGCCGCATCGAGAGGGAGGGCGGCTGGGCCACCGTCCCCGACGGGGAGACCCTCGAGCCGGGCGACGAGGACCCACGCGTGGGCGCGCTGCGGGCGCGGCTCGCCGCCGGCGACGATCCCGAGGAAGCCCGCCTCGCCGGCACCGGCGCTCACGAGCCGCTCCTCTTCGACGACGACCTGGCCGCCGCCCTCGAGCACTTCCAGACGCGCCACAACCTCCAGGAGGACGGGGCCGTCGGTCCCAGCACCCTCGACGCCCTGAACGTCCCGGTCGAGCAGCGCATCGAGTCGCTACGCCTCAATCTCGATCGCTGGCGGTGGCTGCCCACCGACCTCGGTGAGCGGTTCATCATCGTCAACATCGCCGGCTTCGAGCTCGAGGTCGTCGATAACGATCACGCCATCGAGTCCATGAACGTCGTGGTCGGGAAGACCGCGAATCGGACCCCCGTGTTCCAGGACACCCTCGAGTACATGGTCGTCAACCCGTACTGGAACGTGCCCGAGTCCATCGCCACCGAGGAGATCCTGCCCGTGGCCCGCCAGGACCCCACGTTCCTGCGACGCAACAACTACGAGGTGGTCCGGAACGGACGGACCGTCGGACCCGGCGCGCTCTCCGCCCGGGCCATCGCCAGCGGAGAGGTCCGGATCCGCCAGAAACCCGGCGCCGGCAACGCCCTGGGACACGTCAAGTTCCTGTTCCCCAACCAGTACGACATCTACCTCCACGACACTCCGGCGGACCACCTCTTCACCCAGAAGAACCGGGCCTTCAGCCACGGCTGCATCCGCGTGGAGCGCCCCGACGACCTCGCACGCACCCTCCTCGCCGCACTCAGCGACCGGGACCCCGCCAGCTACGAGGAGCTGCGCGGCAACGAGGGCGAGCAGTGGATCCCCTTCGATCACAAGATCCCGGTCTACATCCTCTACTTCACCGCCTGGGTCGACGAGGACGGCACCCTCCGGTTCCACCCCGACATCTACGACCGGGACCGCTCCCTCGAGGGCGAGCGGCAGGAGAAGCTGGGACCCGTCGAGCCCAGGCCCGTCACCGGCGCGACCTCCTAGCCGGCGCCGGTCGCGTCAGGACCAGCCGGCGCGGACGGCGCGCCCCGGCCGGGTGGAGCCCCACCCGGCCCGGGCCTACCCGGCCGGGACCTCGGACATCAGAGCCAGCACGTTCTCCCACGGATCCCGGAAGAACGCCAGCCACAGCTCCGTGCCGTCCACCTCCGCCACCCGCCCGGGCGCCCGCATGAACTCCACACCCCGGGCCTCCAGCTCCCAATGGGCCGCCTCGATGTCCGCCACCTCGAAGTACACGATGGAGCCGGGGTGATCGTGCTCCTCCGATGACGGTGGCCCCAGCATCAGGCGGATTCCACCACAGTCGAAGAACGCCATGCCGCCCGCCTCGAACAGCAACCGCATCCCCAGCCGGTCCCGATAGTACGCCGTCGCCGCTCCGACGTCGTGCACCCGCAGCCCGATCTGGCCGATCGGTCCCAGTCCCTCGAATCCCGCCGCGCTCATGAGCCCCTCCCCCGCGCTCTGGTCCCGACGCGGGCAATTAGTTAGTTTGGCTAAAGAAATTAAATTCGGCGTCAGGATCATGCAATGGAAACCTCCCGGACGGAGCTTGCGGACCGGCTGCACTCGGTGGCGATCCGGCTGTTGCGACGGGTGCGGGCGGCGGACGCGGAGTCGCGGCTGAGCGCGTCGCGGCTGTCGGCGCTGTCGGTGCTGGTGTACGGGGGTCCGAAGACCGTGGGTGAGCTGGCGTCGGCGGAACAGGTGACGGCCCCGACGATGAGTCGGCTGGTCACGGCTCTGGAACGGGAGGGCCACGTGCGCCGGCGGCCGGACGCGGCGGATGGTCGTCGGGTACGGGTGGAGGTGACGCGGTCCGGTCGGGAGGCGCTGGAACGTGCCCGGCGGCGCCGCGTGATGCGCATGGCGGGGCTTCTGGAGGGAATCGAGGCGGAGGACCGGGAGGCGGTGGGTGAGGCGGTGGAGGTCCTGGAACGGCTCCTCACGGCGGGGCCCGTGTCGGGCCGGGGGTGATGCGTACCGGGCCCCGGGATGGCGCCATCCCGGGGCCGGTGGCGTTCGTGGGGCCCGGGCTCAGTCGAAGAAGATGGGCAGGGAGGAGACGACGTCGAGCCAGCCGATCAACATGGCGCGGACGAGGGCGGAGAGCTCCACGGCCTGTCCCGAGTCGACGCGCTGGCCGTCCGGCGTGGTGAACCGGGACTGCCCGGAGTTCAGTGTGACGTTGGCGATGGTGGTCCCGGCGTGGGAGAGGGTTCCGCTGCCGTCGGTGTCGCCCTCGCCGGGGAGGTCGATGTCGAGGACGGTCGTGACGCCGTCGCGTACGACGGTGATGAGGAACCGGCCCCGGGGATCGTCGGCGCTGGAGGCGGCGGACTCCTCGAAGTGGACGGCGTAGGAGGGTCCGGTCCCCGGACTCGTGAGCTCGAGGTCCAGCGAGGACAGGTACCCCCCGGTGGCCTCGTCGGCGGACGCCACGGAAGCCAGGTCGAAATCGGCGTCGTTGGCGCCATCGGAGTAGAACCCGGCGGCCTCGACGCGTTCGACCTCTTCGGTACCATCGACGGTCAGGGCATGGCCCCGGGTGAATTCCGAGAGGAGGAGGGTCTCCGTGGCGTTGTCGGCCACCATCCGCACGCCGAGCAGGCTCAGCGCGCCGCCGTCGTCCTCGTCGGTCAGGTCGATGTATCCGCGCTCGTTCAGGGGGAACACGAGGAAGCCGTTGCTGAGGGCGTACCAGACGACCCGGATGCCGGTCTCGGGGGCGTCGGTCCGGGACTCGTCGATGACCCACTGCTCCCGGGCCGGGTCGTAGATGAAGGTCTGGCCCTGGACTTCGGGCGGGAAGACGACGCTGGCGAGCTCCGGCAGGAAGTCGAAGCCGAGCCATTCGCCCTTCTCCGGCTGCGGCGGCTCGCGATCGAACTCGACGCCGGCGTCCACGAGGGCGTCGGTGGCTCCCAGCAGGGTCGAGCCGGCGTCCGCCGACGTCCGGACCGGGACGACGAGGGACTGGATCGCCAGGAGGACCTCGCCGGCCTCGATGTCCAGCCGCTGACCGCCGGGGTCCGTGGAGTCGCCGCATGCCGTCGTGCCGAGCAGGGCGAGCAGGGGGACCAGGGCGTGCGGGGCGCGGGCAGCAGCTTTCATGACGGTGCCGGTCTCCAGGGTGAGTGGGTGCGCGCCGGAGGTGGACGCAGCCCGGGATGGTCGCGGATCGGGTTTCCGAAGGGTAGCGCCGGGGCGCCAGCCGGGGCAAGGACGCCCAACGCACGGGCCGCCCGGGGCGTCATGTTGCGGAGTCCGGTGAGACGCGAACCGCACGTGAACGCCCATGAAGAAGAGCCTGCTGTACGCCCTGGCGCTGGCCGTGGTACGCGAGTGTCGCACCGGCAAAGTGGCTGGTCCGTCACGACGTCGCCGAAGGCCGTGAGCCCCTCAACTTCTCCGCCTGGAGCCGGTACGACGCCGAGGAGCGGGCCGAGAAGTGGGAGGAGGTGGCCGAGGAAGTGGCCGAAGGGCACATGCCGCCCTGGTACTATCTGCCGCTCCACGGCGATGCGCGGCTCTCGGAGGAGGAACGGGCCACGCTCCGCCGGTGGGGTGACCAGCAGGCCGGGGCCACCGTCCGGCAGCGCGGCTCCGGGGAGAGCGAGGACTGACCCGGCGCCGGCCGGCCGCGGCGCCGAGCCCGGCGGATCGGGCGTCGCCGGTGGCGCCCCGGCCCGGCCCCGCCGCGCGTCAGGGACGTGCGGCGGTCGTGTCGACGCCCCCGTCGGCCCGCAGCACGTCCCGGAACCCGGTGTGACACGCCACGCACCCGTCCTGGAGTCGCGCCAGCGCCTCCATCACTCCGGTGATGTCGCCGGCCCGGGCCTGTTCCGCCAGCACGACGGCGGCATCGTGGACGGCCGCGTCGGCCGCCTGGAACGCCGCCGCGCGGTCGCCGAGCGTCTCGACGATGGCGGTCCGCTCCCGGGGGCCGACCCGGGGATGATCCGCGATCGCCTGGGCGGCGGCCGCGACGCTGTCGAAGCGACCCGCCCAGATCCCGCGGCTGACCCGGCCCATGTCGGCCTGGAGCTGGAGCATGATGCCCCGGAGCGTAGGGGGCGCCTCGGCCTCGGCCGGACCGGAGTCCGCCACAGCAGAGTCCACGGCGGCCGGCCCGGCGGTCGGCGCTCGCCGCGTCTCCCGGGCGTCTCCGTCCCGGTCGTCGCCCGGACCGCACCCGGCGGCCAGGGCCGTGAGCGCCAGGGCCGCGGCCCAGCTCGATCTCGTCATCTCCCGCTCCTCCGTCGGTGGGTCGGACTCGCCAACGGAGGCGGAGCGGCAAACCGCGCGCCACGGCGCCGGGCCACGGCGCGGAGCGCCGCGTTCAGGGGCTGCTCGCGACCATCCGCTCGAGGTGAGCGTAACGGGCGTCCACGTCCTCCTGGATCCGCGCGATGCCGGCGTCCGTCAGGTGGCGGAACCGGCCCTGGGCCCGAATGTACGGCGCCACCGGGTCGCCGGCGCTCTCCACGGTGAAGCGCCAGCGCACGCCGTCCTCGACCTCCAGCAGCGGGAAGACGCGGTTCCGCACCGCCATCCGCCCCATCTCGATGGTCTTCTCGTCGCTGTACTTCCATCCCGGCGGGCACGGCGAGAGGATGTGGAGGAACCGGGTGCCCCGAATCGCCTTCGCCCTGCGAACCTTTGCCAGCAGGTCCTCCGGGTACGCCGTGGAGGCCGTGGCCGCGTAGGGGACGCGGTGGGCGGCCATGATGGCCAGGATGTCCTTCTTCCGGGTCGACTGGGGATGATCCCGCGGAGTCGTCGTGGTCCACGCGCCCCAGGGCGTGGCCGAGGAGCGCTGGATCCCCGTGTTCATGTACGCCTCGTTGTCGTAGCAGACGTAGAGGAAGTCCTCGTTGCGCTCGGCCGCGCCGGACAGCGCCTGCAGCCCGATGTCGAAGGTGCCGCCGTCGCCGGCCCACGCCATCACGGTGGTCTCCGTGTCGCCCCGGACGTCCAGCGCCGCCCGGATCCCCGACGCCACCGCGCCGGCCGTCTCGAACGCGGTGTGGTAGAGGGGGACGTGGAGCGACGACTGGGGGTACGGCCCGGCGATGATGCTCCAGCAGCAGGCGGGAAGCACCACGATGGTCTTCTCGCCCAGCTCCTTGAGGACGAGGCGCATGGCGAGGGGGGCGCCGCAGCCGGGGCAGGCGAGGTGCCCGGAGTCCAGCAGCTCGCGGCGGGGGACGACGTCCTTGATCATGACCTGGCTCATGTCTTCACCCCCACCCAGAGGTCCTCGCGGGACGGCGAGTCCACCGCGCGCGTCCGCTCGATGACCTCCTCGATGGTCTCCGGCCGGACGTCCCGGCCTCCCAGGCCCAGCACGTAGCCGTAGAGGCGGGGCCGGTCGTCCGGGGGCACGTCGTAGAGCGCCGAGCGGATCTCCTCGGCGAAGATGCCGCCGTGGCCGGGCGACACGTTGCGGTCGAGGACCGCGACGCGGTCGGCGCCGCTCAGCAGCCGACGGAGCCCGGCCGTCGGGAACGGCCGGAACATCTTGACCTTCACCAGGCCCACGCTCTGCCCGTCGTCGCGGCGGCGGTCCACCACCTCCCGGGCGGTGGACGTGATGGTCCCGGAGGTGACCAGGAGCAGCTCGGCGTCCTCGGCCCGGTAGGCCTCGAGGGCGCCGTAGCCGCGGCCGGTGAGGACCCTCCAGTCGGCGTCGATCTCCTCGAAGGCCCGTCGTGCCCGCTCCATGGCCTCCTGCTGGTCCCAGCGCATCTCCATGTAGTCGTCGGGCCGGACCAGGGCGCCGAAGGCCCGGGGGTCCTCCGTGTCCAGCTTCAGGTCCGTCTCCCGCCGGGGCAGGAACTCGTCCACCAGCTCCTGCTCGGGCACGTCCACCGGCTCGCTGGTGTGGGAGAGGAAGAAGGCGTCCAGGATGATCATCACCGGCAGGTCCACGGTCTCGGCCAGCTTGAACGCCTGGATCGTGGTGTCCAGCACCTCCTGGTTGGTCTCGCAGTAGAGCTGGATCCAGCCGGTGTCCCGCTGGGAGAGCGAGTCGTTCTGGTCCGTCCAGATGTTCCAGCCCGGCCCCATGGCCCGGTTGACGTTGGCCATCACGACGGGGTGGCGGCCGTTGCCGGCCCAGTGCAGCATCTCGTGCATGAGGGCCAGCCCCTGGGAGGACGTGGCGGTGAAGGTCCGCACGCCGGTGGCGCTGGCGCCGAGGCACGCGGCCATCGCCGAGTGCTCCGACTCGACCTTGATGAAGCGGGCGTCCAGCTCGCCGCTCCCGCACATCTCGCTCAGCATCTCCACGATCTGNNCCGACCATGACCTTCTTCACAGTCCCTCCCGCGTCATCACGATGGCCCCCCGCGGGCACTCCTCCGCGCACACGCCGCAGCCCTTGCAGTAGTCCAGGTCCACCTCGAACCCGCCCCCGGGCTTCCGGTGGATCGCCGCGTCCGGGCAGAAGATCAGGCAGAGCTCGCAGTCGTTGCACACCCCGCAGTTGAAGCACCGCTTCGCCTCGGCCACCGCCTCGCCGAAGTCGATCCCCAGGTTCGCCTCGCCGAAATCCGGCAACCCCTGCCGCCACCGGTCCTCCCGGCGACCCGCGTGCTCGAAGTGGGCCGTCTGCAGCGCGGCGATGTCCACCACCTCGTTGGTCGGGTTGGTCCGGCGCACGGGGTCGTCGCCACGCCAGCGGGACATGCTGACATTGCCCGCGCCCCACCGGAGCGCGTCCACGCCGTCCCGCTCCACCGGGTCGCCGGCCAGCCACCGCAGATGCCGGTCGATCCCGATGGCCGCCCGCTTCCCCGATCCGAGGGCGTCGGCCACCGTCCGCTCCTCGCCCGCCAGGTCGCCGCCGGCGAAGATGGGCGGGGTCCCCGTGGCGCCCAGCGCGTCGACCCGGACGGCGCCCCGGTCCCGCTCCAGCGCCTCCGGCAGCGCCTCCAGCTCCGCCTCCTCGCCTATGGCGGTCAGGACCGTGTCCACCTCCATGGTGAAGCCGCCGTCCCGGATGGGGACGGGCCGGCGCCGACCGCTCTCGTCCGGCTCGCCCAGCTCCATGCGGGTGACCTGCATGCCCACGAGGCGCCCGTCACGGTGGTGGAAGGACTCCGGCGACGCCAGGAAGACGAACTCGATCCCCTCCGCCATCGCCTCCTCCACCTCCTGGGGGATGGCGGGCATCTGCTCCCGCGTGCGCCGGTAGACCACGATGGGCTCGGAGCCGAGACGCAGCGCGGTCCGGGCGCAGTCCATGGCCGTGTTGCCGCCGCCGATCACCGCGACCCGATGCCCGATGTCCGGCCGCTCGCCCCGGTTCACCGCCTTCAGGAACTCCAGTCCCGCCACGATCCCCGGGCCGTCCTCGCCGGGGACGCCCAGGGGGCGGCCGCGGTGGGCACCCGTGGCCAGGAACACGGCGTCGTAGTCCTCGAGCTCGCGCCGGGCCAGGTCGCCCTCCAGGCGGATACCGGTCCGGAGCCCGATGCCCATGGACGCGATGCGCTCGACCTGTCGGTCCAGCACCTCCCGGGGCAGCCGGTACGACGGGATCCCCTGCCGGAGCATTCCCCCGGCCTCGTCGGCCTCGTCATAGACCGTCACCCCATACCCCAGACGGGCCAGGTGGTAGGCCGCCGCCAGCCCCGCGGGACCCGCGCCGACCACGGCGACCCGCTCGTCCCGGGTTCGCTCCGGCGGCGCCGGGTGGGGCCGTGTCAGGATCTCGTCCCCCAGGGCCCGCTCGATGGCGTGCACGGCGACCGCCTCGTCGAAGTCCCGACGGTTGCAGCCGATCTCGCACGGATGGTGGCAGACCCGCCCCGTTACCGCCGGCATCGGGTTCTCCCGCACCAGCAGGTCGAGGGCCTCCTCGATCCGCTCCTCCCGCAGCAGGTTCAGGTACCCTTCCACGTCCACCCCGGCAGGGCACGCCTGGTTGCACGGCGCCACCCCGTCCCGGTACATGGGCCGGATGTACTTCCACGAGCCGGTCTTGTTCTCCCGCGTCGATGTCCGGCTCACGGAGATGAGCGGCGGTCCGAACGGACTAGGCATGCGCCACCTCCGGCGCCGGGTCCACCCGGACGATCGCCGCCGCCTCCCGGGCCGCCGCCTCGTTGGCCTCGGTACGCGACGGGACCTCCTCCTCGATGGCCGCGCACACGCTGTCCAGGCTCACCAGCCCCGACCAGGTCGCGAACGCGCCCAGGATCGCCGTGTTCACGATCGGCTGCGACTTCGTCCCGATGCCCCGGGCCGTCGCCACCGCGCTGGCATCCACCGTCGCCACCCGGAACCGCGCCGTCAGGCCCGGATACGCCGACGGGGGCCGATCCGTGTTGATCAGGATCCCGCCCCCCTCCTTCAGCCCCGCGGTCACGTCGATGGCATCGACCAGCGTCGGGTCGAGCACGATCAGGTCGTCCGGCTCCTCGATCTCGCAGCGCAGGCGAATGGGTGAGTCGGCCACCCGCAGGAACGCCGTCACCGGCGCCCCGCGACGCTCGACCCCGAACGCGGGGAACGACTGGACCCAGCGACCCTCGCGGAATAACGCCACGGCCAGCACCTTCGAGGCGATGACCGCACCCTGTCCCCCGCGCCCGTGGATGCGCAGCTCCCGCATCGACTGCTCCTTTCGAGCCTCGTCGCCCTGGCACGGTTCTCCCCCTACAAGATGCGGGGACAGCCCCCAGATCGACGTAGGGATCTGCTTGAAATTCGTGTGGGAGATCGCAGGACGGAAACGACGGGGATCTCCGGAAAATCCCGGGGCCACGGCCCCCTCCCATTGCCACCCGCCGCCCCGGCCCTCTAGCTTCCGGTGGGTCCCTCGAACGGGCGGCCCCGGCCGCCGCTGGAGATTGCGTCCCATGGACGTCACGCCGCACCAACTCGAACAGGCCCTGGAATGGATCCTCCCCCTCGGCGTCTGCTGCGCCGAAGCCCAGGCCGACGGCGTCCCCTGCCCCGAGCTCGGCCGGGACTGTCTCGCCTGTGAGCGGGCACAGCCGGCCCGCCGGCTGCTCCTGCGCCTCGCCAGCGAGCCGACCGCCGCGAGGGGACACGGCCACTGACCGCCCACAGAGCCGCCCGGGCAGCCCGCACCCCTCCGGCCCGGACCCGGTGGATTCCCGACCCCGGATGACCAGGGGGCGGGACGCGCGCTGCGCCCCGCCCCCTCCACCTCGGCCGCCCGCCGCATCCCCAGCGGCAGCCGCGGCCCCCTAGTTCGCCCGCTTCATCGAGGCCGGCAGCACCACCGTGTCGATCACGTGGATCACCCCGTTCGACGCCTCCACGTCCGGCTGGACCACCGTCGCGCCGTCCACCTTCACCGACCCGTCGGCCACCCGCACATCCAGCGCTTCACCCTGGACCGTCGCCGGCGAGACCTGCTCCGCCGCCAGCACGTCCTTCGCCATCACCTTCCCCGGAATCACGTGGTACGTCAGGACCGCCTTCAGCGCCTCCCGATCCGCCAGCAGCGCCTCCAGCGTCCCCTCCGGCAGCTTCGCGAACGCCGCGTCC
>JABAOG010015680.1_pt1 | contig 10481 bp, 10 predicted proteins | sample 7062131 | NCBI WGS metagenome assembly JABAOG01 (sample SAMN14538629, study PRJNA623070) | marine sediment metagenome | biome: marine biome [ENVO:00000428]; feature: marine pelagic biome [ENVO:01000023]; material: deep marine sediment [ENVO:00002113] | place: India: Arabian Sea | collected... | reverse complement strand
TCCTACAAATTCCTGAAGGAAAGCTGCCGCCGTAATTGTTCCTGCAGAACGGTTGCCGATATTCTTCATGTCCGCAACCTTGGATTTTATCTGCTTGGAGTACTCCGGTCCCAAGGGCAAACGCCAGAGAGGTTCTCCACTTCTGTCCCCGGCAGCCATGACTTTTTGTGTCAGCTCATCATTATTGCTTAACAAACCCGTTCGGTGATGCCCGAGGCCGATAACTACTGCTCCCGTCAGCGTTGCCAGGTCAACCACCGCCTTGGGCTTATACTGTTTAATGCCATAGGCCAGGGCATCTGCCAGGATCAGGCGACCTTCGGCATCGGTGTTGAGCACTTCAACTGTTTTGCCGCCATAAATTGTTATAATGTCTCCCGGTTTCAAAGCACTGGGACCCGGCAGATTTTCCGTTGCCGGAACAATTGCCACTATATTGATACCTTTGGGTTTTTCCTCCCCAATCGCCTGCATGGTACCCAGAACAGCGGCTCCACCACACATATCAAATTTCATTTCCTCCATGCCTTTTGGCGGTTTTAAACTTATACCACCCGAGTCAAAGGTTAACCCCTTGCCTACCATTAACAGGGTTGGATTGCGGGCTGAGGTCTTGTATTCCAGGATGACCATCTTCGGGGGCTGGGCTGAACCGCTGTTTACCCCGAGAATTCCACCCATCTTCAAGCGCTGCATATCCGCCTTTGACAGCACCTTGCAGTTTAATTTATATTTTTTGGCAAGTTTACGGCCAAACTCGGCAAAGCGGGTCGGGGTCCAGACATTGCCCGGTTCATTTGCCATGTCACGGGCGGTACAGGCAGACAGTGCAGCAACCCTGCCCCTGTTCAGCCCCTGCAGAATATTTTTTTCAGCTTTTACGGTAAAAAGCTGAATTTCTTCAATGATGCCCTGCGGATCATCTTCCTCCTTTGTTTTCTTATATTTTCTGAACTGATAGGCTCCCAGCATAAGCCCTTCTGTCAAACATTCGACTGTTTCCTGCTTATCCAGAATAAAAGGTTCAGGCACCACGACCAGAATTCTGCTACCTCTGGTTTTCCGGGCGGTTTCAGAAACCTTGCCCCCGGCCTTGCGGTAACTTTCCCTCCATACATCAATGGTTGCAGCACCATTATTTGTACCGGATTCCTCTGCCTTGCCCAGACCTACTACCAGAACCCNNTACCACCAGAACCCTTTTGGCCAGAAGCTTTTGTCTGCCCTCGGGATAGAACAGAAGTGTCTCACCCTCCTTTCCTGAAAAATCGCCGGCTTTAAATGCACGTTTTATAATATCCTGGACAAATTTATTATCACAAAAAGGGACATTTTTGTTCTGCTGATGAACAAAATAAACAATCATGTCACCCTTATATTTTTCTATAATCTGGGTGGTATGCTTAACTATCATAATNNCTTTTTCTCTTTCTACTTTTGGCCCTATTGTATACAATATGATCAAAGGTGAATAATAAGCTCAGGCCAATCTTATTTACCACAGTTGTTCATGAACTCCAACATTGATGTATTGAGAAAAAATACGACACAAACAGCATCGATAGGGAGGAACCAGGTACTTATAAGTATTACATGCAGCCGCTTCGTGCTTTTCACACTGCTGCCAGTTTTAATGCAACAGGTAATCAGTCTTCTAGGACATCTTGCCTCATAATGGACTCAGACACTTCCAGCACAATCCTTTTTATTATCTTTTTCACCCAACAAGCCCTATTTCTACAAGGAGGAATCCATTGGTTACGCAATTGATCCTGGCAACAGGATTTGCCATCATCATATCTGCTCTCTGCAGTATCATTGAAGCGGTACTTTACTCTGTACCCCAAAGCCAGATCGAGGTAATGGCCCGCTCAGGCAAGAAGTCAGGCCTGACCTTGAAAAAACTGAAAAAAAATATTCAGCAGCCGATTACCGCCATCCTCACCCTGAACACAATTGCCAATACCATGGGTGCAGCAGTTGCCGGTGCTTCCGCCGCAGTTGTCTTTGGTAAAGAAAACCTTGTCTGGTTTTCGGTATTTTTTACTCTGACAATCCTGCTCTTTTCGGAGATACTCCCCAAAACCGCCGGTGTTGCATATGCCAAAAATCTTGCTTCCTGGATCGCCTTGCCCTTAAACGGTCTTATCAAAGTCATGAGTCCGCTTATCTGGCTTTGTCAGGCTGTTACCCACCTCATCCCAAAACAGGAGAAGGAGCCGCTTGTCTCAATCGAGGAAATACAGGCAGTGGCAGTCCTGGGAAGAAAATCAGGCGAAATTGAACCGCAGCAGGAAAGGGTTATCGCCAATATTCTCAAATTGCAGGATAAAACCGTGCGCCAGGTCATGACCCCAAGAACCGTGGTATTCAGCCTCAGTGAAGACCTTACTATTGACGAAGCTCTGAAAATGAGAGAGCAATGGAGCCGCCACAGCAGGATTCCTGTCTTTGACAAGGATCAGGATGACGTTGTCGGTATTGTCTTAAGCAGAAATGTACTGCTCAGCCTTTCGGAAGGAAAGAAACACCAGAAGCTCTCTACATTGATGCAGCCTGTTCATTTTGTTCCTGAAGCTGCTCCGCTCAACAAGATATTAATGGAATTTTTTGAACAGCGTATTCACCTTTTCGTGGTAGTGGACGAATACGGTTCAGTTACCGGCGTCATCAGCCTGGAGGATATTATTGAAGAGATTGTGGGCCGGGAGATTATTGATGAATCAGACACCGCCGGCAACTTGCGGGAATATGCCCGCCACAGAAAAAAACTGCTGCAGAAGGTGCAGCAGCAGTAACTATTCAACTTCTTCGAGTCGAAGCCCGATCTCTATATGTTCCTCGTCGCGCTGAATGATCAGTGTTACTTTATCGCCTATCTGGTAGCGTTCCAATTCATTACGCAGGTCATCATAGGATTTGACTGGCACACCGTTTACTGCCAGTATTATATCTCCTAAAATTATTTTACCCCTGACCTGCCTTGTTTCACGGATTCCAGCTTTATCAGCAGAACTGCCAGGCTGCACGCCTATAACCAGCAATCCATTTATTTCAAGGCGCCGGGCAATCCTGTCACTGGCCAGGCTGACCCCTATTCCTGGGCGTATTACTTTACCATGCCGTATTATTTCGGGCACCACCCGGTTGACGACATCCACCGGCACAGCAAAACCAATGCCGGCACTCGCATCTGACGGGACTGTAAATGGCAGTATTGACCCCAATTAACCGCCCAGAACTGTCAAGCAAAGGCCCTCCTGAATTGCCGGGGTTTATGGCGGCATCAGTCTGTATCACTCCCTGTATGGTTCGGCCGGTGATTGCAGTTATCTCACGGTCCAGGGCACTGACAATGCCTGAAGTGATAGTATGATCAAGTCCGAAAGGATTGCCTATGGCAAAGACTTTCTGGCCCACCTGCAGAGATTCAGAGTCACCCAGGGGAATTGGCTTGAGTGCATCCGCAGGGGCTGATATCTGGAGTACTGCAATATCCCTATCCGGTGCTGCACCAACCAGTATACCCTTATAGACAGAGTTGTCACCGAGGGTGACTTCTACCCGGCTGGCATCTCCCACAACATGGTAATTAGTCACAATCCTGCCTTCCCTGTCCCAAACAAAGCCGGAGCCGGTTCCCTGGGGAATCTCATAAACATTGAGGCTGAAAAGCGAGCGCCTCACCTCGATGCTGGTAATATAGACTACTGACGGTGATGTTTCCTGAAAAACAGCAATGGTGTTTTTTTCATCTTCAGCCAGATTACCCCGGGCAGCTACTACTCGCGGTTCTGCCTTCTTATCGTATTTCGCCCGGTCTCCTCTGTCTGAAATCCACCACAAACCCAGCAGAATGAGGCCGACAATGAGCCAGGGGGATAGCTTTTTCCTGGAAAAACTATGTTGTTCCATTTTTCAGACCACGCTTGATATCACTTAACAATGTTCTCTATTAAACCTGTTTACATCTCATATAATGATTGTGCCTCTACCTCCAAAATGCAAGGTAATATATCACCCGTGATGTATGTAAACGGACTGGGATTGGTTGAAAGTTTATAGATTCAGCAAAGATTTTGCGATGAGAAAGTAGGCCAGGACACCCAATATATCTATGGATGTTGTCACAAATGGCCCGGTCGCTACAGCAGCATCAAAGTTAAGACGTTTCAGAATAAGCGGCACAAAGGTGCCGACCGTTGCCGCCATGGTCATGACAAAAAGTACTGAAAGGCCCACAACAAGACCCAGGAAGACGGGTTCGGCATAACCGAAAAATGCCAAAACACCCAGAAAAAGGCCATAGACCGTACCCAGGATCAGGCCTACCCGCATCTCCTTGAAAATAACCTTGGAGAGTTCCTGCATATTTACCCTGCCTGTTGCTATACCGCGGATTACGATAGTACTGGACTGGGTTGCAATGTTGCCTCCCATGCCTATGACAATGGGAATGAAAGCCGCCAGAGCCAGGACCTTCTGCAATTCGTCATGAAAAAAAGTAATGATGAACATTGCCATAACACCGCCGACCCAGCTGGCGAACAACCAGGGAGCCCTGGTCATGGCGTTTGCCATGGTTGATTTCAAAAGGATCTCGGAGTCCTTGCCGGCACCGGCCATACGAAGGAAATCCTCGGTGGCCTCCTCTCTGATTACATCTATAATATCATCAACGGTTACTATACCGACCAGCTTATAGCTATTATCAACAACCGGGACGGCCAGGATATTGTACTGCGAAATGACATGGGCCACCTCATCCTGGTTCGTGTCAGTGGTGACAGAAGTTACATTGCTGTTCATTATGTTCTTAAGCTGCCGGTAAGGGGGATGCAGGAGAAGCTCGCGGAGCGAAATTACCCCTGCAAGCTGGTCTTCACCATGGGTGATGTAAAGATAAAAAGACATCTCCATTTCTTCGGAGCGTTCCTGCACTATCTTTATGGCATCTCCGGCACTGAGCTCGCCGTCAAGGGCCAGAAAATCAGGCGACATCAGGCCACCGGCTGTCTCGGGATGATACTGCAGGAGTTCGTCAACCTCTTCCCTGTCCTCCTTGACCATAAGCTGCCGGATCTCATTGGCCATTTCCTCAGGAAGAGCTTCAAGCAGGTCGGCTACATCATCAGAAGCCATCTCGGAGATAACCGCCACCATGAACTTGGGGGTCAAATCCTGAACCAGCTCCAGCATAATGGACTGGTCGACTTCACTTAAAAACTCGCCGACCATCTCTGTCTGGGCAATGACATTGAATACTTTTTTCCGTTCGACAGGAGTCAGGTGCCTGAAGACCCAGGCCATATCAGCCGGATGTGTTTTGCGCAGCAGTTTCAAAAGATGAGCCACCGCACCGCGGCGGTTTAAGCGCCGGACGGTGTCGAGCAGTACCATGCCCTCATTGCCGATCATCTCTCTTTTGAATGTTGCTTCCTTCATGACATGCACCAGACTAGTCAAACACAGAAAAACATAATATTGTATCCTGCAAAATTTTATCCGGCCGGGCCGGATTCAGCACTCATTTACTTATACGGTGTCTACCTCGCAATAAAAAACTCGACTGACAGGTGTTTCCCAGGTGATCAATGCTAACAACCAGGTCAAGTTGTTGTCTGCGAAATTTTTTACGATTAGGGTTATATTGTTAAAGTGCCAGGAAAAAATGACACTGTGGTTTATGCTCTACTGTTGATTACAAATTAAATATAATACCAGAAAACCCAATAATTTCCCATTATTAATAATATGTTAAAAATATTTTTCTTTTCAAAACGATATTTCACTCCCAATACCTCATTAAGCAAATGCAGACATTTTCAGTCATTATAATTGGTGCAGGCCCGGGTGGTCTCGCATGTGCCACAATTCTGGCCGAACACGGATATGATGTATTGGTGCTGGAAAGAAAACCGGCAGCAGGCCCCAAGGTATGCGGCGGAGGCATAACCTGGGGCGGACTCATAAAGCGTATTCCAGTACATCTTATTGAGGGTGCCTTCCCAAAACAATATATCAAGTCCAACTTTCAGCACACTGTCATAAAGGCAGTTGAACCCATTGTGGCAACTATCCGAAGGGAAGTGCTCGGCCAATGGATGTATCAGCAGGCTCAAGATAAAGGCGCAGAGATTAAAACCTCTTGCCATGTGCATAAGATCTCCCCGGATACAGTTGAAACCAGCCAGGGACAATTCGGATACCGTTATCTGATAGGTGCTGACGGCTCCTGGTCAATTGTGCGCAAATACCTCCGGCTTCCCACCGACAGAATCGGGGTAGGCATTCATTTCCTGGTACCGGGAAATTTTGACCGTATGGAATGGCATCTCAATGCCACCCTGTTCAACAATGGTTACGGCTGGATTTTCCCATACAAGAATATGGCGTCTGTGGGTGTCTATGGTGCAAAACCGTATAATGATCCCAGGCAAATGCTTTTCAGGCTCAAAGAATGGGCTGAAACTTTAAACATCCCGGTCCGCAATTTAAAACCGCGGGCCGGTCTTATTAATTTTGACTACCGGGGCTGGCGTTTTGACAAGATAATGCTTATAGGAGATGCAGCAGGATTTGCATCGGGGTTAACGGGTGAAGGCATGTATCCTGCCCTGGTTTCCGGTGAAACTGCTGCCCGGATTATCATAAATCCAGATCACGACTGTGCAAAACTTGAGCGCCTGATAAAAAAACAGCAGAAACACAGGCGTATTGTCGAAATTTCTGCCAAGAACAGGTTTATTAATATTGCAACCATGGAAATACTTATTCTGGCACTGCGGATGGGCCTCATGCCATTCAGCATGCTGGAGATGGCTGATTGACCAAGGAAGAACCAAATGAACACGGAAGAGTCAAAACCAGCAAAAAGAAAAAATATACTTATCTACAATCTTATTTTTATAGTGATCTGTGCAGGCCTTTTCATGTTTCTCTGGAACGCACCGGAAGAGACCACCAAACATCTGCCCAATGATGACGACCATAGTCGTTTCATGAAGATGGACAAGAAGGAGGCTGAAAAGTTCTGCGAGGAATGTCACTCACCCGATGGTGTTTCCCCCCTGCCGCAAGACCACCCGCCCAAGTATCGCTGTCTTTTCTGCCATAAGAGGGATCAGTAAGTTTTCATCAGCAGAGTTCAGTTGACAGTTACTCACCCAAGGTGAATACCGAGAGTTATTTTGAACGAAACGGAAAATCTTATATTTTTTTGTATTGCATAACACTTCAAGATTTCTCTCTCTGGTCGAAATGACACCTTTTCAGCCAAACTTACCTAACTTCCCTCTTTCTGCACCATTGCGCTTGACAAAAATGTTCCTACCATTATAAGCAACTTAATTAAGCTTAATGATTAAGAATTACTGCTTTATCAACAAAAATAGGCATGAGGGTGATATTGGTTAAAAAAGTACAGCAACATAAATCAGGATGCAGGCTGCCGTTTCTGCTGATCACTTTGTTTTACATTCTACAGGGCATTCCCTGCAAAGCAATGACCCAAGATGTTCCCTGTCTGCACAACTCCTATGTCTTCGGCATGTCTACCGTACTTTCAGGGCCCGCTGCCCATCTTGGTAAAAATATGCACAACGGTGTTTTGGCAGCTTTTAAGGAGATCAACCTGCAGGGTGGTATAAATGGCAGGAGTCTTTGCCTTGTTGTGCTGGATGATGCCTATGATCCCGAAAAAACAGTTGCCAACATGCACATACTTATCGAACAGGAAAATGTGCTGGCGATCATTGGAAATGTGGGTACACCCACTGCAATTGCTGCTGTGCCAATCGTTAACCGGAGTCATATCCCGTTTTACGGTGCCTTTACCGGTGCGGGCATCCTGCGCCGGATCCCTCCAGACCGTTACGTTATAAACTACCGGGCCAGTTATGCCGAGGAAACTGCAGCAATGGTGCAGGCTCTCGTAACATATGGGCAGCTGAAACCAAATGAGATTGCCTTTTTTACGCAAAGGGATGCGTACGGTGACTCTGGTTTTGTCGGGGGTATTGCAGCCTTAAAACGTAACGGCCTGAAAGATGAAACACAAATCACGCATGCCCGCTATGAACGCAACACTTTAGCTGTTGAAAACGGTCTGGCCGATATCCTGCTGGCAAATCCGGAACCCAAGGCAGTCATCATAGTTGGCACCTATGCACCAGCAGCAAAGTTTATCAGGCTGGCCAGAAGCTATGGTCTTCATTCGCTGTTTCTCAATGTTTCATTTGTCGGAGCAGCGCCCCTGGCACAGGCACTTGGAAATGAAGAAAGTGGAGTGATAATTACCCAGGTAGTACCGCATCTTGAGTCAAAACTGCCAATTGTCCAGAATTTTCATAAAGCCCTGCATCGTCTTAATCCTGACCTACCCCCCACTTACGGAGCCCTGGAAGGCTATATCGCCACACACATTTTTCTACAGGCTTTGAAAACCGTGAAAGGAGACATAACTCGGGAATCAATAACCGAAGCACTTGAAGCTATGGGCGAATTTGATTTGGGATTCGCAGCACCACTAAAATTAACCCCTAAAGAACATCAGGCAAGCCACCAGATCTGGCCGACTATTATTCGTCAGGGAGAGGTGCTGCCCTTTGACTGGAAACAACTGGGCACCATACCATGAAAAAAAAATCTCCAGAAAATAAAAAAGAAGGAAATCCCATAAGGCTGATCTGGTTGATAACACTGCTCAGTTTTTCTGTTGGTGTATTCATGGTTTATATAATATGGTCAACCCTGACAAATATTAGAGCCGAAAGGGAGGACCTGTTCGGGCTTCAGCAGAATTTAATTTCAATCCAGACCAAATTGGAAAGCAGTCTGGCAAAAGAAAAATCTGAACTGACAGATCTCCTGGACGCGAAGTTGGCCCCTGATACCCAGGAAGAAGATTTCNNGGACGGTTTCCGATCCGTATCTTGCCCCAGCCTTTGATGAGCTTGGCACAAGCATCAATTCACTTGTCAGCATTAAAAACAAATTAACCTGGTGGGCAAGCGCCTACAATAGAACTGTCCCCAGAATACCAGGGGCCAGCAAAAAGGTGGCGTCAATTCTTGAAAGGATTAGCGAAACAGTTGACAAAGCTGAAGGGCAGCAGCGACTCAAACGTGCTGCAAAAATCCGTGCTATACGACAAGAAATTTCCCAAGGCTCTGATCAAATAGATTCTACCGTGTTTGATGCAATCATGGCACCTAATGATTTCTCTATAATCCGTCGCGATATTACTGACCTGGTACAATCAAGTGAACGTCTGCATGCAATTTCCGAGGCTGACAACCTTGCAGACCTTAAGGATAACAAGATTCGAACACTACTGAGGAGAGTACGGCTCAATACACAGTTGTCGGAAGGCGAAAGATCAACTGAAAAAAGTGAACTCTACTCTCTGCTCGATGAGTATGAAGCAGCCATGTTCGGCCAGGGATACAATATTGATGATGACCATCAGACTATCATACTTGGCTATGACGGTGAGTACGGCCTGGTCCTGGACCGGCTCAGGATGGAAAAAGAGAGAAAGACACTTCAGGATGAAGCCTTCGCCACTTTTAGCTGGCTTGAAACAACCCTGGAAGAAATAAAAAGGATAACAAACACCATTACCCGGCAGGAAGTGATCAAGGTTGAGAAAGTGCTGGGACAGACCTGGCGGACCATGGTTATCATATGGATTGTCACCAGTGTGATCTATGCCATGCTGGCCTACGAAATTATCATGGCCGCCAAACAGCAGATCAAAGCCATAGAAGATTCCAATGTTGAACTGGAAGCAATGGCAAATGAACTGAGAAAATCTGAAAAACGGCTGCATCGGCTCTCATCAGATCTTTTTGCCGTCCAGGAAAGTGAAAGAAAAAGAATTTCCTTTGAACTGCATGATGAACTGGGGCAATCAATGGCAGCCCTGAAACTCCAGGTGGGGGCTATTGCCAGGCGTTTAGGCATAGCTGATCAGAAAGAATTGAAAACAACCTGTTAACNNAGATCATTGAAAATGTTCGCAGGCTGGCCAGGGACCTCAGCCCGGTGGTCCTGGATGATCTTGGTCTGCAGGCGGCAATTGAATACCTTGTGAATAATTTCGCAAAAATTTATAATGTTGAAGTTACGTATAGAACTACTGATATTAATCATCTCTTTAATGAAGGCTCACAGCGCAACATTTACAGAATATTGCAGGAGGCCCTGACAAATATCGGCAAGCATGCCCGGGCAAAACATGTTTTACTTGTTATTGAACAGGAAAACAATATCATCAAATTTACAGTGCGCGACGACGGCCGAGGATTTAATGTCCAGAAAGTATTTTATCAAAAAGCAGATGAAAAGGGTATGGGGCTTGAGGCCATGTCAGAACGGGTCAGGATTTTGGGAGGCGAAATTAATTTTGTAAGTCGCCCGGGTATTGACACAACTGTCACCTTTTCCGTTCCTATCGGTTAACAAGGAGAACAAAATGC
>JABAOG010010499.1_pt2 | contig 10482 bp, 8 predicted proteins | sample 7062131 | NCBI WGS metagenome assembly JABAOG01 (sample SAMN14538629, study PRJNA623070) | marine sediment metagenome | biome: marine biome [ENVO:00000428]; feature: marine pelagic biome [ENVO:01000023]; material: deep marine sediment [ENVO:00002113] | place: India: Arabian Sea | collected... | reverse complement strand
GGAGAGCCTGGCGTCGTTCTGCGTGTCTCCACGACCCCCACCCCCTGCCGCCTCCCCGCAAGGGGGAGGGGGGCGCGCTCGTCTCCACCGGGGCGCTCGCGTTCATGCCGTGCCTCCCGCCACTCCGGTCATCGTCTCAGCCCGGCCGCATGCGTCCGCCATAGCTGATGGACTTGCCAGTCTTCGAGAAGGTCACGCGACCGATCCGCGCCGGCCCGTTCAGCGAGGCCGACTTGTTCTCGATGTACATGATGCGCGTCTTCATACCGTCAATGCGGGCTCGTGCGGTTTGAGGAATAGATACCTTGCGGAATCTCGTCCGCGCGCGGGCCGGTATACTTCAGCACGTGCAGCCCGGTGTGGTTGTCGCCCACGTAGAGCAGGCCGCCGTGAAAGTCCGGGTACGTCATGATGTCGCCCCAGGGCACGGGACGCGCATGGCCGACCTCGACCGGGTTGAAGGGGTTGGAGATGTCGATCGCGCGCACGCCCTGCCCGAGCCAGCCGACGAACACGAGGTTCTCGAGCACCGTCGGATTGTGCGCATGCATCATCGGCCGGATGGTCGAGCCCGGCGGGACGGGCTGGGCGACGCAGTTCTCGACCATCGTGTCGGACATCGCGTGCGTGCCGATGACGACCGGGTTGATCTCGGACTCCACTGACAGGATCCGCAGGCTTCGCTCCGGGCATGGGCCGAACGGCCATTCCTCGGTGATGACGACATAGGCCGGGCGCCCGTCCGGGTTGTCGCCGTTGCGCGAGGGCCGGTTCGGCACCGGCACGGCGCTGTGCGTGCCCACCATCGCCACGAGCGGCGGCCAGAGATCGAGCCGCGAGCGCGTTTCCAGCCGCGTATAGCGCACGAGCTTCTCGACGTCGGAGAGCGCTTCCGACGCGAGCATCGCCAGCACGCCGGGATCGCCGTTGAGCACCGGGTGCACGCAGTCGCGCGCCACCTCCGGCAGCTTGGCGACGTCGACGAGGCCGCCGATCTCGCCGTCGACCCAGACGTTGGTCGAGCGCGGGTTGCACACCTCGCCGCTCGCGATGGCGGCGTTGGTGTTGTTCGCGAGGAACGCCGTGTCGAGGATGTACATCCCCGAGGTCGTGCCGGCGTTGTAGAAGCGCTCGCCGTCGTCGGAGAGCACGCCCGAGTGGGAGCTGTTGACCTGGCTCGGCTGGCTGGCTCCCGGCCGGCCCCACTGGTCGGTCAGGTGGCTGTAGTCGATGAAGCGGCCGTCCGGATAAAGCCCGTGCTCGTCGGCGCGCTCGTTGCGCAGCGGGCCGCCGATCTCCTCGAGCGTATAGGCGGCGAGGAACAGCGGCTCCTCGAGCACCGCGCCGGTGTCCTCGTCCGTCACCGCGGTGAAGATCAGATCCTCGGGCTGGCTGCCGTAGGTCTGGGAGACGACGATGAAGCGGTTGGGGTTCTCCGGGTCGCGCCAGAGATAGAACTCGTGCGCGAGCACGCCCTGCGCGACCGCCCCGTCGTCGACCGGCAGACAGGTCTCGGGATCGAGCGTATAGGTGATCACGTCTCCGCCGGTGCCCGTCGCGGCGGAGCGGACCATGAGCATGCGCTCCACCCCGTCCGTAGACGTATAATTGTACGGTCTCAGCTCCCGGTCCCGCACGGCGGTCTGGCCCTCGTCGACGGTGAGCTGCGGCATGCGTCCGACCTCGACGGGCGGATTGTTCTCCGGGTCCGCCTGGATCTTGAAGATGATGACGTCGCGGGTGACGCCCGGCCCGGTCGTGTTTGTGGAGTTGCTGCGTCCCCAATAGATGCAGTCCCCCGCGATCCCGAGGCCCGTGGAGCCCCAGCCCGTGGGAAAGCCGTCGAGGTCGCCGCCGGTCCAGGCGCCCGTCTCGGGATCCTTCGTCGAAGGGACGGTGGGGATCCAGTGCAGCCACTCGAAGTTGCGGAAGAGTCCGAGCCGCCTGGCGGCGACGAAGGCGCCCGCGTGGGCGTCCTCGGGCGAGGACGTCGGATCGAGCTCGCCCTCGGCGTTCATCCGCCCCCCGGGCAGGCGATCGAACGGGATGTCGAAGGTGTCGAACGTGGCCGGCACGCAGCCCACGGGCGCTTCGAGCGCCGGGTCGACGCACGCGCCGCCGCCGTCCCCGTGCGGCGCCTGCGCCACGGCCGCCGCGGCGAGCGATCCGCCGCCCACGAGTGAGACGATCAGCGCCGTCAGCCGCGCTCGCTCGGTCATCGCACCGCCCCATCAGCCTGCGGCCCGCCGTGCCGCGCGCACGGAGCCTAGGGCGGAGCAAGCGCCGCGGGCAAGGTCTTGAGGACCTCCGGGAACAATGCGGGAGCCGTTCTGAGGGGCCTCGCCGCTCCCGCGTCGCGTATCCGCGCGCCCGCGCCTTCGCACGGGCGGCGATCCGTACACGATGGCCCGCGCGCCGCCGTCGAAAGAGCCAGGGCGCGCTTTTGGAGCGCGGCTGTCACTCCTCGTCGGGCTGCGTGGTCTCGAGGGTCAGCCCGATCTGCTCCGCTCCGCTGAACCCGACGCTGTCGTCGCCCTCGCCGAGAAAGCGCGGGCTCGTGGATTGGATGTAGTAGGGGACCACGGTGTTGCCCTCGTGGCAGGCGTACTCGAAGATCTCGTAGCTCTCGTTGCGCGACCAGGGAAACGCCATCTTCCAGGGGCCGGTGAGCACCTCGGGATCCTCCACCCAGGCTTCGTACTCGATGGTGTTCGGGCCCGTCGGCGTCAGCCGCTCGGTGATCTTGAGCGACGGGCTCGTGGGCACCGGCGCATTGCTCGGCCCCACGATGACCATCGGCGAGAGGCCGTTGAAGTTGGTGGTCTCGATGACGAGCGTGTCGCCCTCCCAATGCCCGCGCGGCTCGCCCATCCATTGCCGGATCTCATCGGGGAGCGGCGGCCCGTCGTCGAGAGGGATGACGCGCGTCTCGTGGATGAGCTCGAGGCGTATGGCGACGTAGCCCGGGGCTTGGAACACCTCGAGGCCGTTGTTGTAGGGGAAGTTGATCATCGAGGCGGGCATGCCGCGCGTGATGCAGCGGTCGAGCGCGTTGAAGTCGGGGATCCACTCGAACACCTCCTCCGACCAGCTGCTCTTCATGTCGGCCGCCTGTGCGAGCCCCGCCTCGGTCATCGGCGGGATGCGCCCGTTGGCCGGCTCGACGATGAGGGAGGTTTGGCGCATCGGCGGCGCGTCCCACTCGAACCAGTGGCCGCCGCCGAGCTTGCCGGCGGCCGCCTCCTGATCGGCTTCCGCGGCGCGGGCCTCCTGCTGGACGACCCGCGCGGCGTACTCCTCGTCGGTGAGGAAGGCGCGCTCGCCGAGCGCCTCGGGCCGTTGGAAGGGCGTGCCGCTGAGCGAGTCGAGCGGCCACATGCCTCTGAGGTCCGGATCGCCCCAGGACGTGCGCGGAACGGACCAAGCGTCGCCCGCGGCCTCCGCGATCTCCGCGTCCGGAGCCTCCGCCTCCGCGGCTTCCGCGCCCGCGACCTCGGCCTCGGCCTCGGCGACTTCCACGCCCGCGGTCTCCGCGGCCGCGTCCGTGTCGGGCGTCTCTTCGGTGCAGGCCGCCAACGCCATGACGGTCGTCAGGACGATCGCTGCGGAGCTTTGCTTGCTCGCCACTGCTCGCCTCCCTTGTCGTTCGCATGCGCCGTCGCGAAGCCGGCGGCGTCCGGAGGTCTCGCCGCGATCGCGCCCGGCGCGGCTCGCGGCTCCACGTCGTTCGACGGCGACGGCGCGCACGGCCGGGCGCGACTGTAACCCCTGGCGCCCTCCGGCTGAAGCCCGCGGCGCGAGATCGCACGCGTCGGCTGCGGCCTTGCCGGCGTGGTCGTGCGAGCATCGCGCCGATGAGCGACGCAAAGATTCCGCGGGCCGCGGCGCGAGCGCAGGCCCGCCGATACCCCGGCGGCTGGGTGTGCGAGATCGGGCGGGGCTTGGATCTGGCCGGGCGCATCCCGCCCGCCGCGATGGTGGGCTAAGGGAAGGTGGACGCGCGGGGCGCGATCGTGGGCGACTTCGTTCCCAATCCGGGTCACGACCTGCACCGGCATCCGCCGCCGCGGCAGGCCGCGGCGATCCGGCGGCGCGCGCCCGCCCGCGCGCCGTCGTGACGCGCGATCATGACTCAATGTTCATCCGGGGGAGCGCGCCCGGATCGCCTCCCGCATCCCCGAATTCCCTTGCCGTATTTGCGATTCGCCGCGCTTGGGCGATTCGTCGCTGGCGAGCCGCGCGCCTTTCGTAGGCACGCGCCGCGAATTACAATGTTACCGGCGAGCGCGGCGGCCACGCCAAGCGCACGAACAACGACGGGGAAGGGCTCAGCTGCGATGATGCGATCCGCCGCTCTGTGCACGACGCTCGCACTGCTCGCCGCCGGCCCCGCCGTCGCGCAGGCGCCGGATGCTCCCGACGCGGCGGCCAAGCACTGGGGCCTGCTGCAAGATTACTGCGTGAGCTGCCACAACTTCGAGGACTGGGCGGGGGGCGTGGCGTTCGACGTCATGAGCCCCGAGGCGATCCCCGAGGACGCGGAGATCTGGGAGGAGGCCATCCGCAAGCTGCGCGGCGGCCTCATGCCGCCGGCTGGCGAGGAGCGCCCCGACCACCAGGCCGTGCTCGAGATGGCCGGCTGGCTCGAGGACACGATCGACGCGGCCGCCGCGGACGAGCACGTCGGGCGCATCCCGCTCCGTCGTCTCAACCGGCGCGAATACGAGTACGCCATCCGCGATCTGCTCGGCTTGAACATCGACGCCTCCGCGCTGCTGCCCGCAGACGACATCAAGGACGGCTACGACAACAACGCGGAGGCCCTGCAGGTCTCGCCGACGTTCATCGATCAGTACCTGAACGCCGCCCGCACCATCGCGCACGACGCCATCGGCGACGCGCGGCCGATTCCGATCATGGAGACCTACGGCAACGTCGCCGACATGATCATCTCGCTGCCGCCGCGCGGCATCGACGGGACCGGCGCCCAGCAGCGGCACAACCAGGGCATGCCGTTCGGCACGCGCGGCGGCATGAGCGTCGAGCACACGTTCCTCGCCGACGGCGTCTATGAGCTGACGATCGGCGACCTGGCGCTGGCGCGCGAGGTGCCGAACATGGAGTTCGAGAACACCGTCGTCGCGCTCCTCGACGGCGAGGAGTTCTACCGCGCCGTGATCGGCGGCGAAGCCGACCACAAGTGGATCGACCAGATTCTCGACGACGCCGTGGCGTCGATCAATGCGCGCTTGAAGGGGATCCGGTTCCACGCCACCGCCGGCCAGCACACGGTGACCGTCACGTTCGTGCACCGCAGCTTCGCGGAAAGCGACGAGCGCGTGCGGATCGCCGCGCTCGAGGGCGGCCAGGACCGCGTTCACGGCGTGCATGCGCTGCAGATCCGCGGGCCGCTCGAGGTCATCGGCATGAGCGAGACCCCGAGCCGCCGGAAGATCTTCGTCTGCTATCCGGACGTGACGGTCGAGGAGGCCGCCTGCGCCGAGGAGATCCTCGCCAACCTCGCCGCGCGCGCCTTCCGCCGCCCGGTGACCGACGACGACGTGAGCGCCCTGATGGCGATCTATCATTCCAGCCGGGAGGTCGGCGACTTCGAGGCCGGCGTGCGGGACGCGCTGAGCGCCATCCTGGTGAGCCCGCATTTCATCTACCGCGCCGANNGCAGCCTCCCGGACGAGGAGCTGCTGGCTCTGGCCGAAGAGGGCCGACTGAGCGATCCCGCCGTCCTCGAGGACCAGATCGGCCGCATGCTGGCGGACGAGCGCTCGAAGGCGCTGGTGGAGGACTTCACCGCTCAGTGGCTGGACCTCGCCAGGCTGGACCAGATCACGCCGGACGGCTTCATCTTCCGCTACGCCAGCCGGTCGCTCGATCCGCGCGACATGTTCAAGGAGGAGCTGCGGCTGTTCGTCGACAGCGTGCTGCGCAGCGACCAGTCGGTCGTGCGCCTGCTCGACGCCGACTACACGTTCCTCAACGAGCGGCTGGCGATGCACTACGGCATCGAGGACGTGAAGGGCAGCCGGTTCCGCCGCGTCGAGCTCGACGATCCCGCACGCCGCGGCCTGCTGGGCAAGGGCGCGATCCTGATGCGGACGGCCAACCCCAACCGGACCTCGCCGGTCTTGCGGGGCGCCTGGATCCTGGAGCGGATTCTGGGCGCGCCGCCTCCCGAGCCGCCCCCGGGCGTGGAGGCGCTGCAGGAGAACGGCTTCGGCCGGCCGGCTCGGACGGTGCGCGAGCGCCTCGAGCAGCATCGCGCCGACCCGACCTGCAACTCCTGTCACGGTGTCATGGATCCCCTCGGGCTGGCGCTCGAGAACTTCAACACCGTCGGCCAGTACCGCGAATACGATCCCGACACGCTCACGGCCATCGACGCCGCCGGCGACTTGCCCGACGGCTCGGTGATCCGCGGTCCCGCGGAGCTGTCGGCGGCCTTGGTGGAGCGCTCGGACATGTTCGTCCAGGCTCTGACCGAGAACCTCATGACCTATGCGCTCGGTCGCAGCATCGAGCACGAGGACATGCCCGCGGTGCGCCGGATCGTGCGGAAGGCTGCAGAGCACGACCACCGCTTCGAGGCGATCGTCCGCGAGATCGTGCTCAGCGACGCCTTCGTGAAGCGCGCGAGCCAGCTCGCGTCGACCGAAGAGGCCGCGCTGACCGACAGCGCGGGCGAATAGTCCCGGTGATCGAGCGACAGGACCCGGGCCGCACAAGCCAGACCTGACCGATAGGACGCTGACCATGTACATCCGCAAGAAGCACCTCTCACGCCGGACGCTCCTTCGGGGCGCCGGCGCGGCCGTCGCGCTGCCTTTGCTGGACGCCATGGTTCCCGCGATGGCCGCCGCGCCCGCCGCGCCGGTGCGGCTGGGCTACGTCTACTTCCCGCACGGCGCGGTGATGAAGTACTGGGAGCCGGCGCAGACGGGGACGAGCTTCGAGTACTCGCCGATCCTGACGCCCCTCGAGGCGATTCACGACCACGTCACCGTGGTCACCGGGCTCAGGAACAAGGGCGGGGAGAGCACCAATCCCCACGGGATCATCGAGGAGACCTGGCTCTCCTGCGTCGCTCCGGGCGAGCGTGANNCTCCTGCGTCGCGCCGGGCGACCGCGACCGCGGGCCCGGCGGCGTGCGGGGCATGACGGCGGACCAGATCGCGGCCCGTCAGATCGGTCAGGCCACGCCGCTTCCGTCGCTGGAGCTCTGCGGCGAGCCCGGCGGCGCCATCAACTACCGCACGCCGAGCCAGCCCCTGCCGCTCGAGGGCAATCCGCGCAAGGTGTTCTACGCGATGTTCGGGCAGGGCGACACGTACGAGGAGCGCATCACCATCCTCAACCAGTCCGGCAGCCTGCTCGACTATGTCCGCGAGGCCTCCGCGAGCCTCAACGCCAAGCTCGACCTGGCCGACCGCACGAGGGTCAGCGACTATCTGGACTCCGTCCGCGAGATCGAGACGCGCATCGAAAGGCTCGAGGCGGGCGCGCGCGAGCTCACCGGGCTTCCCGATGCGCCCATCGGCCCGCCCGACGACTTCACCGAGCTCTTGGACATTCAGTTCGAGATGATCGCGCTCGCCTTCCAGACCGACCAGACCCGGATCGCCTCCATGCGGATGATCAAGGAAGCGAGCATGCGCGTGTTCTCCAACGTCGGCGTGCAGGAGGCGTTTCATCCCCTCAGCCACCACAAGAACCAGGAGGACAACTTCCAGAAGCTCGTGCGCATCCAGCGCTACCAGACCGAGCGGATGGTGAAGTTCGCCGAGCGCTTGAAGAACATTCCGGACGGCGACGGCTCCATCCTGGATCACTCGATCATCCTGTTCGGCTCCAACATGTCCAACAGCGACACCCACAACAACGACCCGCTGCCCTCGGTGCTGGTGGGCCGCGGCGGGGGGGTCCGGGGCGGCCAGCATCTGCGCTATCCGCAGGACACGCCGCACGCCCAGCTGCTGCACACCATGCTCGACCGCGCCGGCGTCCAGCTCGACTCGTTCGCCGACAGCCCCGGCCCCTTCGCGGAAGTGTGATCGTGACCAAGACTCCCATGCTCGCGGCCGCCAGCCTGGCCGCTCTGCTTGTCGCCTGCGGCGAAGCGCCGTCGACGGAGGAGGCGTCGGCCGGACGGGCGGCGGCCCCGGCGGTGACGGCGGCGGACGCCGCCTATCGGCGTCCCGACGGCAGCACGGAGCTGATGTGGGCGGTCTATGAGGGCGACGCCGATCGCGTCGCTGCGCTGATCGCCGCGGGCGCAGACGTGGGCGCGTCCAACCGGTACGGCTCGAACGCCATGCAGCTGGCGGCCGAGGTGGCCGACATCGAGTCGCTCACGATGCTCCTCGACGCCGGCGCCGACGCCGATTCACCGAACCCGGAAGGCCAGACCGCCCTCATGCTGGTCGCGCGCACCGGCGACGTCGACGCGGCGCGGCTGCTCGTGGAGCGCGGCGCGACGGTCGACGCGCGCGAGCAGTGGGGCGAGCAGACCGCCTTGATGTGGGCGTCCGCGCGCCGCCATCCCGCCATGGCGGAGCACCTGATCGAGCAGGGCGCGGACATGAACGCGCGCTCGGCGTGGCGCGACTACCAGCGCCACATCACGTCNNGAGAACTGCATCGAGTGCGTCCGGGTGCTGATCGACCACGGCGCCGACCTCGACCTGCCCGATCCCGATCGCGTCTCGCCCTTGCTGCTGGCCGTCCTCAACTCCAATTGGGACATCGCCGAGCTCCTGATCGAGGCGGGCGCGGACGTCGACCAGTGGGACATCTACGGCCAGTCGCCGCTCTATGCGATCGCCAGCCGCGCCCAGGATGCGGATCGCACCTCCATCGATCCGCTCAACGAGAGCAGCGGTCTCGACGTGATGCGCATGATGCTGGAGGCGGGCGCGAACCCGGACATGCAGCTCTTCATGCGCCCCGCCGACCAGAACGGCGCGGGCATCTCGCGCGGCTCCACGCCGCTGCACGCCGCCGCCGGCGCGAACGACCTCGAGGCCGTCGAGCTGCTGCTGGCGCACGGCGCCGAGGTGAACCTCAACGACGCGGACAACGAGTCCGCTCTCATGCTCGCGGTGCAGGGGCGGGGAGGCGGCTTCTTCGGGCCGGCGCCGCGGCGCGACCGCGAGGCGATCGTGGCCATCATGCGCGCGCTGCACGAGGCCGGCGCCGACGTGAACGCCAACGCGATGTATCATCACCTCGCGCGGCTGCGCGGCGGCACGGCGCTCCACTACGCCGTTCGCGCAGGCCTCGGCTACGCCATCGACGAGCTCGTCTCCTACGGCGCGGACGTGAACATCAAGGATCCCGACGGCCTCACCGCGCTCGATTACGCCATGGCGCGCGGCTACATCCCGTTCCTGCAGATGCGCGAGCCGCCGCGGCTGGACCTGGCGGAGAAGCTGCGCGGCTACGGCGCCGACGTGGAGCTGCCCGAGGAGCCGTACTGGGAGCCCGTGGGCCCGCCCGTCTACTATGAGGCCACGGTTTGGCCGCTCGATCCGAGCGTCCCCAGCCGCTCCTACGAGGACATGCAGCCCAGCGCGTTCCTGGCCGAGGCCGTGGAGAGCCTGGAGTATCCCGGCACGCCGCAGCCTGAGCGCGGGCATGACGAGGCGTCCTTGGACGCAGGCGAGACGACACGGGCTTCTCTCAGATGACGACACGATCATTCGCCGTCCGGCTGGCCGGCGGCGCCGTGGCGATCGGCCTCGGCGCGCTCGCCGCCCTCGCCGCGGAGGCCGCGGACATCTCCAGCCGGGAGGTCGCCGGCGGCCTCCACCTGTTTCAGGGCGCCGGCTCCAACGTCGTCGCGCTGGCCGATGGCGAGGATCTGCTCGTCATCGACGGCGGTCTGGACGAGAGCAGCGGCGACCTCTTTGCGGCCATCCGCGAGGCCACGGGCGCCTCGCGCATCGAGACCCTGATCAACACCCACTGGCATCCCGAGCAGGTGGGCCTCAACGACGAGGCCGCGCGCGACGGGGCGACGATCATCGCCCACGAGCAGACGCGCATGCACCTGAGCCACGCGGTCACCTCGCCGCTGTTCGAGGGTCGGTTCGGCCCGCTCGAGGAAGCCGCCAGGCCGAGCGTCTACGATCGCTCCGGGGGCGGGCTGACCTTCGGCGGTCGTCGGGTCGAGTACGGCTACCTGCCCGCGGCGCACACCAACGGCGATCTCTACGTCTACTTCCCCGAGCTCGACGTGCTCGTGGCCGGGGGGGCCGTCGGCTCGGACAGCTGGCCGCTGCTCGATTACTGGAACGGCGCCATCATCGGCGGCCTCGTGCAGGCCCACGAGACGCTGAGCGCGCTGGTGAGCGACGACACCGTCGTCATCCCGGCGCACGGACCGCCGATCACCGGGGCCGACCTGGTGCGTCATCGCGACATGTACCGCCAGCTTTTCCGGGACGTGAGCTATCTGATGAACGAGGG
>JABAOG010013723.1_pt1 | contig 10486 bp, 12 predicted proteins | sample 7062131 | NCBI WGS metagenome assembly JABAOG01 (sample SAMN14538629, study PRJNA623070) | marine sediment metagenome | biome: marine biome [ENVO:00000428]; feature: marine pelagic biome [ENVO:01000023]; material: deep marine sediment [ENVO:00002113] | place: India: Arabian Sea | collected... | reverse complement strand
GCTGATCGCCTACCTGACCGCGGGCTACCCGCGTCCACGGGAGACCGGCCGCCTCCTCGACGTCCTGGCCGGCGCCGGCGCGGACGTCATCGAGCTCGGCATCCCGTTCAGCGACCCGCTGGCCGACGGGCCGACGATCCAGCGGGCGTCGCACCGCGCCATCGACGCCGGCGCCTCGCTCCACGGCGCGCTGGACGCGCTGGCCGCGTTCCGCGCGCGCTCGGAGACGCCGGTCGTGCTCTTCACGTACCTGAACCCGCTGCTCGGCTACGGCATCGAGCGGTTCATCGGCGATGCGCGCGACGCCGGCGCCGACGGCGTGCTGATCACGGACCTCCCCGTGGGCAGCGACCCGGCGCTGGAGGCCGCGTTCGAGGCATCGCCGCTCTCGCTGATCCGCCTCATCGCGCCGACCACGCCGCCCGGCCGGGCCGCCGAGATCGCGGCTCGCGCCCAGGGATTCGTCTACTACATCTCACGCACCGGCGTGACCGGCGCACGGAGCACCCTTCGCGCGGAGGTCGGGCGGGAGGTCGACGCGCTCCGGCCGCACGCACGCGTGCCGATCGCGGTGGGGTTCGGGATCTCTTCGCCGGAGCAGGCGGCCGAGGTCGCCCGGGCGGCCGACGGCGTCGTGGTGGGCAGTGCGTTGATCGACGCGCTGGACCGCGGCGGCGCGGGCGGCCTGGAGGAGTTCGTCCGGTCGCTGCGCCAGGCGCTCGACGGCGCGGTCTGACGTCCGTCGGCGCGGCGCCGGCGTCAGTCGCGCAGCCGCTCCTCGAGCGCGGGGTCGGGCTGGACGAAGACGGTCCTGCTCCGTTCGATCACGACGAGGCCGGGCGGCGCCTTCCGCGGCTTCCGCACGTACTTGCGGCGCGTCCAGTCCACGGCCACCGTCCCCGACGTACGCGCCTTGCTGTGCAGCGCCGCGAGGACGGCGGCCTCGGCCAGGTCCCGCGCCGGTGGGTTCGCCGATGGATCGTCCCAGCGCAGGACCACGTGGGCGCCGGCGGCGTCCCGGGCGTGGAGCCAGACGTCGTGGGGCGAGGAGTGGTGGAACGTGAGGTCGTCGTTCGCCTTGCGGCCCCGGCCGACCCGCGCCTCGAGGCCGCCCGAGGTCCGGTAGCGGCGGTACGGCAGGACGACCTCGCGCCCGCCCTTCGGGCGGGGCGCGGTTCCGGGCGCCGCGCCGACCGCCGCCGCGACCTCCGCCTCCGTCGCCGCGCCGGACTCCGCCCGGGCCAGCAGCCCGGTCAGGCGGTCCCGCTCCGCGTCGGTCCGCTCGACCAGGCGCGGGAGACGCTCCGCCGCCCGCTCCCGCTTCCTCGCGGCATCGTAGAGGCGGCGTGCATTCTCGCTCGGCGTGAGCGCCGGGTCGAGCGCCACGCGGACCGTGCCGCCCTCGAAGTCGGGCAGATCCACGGACGTCATGCCCTTGCGAACCCGGTGCAGGTGGCTGAGCAGCAGGTCCGCCTGCCGCCGGAGGCCGGCGGCCTCCGGCGCGGCGCCGGCCAGCTCCTCGGCCAGGCGCCGCCGCCTCCGTTCGATCCGTGCGAGCCGCTCGCGCAGCCGGTCGAGCAGGGCGGCCGGGACGCCCGCCGCCGGCGGCGCCGGGCCGTCCACCCGCGCGAGGGCATCGAGGATCGTGGGACACGGCTCGTCCGGGACGCCCGGCAGCGGCAGCGGATAGGGCTGCGGGCCGCGCTCCGTCCCGAGCAGCCGGGGCGAGGGCTCCGGCAGCGACGCGATGGCCGCGTAGCGGGCGTACGCCGCGTCGAGCTCGGTCGGCGCGGCGCTCTCCGCCGCGGCGCCCAGGATCGGCCCGGCGTTGATCGGGCTGGTGTACGCGACCGCGCCGACGAGCGCCCGGACGCGGTCCTCCGGCGCGACGCTGCCGAGGACCGCCCGCCATTCCTCCGGCGCCAGGGGGCGATCCGCACCCCGCCGATCGGTCGCCGGCGGCGGGCGGTAGGCCGCGCCCGGGACCAGCCGGCGGCCCCCGGCACTGCGGCGCCAGAGCGCGGCCACGACGCGGTCCGCCGGGTCGACCGCGACCACGTTCCACTGATTGCCCATCAACTCCACGACGATTCGCTGCGCGCGCCCCGGCCGATGCCGGGGCGAATCCAGCTCGATGACGAGGAGCCGTTCATCGGGCGGCGCGGCGACCCGCCGGATCGTCGTGCGCCTCGGCAGCGGCACGGCCTCCGGCAGGCCGGGCCGCGGTCCGAGCCGCGCCGTGCCGGCCCCCGGGTGCAGATGNNTGCCGGCCCCCGGGTGCAGATGCCAGACCAGTGCCCGGTCGTCGAACGCGACCGCCGCGGTCCGGGCCTCCGGGTCGAAGAGCAGCGCCTCGACCGGGCGGCTTCGAAGGCGAGCGTCGAGCTCCGCGCCCAGGTACCGGACGAGCAGCGAGTCGTAACGGATTCCGTTTGACACCACCGGAAGATGAGGTTAGCTTCCCGCCACCGTCAACGTGCGGTGTTGCGCGTCTTTTCGCGCATCTTCACCGGGTCGTTCGGACCCCGGAAGGCGACGGATGAGCGTGCAGGGCGCCGGCCCCGAGCGGCGGATCACGGTACGAGACCTGCTGGAGATGAAGCGGCGCGGCGAGAAGATCGTCGCGCTTACCGCATATGACTACCTGTTCGCACGGCTCGTGGACGAGGGCGGCGCGGACATCGTCCTCGTCGGCGACTCCGTGGGGCAGGTCGTCTGCGGCTTCGATTCCACCCTGCCGGTCACGCTCGACGCGATGATCCACCACGCCGCCGCCGTGCGGCGCGGCGTGCAGCGCGCGCTGCTGATCGTGGACATGCCGTTCCTGACCTACAGGGTCTCACCCGAGGAGACGTTGCGCAACGCCGGGCGCATCCTCCAGGAGACCGGCGCCGAGGCGATCAAGCTCGAAGGCGGCGACGAGGACACGGCGCGGCACGTCCGCGCGCTCGTCCGGGCCGGGATCCCGGTCATGGGGCACATCGGCCTCACGCCGCAGTCGGTGCANNGTCCAGGGCCGGGAGGCCGAGGCCGCCGAGCGGCTGAAGGCCGAGGCCTCGCGCCTGTCCGAAGCCGGCTGCTTCTCGATCGTGCTCGAGCTGGTCCCGCGTGAGCTGGCCGGCGAGGTCAGCCGTGCGATCCCGGTTCCGACCATCGGCATCGGCGCCGGCCCCTACGTCGACGGCCAGGTCCTGGTGCTGCCGGACATGCTCGGGCTCAACGACGGCTTCCGACCGCGGTTCCTGCGCACCTTCGCCGATCTGGCGGGCGCCGCGCGGGCGGGCATCAGGGAGTACGCCGCCGCGGTCCGCGACGGCGAGTACCCGGGGCCGGAGCACGGCTTCGATTGATGGTCGCCCGGACGAAGTCGGAGGTCCGGGCGGCGGTCGCCCGGTTCCGGGCGGAACGGATCGCGCTGGTCCCGACCATGGGATTCCTCCACGAGGGTCACCTCTCCCTCGTCGACCGCGCCCGCGAACGCGCCGGCCGGATCGTCGTCTCGGTCTTCGTCAACCCGCTCCAGTTCGGGCCGAGGGAGGACTTCGGGAGGTACCCGCGCGACCTCGACCGTGACGTGGCGATGGTGACGGCACGGGGCGCGGACCTCGTCTTCGCGCCGTCGGACGACGAGATGTATCCCGACGGCCCGCCCGCCGTCCGCATCCTTCCGGGCCGGCTGGCGGACGCGCTCTGCGGCGCCTACCGCCCCGGCCACTTCCAGGGCGTCCTCACGGTCGTTGCCAAGCTCTTCAACATCGTGCGCCCCGACGTGGCGGTGTTCGGGCAGAAGGATTACCTCCAGGCGGTGCTGATCCGGCGCATGGTCGGGGACCTCGACATGGGCGTCGAGATCGACGTGGCGCCGATCGTGCGCGAGGCCGACGGCCTCGCCATGAGCTCGCGCAACGTGTACCTGGACGCCGACGGCCGCGCGCGCGCGCTCGGGCTCAGCCGCGGCCTCGCCCGGGCCGCCCGCGCGTTCCGGGCCGGCGAGCGCGACGCCGCCGGGCTCCGCGATGTCGCGTGCGCCGAGATCGCGGCCGCGCCGGGCGTCCGGCTCCAGTACGTGGAGCTCGTCCACCCCGAGACGCTCGAGCCGCTCGCCGAGGCCGTCGAAGGCTGCGTGCTCGCGATGGCCGCGTTCGTGAATGACACCCGACTGATCGACAACGTGATCCTCACGCGAGTGGAGGGATCATGCAGCGCGTGATGTGCAAGTCGAAGATCCACCGGGCGACGGTCACCGGTGCGGACCTGAACTACGAGGGCTCGATCACGATCGATGCCCGGCTGATGGAGGCCGCGGACATCCTCGAGTACGAGCAGGTCCAGGTCGTCGACATCGACAACGGCGCCCGATTCGAGACCTACGCGATCCGGGGCGAGCCCGGCTCCGGCGCGGTGGTGCTCAACGGCGCGGCCGCCCGGCTCGTCCAGCCGGGCGATCGAGTGATCATCATCAGCTACGCGCGCTACGATGCGTCGGAGCTCGACGGCTTCGAGCCCCGGCTGGTGTTCGTGGACGCGGAGAACCGCCCGACCGCGAAGGGAGCGCCGACGACCGACTCGCGCGTCCGGGTCGTTTGATCGGCCGATGAGCACCTGGGTCGGCCTCGCCCTCGCGCTGCGCCGTCCGGCGCAGGACGGCATGCGCTCGCGAGTGCCGACGTACATCCATCCCCTCGCGGGTCGCGCGCTGGCGTGGCACGGCCTGCACGCGCTGGCCACGCTCGAGCCGCCCCCGCACCGGCTCCTCCTCGCCTCCGCCTCGCCGCTCGACCCGTCGGTGGTCCGGGACGTTCCGGCGGAGATCATCGAAGCGCCGCCGCCGGACTGGTGGTCTGCCATCGCCGGCCGGCTCGGCGACGCCGTCGACCGGGTCCTCGTGGTGGATGCGGCGGCCGCGACGCTCGGGCCGACGCTCCAGGCGCTGCTGGCGGAGGCGGGCGACCGTGGCGTGCTCGGCGAGACCGGCCCGCTCGCCGCGTGGATCGACCGGCCGACGGCCGCGACGCTCGCCCGCGAAGACGACGCGCTCGGCGCGATGGTCGCCGCGGCGGAGGCGCGCCCCCCCGCGACCGCCGAGGAGGACTGCCTGGTCCGCGACCGCCGCTCGCTGGCACGGGCGGGTGCGATCATCCGGGATCGGCTGGTCGCGAACCTCATGGAGCACGGCGCCACCTTCCTGCTCCCCGACACGGTCCACGTGGACGTCGACGTGCGGGTCGGGCCGGACACGGTGATCTACCCGGGCGTGGTCCTGGAGGGGACCACCACGGTCGGCGCGGAAACCGTGATCGGCCCCGGCTGCCGGATCATCGACAGTCGGGTCGGCAGCGGCGTCGAGCTGAAAGGCTGGAACTACATCGTCGACGCCAACATCCGGAACCGCGCGGTCCTGGAGCCGTATGTCCGGCGCGGCTTCGATTGAACGAGCGGCGGCCGGCGAGCTGCCGGAGTGGGCCGAGGCGGCGCCGTCGCGGCGCGCGCACGGCCGCCGCGTCGTCGCGCTGCTCGACGACTGGGCGTGCCGCTTCGGGTTCGACCCGGCGGAACGGCGGCGCTGGCGCGCCGCCGGCTGGCTCCACGACGCGCTCCGTGACGCCGACCCGACGTCGCTCCGAGCCCGCGTCCCGGCGTGGGCGCGCGACCTGCCCGGGCCGCTCCTGCACGGACCGGCGGCGGCGGCCCGGCTCGAGGCGGAGGGCGTCCGCGACCGGGCGGTCCTGGACGCGGTTGCGTACCACACGCTCGGCCACCCCGACCTCGGCCGTCTCGGCCGCGCGCTGTACCTCGCGGACTTCCTCGAGCCGGGCCGCGCCTTCGAGCCAGCCCGGCGCGCCGCGCTGCGGGCGCGCATGCCCGACGCCTTCGACGAGGTGCTGGTCGAGGTCGCCGCCGCGCGGATCATGCACCTGATCGAGAGCCGACGGCCGGTCCGGCCCGAGAGCCTCGCCTTCTGGAATTCCCTCGTCGCCGAACGGTGAACGCATTGCCTCGACCGCAGACGGCGGCGCTCGCCGCCGCGGCGTTGCTGGTCGCCGCCTTCATCGCCTCGTTCGTCCTCGGGCTGCGTGAGGGCGGTGGCCGCGGGGCGCGGCGCGCCGCCGCCGACTCGATCGTGGTGCCGGAACCGCCCACCGGCCGCCGCGTCCGCGTCGAGGTCCTCAACGCCGCTGGACGGGCCGGGATCGCGCGCGCCGCGACGCGCCGGCTCCGTCAACGCGGCTTCGACGTGGTCTACTTCGGGAACGCCGACGAGTTCGGGAAGGACAGCTCGGTGGTCCTGGACCGCGTCGGAGATCCGGAAGCGGCGCGGGACGTGGCCGATGCGCTGGGGATCGGACGTTCGAGGAGCGAGCCCGACGGAGGCCTGCTCCTCGAGGTGACCGTCGTGCTCGGAACGGACTGGACGCCGGCGGACGCCGACCCGTCCTCCGGCCTCATCGGCCGCATCCGGCGGCTGCTGCGACGCGCGCGGCCGGGATCGACTCGCTAGGAGGACCGGTCGCTAGGAGGACCGGCCGCCGACGCCGGATGCCGCGTCCGGACGGACCAGCGCGAGGAACGGCCTGGGCGGACGCAGCTCGTGCTCGGCCGCGAGCTGGCCGCACGCGGCGGCGATGTCCCGCCCGCGCGGGCCGCGCACGCTGACCGGGATCCCCCGCGCCTCGAGCGCGGCCGCGAAGGCGCGGATCCGCTCCGCCGGCGTCGGGCGCCAGTCGGCGCCCGGGATCGGGTTGTACGGGATCAGGTTCACGTGCGAGGGGAACTCGCCGATGAGCGAAGCCAGCTCGTCGGCGAGCGACGGGGCGTCGTTCACCCCGTCGATCATCACGTATTCGAACGTGATCCGCCGCCCGCCGGCCCGCTCGAACCGGCGCAGCGCCTCCAGCAGCTCCGGGAGCGGGTGCTTCCTCTCGATCGGCACGATCCGCCGGCGCAGCTCGTGGTTCGGCGCGTGGAGCGACACCGCCAGCCGGAACTGCTCCGGCCGCTTCGCCAGCTCCAGGATCCCCGGGACCACGCCCACCGTCGAGACCGTGATGCGCCGCGCCCCGACGCCGTACGCCCGATTGAGCAGCGTCAGCGCGGGAAGGACCGCCTGCCGGTTCGCCAGCGGCTCGCCCATCCCCATGAAGACCACGTTCGTGATGGCGCCGTAGCCGCTCTCCGCGGCCCAGCGGCGGGCGCCGCGGAACTGCGCCACGATCTCCCCCGCGGTGAGCTGACGCCGGTACCCGGACCAGCCGGTCGCACAGAACACGCACGCCATCGCGCACCCCGCCTGCGACGAGATGCACAGCGTCAGCCGATCGCCCGCCGGGATCAGGACCGACTCGACCGCCTCGCCGTCGGAGAAGTGCCACAGGTGCTTCGCCGTGCGGTCCTCGGACCGCAGCTCCCGGGCGATCCGCGGAACCGCGAGGTCGAACGCCCCGGCGAGCGCCGCCCGCTCCGACGCCGGCAGGTCCGTCATCTCGCCGAACGCCATCGCGTCGCGCTCGTAGAGCCACGCGCGCGCCTGCCGGGCGCGGTAGGCAGGCTGACCACGCCCGGCGAAATGCTCGCCGAGTGCACGCTCCGCGTCCTCCGGCGCCAGGCTCAGCAGGTCGATCGTCGTACGCTCGTTCGTCTTCTCGCTCATCTCGCGATTCCACCTCGTGGCCGCGCCGGCGCGCCGCGACCGGGCCGCCGGCCCCGCCGGATTTCCACGCCGTATCGCGCCGGCCGTTCGCTGTCGACGCCCGCCCGCGCGGGTTGATGGGCCTTCCGCAGGTCGTTAAGTTAACCGGATTGCATGGGCTCCGAAAACCTCGAAGCGGCCCTGGACCGGAACCGCCGTGCTCCTTACGGATCTGATCACACCCGAGCGGATCGGGATCCCGCTCGCCGCGTCCGACAAGGACGAGCTGCTGCGCGAGCTCGTCGACCTGGTGACCCGCCACGACCGCGTGGACGACCCCGTGGACGTGCTGCGCGCCGTCCGGGAGCGCGAGGCCGTGCTCTCGACGGGGATCGGCCACGGCGTGGCGATCCCCCACGGCAAGTCGCCGGCCATGCCGGAGCTGCGCATGGCGGCGGGCAGGACGGCGCGGCCGGTCGACTTCGATGCGCTCGACGGCCAGCCGGTTCAGCTCTTCTTCCTGCTGGTCGGCCCCGAGAGCGCGGCGGGGCCGCACATCAAGGCGCTGAGCCGGATCTCGCGCCTGGTCCGACGGGAGGACATCCGCGGCAAGCTGCTCGCCGCTCGGGATCCGGCGGAGTTCTACCGCGCGCTCCAGGACGCCGAAGGCGCGTGACACGCGTGCTGTTCGCCTACGCGCCCGCGCTGCTCTGGGCCGGGGGCGTGGCGTTCGTGGGCGGAATGAGCGATCTCCACGGGCCGACGGTCGATCTGCCGATCGACAAGCTGGCCCATTTCTTCTCTTACGGGGTACTGGGCGCGCTCGCGGCACGCGGCTGGCAGCGTTCCGGAAGGAGGCCGGGGTGGTGGTGGTTGATCCTTGCCGTGTGGCTGCTGGGCGCCTGGGACGAGTGGCGCCAGCGCGAGGTGGCCGGCCGCTCGTCGGAGCTGGCCGATTGGGTGGCGGACGCCGCCGGCGCCCTCACCGCGTTCCTGATCACCGGCGCGGTCGTGGGGAAGGCAAGGGAAAGGGGAGGCAATGAGTCTTAGTCTACCGACCTCGCTCCGCAGCACCCAGGCGGGAACACTGCGCCGGCAGGATGCGAGCGAGCGGGTCCGGCTGTCGGGCTGGGTCCATCGGCGGCGCGACCTGGGCGGGCTGGTGTTCGTGGACTTGCGGGACCGGTCGGGGCGGGTGCAGCTCTCCTTCGGTCCGGACTGGACGCCGGCCGAGGTGCTCGAGCGAGCGGGCCGGCTCCGGGCGGAGGACGTCGTCGCCGTCGAGGGTGAGGTGATCGCGCGGCCGGAGGCGAACGTGAACCGGGAGCTGCCGACCGGCGAGGTCGAGGTGCACGTGGACGCCCTGACCGTGCTCACCCGGTCGGAGACGCCGCCGATCCCGATCGCGGCGCCGCCGGGCGAGGAGCAGCCCGCCGAGGAGCTGCGGCTGCGCTACCGCTACCTGGACCTGCGCCGCGAGGAGATGCAGCGCGCGCTCGGCACGCGGCACCGCGCCATGCAAGTGGTGCGCGGCTACCTGGCGGCGCAGGGGTTCTGGGAGGTCGAGACGCCGATGCTGACCCGGCGCACGCCGGAGGGCGCGCGCGACTACCTGGTGCCGAGCCGGGTGCACCCGGGCGAGTTCTACGCGCTGCCGCAGTCGCCGCAGCTCTACAAGCAGCTGCTCATGGTCGCCGGCTTCGACCGCTACTTCCAGATCGCGCGCTGCTTCCGCGACGAGGACCTGCGCGCCGACCGCCAGCCCGAGTTCACGCAGATCGACATCGAGGCGTCGTTCATCGATCGCGAGTTCATCTACGAGATGATCGAGGGCTTGATCGTCGCGGTCTACCGCGAGGTGAAGGGCGTGGAACTCCCCACGCCGTTTCCGCGCATGTCGTACACGGAAGCGATGGCGCGCTTCGGCTCCGATCGTCCCGACCTGCGCATCCCGTGGGAGCTGCACGATCTCACCGAGGTCTTCAGGAACAGCGGCTTCAACGCGTTCGCCGGCGTCGTGGAGAAGGGCGGGGCGATCAAGGGGCTCAACGTCGGCGCTCGCGATCTCTCGCGCAGCAAGCTCGGCGATCTCGAGAAGTTCGCGAAGGCGAACGGCGCCAAGGGCCTGGCGTGGGTCAAGGCCGCCGACGAGGGCTGGCAGTCGCCGATCGCGAAGTTCTTAAGCGACGACGAGAAGCGCGCGGTCACGCACGAGCTCGCGATCAAGCCGGGCGACGTCTTCTTCCTTGTCGCCGACGAGCACCGCACGGTCGTCAACGACGCTCTCGGCGCGCTGCGCACCAAGCTCGGCCACGAATTCGATCTCGTCGAGGCGGGCGCGATCGATACGCTGTGGGTCACCGACTTCCCGCTGCTCGAGTGGAGCGGCGAGGAGCATCGGCACATGGCGGTGCATCATCCGTTCACCGCGCCGCACCCGGACGACATGGAGAAGCTGGAGTCCGATCCCGGCAACGTCCGCTCGCTCGCCTACGACGTCGTGATCAACGGCAGCGAGGTCGGCGGCGGCTCGATCCGTATCCATCGCAGCGATGTGCAGCAGCGCGTGTTCAAGGCGCTGGGGATCGACGAGGCCGAGGCCAAGGCGAAGTTCGGCTTTTTGCTCGAGGGACTCACCTATGGCGCGCCGCCGCACGGGGGCATCGCGCTGGGGCTGGATCGCCTCGTGATGCTCTTGGCCGGCACCGACTCCATCCGCGACGTCATCGCGTTCCCCAAGACCGCCCGGGCGGCCGACCTCATGTGCGACGCGCCGTCGACTGTCTCCGCAGACCAGCTCACGGAGCTGGGAATCTCGCTCCTGAAAAGGTAAGCGTGATGCCATGGCATCACGCTTAC
>JABAOG010000665.1_pt2 | contig 10491 bp, 5 predicted proteins | sample 7062131 | NCBI WGS metagenome assembly JABAOG01 (sample SAMN14538629, study PRJNA623070) | marine sediment metagenome | biome: marine biome [ENVO:00000428]; feature: marine pelagic biome [ENVO:01000023]; material: deep marine sediment [ENVO:00002113] | place: India: Arabian Sea | collected... | reverse complement strand
GGGCACCCCGCTTTTGGAGGCGAAGGACAGATTGCCTGCGCCGGGCGCCTTCGTGGAGTCCGCCATCGCGCCGAGTCGACTTCGCGAAGTACGCGAACGTCTCGGTTGGAATGTCGCGCTCGATGAGCTCGAAAGCCGGGTCGAGGCGACGCTCGAAGGCCAAGCAGCGATGCGCATCGTTGGGCAAGCAGGGACCGCGGAAGATGCTCACGCGTTGACAGGAGCCGTGCTCGATGTGTTTCTGGAGCACCAAGCGAGCTTCAACAAGAAAAGGCTCGAACGCCTCACCGCAGAAAATCGAATCGCGCTCGAGAGGGCGAAAGAAAGACGCGAGGAAGCAGGCAAGGCGCGTGACGCATTTCGCGCGAAGAGCGGAAAGCCAGACGTGATTCAAGAGCAAGGCCAGCTTCTCGAGCGCGCGGCGGAGCTTCGTTCCAAAGCGCAAGAGGCCGGGGTAGAGGTGGCGGCCCAGAAAGCGCGGATCGAAGAGCTCGAGAAAGCGCAGCGTGAGCTCCCGCGTCAAATCGTGTCGAGCGCGAAGAAGGGCACTCCTATCGACACTCCGCTGGCGAAAGCGCGCTCCGAGCTGGCGGCAGCGCGCGCTTCTCTGAGCGAGCAGCACCCGACGGTGCAGGCTCTCAAACAGCGAGTCGCCAGCCTGCAAGCCCAGAAGAAAGGCCAGACGAGCGAGCTCGCTGAGCAAACCGTCGTCGCCAATCCCGCACGGGCATCGGTGGATCAACAGATCGCGGTCGCGAGGGCTGCAATGGCGGCCGCCCGCGAACGAGAGTCGGCGCTTCGCGTGTTGCTGAAGGCGATCAAAGACGAAGCGGAGTCCCTCTCGCCCGAGGAAGGCGAGGCCCGTCAAGTGATCGGGGAGCTCGAGATGGCCACGGCGCGGGTCGAGCAGTTGTCCGAAAGGTCCGCGATGCTTCGTGACGCCGCGCTCGGGCCGCTCACCGGGTTTCGTGTCTTGTCGGCCCCGATGTTGCCCGAGGAGGCGCAACGCTCGAAGCTGCATATCCTTTTGCTCGTCCTGCTGCCGATCGTGACAGTGCTGCTCTTCGCGCTGTTGCTCATCGCGAGCCGACTTCGGAGCCTGACGGTCGAAGCGCCACGAGAAGTGGCGTGGTGGGGAAATGGGCCCGTTCTCGGCACGAGCGTGTGGCCGCGTGATCCGGAGGCGCTCGAGTCGTTCGTCGACGAGCTCGAGGATTACGGCGTGTATGGCGCCGGGCGCACTCTCGTCGTCCCCGCCACGGAAGCAGAGCGGGACATCGCATGCTCGTTTGCGCTCCGCCTCGCCGAAGCGCCGTGGCTCGCCGCTGCAATCTTGGACGTCGGGGAGAGGGCTGGCAGAGACCCGCACGCTCCACCGTTGGTGACTCCGCCAATGTCCGAACCGGAGCCCTATGTCACGCCGCCTATGGTTGCGCCGAAGCGGCTCTCGTCCCAGGGGACCCCTTCCACTTCGAGGCCGCCGCGCAAGAAGACGATGATCGGGCTGCCAGCGGTCGAGTATTCGAGTGCGCCGCAGATCTCGACGGAGCCGACGACGACGGCGTCCTCCGTGGGAACGCCGGAGCCCACCGAGAAGGCTAGCGGACCGAAGCCGTTTCGCCGCATGCGCAAGAATCGAGCGACTGTTCGCATGATCGTGCCGGTCGGCGACGGCCGTGCCTCGACGAACGCGTCCACCGCCCGCAACTCCGAAGTCGAAGAAGAAGCTTTCCTGCTGACGCGGCCGGTGCCGGTCGCGACCGATGAAACGCCGTCTCGCCCTCAGCGCACGGTCCACGTGAGCACAGATTCGCCTCATGCGAGTGCGTCCAATGCCGTGATGCGCGCCGCGGTGAGGCTGCTCGGAGACGACGATGACGACATCACCAGCCTCCGGCGCTCGGAACCGCCCCCCGTCACGCCCCTCCCCGGGCAAGTGGCCGGCGTTGCGCTGGCTTGGAATGGTCCGCTGAGCGGCCCGGTCTTGCGGCGCGCCGCGCGCCTCGCGCACCGGGTCATGGTGGTGGTTTCCTCCGGTATGAGCGTGATCGACCTCGCGCGCCTCCAAACTCGCCTGGGCCGCGAGAAAGGCGTCGGCTACGTGCTCGTCAACGTCGGGGATGCCTACGTCGATCTCCACGATCGCGTGGGGCCGGTCGAGACGTTCTGGGAGGGGCCTCGAGAACCCGACACCCAGGATCCCCGGCTTCCCTAGGGGCGTTGCGGCCGCAATCTCTCTAGTCTATTTAGTTTTCGCCGTGTCCGACACCGACGAGCGCATGAACGTGTTTCCGCCCGTAACCCGGGCCGAGTGGGTTGAAAAGGTGGAGGCTGACCTCAAGGGCGCCTCCTTCGCCGGGCTCCGTTCGAAGACCCCTGGCGGCCTCACCCTCGAGCCGCTCTACACAGCGGAAGACGCCGAAGGTCTGAACGCTCCCGGCTTGCCCGGCGTCTATCCATATCTCCGCGGCGCGTCGCCGCTGGGCGGCTGGGTGATTCGGCAGGAGTACGACGACCCTCGCCCCAGCGTCTGCAGGGATATGATCCGCCAAGACCTCGAGCGTGGGGTCGAAGCGTTGTGGGTGCGGCTTGGTCCACGTCAGGGATGCCGAGTCCTGACCATCGATGAGCTCGATGAGCTGCTCGGTCCGGTCGAACTGGCGACAACCTCGATTTGCGTGGACGGTGGCTCGGACTCGCTTGCCGTCGCATCCGGTTTGTTGACCGTCGCGCAGCGCCGCGAGGTTCCGTGGGCGGCTCTCAACGGTGGGTTGGGTTTCGATCCCGTCGGTTTGCTGGCAGGCGAAGGGCGCATCCAGGGCGGGCTTCGCGCCCGGCTCGCCGAGCTGCGGGATTTGGCCTCATGGTGCTCGAGCAATGCGCCCGGCCTTCGCGCCGCGAGCGTGTCGAGCGACCCGTACGATGGCGGAGGCGCGAGCACCGTACAGGAGCTGGCTTACACGATCGCCGCCGGCGTCGAGTACCTGCGCCAGCTGACCGAAGGCGGCATGAGTGTCGATGCGGCCGCCCGTCAGATCGGTTTCAGCTACGCGGTCTCCGGAGACTTCTTCACGCAGATCGCCAAGCTTCGCGCAGCCCGGTGGCTCTGGGCCAAGGTGGTGATCGCGGCCGGCGGCGAGCGGGGTGGGGCCGCCATGCACATGCACTGCCGAACGTCTCGCTTCACCAAGACTCAACGGGACCCCTGGGTGAACATGCTGCGCGTGACGGCCGAATGCACAGCTGCGGTCTTCGGAGGCGCTCAGAGTATCGCTACGCTCCCGTTCGATTGCGCCATCGGTCCCCCAGACGAGCTCGCGCAACGCATCGCTCGGAACACGCAGGNNTTGGCGCGCGCGGCTTGGGACGAGCTGCGTGCCATCGAGGCCGCCGGCGGGATCGTGGCGGCTCTTGGTTCGGGCAAGCTCGTCGATGCCGTGGACGAAGTCGCCGACGCCCGGGAGGAGCGGCTCTGTAAGCGCAAGACACCCGTCGTCGGCGTGAGCGAGTTTCCCAACCTGCACGAAGACGCCGTGGAACGTGAGCCGGTTTCGCCGGAAGAGGTTAAGCGCCTGCTCAAGGACTCCTTGGATTCACTCGACCTCGGCGCGCATCGGGAGCATCTCCTCGCCCTTTCGCGGACGGTGAATGATGTGGACCGGGAGCCCGGGTCGCTCACCGATGCTTGCCTCGCTGCGACGACGGGCGGGGCCGACATGTACAGCGTGGCGACGGTGCTGCAGCATGGTCAGCCGGACTTCCATGTGGAGCCGATTTCACAGTGGAGAGCGTCGGAGCTTTGGGAGCGGCTTCGCGCGCGCAGCGAACGAGGCCAAACCCGGCCCGTTGCTTTCTTCGTCAATCTCGGGCCGATTCCGTCGCACAAGGCCCGCTCGACATGGGCTCAGAACCTCCTCGCGGCAGCCGGCATCGACGCCGCGACCAGTGATGGTGAGGTCGACGTGGAGGCCCTGGGTTTGGCCTGGAAAGACGCTTCGGCATCGCTCGCCGTCATTTGTGGCAGTGACGAGGACTACGAAGAGCTGCTCGGTCCGGCCGTTGCCGCATTGAAGAAGGCCGGATGTCCGGTCGTGTTGGTGGCGGGACGCCCTGCAGAGCGGGAGGCTGCGCTTCGCGAGGCCGGCGTGAGTGATTTCGTGTTCGTGGGGGCGGACGTGCTCCGCGTGATGAGTCAGGTTCTCGATTCCATAGGGGTGGAACGATGAGCCGCCTCCCCGACTTCAGCACCATCGAGTTCGATGCCCCCGCCGAGGGCACCGCGTCCCCGCTCGCGGACTGGAACGTGGCCGCCGGCGAGCGAGCCGACCGACGTTGGAACACGCCTGAAGGGATCGAGGTCAAGCCCGTCTACACCGCCGAGGATCTCGAGTCGGTCACGCATCTGCAGACCATGCCGGGGTTGCCACCGTTCCTGCGTGGTCCGTACTCCACGATGTACGTACGCCGCCCATGGACGATCCGACAGTACTCGGGCTTTTCAACTGCCGAACAGAGCAATGCCTTCTATCGCCGCAATCTCGCAGCCGGCCAGAAGGGGCTGTCGATCGCCTTCGACCTGGCGACGCACCGCGGCTACGACTCCGATCATCCGCGCGTGGCCGGCGACGTCGGCATGGCGGGCGTGGCGATCGACTCGATCGAGGACATGCGGATCCTGTTCGACGGCATTCCGCTCGACCAGATGACCGTGTCGATGACGATGAACGGCGCCGTGCTGCCCGTTCTGGCGCTGTACGTCGTGGCGGCCGAAGAGCAGGGCGTCGGCCCGAAACAGCTCACCGGGACCATCCAGAACGACATCCTCAAAGAGTTCATGGTCCGCAACACCTACATCTATCCGCCGGCGCCCTCGATGCGGATCGTCGCCGACATCTTCGAGTACACGGCGGCGAACATGCCGCGCTTCAACAGCATCAGTGTCAGCGGCTATCACATGCAGGAAGCGGGCGCGACGCAGGACCTCGAGCTCGGCTACACGCTGGCGGATGGCCTCGAATACGTGCGTACTGGGCTCGCAGCGGGCCTCGGCATCGACGAGTTCGCGCCTCGCATCAGTTTCTTCTGGGCGATCGGCACCAACTTCTTCATGGAGGTGGCGAAGCTTCGCGCCGGTCGTCTTCTGTGGGCCAAGTTGATCGAGCAATTCAACCCGAAGAACTCCAAGAGCCTCGCGCTTCGCACGCATTGTCAAACCTCGGGCTGGAGCCTCACGGCACAGGACGTCTACAACAACGTCGTCCGCACGTGCATCGAAGCGATGGCGGCGACCCAGGGGCACACGCAGAGCCTTCATACCAACTCGCTCGATGAAGCGATCGCGCTGCCAACCGACTTCAGCGCGCGCATTGCTCGCAACACGCAGCTCTACCTGCAGCTCGAGAGTGGCACGACCAAAGTCATCGACCCGTGGGGCGGGAGCTACTATGTCGAGCGGCTGACCCACGAGCTTGCGCTCAAGGCGTGGGAGCACATCAAGGAGGTCGAGGAGCTCGGCGGCATGACCAAGGCGATCGAGGCCGGGTTGCCGAAGCTTCGAATCGAGGAAGCCGCCGCGCGGACTCAGGCGCGAATCGATTCAGGGCAGCAAACGATCGTCGGAATCAACAAGTACCGCCTCGAAAAGGAAGACCACATCGAGGTTCTCAAGGTCGACAATACCGCGGTCCGGGAGGCGCAGATCGCCCGTTTGCGCGAGCTGCGTGAGGAGCGTGACGAAGCGGCGCTCACGCCGAAACTTGAGGCATTGACCAAGTGCGCCGACACTGGCGAGGGCAACCTGCTCGAGCTGGCGATCGACGCGGCCAGGCATCGGGCCACCGTGGGAGAGATCAGCGACGCGCTCGAGCGCGTCTGGGGGCGCTACCAAGCAACGATTCGGAGTATCGAAGGCGTGTATCGAAGCGAAGTAGGCAAGGATTCGGAAGCCGTGGACCGTGTGCGAGCGCGTAGCGAGGAGTTCTCGAGCAAGCATGGTCGCCGGCCGCGCATCCTCGTGGCCAAGATGGGCCAGGACGGCCACGACCGCGGCCAGAAGGTGATCGCCACCGCCTTCGCCGACCTCGGCTTCGACGTCGACATCGGCCCGCTCTTCCAGACGCCGGAGGAGAGCGCGAAGCAGGCGATCGAAAACGACGTTCACATCGTCGGCGCTAGCTCGCTTGCTGCGGGCCACCTCACGCTGGTTCCGCAGCTCAAGCAGGCGCTAGAAGACCTCGGCCGCGAAGACATTCTGGTGGTCGTGGGCGGCGTGATCCCGCCGGAAGACTACGACGCGCTGCACGAGGCGGGGGCGGTGGCGATCTTCGGGCCCGGCACGGTGATTGCCGACGCGGCCATCGAGCTCCTCGAACAGCTCGATGCGCAACTCGGGGGGTCGTGACACTCCGGGACGCGCAAGCGTATGTTGACGGAGTGCGCGGCGGCGATCGCGCGATCCTCGCCAGAGCGATCACATTGGTGGAAAGCGAGCGGCGGGCGCACGCCGAGCTTGCTCACGAAGTGCTGGAAGCGCTCCTGCCGCAAACCGGTGGCGCGTATCGGGTCGGGATTAGCGGCGTGCCAGGCGCAGGCAAGAGCACCTTCATCGACGCGCTCGGCACGATGTTGACGGATCAGGGGCATCGCGTAGCGGTGTTGGCCGTCGATCCGACCAGCAGCATCAGCGGTGGAAGCATCTTGGGTGACAAGACCCGAATGTCGGCGCTGAGCCATGACCCGAACGCCTTCATCCGCCCGTCGCCCACGAGCGGGACACTCGGCGGAGTCGCCCGCAAGACCCGCGAATCCATTCTTTTGTGCGAGGCCGCAGGGTTCGACGTGGTGCTGGTCGAGACGGTGGGCGTCGGCCAGTCCGAGACGATCGTGGCCGGAATGGTCGACTACTTCCTCGTGCTCCTGATCGCGGGCGCTGGGGACGAGCTCCAGGGGATCAAGCGGGGCATTCTCGAGGTGGCGGACATGCTCGCGATCAACAAAGCGGATGGCGACAACCGGCGGCGCGCGATACGCGCACAAGCGTCGTATCAGAGCGCACTTCGCCTCATGCGTGGCGGCAGCGTCCCACCGGTCGTGACTTGCAGCGCGCTCGAGAAAACCGGCCTCGGCGAGCTATGGGCGTTGGTCGTCGAGAGCCAGCGCGACCTCGAAGCGTCCGGGGAGCTAGTCCGGAAGCGACAGAGGCAGCAGGTGCAATGGATGTGGGACATGGTCGAAGACGGGCTTCGAAGAGCGCTTCACGCTGACCCCGAGCTTTCCACGCTGATCACCGAGCTCGAAGACGCCGTCGGCGCGGGACGCGCGACCCCAAGCGCTGCTGCGCTTCGGATTCTTCGGCGGTTTGCAGAGCGAGCAGGCGACGCGCTCACGCGCGGCTGAGCTCGTCTGCGGAGTCTGCGTTTTTTTTTGGCTTGCCGCTAGGTTTGGGTGACGGCCCGAGGAGCTCCGCCAGCCATCGGAGGTCGTCGCTGTATGCGAGGGAGTGCTTGATGACCATGGTCAGCGGCGCCGACACGAGCGCGCCGACCGGTCCGAGCAACCAACCCCAGACCACCATGGAGACCAACACCACCAGCGCGGACAGCCCGAGCGCCTGCCCCATCACTCGCGGCTCGATCGCGCCTATCGCCAAATTGATGCCCCCAAACCCCGCCGCGACCACCAGCGCTTGCCCCGGGCCCAGCTGAATCAGCGCGAGCGTGATCGCCGGAACCGCCGCGATGATCTGGCCCACCGTCGGGATGTAGTTGAGGAGATACGCGAGCAAGCCCCAAAGCACCGGAACGTCCACGCCACGCCACCAGCACCAGACGAACACGAGGACGCCCGTCAGGAGGCTCATGACGGTCTTGGCGACCAGGTAGGTGTTGACCTCGTGCGCCGCGTCGGAGAGCTCCTCGATTTGGCCCGGCGTGGCCACTCTGGCGAGCTTCTCGCGAAGGCCAGTCGACTCGAAGAGCATGAATGCGACGATCAGCAGGACGAGAACCATCTGCGAGACGAAGGAGGCCGCGGACTGGGCCGTGGTGGTCGCCAGATTCAGCATCCAGGTCGGCTCGGAGAAGTCGTAGACCGACTCGAGGTGGATGTCGTAGCCGGCGAGCCAGAGCTCGAGCTGCTCCATTTGGCCCGAGAGCATCGACGCGTACTCCGGGACCCGTTCGGTAAAGGTCGCCACCGCCGCGGCGAGCGGAAAGCCCAGGGCCGCGCCCGCCGCGACGTCCAACAGGAGGCCCGACAAGGCAGCCACCAGCCTGGGGACACCACGGTCGCAAAGCCACATCACGAGCGGCGCCGTGACGATGGCGATGAAGGCGGCGACGAGCACCGGAACCAGCAAGGGCGCGGCAAGCTTGATACCCGCTCCGATCACGATGAGCGAAGCGACGATCAGAACGATCCGTCCGCCTTTGTTCACAGCCACCCCATCAATGTAGCGCGGATCACGAGGACACGCGATCCACCAGCTCGAGCTCGTTGCCGTTCACCCGTAGTGCTGCAGTTCCGTCGATGATCGAGCGTAGCTCGCCGCCGACCAGGGAGTCGCGCCAACCGTGGGAGAGGCGGGAAGGCTGATCAAGCACGAGGCTGGTCACGTCGTCGCGGGTGCCGAGCACGCTCATGTCGAGACCCTCTTGACCGGCTCGCTGTGCGAGCCACGCGAGACACAGCGCGATCACGCCGTCGACGCTGGGAAGGTTCTCGGGCTTCTTGGGCGGAAGACGAATTGCGTTCTTTGGGAGCCGAGTTCCTCGGCCGATCGCGGAGAGCAGCTCCTCGGTGTGCTTGAAGCGCCGGAGGTCGAGATTGCGGACGCCTCTGAGTTGCTCGACGTTGCGCGCGGGCCGTTGCGCGAGCGCCAATAGCGCCATGTCCGACAGCACGGTCCGCGGCGGCCGGTTCTGCTTCTTCGCGACGCGCTCGCGCCACACCGCAAGCTCCTGCGCGACACCACGCGCTCTCCCGTTCAGCTTGGTTTTGCCCCGAAGCTTCCACCACAGCGTTTCGGGCTCGGGAGGCGATCGGTCCTTCGAACGGAAGCGCTCGATCTCTTCCTCGGCCCAGTCGAGACGGCCCCGTTCATCGAGCCGCCTGATGAGGGCGTCCCGAAGCTCCAGAAGGTGTGAGACGTCGGAGGCTGCGTAGCGAAGGTCCGCTTCGGGTAGGGGACGGCGCGTCCAGTCGGTCAGCTGCGCGCTCTTGTCGAGCTGAACGGCCAAAAATCCCTCGAGTAGCCGGCCGAGCGAGCTCGGGCGATAGCCACAAAAGAGCGCCGCGATCTGCGTGTCGAAAATGCGCCCGGGCACGTCGCCGCATACCAACTCGAGGATCTCGAGATCTTGAGAGCCGGCATGCATGACGCACACCGCGTCACTTTGAAACGCATGGCTCAGGGTCCGGACGTCGACAGCGAGGGCATCGACCAATGCGACGCGGTCCTGTGTCGCGACTTGTACGACCGCGAGCTGCGGTAAGTAGGTTCGTTCGCGATGGAACTCGGTATCCAGCGCATAGGCGCTCGTGTTGGACAGCTCATCGACGAGCGCATCGAAGTCGGCTTGGTCGGTGATCCAGTCGAAGTCAGTCATGGACAATAGTTGCGCCCGGGGTGGGGTTTGTCGATCCACTGCTTGCGGAGGTCGAGCCAGCGTTCCACTTCCGCGTCTAACGGCCCCGCCGCCTCGCGGGCTTCTTCGTGCGTCACGATCTTGGCCTTCGCCCGCGCCCGTTTCGGGGCGAGCGGCCGTGGGCGTACGCCGGCGTCTTTGAGCTTCTTCTGCTGCCATGGATACATGGGCGGCGAGTCTCGGCATCCCTCGGGCACATCGTCCGGAGCGCAGAAGAAACGGAAGTGAAAGTGATCGTCGTGTGGATAGCTTGGCTGGCAGGTCATCTCGGCGAACCGCTCGATGGTCGCCGCCGGGACGTGTTGCGTCTTGGCGTATTCGACAAAGAGGGTCCTCAAGTGCTCCGCAATGAAGATCTGCTGAAGGTGCGCGCCGTCGTCTTCGACGAGCGCTTGAAGGAACAGCCACGTCCGAGGGATGTCGAGCCGCAACGCGACGTCGTCGGAGGGATCGGCCAAATCCCCAAAGTCCACGCCCGCTCCACTCGGGTCGAAAAACGCGCCCACGCTTTCGATCGGGTCACCATCAGGCCCGAGCTGATAGAAGAACACGTCCACGTCGCGGCCATTCTGGTGCGAGCTGTGATGTGGGATCGGCCCTCCGTGCTCGTAGCTCAGATCGTTGACCGTCACGGGCAGCCCGCCGAGCTCCCGGTGGACCCGGCTGCCGGCATCTACGAGTCCGCGCACAACCTCTATCGTGCCGTATCGGGCCGCCGGATCGCGCTCTGGGTTGAACCGCAGCCCCGGCGCGGTGATCGGAAGGGGCACCCCACCTTGTAGGAAGCCGTCGTTGGGGTTTCGCACCGAGGTGGAGTCCAAGGCACCCCAGTCGATCGCCTCGCCCT
>JABAOG010004677.1_pt2 | contig 10499 bp, 7 predicted proteins | sample 7062131 | NCBI WGS metagenome assembly JABAOG01 (sample SAMN14538629, study PRJNA623070) | marine sediment metagenome | biome: marine biome [ENVO:00000428]; feature: marine pelagic biome [ENVO:01000023]; material: deep marine sediment [ENVO:00002113] | place: India: Arabian Sea | collected... | reverse complement strand
CCTCGACGCGTATCAGGCGGCGATACTCCTCGCCGAAGATGCGCACGTTCTCGTCGTGATCCACCAGCCGCCGACCCAGCGTGTGCGGGGCCTGCCAGCCGACGATCAGCACCACGCTGTTCGGATCGTCGACGTTGTTCTTCAGATGGTGCAGGATGCGTCCGTGCTCCACCATGCCCGACGCGCTGATGATCACCGCCGGGCCGCGGACAAAGTTGATCTCTTTAGACTGCTCAACCTGCCGCACGTAGCGCAGCTTGGGGAAACCGAAGATGTCGCCGTCCGGGTCGGTATATGCGAGGTACTCCATCGTCTCGTCGTTGTACGCCTCAGGGTGGAGGCGGAAGATGTCGGTGACGTTGACCGCCAGCGGGCTGTCCACAAACACCGGCAGATCGGGGATGTCGCGGGCGTGGTGCAGCTTGTTGAGCGTGTACACGATCTGCTGGGTGCGCCCCACCGCGAACGCCGGGATCAGCACTTTGCCGCCGCGCTTGTACGTTCGCACGATCAGGTCTTCCAGATCGTGCTCTGACTCCTCAATCGGCGGGTGCGTGCGCCCGCCGTACGTGCTCTCCACGATCACCACGTCGGCTTCGTGAAGGAACACCGGGTCCCGCAGGATCGGCATCTCCGGGCGGCCAAGGTCCCCGGAGAACACAACGCGGCGCTGCTCGCCGGTCTCCTGATCGTCGATGTCCAGCGCGACGATCGAAGAGCCGAGCATGTGGCCCGCATCGTACAGGGTGACGGTGATGCCCGGCCCAAGCTCGTACGGGCGTTCGTAGCCGATGCCGACGAACGACCCCAGCGCGCGGATCGCGTCTACCTGCGTATAGATCGGCTCGATGGGCGGCTCGCCCTTGCGCTTGCGCTTCTTGTTGACGTATTCAACGTCGCGTTCCTGGATCATGCCGCTGTCGCGCAGCATCGCCGCGCACAGGTCGCGCGTGGCGAAGGTGCATACGATGCTGCCCTTAAACCCGCTCTTGACCAGATTCGGGATGTTGCCGGAGTGGTCGATGTGCGCGTGCGAGAGCACCATCGCGTCGATGCTGGCTGCATCGAAGGGCAGGTTACGGTTACGGTCGTAGCTCTCCTGCCGCCGTCCCTGGAACAGTCCGCAGTCGAGCAGGATTCGCTGCCCGTTGACTTCGAGCAGATGCTGGGAACCGGTTACCGTCTCAGCCGCGCCGTGAAAGGTCAGCCGCATAGCGACACCATCCTTGTCAGGTGAACAAACGCAGGTTTAGCCTGCGTTTGCCAGCACGTTCAGTATCTCGCTGCCGTACGTCTTTACGCGCCACGGGCCGATGTGCTCCAGCGCGCTTAGCTCATCGAGACTTCGCGGCACCGAGTGCGCCATCTCCCAGAGCGCGTCCTTGGACACGATCACCTCGGAGGACACCCCTCGCTTGATCGCACGCTTCTTCCGCCAGGTGTGCAGCGCGTCGTAGCGCCGCAGAGTCTGCTCGTCTACCGGCGGCGTGCTGCGGGCCGGCGGGGAAGGGGGCTCGGCCTTGAGGCCACGGCGTATCGCGTCGAGGAGGTCGTTGCCGTAGCGCCGCACGTGATACCCGGAGATGCCTTTCACCTTCTCCAGCGCGTCGAGCGAGCGCGGCTTCGCCCGCGCCAGCGCCACCAGCGCTTTGTCGCCCATCACCTTAAAGACCGGCACGTCCTGCCGGGCGGCCTGCGTCTCGCGGAACAGGTACACGGATTGCAGCACCGCTGCGGCCCTTGGGGAGAGCTCTCGCGCTCCGGTGATCCGCCAGAAGCCGTCTTCCTCGAAGCCGTTACCGCTCCAGCGGGCCTGCGCCACTTCTTCGAACATCTCTCGCGCCTCTTCGACGTGGTCGCCCTCAGCCAGCATGTCGTACAGCTTGTCACGCAGGGTCAGCAGGTAGTGCGTGTCCATCCGCGCATAGCGGATCATGTCGGGCTTGATCGGGCGGCGCCCCCAGTCGGCGCGCTGGTGCCGCTTGTTGACCTCCACGCCGAACTCCTGCTTGAGGATCGAGCCCAGCCCGATCTGCTCCCAGCCCAGCACGCGGGCGGCGATCATGGTGTCGAAAAGGGACGCGAACTCGAAGCCGTAATCACGGTTCAGCGTCATCACGTCATATTCCGCGGCGTGCAGCACCTTCTCGACTGCGTCGTCGGCAAAGATATCGCCCAGAAATGTCAGGTGGCGAGCCGGGTCGTCGAGCATGAGCGGGTCGACCAGCCAGTCCTGCTCATCCGTCGAGAGCTGGATCAGGCAGACCTGCGGCTCGTACGCATACAGGCTGTTGGATTCGGTATCAACCGCCAGACGGCGGACACCGCGCAGCTTCCGGGCCAGCGCGTCGACCTGCTCCGGGGTGTTAACCATAGTCGGCGGAGGCAGCCGGACGGGCTCGCTCCGCGTGTTGGAACCATTGTCTTGTGTCATAACCAGCGTCTATGTCTAAAGTACAGAAGCATTGCAAATGAGATCACCAGCATCGCGGCGATCGTCCCCCAGAACGCCACGTAGCCACGAGGCAGCGGCAGCGGAACGTTCATGCCCAGCACCCCCGCGATCAGCGAGAGCGGCAGCATGATCACTGAGATCACGGTCAGGATGCGCATCACTTCGTTGATGCGATGCGATGCCAGCGCGTCGGTCGTATCTGCGAGATTGGCGATCATTTCCATGTTGTCGTCGACGATGTCCCGCGCCTTCTGGAGGTGGTCCAGCGTGTCCCCGAAATACACGTCGAGATCTTCCCGGATGAACCGCCGGTCAACCTGCTCCAGATTATAGACGATCGCCACCTGCGGGCGGATGATCCGCCGCAACGAGATAATGTCCCGCCGCACAATCGAGAGATCCTGGATCGTGCGCCGCATGTCCTCGTCGAACATGGTTTCCTCGATGTAGCGGATGTTCGCATCCACCTTGTAGAGGATCGGGAAGATGTAGTCCACCAAACGGTCGATGATAGTGTGCAGCAGCCGCCCTGAGCTAGCGAGATAACGCTCGCATGCCTCCTCGCTCTCGCTGCACAGATCGTACAGCCCGGTCAGCGGCTTCAGCTCGTCGTTGTGCACCGTCACCAGGTAGCCGGGACCGACGAAGAAGTCCACCTCGCTGGCGCGCGAAATGCGCCGCGCCTGATCCCAGAAGGGGAAGTGCATCACCACGAACATGTACTTATCGTAATCGTCTACCTTGGGGCGTTCGATGCTGCTCAAACAGTCTTCGAGGTCGAGCGGGTGGAACTCAGGGTGGGCCTTGCTCAGCCGGACGATGTCCTCCGGCGTGGGCCGGGTGACGTTGATCCACGTCAGGCGTCCTCGAGTCAGGCTATCGTATGGCATGTGACGATGTCATTGGCAGAATGCAAAAACCGGTCCGGTGGCAACTAGGGTGAGTATAGTGCACGCGATTCGGCCCTGCAATGAAGGCCCGCTCAGCGCCCCCGGCTGCTGCCTGCCTTGAGCACCGGCGGGCGGGCGGGCTGCACGCGCCGCACGATTCGCGCCTGCCAGAGCGTCAGCCCGGCGGCGAACGCGAACCCCAGAGCGTACAGCACCAGGAACGGCACCAGTGCCGGGAAGCGGGTCACTGCCAGGGCCGCCAGCACCGCCGAGTACCCACTGAGCGCGACCTCGATCAGCGTGGTGGCGTCGGGGGGCAGCACGTAGCTGCTGGCCGCCCACGAGGCCCCGGCGCGCTCGGCGGCGCGGAACTTCGGGGTGCGGCGGAACGGCAGCGGGCGAGCCGAGAAGGCCTGCGCCACCGCGACGGTGTTGCTCACCGCGATGCCCACGCCCATCAGCATGAACACCGGGAAGTACGCCAGCCGCTGCCGCCAGTCCGCGTAGAGGCGGCGCTGCGAGATGACCGCCTGCACCGGCGACCCGAGCATCGCCAGCCCCAGCCCGGCGAGCGGCAGCGCGCCGAGCTGCCCGCTGAGCAGCAGCGGCAACTTCAGCAGCAGCATGATCAGCAGCAGCGGGTGCAGGAAGTACCCGCTGAGGTGCAGCAGCCCCTGCGCCTTCTGCCACGGCGTGAGGTGCGAGCGCAGCAGCGTCGGGCCGAGCTTGCGCAGGCACTGCACCGTGCCGGTCGCCCAGCGTGCCTGCTGCCGTTTGAAGCCCTGCATCAGCGGGGGGATCTCCGCCGGGGCGGACACGTCCGGCAGGTACAGGAACCGCCAGCCGCGGAGCTGCGCGCGGTAGCTGATGTCGATGTCTTCCGAGAGCGTGTCGTGCTGCCAGCCGCCGCTGTCCTCAATGCATGTCCGCCGCCACACCCCGCCGGTACCGGAGAAGTTCATCAGCAGCCCGCTGCGGTGGCGGGCGGTCTGCTCGACCACGAAGTGAGCGTCGAGCGCGAGGGCCTCGGCGCGGGTCAGCGCGCTCTGCCGCGCGTTGAGGTGCGCCCAGCGCGCCTGCACCATCCCCAGCCCGTCATCCGCCGTGAAGTACGGCACCACCTGCCGCAGGAACTGCGGGGGCGGGGTGAAGTCGGCGTCGAAGATCGCGATCAGGGGCTCGGTGGATTCGGCCAGCCCGTAGGCCAGCGCGCCGGCTTTGTAGCCAACCCGATCCGCGCGCTGCACGTGCTCGACGCGCAGCCCGGCGGCGCGGGCCGCCTGAAGCGCAGGCAGCGCAAAGCGAATCGTGTCGTCAGTGGAATCGTCGAGGAGCTGCACGCGCAGCCGGTCACGCGGGTAGTCGAGCGCGGCGGCGGCTTCGAGCAGGCGCTCGACCACGTGGCGCTCGTTGTAGATCGGGAGCTGCACCAACACCGGGGGCAGGTCCTCGTCGCTCACAGCGGGCAGCGGCGTCTCTGCATCGCGCCGGTGGGCGAGGTACAGGATCGATAGAATCAGCGTGTTGAAGCCGACCAGAGCCAGCCCTATTGCGCTGAGAACGTAGAGTACCTGTAATACGGCCACTTGCCTGACACTCCCACACCCGGCGGTTGCCCCGCCCCACTCACTTGCTCATGCGAACGCGGATCATACCATGCAGCCCGGCTTTCGCACATAGCCCCGGAGAGCCGTCCTCAGGCCCATTGACACCAGCCGCCCACCGCCCTACAATTCGCCCTTTCACCGAGGCGAGAGGACGAGCCGTGCTGAGAACGCAACGCCTGACGGGCATGACGGGCTTCACGATCGTGTGGCTGGGGCAACTCGTTTCGCTGCTGGGGACTGCGATGACGCAGTTCGCGCTCACGATCTGGGCGTACAAGATCACCGGGCAGGCGACCGCGCTGGCGCTGGTCGGTGTGTTCTCTTTCGGCCCCTCGGTGCTGCTCAGCCCGATAGCCGGGGCGCTCGTCGACCGCTGGAACCGCAAGCTGGTGATGATGCTCAGCGACCTCGGCGCAGGCATCGCCACCATCGCCGTGCTGATTCTGTACGCGACCGGCAACCTCCAGATCTGGCACCTGTACGTCGCCGGGGCGTTCGAGGGCATTTTCCAGGCCTTCCAGTTCCCGGCCTATTCGGCGGCCATCACCATGATGCTGCCCAAGTCGCAGTACGTGCGGGCCAGCGGGCTGCTCTCGCTGGCGGAGGCAGCCGCCGGGATCGTCGCCCCGATCCTCGCCGGGATCCTGCTCGGCGTGATCGACATCGACGGGATCATGCTGATCGACGTGGCAACGTTCGTGGTCGCCATCGGCCTGCTGCTGGCCGTGTTCATCCCCGAGCCGGAGACCACGGAAGAGGGACTGGCAGGGCGGGGCAGCCTGCTCGAAGAGTCGTTGTTCGGCTTTCGCTACATTCTGGCGCGGCCCAGCCTGCTGGGCTTGCAGCTGGTGTTTCTGGCAATCAACCTGATCGCCACGTTCAGCACCATCCTGCTCGCCCCGATGATCCTCGCGCACACCCACAACAATGAGCTCGCGCTGGGCGGGGTGCGCTCCGCGATGGGCTTCGGCGGGCTGGCGGGCGGCCTGCTGCTGAGCACGTGGGGCGGGCCGAAACGGCGCATCCACGGCGTGCTTCAGGGGATGCTGCTGGGCAGCGCGGCGCAGATCGTGATCGGGATGGGGCGGGGGGTTCCGACCTGGGCGGCGGGCACGTTCCTGATGATGCTGTTCATCCCGATCATCAACGGGTCGAATCAGGCGATCTGGCAGGCGAAGGTCCCGGCGGACATTCAGGGGCGCGTGTTCTCTGTGCGGCGGCTGATTGCGCAGATCACCGCCCCGCTGGCCATGCTGCTAGCCGGGCCGCTGGCCGACTACGTCTTCGAGCCAGCCCTTCAGCCCGGCGGGGCGTGGGTGCCGCTGTTCGGCGGGCTGGTGGGCACCGGGCCAGGCGCAGGCATGAGCCTGATGTTCATCCTCTCCGGGCTGGGTGGCATGCTGGTCGCGCTGGGGGGCTACGTGTTCCCGCGGGTGCGGGACGTCGAGCGGCTGCTGCCCGATAACGAGGCAGCAGCCGGCCCGGATGGTGCGGACGTGCTTGAACCGGCTGAGGTCCCGGTTTCCTGAGCGAGGCAACCTAGAACACGCCGGGCATCTCAGCCCGTTCCTCCTGCGCAAGGCACTGCTGCAGCAGCGGAGCATCCGCGCTGCGCACGAACGCCGTGATGCGGTCGCCCGCCCGGAAGATCGTATCCCCGTGCGGGATCATCACGTTACTGCCCCGGCGGATCGAGATCAGGATGCACTCGTCGGGCATGCGATCTGCGATGCCCTGCAGCGTCTTGCCGACTGCCGCGTCGCCTTCCTTCAGCCGCAGCTCGATGAACTCGGTCCCGTCGATGTTCTGCAGCGCCATGCGCTTCTGGCGGTGTTCCAGCTCAGCGCGCCGCGTCAGCGCAATGTTGTAGGCTCGCACCACGTCTTCGCGCCGCACCATGCCCAGCATGCGGTGATGGTCGGACTGGTCCACGACAGGCAGGTGGCCCAGCCCGCGCGTGCTCATACGCTTGAGCGCGGCTCCCATCGGCTCGTTGGGGTCGGCCACCTGCAGCCGCGCGAACGGCGTCGCAAACGCCGTGACCGGCGACTGGCGGGAGAGGTTCTCCGCGATCGCGCGTTCCAGGTCCGAGATCGTCACGATCCCCCACAACCCTCCGTGCGCGTCCAGCACCGGGAAGCCGTGGTGCCGCACCTGGCTGAACGTCTCCGACAGCTCGACCAGCGTCATGTCAGACGGAACCGTGTACACGTCCCGTGTCATAATCTCGCCGACGTTCACGCTCTGCAGCACGTCGATGTCACGCCCACGCACCAGTCGGATGCCGCGCCGGGCGAGCTTTAGTGTGTAGATCGATTCCCCGCCGAGCAGGCCGCGCGCCACCACCATCGCCACCACGATGGTCAGCATCAGCGGCAGGATGATGCGGTAGTCCCCGGTCAGCTCGAACAGCATCACCACAGCCGTGATCGGCGCGTGGGCCGCCCCGGCGAACACGGCGCCCATGCCCACCAGCGCGTACGCACCCGGCGGCGCGGTGCTGCCGGGGAACACCTGATTGGCCACGATGCCCACCGCAACCCCCAGCATCGCGCCCATGAACAGCGACGGCGCGAACACGCCGCCCGAGCCGCCCGAACCGAGCGTGATGTTGGTCGCCACCATCTTGAGCATCATCAACCCGAGCGCCACCATCAGCGTCTCGCGCCCGGCGAGCGCCTGCGTGATCGGCGAGTAGCCGCCTCCGAAGATTGTCGGTATCCCGTTGTACTGGAACGCCGGGCTGATCAGCGGGTACGCCACCGCCATCGCGCCCAGCATCAGCCCGCCGATAGCAGGCTGCAGCCATTCGGGGATCGCCTTCTGGTGCTCGAAGAAGTCCTCCGACCAGTACAGTGACCGCACGAACAGCGCCGCGACCAGCGCCGCGAGCACGCCGAGCACGGCGTAAATGCCGTACTCCCACCCGCTGACGATGGTGTACGGCTCCGGCACCGGGAAGGCGAACTCCGCGCCGACGATCAGCCACATCACCGAGCTGGCCGTCACCGCCGAGATTACCACCGAGCCGACGTGGCTCACCGTGACCTCGCCGAGGATGACCTCCAGCGCGAACATGACCCCGGCAATCGGCGCGTTGAACGTCGCCGCGATGCCCCCCGCCGCGCCGCACGCCACCAGATTGCGGATGCGGTCGTCCGACAGGTGGAGAACCTGCCCGATGGTCGAGCCGAGCGCCGACCCGATCTGCACGATCGGCCCCTCACGCCCGACCGAGCCGCCGGTGCCGATCGTCATCGAGGAGGCCAGCGCCTTCACCACGGCGACCTGCGGGCGGATGCGCCCGCCGCGCAGCGCGATGGCCTGCATCACCTCCGGCACGCCGTGGCCTTTCGCCTCCCGCGCGAAGCGGTAGATCAGCGGCCCAGCGATCAACCCGCCGATCATCGGCACCAGCAGCAGATACCCGCGCCCGATGCCGGGCAGGGCAGTGGGCAACCAATTAAACGAGATCTGCGTGACCTTCTGGATGAGCAGGTTGAAGATAATGGCGGCGAAGCCTGTCCCCAGCCCGACGAACAGGCTGGTGAGCAAGGACACAGCCTCACCCGACAACTGAATGCGGTCAAGTAAATGCCCCAGCTTGTAGGCCAGGGCTTGGAAACCATTCATCTCAGCGATTTGACTCGGCGGCTGGCTCAAACGATCCGTCCTGCGTTCACTAACCGGGATTCTGGGCCCGGTTATAACGCCGACGGCTAAGCGCCGCAACCCCGGATTCCGGCTAGCCTCCGCCAGCCCGGGCCGATGCGATAGCCAGTTCGATGAAAAGCGCTGCCGTCCAGCCAAAGACCGGCGCGGCGCTCTCCGGTGGCAGGCCGGTCTGCGGATGGTAGTACTCGTAGATACCCTCATTCGACGCGACCAGATCCAGCGTGCGTCGGCGCAGCTCGTCGGCAAGCTCGTGCTGCCCGATACGGGCCAGCCCCTCGACGAACAGGTAGTTGACGTTGATCCAAACCGGGCCGCGCCACATCGTCAGCGGTTTGTGCCTGGGGTCGTCCAGCGCGACGGTCGGCAGCGGATACCGCGCCCAGAACCGTGCCGGGTCGGTAAGCTGCTGGAGCAGCGCCTCGACCAGCTCCTCGGGCAGCCGCCCCGTGATCAGCGGGTAGAGGTTGAACGGCGTGACGACCTCCACCGGCTCGTGGTCGCGCAGCGCCCAGAACAACCCGGCGTCGGCGTCGTACAGATGCTCGACCATCCGCTGCGCCAACGCATCCGCCCGGCGTTCCCACACGGCAGCGTCGTCCGGCTCGCCGATCTCGCGCGCAATCTCGGCGAGCGCCTCCTGCTCCAGCACCAGATACGTGTTGATGTCTGGCGACTCGACCGGTACGCCGCCATCCCACAGCGGGTTGTCGTCCAGCCCTGACGAGTACGGGTGGGTGTACTGCACGATCCCGTCTGTGTCGTCGTCGTTCTGGCTGAACCACCAGTGCACGTTGCGCACCAGCGGGCGGTAGATCGCGCGCAGGAAGTCCGTGTTCGGGTTCAGACGGTGCACCTTCAGCGCGGCCCACGCGCCGAGCGGCGGCTTCGTCACCGGGGCCTCGACCGGGAAGTCCAGCGACGTGATCGTGCCCTCGTCGTAGATCGCGTCCGGCAGCATACCGTTGTCGAGCTGGTTGTCGAGAATGACGCGGATCTGGTCCTCCGCCAGCGCCGGGTCGACGTGGCGGTAGGCCAGCGCGTGGAAGTAGGAGTCCCACTGCCACAGCCCGATGTAGTGCGACTTGCTGGGCATCATCGCCTCCCGCGTGATGCACCCACCGGGCGACACGATGTTGTTGGCCATCACCCACCACGCGTACAGGTAGGCTTTGCAATATCGCTCCTCGACCGGGGGCGCGGCCTCGAACCAGCGCAGCCACCGCGCCTCAGCCGCATCCAGCGTGCGGGAAAACGGCGTTGCTTCGGCGTTGAGCGCCTGATCCGCGCGGATGCACAGCGCCACCGCTTCATCTTCACCAGGCGCGAACTGGAGCGTCAACCGATGGCCGCCGTCGATCGGGGTCGCCTGCCGCTGCGTGATCTCGCCGGTCGTGGCATACGCGAAGTTGCGCGTCGCACGGATGTCACCCGTCTGGCGGCTTTCGTGTATCAGGAAGGGCTGCACGTCCATCCGCAGCCCGACCGCCTCGCCCGGCGGCAGGCCAATCGCCAGCACGTCCTCACTCTGAAACGCACACACGAACTCGCCGACACTGGTTCGCAGGAAGATGGCGTGCGGGTACGTCACAGCCTCGAACGCCAGCGGCTCCCCGGCGGCATCCAGCAGAGTGAGATTGTCGATAAACGGCGGGCGGATCAGATGCGCCGCGAGCCCTGGCTCGACATCCGTCATCCGCTCAGCGAGCTTGATCCGCAGAGCCGAAGAGTCGCGTGCCTGATACAGCAGAATACGCGAGCCCCGATCGCTGAACGGGGCCTGCGTGAGATCGATCGCGTTGTGCAGAACGGCAAGGAGGGAGGGAGGCGCGAGATGGGCCACGGGGTCAATCCTTTGTCAAGTTCAGATAGAAG
>JABAOG010022496.1_pt1 | contig 10500 bp, 10 predicted proteins | sample 7062131 | NCBI WGS metagenome assembly JABAOG01 (sample SAMN14538629, study PRJNA623070) | marine sediment metagenome | biome: marine biome [ENVO:00000428]; feature: marine pelagic biome [ENVO:01000023]; material: deep marine sediment [ENVO:00002113] | place: India: Arabian Sea | collected... | reverse complement strand
GATGTTCTCGTAGGTCCAGCGCGCCGGCGGCACGTTGTTCTGCATGGCGGCGTTCTCCGCCGGCAGGCCGAAGGCGTCCCAGCCCATGGGCTGCAGCACGTTCTTGCCCTGCATGCGCTGGTAGCGGCTGATCACGTCGCCGATGGTGTAGTTGCGCACGTGGCCCATGTGCAGGCGCCCGCTCGGGTAGGGAAACATGGACAGGCAGTAGAACTTCTCCTTGGCCGGATCCTCCACGACCCGAAAGGCACCCGTCGCCTCCCAGTGGCGCTGCACGCGGGTCTCGACCTGCTCGGGAAAATAGCGCTCCTGCATCGGTTCTCTGTCACCGCCGTCGAATCGCCGAAGAATACAGGCTCGTGCGGGGCAGGGACAGTTCAGGCGTCGTCGTGACCGGTGGCGTAGGCGTAATCGAAGGAGTCGGCGTGAAAACGGGCCGGGTCGAGGCCGCGCGCGGCGAACTGCTCGCGCCCCGCCTCGACCATCACCGGAGGGCCGCTCGCGTACACGCTGAAAGGCGAGAGATCCGCGAAGTCCTCGAGCACCGCCTGGTGGACGAAACCGGTGCGACCGGGCCAGGCGTCGTCGGCGAGCGGCTCGGAGAGCACCGGCACGTACTCGATGCGTTCGTGCTGCGCCGCCCAGGCGCTGGCCGTGTCGTGCATGTACAGGTCGCGCCGCGCACGCACGCCCCAGTAGAGATGGATATTGTCCGCGAAGCCTGTCGCCAGCGCGCCCTCGACGATGGCCTTGATGGGCGCGAATCCGGTGCCCCCTGCCATGAGGATGATCGGGCCGCGGATCTTGCGGCGCAGGTAGAAGCTGCCGAGCGGTCCGCGCAGCCGCAGCAGCGCCCGCTCCTCGAGGTGGTGGGCGACGTACTCCGAGAACGCCCCGCCCGGCACGTGACGGATCTGCAGCTCCAGGCGGTCGTCCTCGCGCGGCGCGCTGGCGATGGAGAAGGCGCGCCGCCGGCCGTCGCGCAGCAGCACGTCCACGTACTGGCCGGGAAGGTAGCGCAGGCGCTCGGAGGCCGGCAGCATCAGCTCGAGACCGATGACGTCGTGGGCGAGCGCGCGCTTGCGCGCTACGCGACACGGCAGGTTGCGCACGACGATGTTCTCGGAGGGGTCGAATTCCTCGACCTCGATGCGCAGATCGCCGACGGCACGCGCCATGCACAGCAGCGCGAAGCCCTGGGCCACGTCAAGGGCTGACAGGGCCTTCGGCACCCCGTCCGGGTAACGCACCTCGCCCTCGAGCACGCGGCCCTTGCACGATCGGCAGGCGCCGTTGCGGCAGCCGTAGGGAAGCGCGAAGCCGTGGCGGAGCGCCGCGTCGAGCACGCTCTCGTCGGGGCTCGCGTGCAGCTCGTGGCCGCTCGGCTCGATGTGGATGTGGTGAGTCAGAGAGACGTCTACGCCGCGGGCCGGCTGCTTCTGCTGCCGAGCCAGTCGATCAGCGGCTGCCACATCTCGACGTCATGGGTGGTCTTCGAGGGCGCGATCTCCCAGATGCCGAGACCGCGGTCGGCGGCGTGCGAGTAGTTGATGCTGTTGCGCAGGCAGGCTATGAATGGCAGCGCGCGTCCGCCCGGCAGCTTGACCGATTCGAGAAACTCCTCGATCTCGAAATGTCCGGGGGAGTTCTCGCGGATGCGGTTGGCAACCGTGGCAACGCGCACCTTTCGGTTGAGCACGCGGCCGAGATCGGTGATTTCGTCGATGAACCGCCAGGCCGCGTTCAAATCGATGGCCGACGGAATGACCGGGATGATGCAGGTCTGGGCGCGGCTCAGCAGCTCCGTCACGGGGCGGCCGTGGGTCGCCGCCGGGGCGTCGAGAATCACGACCTCGGTGCCGCGCGGCACCCGGGCGCCTTTCTGCAGACCTTCGACGCCGGTGATCTTCGGGCGGTCTTCCGGCCGGCTCTCCAGCCAGTCGAGGGCGCAGTACTGGGGGTCGTAGTCAACGAGCGCCACCTCGCGGCCCTGTAGCGCGTAGTAAGAGGCGAGATTGATGGAGATGGTGGTCTTTCCCGACCCGCCTTTGGCATTCATCACCAGGATCGAACGCATGACTCGTCCTCGGGCATCATCAGCGAAAAAGTATAGCAGGCCGTGCAACCCCCCTTCCGAGGGCTGCGTGCTCAGCGTGGGCGAAACGCGCGCACCGCGCGCCTGAACTCGCTCACGCGCGCGTCGCTGTCGGCATAACGCAGCGCCACGTACATGCCGGTGATGCGCTCGACCGCGGATCCGAGCTGCGGCCGATGGGCCGTGACCCTGGCGGCGAAAGCCAGTGGACCCTCGCTGGCGCGGCGGGCGACGCCCGCCCGTGCGAGCTTTCGGCAGAAGCGGCGATAGATGCGCAGAGCCGGGTCCACCGGCGCCGGACGCCGACGCGCCAGCCCCAGGGCGAGCAGCGCCAGCAGCCCGCCGATGCCGGCGAGCATGCCCGTCACCAGGCCCCGCACGTCGGCGGAATCGACGCCGAACATGCCCAGCAGCTGCCGTTGGCGGCGTGGACCGTAGCCGAGCACCCACTCGTTCCAGCCGGTCTTGACGGCATCGATGCCCAGGCGCAGGCGCCGCCAGGTCTGCCACAGGCGTCCGCGGGAGGGCAGCTCCAGGCCCGCCGGTCCGAGGGTCGGCGGGATCGCGGCGTCCATGCCGAGCTCGATGCGGTTGGGCGACACGGCGCCGGTGGGATCGACGCGCACCCAGCCGCGCTCGCCGAGCCACACCTCGACCCAGGCGTGGGCGTCGCGCTGGCGCACGATCAGATAGTCACCGAGGGGGTTCAGCTCACCGCCCTGGTAGCCGGTAACGATGCGCGCCGGGATACCGGCGGCGCGCATGAGCACGGCGAAGCCGGAGGCGTAGTGCTCGCAGAATCCGCTGCGCGTCTCGAACAGGAACTCGTCGACGGTGTCGTTCTCGAGCAGCGGCGGCGTCAGCGTGTAGACGAACGGCTGCTCGCGGAAATACGCGAGGGCGCGCGAAACCAGGGCGCCGGCGTCCACGCCGTGCGCCTCGCGCCAGCTGTCGGCGAGCGCGCGCGCCCTCGGATGCACCCCGGCGGGCAGCGCGAGCGCCGCGCTCTGCTCGTCGATGGAGACTCGCGTCAGCCGCGCCTCGGGAAAGGAGCGCACCTCGTAGCGTTGCCGCGTGCGCACCGGCTTGGGCGTGCGCAGCTGAAAATCCTGGGTCATCTGCGCGCCGCGCGGGATGGTGGTGGGCACCTCCAGGGCGAACAGTCGCGACTGCTGATGCGGCTCCAGGGTGATGGTGTAGTCAACGGGTTCGCCGTGCAGCTCCACGTACTGGGCGCGCCAGCTGCGCGTCGGATTGCCGCTCGTCCACTCGCGCCCGTCGGTGTGCCACATGACCGGGCCGCGCCAGTAGAGCTGGCTCGGCGGCGGCGCCTCGCCCCGGAACGTGACCCGGAACGCGACCGCGTCCGAGAGCGACAGTCGGCTGATGAGGCCGGGGCTCATGCGCTCGCTGAGACCGCTCATGGCGCCGTGGGCATCGCGCGGCAGACTCCACAGCGGACCGGGCAGGCGCGGGAACAGGAAGAACAGCACCAGCATGATCGGCGCCGCCTGCATCAGCATGGCGGCCGCCATGCGCAGGCGCGCGCGCGTGTCGAGCTCGCCGCTGCCGACGTTGAAACCGATGAGCGTCGCGGTCATGAGCAGCACCACCGCGAGCATGTAGATGCCGGTGAGGATGCTCTGGGAGTAGAGAAAGTTGGTGATGACGAGAAAATAGCCGAGCGCGCTCAGCACGTAGGCATCGCGAAGGCTGCGGCTCTCCATCAGCTTCATGCCCGTGAGCACGACCAGCAGGACGACGCCGGTGTCGCGGCCGAAGAACGTGCCGTGGGCGGCGTAGATGGCGGCGAGCATGACGGCGCTCAGGGCAATCACCAGCCACTTCGGCGGCAACGGCACGCCGCGGGTGGCGTTGGCCACCCGCCAGCCGGCGAGAAAAGCGAAGCAGGCCAGCTCCCAGAATGGGATGCGGCCCGCGTGGGGGATCACCACCAGCGCCAGGCAGATGCTCAGCCACAGGCTGCGCTCGCGGCCGAGCGTCCAATCGCGGGTCTCAGGATGCGCGCGCATGGCCGGTGGTCTCGCTGTCGAACAGAGCCAGCGCTTCGAGGCAGCGGTGACGGTGCGCGTCGCCCTGGTCCGGGGGGATCTCGATGCCCGGCAGCACCAGGCCGTAACGCAGGTTGTGCGCCTGCGCCTCGTTCACCCAGCGGCTCATCTGTGAAAGGCGCGCCTCGGTGTCGCCGGCGACGACATCCTGCCAGCGCAGCCACGTGCTGCCCGAGGCGGCGCCGCTGAACACCTTCACCGGAACGCCCTGGCCCCTGGCCACGGCCTTCCAGTGCACGCGGCGCGCCGAGTCGCCGGGGTGGTAGTCGCGCAGTCCCGAGAACTCGTCATCACCCTTTCCGCGGCTGCCGTGCTCGCCGCACGCCTCGGGCTGATGCAAGGGCATCGCCTGCTCGCCGGCGGGGCGCGGGTACACGAGGCAGCGGAGCCCTGCATCGACCCGCGACCAGGCGCGGAAGAAACCGAAGGGAAAGCGCGTGGCCACGACGATGGCGCCGGGAGAGAACCAGCCGCGCTCGGGGGCGACGGCCGCCAGCTCGATGCGCTCGAGGCCGCCGGCATCGAGATGAAAGCGCCGGGGGGGATTGGCCTCGCCGCTTCGTCCACGCCTGCCGGCGAGGCGCGCCAGCAGGCCGAAGCGCGGACGCTGACCGCGGTTGTCGACCTTGAGTGGAAAACGCGCGGTATCGCCGGCGAATACCGGCTCGCATTCGCCCCATCGCAGATCGATCCCGGCGAGATTGCGCACCGCGTGCAGCATGGAGATCAGCGCGGCAGCGATGAGCAGGAAACTGAGAACGTAACCGAGGGCGTTGTCGTAGTTGATCGAGCCGAGCAGCATGACCGACAGCGCGACGGCGAAGCCGATGCCCTGACGCGTGGGAAGGATGTAGATGCGCCGAAAGCGCAGCGTTGCCCGCTCGATCGGGCTCAGCCCAGCGGGCGAAGTGTCCATGTCACGGAATCGGCACCTGGCGCAGCAGCGCGTCGGTCGAAGCGGTTGCCTGGCGCAGACGGTGGTTCACCACCGAGGGCAGCACGGCTTGAACGTCCTCGGGCAGCACGTGCCGGCGGTCCTCCATGAATGCCCAGGCCTGCGAGCAGCGCAGCAGGGCAAGGCCCGCACGCGGTGACAGCCCCGGACCCAGGTCGGGCTCGCTGCGGGTGGCGGCGATCAGATCCTGCAGGTAGTCGAGGAGCGCGTCGGAGACGTGCACTTTCTGCACCTGTTTCTGGATGTCCAGCAGCTCGGCGACCTCGAGCGCCGGCTCCAGCGCCTCGACCAGCTCCCGGCGGTCGCATCCGGTGAGCAGCGCGCGCTCGGACTTGGCGTCCGGATAGCCGAGGGTGATGCGCATGAGAAAGCGGTCGAGCTGCGACTCGGGCAGCGGGAACGTGCCGACCTGGTGGTCGGGGTTCTGGGTGGCGATGACGAAGAACGGGTCGGGCAGATCCCGGGTCACGCGGTCCTGGCTCACCTGACGCTCCTCCATCGCCTCGAGCAGCGCGCTCTGGGTCTTGGGCGTGGCCCGGTTGACCTCGTCGGCGAGCACCAGGTTGGTGAAGATGGGGCCCGGGTGGAACTCGAAGCTGCCGGCGCGGCGATCGTAGACGGAAATGCCCAGGATGTCCGCCGGCAGCAGGTCGCTGGTGAACTGCACGCGCTGGAACGACAGGCCCAGGATGCGTGCCAGCGCGTGGGCCAGGGTGGTCTTGCCGACGCCCGGGATGTCCTCGATCAGCAGATGCCCGCGGGCCATGAGGCAGGTGACGGCGAGCCGGATCTCGCGGTCCTTGCCGAGGATCACGTCGCCGGCCCGGGCGACGATGCCCGACAGCTTCGCGCCGAGAGGCGATGCGGCGGGTCGCGTCGTCGGCAGACGGAATGCGCTCACGGACAACCCCCTGAGGTGATGGAGAAAAGAGTACGGTATGCCCCCGCGTCTGGCGAGGGGGTGGCTGTCTACTGGGTCACAATTCCGCCGAAGCCGGGCGTCTGCACGGCCACCCCCACCGCCGTGACGATCGGCGACGCGCGCAGCAGCCTGGTGACCATGGGCGGCAATTGAATCGGCCGCTTGCTTGCGTCTAAAGTGCCGCCATGACGCTGCCGCTCGAAAACGTTCGCGTGCTGGATCTTTCGCGCGCGCTGTCAGGACCCTTCTGCACCATGATTCTCGGCGACCTGGGCGCCGACGTGATCAAGGTGGAGCCTCTGCCCGACGGCGAGATGATGCGCGCCTGGGGTCCTTTTCACGAAGGCATCGGTGTCTTCTACCTCAGCATCAACCGCAACAAGCGCAGCCTGGCGATCGATTTTCGAAGCGAGCAGGGTGTGCATCTGCTGCGCACCCTGGCGACCCGGGTCGACGTGCTGGTGGACAACTTCAAGCCGGGCACCATGCGTGCCATGGGTCTCGACTACGCCAGCCTGCGCGAGGCGAACCCGCGCCTGGTACACGCATCGATAACCGGCTTCGGCGACGAGGGGCCCTACGGCACCTGGCCGGGCTTCGATCAGATTGCCCAGGGCATGTCGGGTCTCATGAGCATCAGCGGCTTCGCCGACGGCGAGCCGACGCGGGTGGGCGTGCCCATCGGCGACCTGGTGGCGGGCATGTGGACGGCCACCGGTATCACCGCCGCCATTGCCCAGCGCCACGTGACCGGCGAAGGGCAGAAGGTGGACACGTCGCTGCTGGCGTCACTGGTCGGCATGCTGTGCGTGCAGGGACAGCGCTACCTGAGTCTCGGGGAGGTGCCCGGGCGCGCCGGCAACGATCATCCGGTGATCTTTCCCTACGGCACATTCACCGCCAGCGACGGCCTGCTGAACCTGGCCGCGGCGACCGAGGGCATGTGGGCCACGCTTTGTCGCGTGCTGGATCTCGAGGCGCTGCGGGATCATCCGGATTTCGCCGACAACTCGGCGCGCTCGAGCAACCGTGAGCGGCTGCGCGAGAAGCTCAATGCGCGCCTTCGCACGCGCCCGGCGCTCGAATGGACGCGGGAGCTCATCGACGCCGGCATCCCGGCGGGCCCCATCTACACCCTCGATCAGGTTTTCAACGATCCGCACGTGCTGCACAACGGCTTCGCCGAGAGCATCGAGCATCCGGTCATCGGCCAGCTTCGCCAGCTTTCCAATCCACTGCGCATGGGCAGCATCGGCAAGCGCACGGTGCGCAGTCATCCGCCGATGCTGGGCGAACACAGCGAGGCGGTGCTGGGGGACTTCGGCCTCGCGGCCGACGAGATCGCTCGGCTGCTTGCCGACGGCGTCGTCGCCGGATCCGCACGGGGGCGATCGTGAACGTCTCCGGCCTCGCCTACGTGGCGCTGGCGGTGAGCGATCCGGATGCCGCGGCAAAGGTGCTCGAGCAAAGCTTCGCCCTGGGCCGGCGCGAGGCACGCACACCGGACGGTCGCACGGTGCCGCTCTTCGGCGTCGGCGCGACCGCGCTGGCTGTTTTCGCCAGCGACGATCCCTTCCTCGGCGACGAGGGGCACACCGGCGTGCACCACATCGCCATCGCCGCGGCGCAGCCCGCTGAGCTTCTGCCGCGTCTCGGCATTGCGCAGGCGGACACCATCGCCGGCGCGGGACTCGATGGATGCGAAGAGCTGCGCCTCGCCGCCGCCGCCACCTGCGGCGTGCGCATGCGTGTGTGCGCCGCGCTCGATGCGCCGCCCGCCGGCGGCGGATTCATACAGCGCATCGATCACCTGGGTGTCGCCAGCGCCGACAATCGCGCCGCCACCGACTTTTTCGCGGGCAGGCTCGGTCTCGAGGTGGAAAGCACCCAGACCGATGTCGAGGTGCACACCGCCACCGAGAGCTTCACATCGGATCGCTACGGCGTCGTCTACCACACGCGTGCGCCGCGAGTCGTCGGCGGGCTGCGCGTCGCTTTCATCACCGTCGGCGACTGCGAGCTGGAGTTTCTCGAGCCCTTCGCGCCCCAGGGCGCGGGGGACGACGACCTCGCCCTCGGTGCGGCGCCCGGCAACACCCGCGGCGACAAGGGCGCCATCGGCCGATACATCGAGCGCCACGGCCCGGGGCTGCACCATCTGGCGCTCAAGACCGCCGACATCGACGCGGCGCTGGCGGCGCTGGACGAGGCGGGGCTTTCGATGATCGATCGGCGCGGACGGCCGGGCTCCCGGCGCGCACGCATCGGATTCGTGCATCCCCGCTCGCTCTCCGGCTTGCTCGTGCACCTGGTGGAGCGCGATGAGCGCTGAGGTGCTGCGCGTGGAGCGGCGTGGCGCGACCGCGCTGCTGACTATCGACCGCGAGCACGCCGGCAATGCCATCAGCGCCGAGGTCACCGCGGCGCTGGATGCGGCGCTCACCGCTCTCGGACGGGAAAGCGGTCTCGCCGCCATTGTCGTCACCGGCGCCGGCGACAAGTTCTTCAGCGCCGGCGGCGACATCAAGCAGTATCGTCAGCTCACCACGCGCGCGCAGCTCAGCACCGCCTTCGAGCGCCCGCGTCGCCTGCTGGATCGACTGGAAGCGTTGCCGCTGCCGGTGATCGCGGCGGTCAACGGCATCGCCATGGGCGGCGGCGCGGAGCTCATGCTCGCCTGCGACGTGCGCTTCGCCGCGCCGGTTGCGCGCATCGGCTTTCCTTACGTGCGTCTCGGCCTGATTCCGGGATGGCACGGCGCCGAGCGCCTGGTGCGCGCCTGCGGCTACGCCGGCGCCATGCACCTGCTCGCCACCGGCGACGAGGTCGGTGCCGATGAAGCGCTGCGACTCGGGCTCGTGAACCGCGTCTGCGACGAGCGGCCGGTGGTCGATGCCGCGCTTGCGCTCGCGGAGCAGTTTGCCGAGCTCGCGCCGCTCTCGCTCGCCGCCACCAAGCGCGTGCTTCAGGCCACCTGGCACATGGCGCGCGAGCCGGCGCGCCAGCTGGCCGAGGAGGCGTTCGCCGATCTCTGGATGAGCGAAGACCACCGCGAGGCCGAGGCGGCCTTCGCGGACAAGCGCCGGCCCGTGTTCAAGGGGAAGTAGGCGGGGGCCTGCGGCCCAGCATGCGAAACACCAGCGGCGCGGCGATGACGATCATGGCGATGCGCGCCACGTGGTGGGTGGCGACAAAGGCGGTCTCGATTCCCAGAAACAGCGCGATCAGGCTCATCTCCGCGAGCCCGCCGGGGGAGAAGGCCAGCACCACGGCGGGAAAGGCAATACCGGAGAGCGGCGCCAGCGCGAGCGCAAAGCCCACCGTGGCCCCCAGCATCAGGCTGGTCGAGCCGAGCGACGCCGCGATGATCTTCGCCACCCACTTGAGCGGCGCGTCGACGAAGCGCGCGCCGACGGACGAGCCGACGACCACCTGGGCAATGGCTACCAGCTCCATGGGCGGCGCCGAGGCGGTGAGGCCGGTGATGTGCACCGCGGCGCTGGCAACCATCGGCCCGACGAGCCGGTAAGCGGGCAGTCGCAGAAGCTTGCCCAGCAGCGGCCCGACGATGGCGCAGGCCACCAGCACGCCGCCGTCGAGCCAGCCGATGTCGGCCAGGCTGGCGCTGCCCACCCCGCCCCCCGTGCTGCCGACACCGTAGGCGTAGCGGAACCAGAACGGCAGGGTCAGCACCACGAGCAGAACGCGCGCGCCGTGCACCAGAGCGATGGCGCGGTCGTCGCCGCCCATGGCGCGGCCGACGATGACCATCTCGTTGAGCCCGCCCGGCGTCGCCGAGAAATATGCGGTTGCCGGGTCGAAGCCCATGACGCGCCGGAAGTAGACATAAAGCACCCCCGTAACCACCAGCAGATAGAGCACCAAGCTCGCCAGNNGGCCACCCGGAGTGGCGGAGAAGTAGGCGGTTGCCGGATGAAAGCCCAGGACGCGCCGGAAATAGACATACAGCAGGCCGGTCACCAGGACGAGATACAGCATCAGGCCCACCAGCGTCAGCGGCCACTCGCCGACCTTGGCGAGCGCCTCGGGTGTGAAGGTGCTGCCGAGCAGAACGCCGAGGATCGCCACCATCACCGAGCGCAGGCGCCCGGGCACGTGCAGCGACACGCCCGCGAGTGCCGCCATGGTCGTCAGCACCATGGCGCCCATCATCCAGGCCAGAGGCATGTTCAAGACGAAGAACAGCGCACCGCCGACGGCGCCGATGGCGAGCGCCTTGGTGAGACGCACGAAGTCCGCCCGGCTCATCTATTCGCCGGTGAGCTGCGCATTTGCGTGGGGGGCGACAAGGCGAGCGCATTGTACCCCAACTGTCGCCTTTGATAGCTTTCCCGTCATGGAACAAACGAGAGCCCCCCTCGACGGCGTGCGCGTGCTCGATATCGCGACCTTCGTCGCCGCCCCCTTCGCCGCCGCGTGCCTCGCGGAGTTCGGC
>JABAOG010028594.1_pt2 | contig 10505 bp, 12 predicted proteins | sample 7062131 | NCBI WGS metagenome assembly JABAOG01 (sample SAMN14538629, study PRJNA623070) | marine sediment metagenome | biome: marine biome [ENVO:00000428]; feature: marine pelagic biome [ENVO:01000023]; material: deep marine sediment [ENVO:00002113] | place: India: Arabian Sea | collected... | reverse complement strand
TCGCCGCCTACGAGCGCCTGCAAGCCATGATGGACGAGGACACCCGCCTCTTGCCCGGCCACGGCGTGGTCTCCGACCGCGCCGCGCTCGACGAGCAGCTCGCCATGATCGAGGCGATCCGCGCGCCGATCGCAGCGGCGAAGGCGGAGGGCAAGAGCCTCGAGGAGGTGCTCGCGATGGCGCCCTCGGCGGCCTACGACGAGCAGTGGGGCCAGGGCCGCTGGAACGGCGAGTACCTGGTCACGACGCTCTACGAGGCGGCGGATTAGGGCGAGCGGCTCACACCCCGCGCGGGCTCGTCAGGGCCGCTTCTCCCTGGCCGTCCCACTCCACGGAAGGGGGCGGGGATGCGCTCGCGCGCGTCTGCGCAGCGACGGCGCGGGTCATGGCGTCCACGGCGGCGGCCTGATCCAGACCGCTCTCGCGCGCCAGGGTCCGCCAGGTGAAGAAGCTCAACGCCAGCGGGAGCGCCGCGCGCTGCTCGGCGTCGAGCCCGGCGCCGAGCGCTTCGAGATAGGCCGCCATCGCCGGGCCGAACCGCAGCTCGGTGATCTCGCGGGTGAGCGCGTGATGCTCCGCGTCGCGCAGCACGCAGGCGAGAAGCGACGCGTTGCGCTCGTACCAGTCGTAGATCGCGCGCAGCCCGGCGCGCAGACGCTCCGTCGGCTCCTCGATCTCGCGCCAGGGCTCGGCGTCCGGCGGCGGATCGCGCTCCAGGGTGTGCCCCGAGCAGGCGAGCATCAGGCTCCGCTCGTCGGGGAAGTGCGCGTAATGGGTGCGCCGCTGCACGCCCGCGCGCTCGGCCACCATGGTGACCGTCGTCTGCGCCGGGCCGACCGTGCCGTGCAGCTCCACCGCCGCCTCGACGATGCGTCTCCGGGTCTCGGCTTGCCGCTCGGCCCTGCGCTTGAGGGTGTAACGTCGCGCCATATCATTTCACTGCACGCACGTGTGCACCCATATTGACTCACCCATCGAGATTTGGATACACATGCCTGTGTTGTCAAACCTCTTTTCGAGAGAAGCTCCATGGAAACCCGCGTCGACGAGATCGCCGGCGGCGTCTATCGGCTCTCGACCTTCGTCACCGAGGTCGCGCCGCCCGTCGGCTTCACCTTCAACCAGTTCCTGATCCTGGGCGACGAGCCGCTCCTGTTCCATACCGGGCCGCGCCGGATGTTCCCGCTCGTGCGCGAGGCCGTCGCCCGGCTCACGCCGCCCGAGCGGCTGCGCTGGATCACCTTCGGGCATTTCGAGGCCGACGAGTGCGGGTCCATGAACGACTGGCTCGCCGCCGCGCCCCGCGCGGAGGTGGCGCACGGCGAGACGGCCTGCAGCGTGTCGCTCAACGACGTCGCCGACCGCGCGCCCCGCGCTCTCGGGGACGGCGAGACGATCGACCTCGGCGGCAAGCGCGTGCGCTATCTCGACACGCCGCACGTGCCGCACGCCTGGGAAGCGGGCCTGCTCTTCGAGGAGACGACCGGCACGCTCCTGTGCGGCGACCTCTTCACCCAAATCGGCGACGGGCCGGCGCTGGTCGAGAGCGACATCGTCGGCCCGGCCATCGCGGCGGAGGATGCGTTCAAGTCCTCCGCCCTGAGCCCGGGCATGGGCGCGACCATCCGCAAGCTCGCCGCGCTCCGGCCGCGCACGCTGGCGCTGATGCACGGGCCTTCGTTCTCCGGCGACGGCGCCGCGGCCCTCGAGGCGTTGGCGGCCGACTACGATCGGCGCGTCCGGTCAGCGATGGAGCACGCCCTGGAGCGCGATCCGGCCGAGCGGACGCTCCTCCTTCAAGCCTGACGTTCGACCCTTCCCCGCACGCCGCGGACTCGCCATCCGGGCGTCCCGGCCTCCCGCCGTCCCCAGCCGGCCGACACCGGCTCGAGGCGCCGGTCACAACATTAGGCCTAGCTAAATTAGATTACTTGCATATACTGGCGTCGTGTCCGACGCCGCGTCTTTCGACATCGCCGCTTTCGAGGACCAGGTGAGCGCCGCCGCCAGGCTCCTGCGCGCGCTGGCCAACGAGCGCCGTCTGCTCATTCTCTGTCAGCTGACCGACGGCGAGCTGGCGGTGGGCGAGCTGCAGGCGCGCATCGGGCTCTCGCAGTCCGCGCTCTCACAGCACCTCGCCGTGCTGCGCGCCGACGGCGTCGTCGCCACGCGCCGGCAAGGCCAGTCGATCATCTACCGCATCGCCGACCCCGCGGCCGCCAAGGTGATCGCGACCCTGGCGGAGATCTTCTGCCCCGACGGCCCCCCGCACCGGAGACCNNGGTGATCGCGACCCTGGCGGAGATCTTCTGCCCCCGCCGCCCCTCACATCGGAGACCCGCATGAGCACGCTCACCCCCCTCGCACCCCACCTCGTCGCCAGCCGGCTGCGCGGCGGCGAGATCACGCTCATCGACATCCGCGAGCCCGACGAGCACGCGCGCGAGCACATCGCCGACGCCGTGTCCGTGCCGCTGTCCAAGCTGGAGGCCGCCGGGCTGTCGCTCGAGACCAAGGGCGGCGTCGTGTTCCACTGCCGCACGGGCGCGCGCACCACCCAGCACTGCGACAGGCTCGCCGCCTGCGTCGACGGCCCGGCTTTCGTGCTCGAAGGCGGGCTCGAGGCGTGGAAGCGCGCCGGGCTCGCGGTCGTGACCGACCGCTCCGCGCCGCTGGAGATCAACCGGCAGGTGCAGATCGCCGCGGGCGGGCTCGCGCTCGCGGGCGCCGTGCTCGCGGCGCTCGTCCATCCGCTCTTCCTCGTGCTCCCCGGCGCGATCGGCGCGGGGCTGCTGCTCGCGGGGCTGACGGGCTGGTGCGGCATGGCGCACGCGCTCGCCGCGGCGCCCTGGAACAGGCGGGCCGCCTAGCCGGCGTGATCGAGCTCGCCGCCCCCCAGATCGTCGCAGCGCTGGCGAGCGGGGCCCTCGTGGGGCTGCTGCTCGCCGCGTTCGGCGGGGGCGGCTCGGTGCTCGCCGCGCCGCTCCTGCTCTACGCCGTGGGCGTGCCGGACCCGCACGTCGCGATCGGCACCTCGGCGGCGGCGGTGGCGGCGAACGCGGCCTTCAACCTCGCCGGGCACGCCCGCGGCGGACGCGTGAAGTGGCCCTGTGCGATCGCGTTCGCGGGCGCCGGGCTCGCGGGCTCGCTGATCGGCTCGAGCATCGCCAAGGCGATCGACGGCCGCTGGCTGCTCTTGGCGTTCGCCTTCGCCATGGCGGCGATCGCGCTCTCCATGATGCGCCGCCCCAGGAGCGCCGGCGATCCGGGCGTGCACATCACGCCGCGGCTGGTGCTCAAGATCGCGCCGCTGGGGCTGCTCGTGGGCTTCGCGGCGGGCTTCTTCGGCATCGGCGGCGGCTTCCTGATCGTGCCCGGCCTGATGCTCGCGACCGGCATGACGATGGCGCACGCGACCGCCTCCTCGCTCGTGTCGGTGGCGCTGTTCGGGACCGCGACGGCGGGCAACTTCGCGCTCGGGGGCTTCGTCGACCTCCGCCTCGTGCTGCTCTTGCTCGCGGGCGGCGCGCTCGGCGGGCTCGCGGGACTGCGGCTGGCGAAGGCCCTCGCGCCGCGCGCGCTGCTGGCGCGGCGGCTGTTCGCGGGGCTGGTGCTGCTGGTGGCGGGCTACGTGGCCTGGAACGCGGCGTCGGCGCTCACGGGCTAGCTCGCGGCGCGCCGGGCGGCGGCCCTTCCACCCTTGCGTTAACCTCCCCGCAAGCGGATCGTTTCCTGCTGCGCTCCCTCGGCGCTTCGCAGGCGGAGCCCGTCGCAGAGCAACACAGTGGATGGCGCGACTCCCATGAGCGACGCGGGGCTCGACCGGATCATCGAGGGCGACTGCGTGGCGGCCATGAACGGCCTGCCCGAGCGCTCCGTCGACCTCGTGTTCGCCGATCCGCCCTACAACCTCCAGCTCAACGGCGGGCTCACCCGGCCCGACCAGAGCCGCGTCAACGCCGTCAACGACGCCTGGGACCACTTCGACGCCTTCGAGGACTACGACCTGTTCACCCACGACTGGCTCGCCGCCGCGCGCCGGGTGCTGAAGGACGACGGCGCGATCTGGGTGATCGGCACCTACCACAACATCTTCCGCGTCGGCGCCATGCTGCAGGACCTCGGCTTCTGGATCCTCAACGACGTGATCTGGCGCAAGTCCAACCCGATGCCGAACTTCCGCGGCACGCGGTTCACCAACGCGCACGAGACGCTGATCTGGGCGACCAAGCACAAGGACCAGAAGCGCTACACCTTCAACTACGCCGCGATGAAGATGCTCAACGACGGGGTGCAGATGCGCTCCGACTGGACCTTGCCGATCTGCACCGGCGCGGAGCGGGTCAAGACCGAGAGCGGCGAGAAGGCGCACCCCACCCAGAAGCCCGAGGCGCTGCTCCATCGCGTGCTCCTCGCATCGACCAACCCCGGCGATCTGGTGCTCGATCCTTTCTTCGGCGTGGGCACCACCGGGGCGGTCGCCAAGCGGCTGGGCCGGCGCTTCATCGGCATCGAGCGCGAGCCGGGCTACGTCGAGCTCGCGCGCGAGCGCATCGCCCGCGTCCAGCCCGCCCGCGAGGGCGAGCTCGTCGTCACGCGCTCGGGACGCGCCGAGCCGCGCGTGCCGTTCGGCGCCGTGGTCGAGCGCGGGCTGCTCGCCCCCGGCGACGTGCTCGTCTCCCCCGACGGCCGGCACGTGGCGCGGGTGCGCGCGGACGGCTCGATCGCCACCGGCGACGTGTCGGGCTCGATCCACAAGGTGGGCGCGAGCGTCATGCGCGCGGAGGCCTGCAACGGCTGGACGTTCTGGCGCTACAAGACCGAGAGCGGCTTCGCGCCCATCGACGTGCTCCGCCGCCAGCTGCGGGCCGAGATGGACGGCGCGGAGGGCGCCTGATCGCCGAACGACCTGCAGGCGAGATCGCCGAGCGTCGCCGCGCGCACGGGCGACACGACTTAAGACGAATTCAGACCAATTGAGCCTCGCCGTCGCGCGAATTCAGACGGGCGCGCCGATGATGCCTCCCATCGTGCGCTCGCGCGCCGCCAGGCGGGCCCGGGCCCGCCGCGAACGGGGAGGCTCGAAGATGCGACCGCTCATCGCGCTCGAACGGGCGATACCGTGTGCGATCGCCTTGGCCGTCTGGTCGTGCGGCGACGCCGGCGATCGCTCCGAGGCGACCGCGCGCGCGGGGGCGAGCCCCGGCGAGGCCATCGCGATGACCATGGAGGCGAGCCTCAAGGGCCTGCCGGGGCCGGCCCTCGCCTTCGAGACCCTCGACGGCGCCGTCGTCGACCTCGCGGAAAGCTACGGGCGCAAGCCGGTCTACCTCAAGATGTGGGCGACGTGGTGCGGGCCCTGTCGACGACAGATGCCCCATCTCGAGAGCACCTACGAGCGCATCGGGAACGACTTCACCGTTCTCGCCGTGGCCACCGGCGTCAACGAGACCGAGGAGGAGGTGCGCGCGTTCGTCGAGCGGGAGGGACTCGCGACCCCCATGGCCGTCGACGACGGCCGGCTCGCGGGGATGCTCGATCTGCGCGTGACGCCCGTGCACGTCGTCATCGGGCGGGACGGCCGCATCCTCCACGTGGGTCATCTCGCCGACGGGCGGCTCGAGGCGGCCTTGAGGGAGGCCGAGCGGCGGCCGCCGCCGGGCGGCCCCGTCCAAGGCCGCGCGCCGGACGCGACGCCGGTCCTGTCCCGGTTGCCGGAGCGGACGCTGGAGACCGTCGACGGCGAGGAGATCGAGCTCGCTCGCGCCGACGCCGATGAGCCCACGGCCCTCGTCTTCTTCATGTACTGGTGCGAGAGCTACTTCTCCGCGAGCAAGCCGGAGCTGTCCCGCCGCTGCAGCGAGATGTGGGAGGACGTGGGCCGGCTGCAGGCGGAGGGCGGCGCGCGATGGATCGGCGTCGCGTCGGGTCTGTGGTCGAGCGCGGCGGACGTCGTCGGCTTCCGCGATGACGACGACGTGGCGATTCCGCTCGTGTTCGACGAATCCGGGGACCTGTTCGAGAGCTTCGGCGTCACGTCGACGCCGGTGGTCATCGTGTTCGGTCCCGACGGGACGGTCGTCGCGCGCATCGACCACGCGCGCGGAGGCTCCGATTTGCGCACGGCGCTCGCCGCCGCGCGCGAGCGAGCCCCGAGCCGCTGATCCCCCGCCGCGCCGGCGGCTGCGACGCCATACGGCGCGGCGACGTGCTCCTTCGGCTGATCGGAAGGCGGCGGAGGGCTCGTCCCCGCGCGGCGCTGTGCTAGCCTGCGGCCTCGAGCGCTCGCGCCGCGTCGATTCCGAAGCCTGGAGATCCCCCGCATGACCGTCCTCTTTCCGACCTCGCTGGTGGGCTCCTACGCGCAGCCCGACTGGCTGATCGACCGCGCCAAGCTCGCCGGCCGCTTCCCCCCGCGCGTGCGCGCCAAGGAGCTGTGGCGCATCCCGCCGGAGCATCTCGAGGAGGCCCAGGACGACGCCACGATCCTCGCGATCCGCGACCAGGAGCGCGCCGGGCTCGACATCATCACCGACGGCGAGATCCGCCGCGAGAGCTACTCCAACCGCTTCGCCACCGCGCTCGAGGGCGTCGACATCGACAACCCCGGCACCGCGCTCGACCGCTCCGGCCATCCCAACCCGGTGCCGCGCATCGTCGGCCCGATCAGGCGCAAGCACGCCGTGGAGGTGCGCGACGTGGAGTTCCTGCGCGCCAACACCGACCGGATGATCAAGATCACCGTGCCCGGCCCCTTCACCATGGGCCAGCAGGCGCAGGACGACTTCTACGGCGACGAGGCGAAGGTGGCCCTCGCCTACGCCGCCGCGGTCAACGAGGAGATCAAGGACCTGTTCGCCGCCGGCGCCGACGTCGTGCAGATCGACGAGCCCTACATGCAGGCGCGGCCGGAGAAGGCGCGCCAGTGGGGGCTCGAGGCGCTCGAGGCGGCGCTCGACGGCGTGACGGGGACGACGGCGGTGCACATCTGCTTCGGCTACGCCGCGATCATCCACGAGCGGCCCGCGGGCTACTCCTTCCTGCCGGAGCTGGCGGGCTCGTCGGTCAACCAGATCTCGATCGAGACCGCGCAGAGCGACCTCGACACGACGATCCTCGAGAGCCTGCCGGGCAAGACCATCATCCTCGGCGTGCTCGATCTGTCCACGAACGAGATCGAGACGCCGGAACTCGTCGCCGACCGCATCCGCCGGGCGCTCGATCACGTCGATCCGAAGAAGGTGATCGTCGCGCCGGACTGCGGGCTGAAGTACCTCCCCCGCGACGTGGCGTTCGGCAAGATGAAGGCGATGGCGGAGGGGGCGAGGCTGATGCGGGGGGAGGCGGGGACTGGGTAGCGCCCGCTGTTCCTTGTCGCTTAGGCAGAGCCTTCCGACCGGTGGCGCAGCGCCTTAGCGCTTCGGCCCTAGTGCTCGTGCGGGGGGGGGGCTATGCCAAAACAGTCATTGTGGAGAATTGCTCAGGGAACGTTGTTCGTCGTCGGCTTCGTGTTCGGCGTCGCATCACTTCTAAACTACTACGATATTTTTGCGCACCAAGGAATATATCCCGTCTTGGAGGCGCTCGTTTCTCACTATAGAAGCGCTGTGCATAGCGTTTTCGGCTTTCTCGATGACCCACTGAGAGATCTGGCGAAATTCATCGCCGGGATCTTCAACATAAGCATAGACGTGCAGCCATACTGGAAGGATGTATTTATTCCGATCGGGCTATATTTCGCGAGCTCCGCCAGGGCCACGCACGGGGATGGCAGGAGAGCGTACAGAACAGCTTTGTTCGTTTGCGGAATTGTCGTCGCGCTCTTCTTTAGCGTCTTTCTTGCGACGCTGGGCACGGAGCTGAGCCCTGCTCCAGCGCTGGCCACGCTCGTGACGGGCGTCGTCCTCTATGAGCTGATATCTTTCGTGCTCTTGCTGCTCCTCGTGAACAAGGCGGAGCGCGAGTCGAGCCCGGGGTTCTTGCGATACTTGGCCGAGAGGCCGCTCACCAGCATTGGGCTGGGCTTGCTCACGGGAGTCGTGTTTTCGCTCCACTTTGTCGATGAGGAGAATGTGACCGCGTTTGCTCTGATATTTTTCATATTACTATTGGGAGTCAGAAGCATAGCATTGGCTGTTATTTTCGCTGCGGAGAACCGTGGCGGATGGCCCGGCACCTTCACGGAAAGACTGTTTCGGTCCAGGAGCTGGATACTGGGCGTTCTCGTCGTCGTTACGATCGTCGTAGCCACTCTCGGCGTCGCCTGGGGAGGCTAGTCGAACTCCCGTTGGGCGGGATGGAACTGCGGGTCCCGGCGCTCCGCGGCCGCCGCCGCTGCGGCCGGATGACGGGGTGAGCCCGGCTCCCGCCCCTCGCGCCCCCTCACGGCGCAGGCTGGTCGCTTTCCTGCCAATCCGGGTACCAGAACCGCTCGTGGCAGGCGTTGCACTTCACGTCGAGGACGTCGGCGATCGCCCACAGGCCCGCCGCGTCGCGCGCCGCGATCAGGGCCTCCATCTCGGCGAAGTCGGCGAGCATGAGGTCGACGTAGTAGTCGAACGCCGCGCGGTCGGCGTCGATCATCGCCTGGACGTCGGCCGCGGAGAGCCCGCTCGTCTCCTCGCCGAAGATCGTATCGCCGGGCTCGGCGACCACCTGGATCGGCCCGCGCAGCCTGGCCGTCTCCGCCTGCAGGTCCGCGAGCGCCGCCTCGATCGCCGCCCAGCCGTCCTCGGAGACGTTGGCGGCATGGATCTCGCCCTCGGCGTCGAGCGAGTCGATCAGCACGCCGACGATGTCGTTCGACCGCGGCGCGAGCACCTCCAGCATGGAGCGCGCCAGCACGACCGGCTCCTCCGCCGCGGCCGGCGCGCCCCCGGCGGCGGCGAGCGGCAGGAGCGCTGCGGCGGCGAGAACGGGGCGAAGGCGGCGGATCATGGCGGCGTGCTCCTCGGCGCGCGATTTTCCAGCTCCTGGTCAATCGACGATGAGCACATTCAGATGGCGAAGACATGACGCTCGGATCGCCCACCCACCACGTCACGCTCGCCAGCACCGTAGGGCGGATGGAGGCCGAAGGCCGATATCCGCCATCTTCGTCGCGGCCGTCGACCCGCGTCGGCGGATATCGCTTCGCTCCATCCGCCCTACGAGAGCCCCCTCTCCAACGCCTTGCGCATCACGCTCGGGAGCGCCTCGCCGGCGAGCCCGTCACGGCGCGCCCACCAGCCCTCGGCCGGCCTGAACCGCGCCGGCGCGGCGGCGCGCCACACCTCGAGCTCCAGCGCGAAGTGGCTGAACACGTGGTCGACGCCGCCGGCCGGCTCCCACGCGACCGACGCCGGCGCGTGCGCGAGCGCCTCCGCGCGCCGCCACGCCTTCGCCCGCCAGGGCGTCCCCGGCGGCTCGGCCATGCCGGCGAGGAGACCCGTCTCCGGCCGCCGTCGCAGCAGCACCGCGTCGCCGCGCATGAGCACGAACGCTGCGCCGCGCCGGATCGGCCGCGCCGCCTTCTTCGCCTTCCGCGGATACGCGGCCGGATCGCCGCCCGCGCGCGCCAGGCAGCCCTCCGCCCAAGGGCACGCCGCGCAATCGGGGCTCTTGGGCGTGCACACCGTCGCGCCGAGGTCCATGAGCGCCTGGGCGTAGTCGCCCGGCCGGGCGGGATCCGCCAAGGGCGCGGCGAGCGCCCTGAGCCGCGGCTTGGCGCCGGGCAGCGGCTCCTCCACCGCGAACAGCCGCGCCATCACCCGCTCGACGTTGCCGTCCACCACGTTGGCCGGCGCGTCGAAGCACACCGCCGCGATCGCGGCGGCGGTGTAGGCGCCGACGCCGGGGAGCGCGCGCAGCCCCTCCTCCGTCTCGGGGAACCGCCCGCCCTGCGCCGCTACGGCCTGCGCGCAGGCGTGCAGGTTGCGGGCTCGGGCGTAGTAGCCGAGCCCGGCCCAGAGGCCGAGCACCTCGTCGCGGTCGGCCGCCGCGAGCGCCGCGAGCGTGGGAAAGCGCGCGAGGAAGCGCTCGTAGTAGGGCGCCGCGGCGGCCACGGTGGTCTGCTGGAGCATGATCTCCGACAGCCACACCCGATACGGATCCGCGACCACGCCGCGGCGGCGGTCTTCGGGCCGCACGCGCCAGGGCAGCCGCCGCCCCCGGGCGTCGTACCAGGCGAGCAGCGCCGCTCGGCGGTCGTCGACGGAATCCTTCACCATCGCGCGTCGTCGTGACTGGACCGGACTCCCAAAGCGCGCAATGGTCGCAGGGCCATGAGCCCGCCCTCCCGTCCTCCGCCGCCTGCGCCGCGCGGCCGCCGCGCGATCCAGCCGCCGCCGCGCGCGGGCCGCGCCGTGGCCGGCGTGATGGGCCGATTCGCCAAGCGGTTCGGCGCCGGCTTCGGCGAGATCGCCGCGCGCTGGCCCGAGATCGTGGGCGAGAGGACGGCGCGCCTGTGCGCGCCCGTCAAGCTCACCGGCCGCGGGGGCGACGGCGTGCTCCACCTCGCCGCCGTC
>JABAOG010010558.1_pt2 | contig 10507 bp, 6 predicted proteins | sample 7062131 | NCBI WGS metagenome assembly JABAOG01 (sample SAMN14538629, study PRJNA623070) | marine sediment metagenome | biome: marine biome [ENVO:00000428]; feature: marine pelagic biome [ENVO:01000023]; material: deep marine sediment [ENVO:00002113] | place: India: Arabian Sea | collected... | reverse complement strand
TCCGGCGGCCGTCCGGCGCCCACTCGAAGGCGCCGACCCCGCCCTCCACGGCCGTCACCGGCAGCGCCTCGCCACCCGCCACGGAGAGCACGTGCACCTGCCGGCCCTCGCCCCGGTCCGCGAGAAACGCGAGCCAGCGGCCATCCGGCGACCAGGCGGGCGAGGTGCTGCTGCCGTCGGCCGTACGCGTCAGCGGCAGCGGCTGCTCCGCGCCCGCCCGCCAGAGCCAGATCTCCGTGTCGTACCGGTTGTCGTCCCAGTCCGCGGATCGGACCGTGTAGGCCACCGCCCGGCCGTCCGGTGCGATGGCCGGGGACCCGACGCTGCGCAGGGACAGCACGTCGCGGAACGACGGCGACACGCCCTCCTGGGCGGTCAGCCCGCCGGCGGTGCCGAGGGCGAGGACGGCGACGCCGAGGACGAGAACCGACACGCGCGCGCGGGCGATCGTGGGGTGGGGGATGCATTGGTGGGGGCGGGCCACCCGACGGCGCGCGTACCGGGCGCGGAGGGTCGCGCGGGGCCGGGGGCGAGAGTTGCTTCTGCACATGGTCGGATCCGTTCGCGGGTCGACGTTGGGGCCAATCTAGGGCCGTCGCGGGCCCGCGTCATGCGCCCCCCGCGGGACCGCCCGCCCCCGACCCGGGGGCTCCTTCCGTTCCGGCCCTCGACCCACGACATTGACTCACCGTACCCGGGCCGCCCCACCGGCGCGGGCCCAACGCGTATTCGACGATTCGGGGGCTGGGACGTGGCGCTGCCCTGCTGTCAGCGGTGCGGGAAGTCGGACCCGGGGAAGATGTACGGCCTGATGACCCTCTGGTTCGGGCCCCTCGTCGACCTGCACGCGGACCTGGGCTACTTCTACCTCTGCCCCGCCTGCCACGAGGAGTTCATCGCGCCGGAGCTGGAGCGGATCCAGAACCGGATCCTGGAGCTCCACCCGGCCGCCGCGCGGCACTTCGAGGAGCTGGAGGAGGAGGACGGTGGTGGAGAGGGCAGCGGCGAGATAGGAGTGTGACCCGCCGGCGACCATCGAGGCGAGCGGACGACAGTCGACGATCGACCGCCGGCCCATCGACGTTCGAAGCGATATCGGCGAGAGACGAGCGGACCACGAAAACGAGTCAGGATTCCGGGCGGGGCTGATCACGCCGGCGGAGGAGCGCGGCGCCCGGGCCGCGGTCCTGCGTCTGCTGCTCGGGGTCCTGCTGACCACGGCTCTCGCCTCCCCGTTGACCGGTCAGGACCGTCTCGTCCGGCGCTTCGACAGCCGCAACGGCCTCGCGGCGGTCACCGTCTTCAGCCTGGCCCGCGACTCGACGGGGTTCCTCTGGGTGGGGACCGTGGGTGGGCTCTACCGCTTCGATGGGTACGAGATGCGCCGCTGGGCGCCCGGGCGGATCGCCGGCCGGGTCGTGGAGCTGGTAGTGGAGCCGGACGGCCGGGTGCTCGTGCTGGAGGAGGGCGAGGGCCTGTGGACGGTGGAAGGACGGTCGGCCGTTCCCACCCCGGGCCCGAACGACTCGTCTCTGTCGGATGCGGCGTCCCTGGCGGCGGACGATCAGGGCGCGCTCTGGATCCTCGGCGAGGAGGGGGAGCTGTGGCGCCGGGGCCCCGACGATCGCTGGATGGCGTGCGACCGCGGCGCCTTCGGCGGCGAGCCTCCCGTCGCGATGACGGCCCGGCCGGGCGGTGGCGTCGACGTCGCGACCGCCGTGGGTGTCTGGACCGTGGGCGCGGGCCTCGAGCCCCGGAGGCTGGCCTCGATCCGGCGGGTCACGGCGATCCTCTCCAGTCGGGGCGGGCGTCGCTATCTGTCGACCTTCCTGGGGGAGGTCTACCGGCTGGATCCCGGGGAGCCGCCGCAGAGGCTCTTCCGGGTCTCCGGGCGGGGCATCGACCTCGTCCGGCGCGGCGATGCCCTCTGGCTGTCATTCGCCCGACACCTGGTCCGCTACGAGCCGGGCGGGACCCCGGAGGTGCTCGGTCCGGCCGACGGGATCGAGGGTGGTGGCCCCCTGCTCGTGGACCACGAGGAGAGCCTCTGGCTCGGCACCTTCACAGGGCTCTTCCAGTACCCGGAGCCGAGGACCACGCTGTGGGGCGAGCGCCACGGCCTGCCATCCAATCATACCCGCTTTCTGGCGCGGACCGGCGACACGATGTGGGTGTCCACCTGGCAGGGACTGGGGCGGCTCACGGAGCGAGGAAGCGGCTGGCGGGCCGGGATGGAAGAGGCCTGGCAGACGCGGGATGTGCTCACCACGGACGCCCGGGGCCATCTGTGGAGCGGCTCCCGACGGGGGTTGCTCGAGGTGGGGTCCGGGGGCCCGGTGCTGAGGGATCCGCGCATCCGGTTCCTCACCGCCACCGCGCCGGCCGGGCGGGACGGCCTCTGGCTCGCTTCGGGCGACGACCTTTTCAGGGTCACCACCGGATCCCGGGCTCCGGCAGGTGCCCCCACGGTTCGACGGGTCGCCGGCCCGCACGTCCCGTCGGATGCGTGGATCCGGGCGGTCCTCGAGGATGCTGCCGGCCGACTCTGGATCGGCTACGGCAACCGGATCTGCGTCGCCGGGGTCCCGGAACCGGGGTCGGGCTCCGGCGACCTCGCTCTCGGATGGCGATGCTGGACCGTTCCGGAAGCCGGAGAGGTCACCGATCTGGTCCGGGTGGCGAGCGGGGCCCTCTGGGCCGCCTCGTCACATGCAGGCATCTTCCGGCTCCGAGACGGCCGGTGGGAGCCTCTGCCCGGCGCGGAGACCCTGCCCACCCGGTCGGTGCTCGGTCTGGTACCGGCGCGCCGCGGCGGCATCTGGGTCCTCGGCCACGGCGTGGTCCAGCGGGTACGGGAGGAGCCGGGCCTGGACCGGGGATGGCGGGTCCTGGAGCGCCTCTCGCCCTGGCACGGGCTTCCGGCGTCGGGAGGACAGGATCTCCTGGAGGAAGCCGACGGCACGGTGTGGATCACCACCGCCCGTGGCGTGGCACGGATCCCGGTGTCGGTCTGGGGGCACGAACCCGAGCCACCCCGGGTGGTCCTGGTCGAGGGGCGGGTGGACGACGAGAGGATCGCGCTCGATGGACCGATCACGCTGGCCCACGACCGGAACCGGATCGAGCTCCGGTTCGCCGCGCTGTCCTACCGCGCACCGTCGCAGGTCCGCTACCAGGTCCGACTGGGGCGTGACGCGCCGTGGTCCACGATCCGGGCGCAGCCCGTCGTCCGGTGGGTCGACCTCCCGGCCGGTGCGTACCGGGCGCAGGTCCGGGCGTCGCTCGATGGCAGGAGCTGGTCGGTGCCCGCTACCTACACCTTCGAGGTCGAACCGCCCTGGTACCGCACGCCCCAGTGGCTGACCGCACTGGGCCTCGCCGCTGTCCTCGCCGTCCTGCTGCTCTACCGCGTCCGGGTCCGCCATCTCCTGGAGCTGGAACGACAGCGCACGCGTATCGCCATGGACCTTCACGACGAGATCGGGGCAGCTCTCGGCAGCGTCGGGATCCTGGCCGGGGTCCTGGGACAGGGGGAAGTCGAGGCAGGCGAGCGCGCCGACCTCGCCGCCGAGATCGGCGAGACGGTCGAGGAGCTCGGCGCCGCGCTGGCGGACATCGTGTGGTCGCTGAACCCCCGGGAAGCGAGGCTGTCCGACCTCGGCGCACGCCTGGTCGAACGCGGGCGACGACTGTTCGCGGGCGGCGCGGCCGAGTTCGTCGCGGATCTGCCCGCCGACCTCCCCGACACGCCTCTGCCGGCCCGGGCGCGGCGGAACGTTCTCCTCGTCGGTCTGGAGGCGATGAGGAACGCCGTGAGGCATGCGGATGCCGAGCGAGTGAGCCTCTCCATGGCCCGGGTCGGTCCGGCGCTGTGGCGGCTCGACATCGCCGATGACGGCGTGGGCGTCGTGCCCGGGGAGCTGGAGAATGTGACGGGGCTGGGGACCCTGAGCATGCGCCGCCGGGCGCGGGAGATCGGGGGACGTATCCAGTGGCGGCGACGGGCCGGTGGTGGGACCCTGATCTCCCTGGTCTTCCCGGTCCGGGGTCGCCGCCCCTGGTCCGTACGGCTCCGGCGCTGGTGGCGTCGAGTCGGGCGCCCGACGGGCGGCCGATGAGGATCCGGGCGCGTGCGGTGGCGTCGCACGAACATGCGATCGCGGGCGGGCTCGCCTCGGCCTACCATGATGAGGGCCCCTCCCCTCAACCGGGCAGGATATCGTGACGCACCGGGTCGTCGCCGTGGAGGATGATCGTCGCTACCGGGAGAGCCTGCACACGCTCTTTCGCCACACGGCGGACTTCGACCTGACCGCCACCTTCGGATCGGGCGAGGCCGCGCTGGAGCACCTCCGGGCCACGGAGGGCGGCGGCCCGGACTCGTGGGACCTCGTGCTGATGGACCTGGAGCTGCCCGGCATGAGCGGCATCGAAGCGACGGAGCGGATCCGGCGGTCGCTGCCAGCGGTGTCCGTGGTGGTGCTGACCGTTTTCGAGGATCCGTCCAACGTGCTCCGGGCCATCTGTGCCGGCGCGGACGGGTATCTGACGAAGGGCCAGCCCCCCGACGAGCTCATCGCCGAGCTCCGCTCGGTCATGGAAGGGGGCTCGCCGCTTTCCCCCGCCGTGGCCCGGACGGTCCTGCAGCTCCTGCGGCGGCTGGGACCGGAGCCGGGCGCCGGTCCCGGCCCGGGGGACCCCGCGCTGGATCTGACCGACCGGGAGCGGGAGGTGCTGGGGTGTCTCGTGGACGGCCGATCGTACAAGCGGACGGCAACGGAGCTGGGCATCAGCAAGAACACCGTCCGCAGCCACGTCCGCAGCATCTACGACAAGCTCCAGGTCCGGAACGTGGCCCAGGCGGTGAGCCGGGCGCTCCGCGAAGGCCTGGTCTAGCCGGCCGCTCGGGCGAGGTCGCCGTCCCTCCGGTCGCTCCGCGAAAGCCGGGCCGCCCGAGCTCCCGTGCAGACGGCGGCGCCCGCCGGGACCGCTGCTCGGCCCGGACCGCATGATCATGCGATGGTGCCCCGGCCCTCCTCGAGGTTACCCGTTCTCTTGCGCGTGATCCCTGGCCGGCGCGGATCCGTCCCCCGGCACCTCCGGCACGCAGGAAACACCGCGGGCGACCTTCTGACCCCGAGCTCTCGTCAGATCGATGGCAGACCACGATGCTCCTACCCCCGGACTGCTTCTCCAGCAGGCCGGGCGACGATCTGCGGAGTCGCGGCCGACGGCAGCGGCGGGTGCCGGGGCGCGAACGGTGGTCCCCTCGGCGACGGCACCACGACCGCCCGCCTGACCCCGAGTCGTGTGTTCCAGTAGCCGGGTCATGCGGCGCACCGCATCCGGTCGAGAACCAGAGCGTTCCCATCACCCGAGGATCATCATGAACGTCACAGCAGTTCATCGTCTCCTGTTCGGCGCGCTCGCGGCCTGCGCTCTCGCGGCACCCGGCGCGGTCGTGGGCCAGGTCGACCGCCCCGAGCGGGAGATCGAGCTGGTGCCCCGGGAAGGGATGAGCTTCGGCTCCGCGTACAACACGATCCGGGAGTACGCGCTGCCCCGATCGAGCTGCGTGGAGTTCACGCTGTCCGAAACGACGACCGTGGAGCGGGGCAGTCCGAGTCAGGAATCGTTCTGGAAGCGGATCGAGAGCAACGCGACGATGGCTCGTCACATGAACATGTCCATCGACGCGCACCTCAAAGCGCTGACGGGCGCGGGGACGTACGAGTCGGACTCGAAGATCGCGCTCCTGAACGAGACCCGTAGCCATTCCCACGCGGTGAACCTGTTCGGCTCCGTCGTGGTGAGATATCCGAAGCTGATGCTGGCCGAGGACAGCTACCGACTCACGGACGAGGCCCTCCGTGTGCTGGAGGAGGACGGCGAGCGGGCGTTCGAGCTGCGGTGTGGCGATTCGTTCGTGGCGGGCGTCACCCGCGGCTACGAGTTCCATGCCCGGGCCCACCTCAAGGAGAGCGGCCAGGAGCGTCTGCGGGAAGCGAAGCAGGCGACCGACCAGGGGTGGGACGCCGCGCAGTACGACATCTCGTTCCTCTTCCGGCGCGGGGAGCGTCTCGAGACGACGAGCGACCGCTCCGATTTCGAGATCAAGGTGGTCCGGACGGATCCCCATGGCGGTGGGGTCCGCACCAACCCGACGACGTTCACCCAGCTGGAACGGCAGTTCCAGGAGTTCATGAACAACGCCGCCACGCCGCCCCCCATGGAGCAGAACGTCATTCGCCTGCACCTCGTCCCCTACACGCTCGCGGCGAACTACCCGGGCGAGGACTTCGACGCCGTGCTGGAGCCGCCCACCCGCCAGGACCGGCTGGCGACCATGATCGGTGCCCTCTGGGACCTGAGGGCGCTCCGCGAGGATGTGGCGTTCATGCGGGAGCGGCCCCAGGACTTCGCCCTGGGCTGGCGCGAGAGTACGGTCCGGGAATGGGACCGGTGGCTGGCCGGGCTCCAGGACGACTGGCTCGAGGAGTTCCAGGCGCTGCGGGACCGGGCGCAGTCCTGCCGTTCCGCCGGCGACGGGGAGACGGATGCATGGGACGAGCTGAGATGCTCCGACGTCGCCGCCGCCTACGACCGGGAAGAGGGGAGCCGCAGCCTGCTCGCGGAGCGGAGCCTGCTGCCGGACCGGAAGACGAGCGCGTGCGCAGCGCCGATCCCGGTCGATCTGAAGGCGAACAAGACGGGTCCGTACCCGGAGCATCCGCTCGGGTTCGTGCTGACCCATGACGATGGCAGGAACGAGATCGACGACGATCTCCACAAGCGGCTCCATGCCGAGCTGGCGGTCCGGGTCGAGCAGGACGGCCGGCTGGCCCGGCTGCTTCTGGACGCCAGCCTGGAGGACTGCAAGCTGGAGGGCAACCGGTGCCGCAAGGACAGGAACAACTGGCGTACGGCGCTCCGGGGTCGGGCGGACAAGCTGCTCTTCGACCTGGACGCTCCGAGTCCCGATGGCGACGCGGTCAGTGGCATGGACCAGGGCTCTTTCGAGGACCTGAGCGAATGCGTCTTCCACGAGACCGGCCCCCTGTCCATCGAGCCGCTGCGCCGTGACGGCGAGCGCTGGGTCTACGGCGTGGTGGACGACACGCTGTCCGCCAAGTCCGTGCGGCGGTGTCGGCCCAACCGGAGGAAGGGATGCATGGATCCGACCCTCCTGGACCAGGTCCCGGCTGAACGGAAGCACCGGGCACGCGGGCAGGGTGCGCTCCGGGCGCTGACGTGCGCCATCGATCTGCAGGGCCGGCGAGACCGGCGGCTGGCCTGCGTCGGCCTCCCGCAATCGGGGCTCAAGCTCGCCCTGGTGAACACGCTGGACCTTGCGGCCGAGCGCATCGATCCACCCACGCCGCGGCCCGTGTCGCTGCCCCACTACAGTCGGGGAGGCGCGCCGATCCCCGTCCCCGTTCCGGTTCCCGTGCCCCGTGGTGGGGAGCGGGCCGAGGCCGGTCCGGCGGTCGGTCAGCGATACCGGATCCGGAGCGCGGCCACGGGGAAGTTCATCGCGGTGAGCGGCGGGAAGCGGAGCAACGGCGCGAACGTGATCCAGTGGGAGGACGCCGGCCAGCGGGACATCGTCTGGGAGGTCCGTCCGGGACCCGGGGAATCCATCAAGCTGCGAAACGCCAGCAGCGGGAAGTTCCTGGCGATCAGCGGCGGGAAGGCGGCCCGGGGCCAGAGCGCGATCCAGTGGGAGGACGCCGGTCAGCGCGATGTGCAGTGGGTCCCCGTCCCGGCCGGAGACGGCACGTACCGGCTCAGGAACCGCGGCACCGGCCGGTTCCTGGGCGTCGAAGGGAGAAAGAAGGCGAACGGCGCGGACATCATCCAGTTCCACACGCGGGCGAACCGGGCCATGCGCTGGCGGTTCGTACCTGCGGGCTCACGCTGATCGGAGGAGGTGCTCATGACGATTCTCATGCGAGGACGGACTCGGGCGCACGCGGGCCGGCGGGTGCCACCCCCGCGGCCCCGGATCGCGGGGCAGCTCGGCCTCGGCCTGGTCCTGGCGGCCGCGCTCGCAGGTCCTGCCGGCGCGCAGGACCTCGAGTACCGCTTCGAGCGTGTGGGCGATCGCATCGTGCCGGTCACCGTGGTCGGGGAGGTGCAGGACCTCGACCGGCGTCTCGCGCAGGCCCGACGGTGCCTGGCGAACATGCCCCCGGAGCACGTGGCGGCGGTGCCCCCGATCTACCTGGTGCCGCGGCTGCCCGGGGGGCGGGCCACCGGCGGCGGGTTCTACCCGACACACGCGGAGGACGGCCGGACGTCCCTGGAGGTGTGGTACGGCCGCGAGGATCGGACCGGCGTTCCCGACGACATGATCGACGAGGACCGGGCCGGCGAGGCGACGGGCATCGTCGCCATCACGCACGAGGCGTTCGAGGAGGACGCCGGCCGGCGGTTCCTCTTTACGCTGCTGCACGAGACCGCGCACGCCATCCAGGAGCGCGGGCGGCTGGTCCCGGCCGGCACCCGCCTGCAGGCGCTGGCACAGACGTACCCAGCGCGGAGGCTGCGGGAGCACGCCGCGGATGCGTATTCCCGCTACATCATGGTCCCGTGGAACGTGTGTCGGAGCTCCGCGGCGCCCGGCGACGAATCGGGGCGGACATGCTCGGGTCGAGTCGTCCGTCTCCTCCGGAGCTCGGAGGCGTTCACGGACGTGGCGGAGGACTGGAAGCCGCGGACACGGTGCTGGGCGGAGGCCGATGACGCCGGGTCCAGGGACGTCGGGGATGAGGAGCCGACGGGCGAGCGGGCCGCCCTGACGCTGGAGGACCTCTACCTCGAGGACCTGTTCAGGATCTACGCCCGTTCCGATCAGGAGCTCGATCGCGGACCCTTCGCGGATGAGCCTCGCGTCTACGATCCCGCCATGCTGGGACACCCCTCCGCGGCCGAGCTGCGGCGCGCGATCCGCGAGAAGCTGGACCAGAAGCGGGACCAGGGCGCGCGGGAGACACTGGAATACTACCTCCGGTTCCTCGAGCGCATGGATGGGAGCGTCGCGCGCAGGGAGCAGCTGATGGAACAGGTGGCCCGGCGGCTACGGTCCCTCCCCACGCCGCCCGCTCCCCGTACATCGCTGATCTGAGAGCGACCTCGTCCCCGCGATCAGCCGGTCCACCTCTTCCTCCGTCGTGTAGGCGACGCAGCCGGCGCGCAGGATCCCCGCGCCCCCGTACCCCAGCCGACGGATCACCGTGGTCGCGTAGAAGTCGCCGTGGGTGACGAACAGGCCGTGCTCCGCGAGCCGACCGGCGGCGTCCCGGGCGTCGACGCCGTCGATGGCGAACCCGAGCGTCGGCGTCCGGGGCTCTCCCGGCGGAGGGCCGAAGGTCCGGACGCCGTCGATGGCGCTCATCCCTTCCCAGAGCCGCGCGAAGAGGGCGTCCCCCCGGCGGCGGAGCGCGCCGTAGGCGGCCCGTAGACGCTCGCGCCGTGGACCGTCCATCCCCGCTCCGGCGATGGACGCGATGAAGTCCACGGCCGAGGTCCCCCCGGCGATGGCTTCGTAGGCGGGGGTGCCCGTCTCCAGCCGCTCGGGCGCGGTGTCCGGCGCCGACGCGACCCGGGGCAGCTCCAGCGACTCGATGCGCTCCCTGCGCCCCCACAGCACGCCCATGTGCGGGCCGTAGAACTTGTACGGCGAGGCGGCGACGAAATCGGCTCCGAGGGCCTGGACGTCCAGCAGCTCGTGGGGGGCGTAGTGCACGGCGTCGACGAACACCGTCGCGCCGGCGTCCCGTGCCAGGGCCACGGCGGCGGGGATGTCGGTGAGGGTGCCGAGCGCATTGGACGCGGCTCCGATGGCGAGGATGCGCGCGCCGGCGGTCGCGTCGGCGAGGTCATCCATGTCGAGGGTACCGCGCACCGGGTCCATGCGCACGACCCGGATCTCCGCACCGCGCTCGGCCGCCAGCGCCTTCCACGGGTCGACGTTCGCGTGGTGGTCCAGCTCCGACACCACGACCCGGTCCCCCGGCGACAGCTCGCGACCCAGCGCCCGGGAGAGCCGCAGCGTCAGCGTCGTCATGCTCGGGCCGAAGGCGATCTCGTCCGGGGCGCCGCCGAACAGGTCCGCCATCGCGACCCGGCCCCGCTCCATGATCGCGTCGGTCTCCTGGCTCGTCGGGTAGTTCCAGCCCCCGTTCCCGTTGTGCTCCAGCAGGTACGCCCGGACCGCGTCCGCGACGGCGGCCGGGACCTGCGTCCCCCCCGGTCCGTCGAAATACGCCACAGGCCGCCCGCCCACCTCCCGGCGGAGTGCGGGGAAACGGTCTCGGATCGCTTCCGTGGGGAGCGCGGTTGCGGCGGCTGCGGATTCGGTCGGCATGGTCTCAGCGTGTGATCGGTCCCGGATGGACTGCGTGCCGGTCGCCGGACAATACCGATTCCGCCCCCTCCGAGAAACCCACAACCGAAGGTCGATCCTCGATCCTCGATCGTCGATTATCGATTATCGATTATCGAT
>JABAOG010007296.1_pt2 | contig 10509 bp, 5 predicted proteins | sample 7062131 | NCBI WGS metagenome assembly JABAOG01 (sample SAMN14538629, study PRJNA623070) | marine sediment metagenome | biome: marine biome [ENVO:00000428]; feature: marine pelagic biome [ENVO:01000023]; material: deep marine sediment [ENVO:00002113] | place: India: Arabian Sea | collected... | reverse complement strand
CGAATCTTGCCCGGGGAGCCATACAATAAACCGATCTGATAGGGTCGGTTTTTTTTCGTCTATACCCCAAAAGCGATTAACCAGGCATGTCACTATGCACCAGGCTTGCGGGCAGAAAGAAAGCACCAAGGCTTTTTATTCCGACGCATGCGCCATCAGTTGCAGATAGCGCTGCATATACGCTTCACGTAACGGAGGTTTTGTAATGTCTGGATTGGCACAGGCATAACGGCGGCAATATTCACCATCCGTTAAATAATCAAGCACCCGTGTCGGCATCTCATAATGGTGCATCACCGGATAGACCTTCACCCTACCGTTTTCAACCATCGCCAATCGATTGTAGTAGTAACTATTTTCACGATTATCGAGATAGCGCAGTGCATTATAGGTATTCGGGCCATTGCGCAACGGCGGCACATGATCGGACACAAGAATAATCAGACTCTCCCGATCTATCTCAAGCAATTGATTCACATAATCGGCGATGGCCTCGGTGCGGTAGTAGAATTGATTAACCGAACGGTGTAAATGGTCGTCCGGGTAGGACGATTCCAGTTCAATCCGTTCAGGTCGTTGTTCAGTATTGATCAAATGCGGTGTATGTCCGTAGATCGTCAGTACGTAATTAAACAGCGGTTGCTTGGGATGCGTGCGCTGATGGTTGCGAACAAACTGCAGATTCTGCTCGAACAGGCTGCTGTCAAACAGATACTCTTCATCGCCCGGGTCGCCCACGCTAAGATAACTTTCTTCAGCGCTGTAAAACTCGCGGGGAAAATAGATTTCTGAAAATCCGATACCCTGATAAGCGGGCAAGGCATTGAAGAAATTCGGCTTGTAGGTGTTGCTGGCCACTGTTCGATAACCCAACGATGTGAGCGTTCCCGACAAACAGTGGGCGGGAGCGCCGCTGAACACGTTGAACTCGACACCGGACAACCTTTCAAAGGCGGGTACTCCACATAGCATTTCGAACTCAGCCTGCGCGGTGCCCCCCCCGAATACCGATGACTGTGAAAGCCCCAGGTTGTTACCAAAAAGCCTGTCGAAGGCTGGATGAGCCGGAGCTTCTGAAAAGCGCAATTGCCGAAACAGACGTGGATCGAGAAAACTTTCCAGCACCACCAGGTGGACATTGCGCCCATTNNCTGTCAGGGCAAGATGTCGTTGCGCCTCCCGATAGGCGAGCATGGTAAGTCGGCCGTTCCTTTCCACACTCTTACCATCCGAGTAGGTAATGATGCCGCCACCCAGCTGTTCGATTGAGCGGGCAAAGGTCTCCGGGATCCCGGTGATAGCCGCAGCAAGCAACCCCATGGGCAATAGCCACAACGACCACTCTTTGAACCGACCGTAATCCAAACGGAACAAATATAAACCCAATGGCAAAGACACCCCTGCCAACAGCAAAGCCGAATACCCGTAAGGAAGGATCTGCAAGAGTTCAGGAAGTTCGGTAACCGCAATCAGGCGTAGCACCTTGCCGAAGATCAAAAAATAGACGTCATACAAGAGGTAGATCAGCAACAAAGGCAACAACGCCAGCACCGAACGCCAGCGACACGGCTTCAATACACGGTAAAACAACGTATAGAGGTAACCCACCAAGGCCAGTTCAACAACCTGGTGATGAACATAAAATGTGCTGAATCCACCAACCCCTTCCATGAGTCGCATGTAGCCGTACAGCAGGAGGACAACCGCGGCTCCGTGCAACAACGTTTTCACCAGAGAGGGGGCCAACCGGGCCGGAATTTCGAGCAGTAGAGGCATGGGATGTTAAGCCTTTTGCGACAGAGCGCACATTATGTGAATTCTATGACTATATTACAAAGAGATTACAGTATATTAGTGTGCGCCAGCGCTACCCCCTTCTGGTAACAGGTTCACACAATTCCCTGACGAATTCTTCGAGGAGTGAGATTTGAAGTTCCGCCTCACCAATTGGCTCATTGGTATCGTTATCGCAATCGTCAGCCTCAGTTTATGGGCCTACATCAACCGCCCGCATAGCCTCCCCGAATGGCCGAAACAGGTGACAGGCTTTTCTTACTCCCCCTATCAGACAGGACAGGATCCACGGGAAAAACACTACCCGAGCCTCGAAGAGATCGAGTCTGATCTGGCGCTATTGTCTGGCAAGTCGATAGCGTTGCGCACCTACAGTGTCGAAGACAACCTGGCAGAGATCCCCCGCCTGGCACGCAAATATCACCTTAATGTCAGCCTGGGTGCCTATCTCAGTTATGATGAGGAGCGAAATGCCTGGGAGTTTCCACGTTTCCTGGAGGTGGCGCGCCACAATCCGAATGTCGTCCGGGCCATTGTCGGCAACGAAACCCAGGCACTGGGGCTGATGGACTATGACCAGTTACTGGATTATCTCGATCAAGCGCGAAATAAGTTACGCATACCGGTCAGCACCGCCGAACCGGCCGACATCTGGCACAAAAATCCGGAACTGGTCAATCATGTCGATTTCATTGCTGTACAGATTCTTCCGTATTGGGAAGGCAAAGAGGTCAATGCCGCTGTCGACCATGTTTTTAATACCATTCAGGGACTGAAAGAGGCTTATCCCGGAAAACCCGTCATCATCTCGGAGGTCGGCTGGCCGAGCAACGGGCGGGTCAGGAGTGACGCCGTTGCCTCTGTGGCCACTCAGGCAACCTTTCTGCGCCAGTTCCTGGCGCGTGTATCGAATGAAGAATATATCTACTACCTCATGGAAGCCTTCGACCAGCCATGGAAAACCGATATCGAAGGGGCGGTAGGCGCTTATTGGGGCGTTTACGATGTGGATCGTCAACCCAAATTCGAGTTTAANNTGCCGATACCCCAGTGGCAGGCACTGGCAACCATTTCCATCGTGCTGGCCATAATCACCTTTGGCCTGCTGCTTATCGACAGCAAAGCGCTACGCGGTCACGGCCGCAGCTTTCTCGCTGTCGTCAGCTACCTGGCGGCGACAGCCATCGTCTGGATCGTGTATGAGTACACCACGTTATACCTGACGCTGGGCACCTTGATTATTGGCGTGCTTCTGGTCATCGGCATGTTCGGCATCCTGCTGGTCCTGCTCGCCGAGGCCCATGAGTGGGCTGAGGCCTTATGGCTAAGCGAACGTCGCCGCCACATGAAAATCACGCCGCTTCCCGACGAGCAATTACCGATGATCTCTGTCCATGTGCCGGCTTATAACGAGCCGCCGGAAATGATGAAAAGGACACTCAACGCCTTGGCTCGACTGGATTATCCCGATTTCGAGGTGCTGGTCATCGACAACAATACCCGGGATCCAGCGGTGTGGGAGCCTGTCCAGGCGCATTGCAAAGAGCTCGGTGCACGTTTTCGTTTTTTCCATGTGACACCACTGGAAGGCTTCAAGGCCGGCGCGTTGAACTACGCCCTGCGGCACACCGATTCGCGTGCAGAGATCGTGGCGGTGATTGACAGCGACTACGTCGTCGACACCAACTGGCTGCGCGATCTGGCCCCCCAGTTCATCGAGCCAAAGGTGGCCATTGTTCAAGCGCCGCAGGATTACTCAGATGGCAATGATAATGCCTTCAAAGCGATGTGCTATAGCGAATACACGGGTTTTTTCTACATCGGCATGATGACCCGCAATGAGCGCAACGCCATCATTCAGCACGGCACCATGACCTTGGTCAGACGAAAGGTGCTGGAAGAGGTTGGCGGTTGGGCCGAATGGTGCATCACCGAGGATGCCGAGCTGGGACTGCGCATTTTCGAACAGGGCCACGAGGCCCACTATATTCCACGCAGTTACGGTCGCGGCCTTATGCCGGATACCTTCATCGATTACAAGAAACAGCGTTTTCGCTGGGCCTACGGCGCCGTGCAGATCCTTCGCCACCACACCAGAGGGCTATTCAGTTTTAAGGGCAGTAACTTAAGCCTGGGGCAACGCTACCACTTCATCGCCGGCTGGCTACCATGGCTGGCAGATGGCTTCAACCTACTGTTTAATATAGCCGCGCTAGTATGGTCAGTGGCAATGATTCTGGCTCCGAAAGACGTCGATCCGCCAATGGTGATCTTCTCCCTGTTGCCGCTCTCATTGTTTGCCTTCAAGGCGGTGAAGCTGTTCTATATATATAAACACCGGATCGGCGCCACCATGATGCAAAGTCTGGCAGGCGGGCTGGCCGGTCTTTCGCTGGCCCATACCATCTCCCGCGCCGTCCTGCTCGGCTTTGTTACCAAAGGGATCCCTTTTTTCCGTACCCCGAAACTGGCAGAGCGACAAAACTGGCTGGACGCCCTGGCCATGGTCCGGGAAGAGGCTGCACTTTTGCTGGGTCTTTGGCTGGTTGCCGCAACGATGGTGTTTGTAAGGGGTGTCGATGCACCGGATCTATTGTTCTGGGTTATCGTGCTACTGGTGCAGTCATTGAGTTATCTGGCTGCCGTGATCGTATCCCTTGTCAGCACCTCGAACAAACTACCGACAGCGCCGATAGGTTTGCATGAACTTAAACGGCCAGTGTTGGAATAACCTTTTCGCCTCGCTAAAGCCTGCGCAAACCTGCCGCCTTTATCAAACGGCCTCACCACTTTTTGCCCGGACAATGAGGGCTCGCACCATTTTTCGCAAAAAGGGAGGAAGATCAGCCAGCGGTACCTCAAGGAAACCCTGAATGATCAACGAGCGGGCACTCTCCTCATCCAGTCCGCTGGCCATCAAATAGGCCAGCTCTTCACGCGAAATCATGCCCACCGAGGCCTCATGGGACAGGGCGATATCCGGTGAGCGCCCCTCCAGTTCAGGAATGGCATGGATCACGCCCTGCTTCTCAAGTAGCAGTCCATTACACTCCATATGCCCGCGGCTGCCGGCAACCTGACCGATAATGTGTCCACGATTAATCACACTGCCGCCATCGGAAACCGCCCGACTGATGATATCGGCTGTGGCACCTTGCCCATTTAAATAAGCGCGAGCCCCGAGATCGAGTTTTGAGCCGGCAGGAGCGTAGACGACCGAGTTAAAGGTGGCGGTGGCACCCCGCTCCACGATCGCGGAAGGATACATCTGGATGCGCCCGACCCGGCTCATGGCGATATAGTTGGAGACGAAGTGCCCGCCCTCCTCAACATGGGCGGCACTCCTCGGGTAGACCTCGACCTTGGCGCCCCAGTGGTGAATCATGCTGGAAGTCACCTTCGCATGGCGACCGATGTAGTATTCGGTCACCCCGATGTGAGTCCCGATATCGGTATAGGTAGCGGTGGTGCAGCCATTGATCAGGTGCAGCTCGGAACCCTCCTCCGCCACCACCAGATTATGCACCAACTGCCGTAATCCCGGCGTGCGCAAAAGAAAGCAACTTTGTACCGGGAGCAACACTTTCTCACCGCCGAATATTCGGATAAAAAAACCGGTGGGACCACTGCTTGCCGCCTCACGGGTATACTCATCCTGCTCCTCTGAAACTAACCGAAAGTAGCGCTCTCTCACCCAGTCGTAGCGCTCCATGGCCTGCGCCAGGGGGAGAACTTCCAGTGCCTCGGTGTGTGGCGTGGCCTGGGTAATGGTGCGGTCTTCCAGCAGGAAACTTCCCGCATGCTCCATAGAGGGGTCGAAACCCACCTCGCGCAATTCGCTGTCTGTCGGCGTGTCACGGTTCATGCTTGCCTCCGCTACAGTTAGCCAGGCAGCGAACGCACTGTTCATATCCCTCCTTGCGGATCTCTTCAAACATCTCATGGGGATTGCCGCTGCAAGCGATTTTTCCATCCAGGATGATGTGGCCGAGATTGGCCTCCACGTAATTCAGGATAAACCCGGCATGGGAGATAATCAGGCCGCCGCGTCGACGCAGCCGAAGAGGATGATGTTTATCAAGGATGCGGTTGATCGCATCGGTGATGATGGCGAGATTTTCCAGGTCGACTCCCGATTCGGGTTCATCAAGCAGGATCAACTCCGGCGACTGGGCATAGAGCTTGAGGATCTCCGAGCGCTTGAGTTCGCCACCGGAGAAACCACAGTTCAGTTCCCGCTGACGGTGAGTGTCCAGATGCAATCTCTGAAAGACGTCCCCTATTGCCCCTGATGTGTCGATAGCACTGATGAATGTTTCCAGGGCAACGCCGCGAATTGCCGGGGGATGCTGAAAAGCCAAGCCTATCCCCAGCTTGGCGATCTCATTCGCGGCCAGACCATTAATGGGTTTTCCGCGAAATTCGATAATACCCTGGCGAATATCATAACCGGGCAGCCCCATAATGGCGGATAACAGGGTGGACTTGCCTGAACCGTTGGGACCGAACAGGATATGAACTTCGCCGTTGGGAATGCACAATTCTAATCCACGTAACACCGATTTCCCGCCGACCTCAACCCATAGATCGCTGATGGAAAGTAACGGTTTCATCACCCCCCCCCCCATTTCATTTGGGCTAAGCATAATTATAGATGCTGCACGGAGGGCTGAAGCGGTAATGCCTCTTATAGATCACAGCTGTCTGCACTAAGCTAGTATTGTAGAGAAATCATCCCCCCGATAACGATGCAGAACGGTAAAGTGGTGAGGAGCCACCGCAATGAACGAAGAAAAACCCTCCCGGGAAGAATCCCTGTGGCACAGTCTTGATCACGAAACCGTATTGTCACGTCTGGGTGTGGATGATAAGGGTCTGAGCACAACCGAAGCAGCGCAGCGCCTGGAGCAGCACGGTCGCAACCAACTGACCCCACAGAAAAAACGCAGTCCCCTGTTACGCTTTCTGCAGCAATTTCACAATGTGCTGATCTATGTCCTGATTGTGACCGGCATAGTCACCGCTGCACTGGGCCACTGGATCGATAGCAGCGTGATATTGTTGGTGGTGGTGATCAACGCGCTGATCGGATTTATCCAGGAAGGCAAGGCGGAAAAGGCAATGGAGGCTATCAGCGGGATGCTCGCCGCCAAGGCCTCGGTGCGGCGCGATGGCCAGATGCAGACGGTAATGGCAGAAGAACTGGTCCCCGGCGATATCATCATGCTGCAGTCCGGGGATCGCATACCGGCGGACCTGCGCCTGCTCCATGCGCGGGAATTGCGTGTCGACGAGGCCCTGCTGACCGGGGAGTCGGTCCCGGTCGACAAGTCGACGGATGCCGTGGCCGGGCATGCTGGCGTCGGGGATCGCAAGGGGATGGCCTACTCCGGCACCTTTGTCACCTATGGTCAGGGAAGCGGCGTGGTTGTCGAGACCGGTGACAGCACGGAGATCGGTCGTATCAGCGGGCTGCTTTCCGGCATCCAGACCCTCACTACCCCCCTGCTACGCCAAATGGCAGAGTTCGGCCGCACCCTGAGTGTCGTGATCCTCATCGTCGCCTCGGCCACCTTTGCCTTCGGGGTGCTGGTACAGAACTATTCCGCCACCGAGATGTTCCTCGCGGCGGTGGGGCTGGCCGTGGCGGCAATCCCGGAGGGACTGCCGGCCATCATGACCATCACCCTGGCCATCGGGGTGCAGCGCATGGCCCGGCGCAATGCAATCATCCGTCGGCTTCCCGCAGTAGAGACACTGGGATCGGTAACGGTGATTTGTTCCGACAAAACCGGCACCCTCACCCGCAATGAAATGACCGTTCAGAGTGTTTTAGTCGGCAGTGGTTGTTTTGAGGTCAGCGGGGTTGGGTACGACCCACATGGCGAATTAACGCGTAACGGTGACATTAACACGCCGGAAGAGGATCCACTCCTGCATGAGCTCGCTCAGGCCGGGATGCTCTGTAACGACTCCAGCCTGCGGGACCAGGACGGAAACTGGGTACTGCATGGGGATCCGACCGAGGGGGCACTCGTGGTGCTGGGAATGAAACTGGGTCTGCAGCTGGAACACCAGCAGGAGGAGTGGCCGCGCACCGATGTCATCCCCTTCGAGTCGGAACACCGCTTCATGGCGACGCTGCATCACGACCATAGCGGCCACGCCTTCATCTACCTCAAGGGCGCGCCGGAGCGGGTACTGGAGATGTGCCACCATCAGCGCAAGCGGGGCGAGGATGTGCCACTTGACCGCCACTACTGGGAGAACCTGAGCGAAGAACTGGCTCAGCGCGGACAGCGTCTCCTCGCGATTGCCTCGCGGCCGGTCGATGCCGCCATGAACTGCCTGACCTTCTCCGATGTGGAGGATGGCCTGTCGCTCATTGGCATTGTCGGCATCATCGACCCACCGCGGGAAGAGGCGATCAAGGCCGTAGCAGATTGCCGCTCGGCCGGTATCAAGGTCAAGATGATCACCGGCGATCACGCCTTGACGGCCAGTGCTATCGCCCGAGACATGGGCATCGGCGATGATGGCGACAAGGCTATCACCGGCAACAAACTGGCCGAGATGGAAGATGCGCAACTTAACGATGTGCTAATGGAGACTACAGTTTTCGCCCGCACCAGTCCCGAGCACAAGCTCCGTTTGGTCAAGGCCCTTCAGGCCAAGGGCAATGTGGTGGCAATGACCGGGGACGGGGTCAATGATGCGCCCGCCCTCAAACGCGCAGACGTGGGTATTGCCATGGGCCAGAAGGGAACCGAGGTTTCCAAGGAGGCCGCGGAGATGGTGCTTGCCGACGACAATTTCGCCTCCATCGCCCATGCGGTGGAGGAAGGGCGTACCGTCTATGACAACCTGAAAAAAGCCATCATCTTTATCCTGCCCACCAACGGCGGTGAAGCATTGACCCTCCTTGCCGCAATCGGGTTGGGCCGCATGATGCCAATCACCGCTGCGCAGATTCTGTGGGTCAACATGATCACCGCGGTCACTCTGGCCCTCGCGCTGGCTTTCGAACCTCCGGAAAAAAATGTCATGGAGCGCCCGCCGAGGCATATCGACGAACCGTTACTGTCGCGCTTCCTGGTCTGGCGAATCATTTTCGTTTCGTTGATCCTGGTCAGCGGCACCTTCGGTATATTTATCTGTCTACGCGAAAACGGTGCCCCAATCGACCTGTCGCGCACCGTGGCCGTCAACACCCTGGTGATGTTCGAGGTGTTCTATCTGTTCAATTCACGTTTCATTAATGAGCCGGTTCTGAGCCGCACTGGGCTGCTTGGTAACCGTTATGCGTTAATCGCCATAGCCGTATTGTTGCTCATGCAGGGGGCCTTCACGTACCTCCCACCCTTCCAGTTGCTGTTTCAGACCACCGCACTGAATCTCAAGACATGGAGCGTCATTGTGTTAATCGCCTCTTCGGTATTGTTTCTGGTGGAACTGGAAAAATGGCTGGTGCGACTCCTCAAGCGAAGAGTGCGAAAGATCTGAATCCTTGTCCGAGGACTAAAGTAAACACATGCTGTTCAACAACAATGACAATAACGCGGCGAAGCACAGCACAGTTCACTGGCTGAGCGGTGAGTACATGCCTTAATGAATTACATTCGTTTTTGCATGTGTTTGTTGCTGCTTTGCTTTCACCACACCGTGGGTCTGGCCCAGCCGGCGTTAACCATCGAGGTCAGTGGTGTTTCCGGCGAGCAGCTCGATAACGTCAAGCTCATGCTCAGTATCGAGCAACAAAAATACCATCCGGATCTGAGTATTGGGCGCGTCAAGCGGCTGCATTCGATCGCCGCCGGGGAGATTGAACAGGCCTTGGCTCCTTTCGGGTATTATCGCGTCAATGTTGATGCCAAACTGGAACAGCGTACGGACCCCTCCGGCTGGCTGGCAAGCTACCGCATCGACCCTGGACCACCACTCCCCGTTACGGCGCTTAATGTAAACATTGATGGCGAAGCCGCCGAGGATCCGGCCTTCCAGGCACTGCTCGATTCCCCTCCACTGAAACCTGGAGATCCCTTAAATCACGCCCTCTATGAGGAGTTAAAACGCGACCTGCAACGCCTGGCGGAAGAGCGTGGCTATTTCCAGGCAAAGCTTACCCGTCATGAAGTCCTTGTCGATCTTGCCGCCTATGAAGCGACAGTGGAATTGCAACTCGATAGCGGTCCCCGCTACCGGTTCGGGCCATTGTCCTTCCGTGGAGAAACCCCGCTTGAGGAGCAGCTCTTGCAGCGCTTTGTCACTTTCAAACCCGGTGATCCCTATTCCTCCGCCAAACTCCTGCAGCTTCAGGACGGCCTGAATGGCAGTGAATATTTCCGGCGAGTGGACATCAAAGCGGAACGGGAATCGGCGACAGATCTTCAGGTCCCGGTCACGGTGCAGTTGGTCATGCACAAGCGCACCCGCTACCAGCTGGGTGTCGGTTATGGCACGGATACCGGTGCGAGAGGCATTGTCGGCGTGGAGCGGCGCTATGTGAATCGCAAGGGGCATCGTCTGGGAGGCGACTTCAAACTATCACAGATCAAGGACACCATCGCCGCCCGCTATATCATGCCGTTGAAAAAACCCACGACCGATCGCGCCCTGGTTCGCAGTGAATACAACCGTGACCGCACCGAGGATATAGAAAGTACGGCATTGCTGGTCGGCGCCGGTATCGAAACAGCACAAGGCCGCTGGCATCGC
>JABAOG010007219.1_pt1 | contig 10511 bp, 10 predicted proteins | sample 7062131 | NCBI WGS metagenome assembly JABAOG01 (sample SAMN14538629, study PRJNA623070) | marine sediment metagenome | biome: marine biome [ENVO:00000428]; feature: marine pelagic biome [ENVO:01000023]; material: deep marine sediment [ENVO:00002113] | place: India: Arabian Sea | collected... | reverse complement strand
TTCGCTTGATCCTTCCCGTTGAGCACTGAGTGGGAAGGTTCTTTTTGGCTGCGATCTGTGTATAGTGAGGTGACCGGAATCTTCAATAATTTAGACAGCAAGCAGTATGATGAACGACAGTCACGACCTGGAACTGGTATTTCGTTCGCGCATCCCAATCGTTGTGATCGAAACCCGGGAAGAAAGCCGGGCACTGGATTTATTGAAATCCNNGAAATCCCTGCGCAGTCGTGTGGGCCAGCCGTTATACCGCTGGAGCATCACCGAGGGACTGGTATCGCTGGAATTCGACCTGAGTATCGAAAACGACCACACCGAACCGGCTGAAATACTGAAATATATCAAGCAGGCCAGCCATCCCGGCATCTATGTGTTGATCGATTTTCATCCTTTTCTCAACGATCCGGTACATGTCCGTTTGCTCAAAGACATCGCCCAGTCAAGTCAACGCAACGGGCAGACGGTGGTGCTGCTCAGCCATGAATTGAGCGTGCCGGCCGAGCTGAAAAACCTCAGTGCCGGTTTTGAACTGAGTCTGCCGGATAATAATGCCATTGACCGGATCGTGCGTGAGATCGCACGCCAGTGGGTAAAGGACCACGGCGGCCAGAAGGTCAAAACCGATCCGGAAGTGTATACCAGACTGATTCAGAATCTCTCCGGTCTGACGGCAGCTGAAGTTCGGCGTTTGGCACACAATGTGATCTATGATGATGGTGCGATTCAGGATAACGATCTGCCGCAGCTGATGCAGGCTAAATACCGGTTACTTAACAAGGACGGAATTTTGCATTTTGAATATGAGACCGAGAAATTTTCCGCGGTTGGTGGTTTCAACCGGCTCAAGCAGTGGCTGGAACAGCGTCGCCCCGCTTTCATGCAGCAAGCGGCGGGACTGGATATGCCGAAGGGCGTTTTGTTGCTCGGAGTGCAAGGTTGCGGCAAGAGTCTGGCTGCCAAGGCAACAGCCGGTATCTGGGGTATCCCGTTACTGCGCTTCGACGTCGGCGCACTCTATAACAAGTATCACGGTGAAACCGAACGTAACCTGCGCGAATCGCTGAAAGCGTCGGAGGCGATGGCACCTTGTGTGCTCTGGATCGATGAGATTGAAAAAACACTGGGGGCCGGAGACAGCGACGGCGGCACTTCGAGTCGGGTGCTGGGCACGCTGCTGACCTGGATGGCCGAAAAGGACAAGCCGGTGTTTCTGGTGGCTACCGCCAACGAGATTGAAACCCTGCCGCCGGAACTGATTCGCAAGGGCCGGTTTGATGAAGTGTTTTTTGTCGATCTGCCGGATCTGGCGGAACGGCGACAGATTTTTGAAATTCACTTGCGCAAGCGGGAGCTGGATACGCTCTGTTTCAGCCTGAACGAACTGGCACAGGCCAGTGAGGGATTCTCCGGTTCGGAGATTGAACAGGCCGTGGTGGCGGCCCTGTATGCCGCACACGCGCAACAGGCCGGGCTGGCTGATGTTCACCTGCTGGCTGCGATTGAGCAGACCCGTCCTCTGTCTGTATTGATGGCAGAGAGAATTGACAGTTTGCGCCGCTGGGCCGAAGACCGGACTATACCTGTACATTGAACATGGATTTTTGCTAAAGACCAGAGCACAATAAAAACCGGATTTACGGATTACCACGTCGAACAACTGCTTTCTCATTCATGGCAAAAGTTTATTGCAAATATCATCCCGCTGTTCCTGCCCGCTGGAGTTGTGATCAATGCCGGATCAACTTCTGTATGGACTGTGTTCACCAGGACAAACCCGGCAGCGACCCACACTGTCCGATCTGCGGGCGCAAGGCGCTATCGCTGGGAGCGGGCAATCTGATCCGGCCGTTCTGGTATCGTATTCCGCATTTTTTCCTGTTTCCGGCCCATCTCACGCCGTTGTTGTTTATTCTGGCGCTGACAGCATTGAGCATGCTGGTATCTCGTTCATTGTTCGGGATGTTGATACAGCTGGTGATCTACATCGTATTTCTCAAATATGCTTTTGTTGTGCTGGAGGATATGGCGCATGGCCACCTCAAGCCAAAACCGATTACCGGCAGTGTGGTATCGGATGAGATGGAACTGCCGTTCAAACAAATACTTCTAATATTTTTTATCGTAACGATTAACTATAAAGTGCTTGATTACTTTGGAAATGGGCCTCACATGCTGGTAAGGGGATTATCAACACTGGCTTTTCCCGCTGCCATCATGGTATTGGCTGTAGAGCACAGCTTTTTCAAGGCGCTCAATCCACTGGTGTTACTATTGACCATAAAGCGGATTGGTCCTTCCTATTTTATTCTCTTTATTTTTCTGGCTTTGCTCCAGTTCAGTTCGGAACAGGCAATATATTTACTTATGTCGATTCTGCCAGGCGAATTCTTCTTTGCTTCGGTTAATTTCATTTCGATGTATTTTGTACTCATTATGTATAGCATGATGGGATATGTGCTGTACCAGTATCATGAGCCGCTCGGTTTTTCAATTGAGGAGGAATACCTGGAAGATCGGGACAAGCATAAAACAGATTCAGGTGATCCCCGGTTTCGCCACATTGACATCCTGATACAGGAGGGCAAGATCGCTGAAGCGGAGCAGAGGCTGATCCAGACCATTAAAGATAATCCCGGCGAGCTGGGACCACGGGAAAAGCTGCATCGCTTGTATATCGCGATGCGAAACCGGGCGGGCTTGCAGCAGTACAGTGCTGATTATGTTATGCGGTTATTGCACATGAGCAAGCCATCCGAGGCGATGCGGGTCTATCTCGAAGCCTATCATGTAACACCGGAAATCAAACTGCATGGTGCCAAGGAACGTTACGAGCTTGCCGGTCTGCTCAAATCAAACGGCCAATCCAGAGTTGCGTTGAGCCTGTTGAATAATCTGCACCAGGAATATCCCAGTTACGAGGGTATCCCGGCTGCCTATCTTCTGGTCGCCGAGATTATGTTCGAATACTTCAGCGAGGAGCAAAAGGCGTTACAGATCCTGAACTTTCTGTTAAAAAAATATGCCGGTCATCCACTGCAGGACAAGATAAAGGCGTATCGTGAGGTGATTCAGGGTATGAGCACTTCCGATCAAACTAACGCCTGACGGGCATGACTGGCTTGCGGGCTTTCGGGATAGCATTCCAGGAGCATTTTCAGGTATTTTTGCGCCTTGTTTCGGTTGTTGTTGCGCTTGTAGTGTGTGGCCAGCGCCATCAGTCCTTCTGCATTACGGGCAAAGTCACTCTTGCGTGTGGTCAGATAAAGCACAATCTTTTCAGCATCCTCCAGGAAACCGCCGGCGGCAAAGCGCAGCGCCAGTGACATCAACTGATCCGGACCAAGCCTGACATTTGGCTGCACCCTTTCCACATAATCAATAAACACATCATGTAGCTGGCGCACCGTCAGGGCGCGTGAGCCCTCGAGATTAATCAGGCGCAGGGCATAACGATGAATGGCATCGTCGCCGGTCAGTTTGCTGATATTGAATAATTGCTCCGTGACCTCTATGCGATCCGGGTACTCCTGTTCCATTTCGGAAAAAATACGACGTGCCTTGTCCAGTTCCATTTTGGTGATAAGATCCAGACCCTCCTGATATCGTAGCTTGAAAGCCTGTTCTTTCTCCTCGCGGTCCAGGTATTCCAGGTCAACTCTGCCAAAGCGTTGTGCCAGATAGCCTATCAGTGCACCGCTTAACAGGCCACCAATATGTGCCAGGTTGTTGACATTGCTGGGTGAATAGATCTGCGTGATGACTTCGTAACCTACCCAGATAGGCAACAGGATAATGGCCGGGGCACGTACAAAATCAAAGTAAAACAATAATGTATAGAAGAATCGGATTTTTCGCCGGCCGAACAAGATGGTATACATCCCCATCAGACCTGAAATGGCCCCCGATGCGCCGACTCCCCACATCAGACTGCCGGGTTCAAGCCACAGGTAAAACAGACCGGAACAGACGCCGGCAAGCAAATAGGCGAACAAATAGATGGTACGTCCCAGTGCCATCTCAACACTGAAACCGATCAGAAACAGGAATACCATGTTCCCAATCAGGTGTCCCCAGTCAGCATGCAGAAATATATGAGTGAATAATGTCAGGGTCGAAGGTTCGGCAGTTTTAAAGCTATAGCGATAAGTAACAATTCGGTTGAGATATTTCTGGAAAGTCTGGTGCTGTAGTTTCCATTCTTTATATTTCGGGTGTTTCGGAGTGATGATTTCACCGGCGTCCAATCGTTTCTGAAATTTGCCATCGGTCAGTATTCGGGACAACAGCATATCGTCATCGTTATACTGGAGGATCTGATCCTGTGGGTGATGCGTTTCCAGGTATTTTCGATACAGCGGCAGTTCTATCGTCGGCAGATCCGAATCAAGATAATAGTCGTAGGCCTGCTCTTCCAGATAGGCATCATCACCCTGCCACAGGGTGAAGCAAAGTATATTGAAAATAATCAGCAACAGTGTAACCAGAGGCGGGTTGCGCCATTCGGGTTTCCTGTCCAGCGGGATAAACATACGGCGTTGCTTCTGGGCTCAGCCGCATCGGCAGGGTGGGTTATTATGGATAATTAGCGCCATCCTGCTATTTTGCCAGTTGTGACAAAAAATGGAAACTGTGAAACGATTCCTGTTTTGTCGCTGGTTTCAAACCGATCATTAAACTTTGCTTATACAGGCCCAACAGGCAGGGACTACCAGATGGAGCGCTGCTTTCAGGAGGAAACATGAAGCGGAATGGGCAACTATTTCAGACGGTTGAGCAGGCTATCGAAAGCCAGGAAGCGTTCGGCGAATTGCTGGCACCGGGTGAAAAAGAGCGGTTACTGGATTTTGGGGTGATACGCAGTGCTGCTCCCGGTGAGGTGTTGTGTCGGCCTAATCAGGTGGATACCCGGGTCTACATCCTTGTCATCGGCGAAGTAGAGGTGCGTGACAGGCTTGCAGATGAGGGGGCGAACGTGCTGGCCCGGTTACGCCGGGGTGAACTGTTCGGTGAAATATCCGCCCTGTTCAAGTTACCGCGGATTTCAGCCGTTATTGTCAGCCGACCTTCGGTGTTACTGGAGATACCGGGTGATATTTTGGAAAAGGTGATTAACGGCCGACCGGAACTCTACCATGCGGTGATACAGCGCTATAAACAGCGGATAACCGACACGGCACTGCGAAATGTTTCCGTGCTTCGTTATGTCCCGGCCGACAGACTGACGATGTTGATCGAACAATCCTCGCTGATCGGTGTCCCAGCCGGTGAGGCTATTGTCCGCGAGGGAGAAGCTGGCGACGCTATCTATATCATTATCTACGGCACTGCCAGAGTGACCCATCAAGTCGGTGATGAGGAAATAAATATTGCCCTGTTGCGATCCGGTGACTATCTGGGGGAATGGTCAATCCTGACCGGCACACCCCGGGCTGCGACTGTGACCGCAGTTACCCGGGTGGAGGCGATTCGGGTGGATTGTCAGCCGTTCCTGAGCTTTATTGAAGATAACCCGGAAATTCGTGAACAACTCGATAAGGTGGCATTCGATCGTCATTCCGTTGTTACCAGTCAGGGACATCTGGCTGATTCCCGTGAAGCCATGGACAACATGCTGTTACAGATCGAAAAGGTTATCGATCAACAGGAATAGGCCCAATCAGCAACTGCAATTCCCGTCTGTCACTCTTGTCGGAAGTTATACAGCACGATCAGTATATCAATACTTTACTGACGGATGCCCGCACAGGGAAAGGCAAAAAAGCTGTTATTTAGCGGCAAATCCCGTTAATATGCCCTCGTTTCGGAACGACAGGATCTGCGTGACAATGCCAATCAGGGGAGAGTTATGCCAAGTAGAATTATTCAGATATTAACGCTTGCACTTGTAACCAGTACAGCCTGTGCGGATGCAATCAAAGCTTACCTGGGAGACGAAGTGGCCCGCTTTTCTTACGCGAGCGAGTCGGTCGGTCAGCAGTTCGGTCGCCTGGAAACTGAATTCGGTATATTGTTTACAGATCGTGATGAACTCATCCGCGATGACGATTATCTGCTTCATCTCGGTTTTCAGGTTCGTGGCGAAAGTCTGGATATCCCTTTGATCGCCACGATTGGCAGCCGGCTCTATTATGGTGAGGCAAGCACTTATGATGTTGCCGGGATTGCAATCGGCGGTGAATTACTGTTGTTACCGGAATCCTGGGGCGGCTTTGGTTTGGGAGCATTCCTCTATCATGCCCCGGAAGTGGTCTCGTTCCGCGATGCGGAGCAGATTACCGAGTGGGGGGTATTTGCTTCCTTCCAGATCACGCCGCAGGCCAGTCTGGTCGGCGGTTTCCAGAATATCGAAGCCAAGATCCAGAATCTTCCCGGCGAAGTCGAAGTGGAGGACGACGTCTATTTTGGTCTTGATATGCGCTTTTGAACCAGACGCTGCACGAAATTCCAGTGAGATGAACTTTGGTCACCGGATTGCGGCATGACGGTCCGTGGACTTATCCTGCCACCAGCGCCTGTTTGAGTTCGGCAAAACTGTGGGCCCTGCCGCTGTCGGGGAGTGGCACGCCGACCTGATGGCTGATCCTCGAGGCAGAGAAAATTCCTCGAACCTTTTGATTTCCATAACGATCGAAGTCTATTACCAGTGCATGCTGACGGGCGTCACGCTGTAATGTCGCGATAACATCACCTACATAAGCCATTTGCACATCGTTCAGCTTCAGTACATCCAGATGGTTATGAGGGGTCATGATATCCTGCACCATTATCTCCTCATAGGTACAATCCACCTGGTGCATGTATTGCACCGGCTTTTCACCCAAAATATCGCTTGCGGTCAGGATTCCGGTTACAGAATTATCGGCCTGACACACGAGTAGCAGTCGCACCTGGTTTGCGATCATCTTCTGGTTCGCCGATATCAGGCTGGTCGTCGGTTCAATGGTGACAGCCGCCACTTTCTGTAAATCAGTCATGGCATAGATGGCTGGCATGTCCATACTCAGACGATCGGGCAGTACCTGCCCGGGGCGGTGGTAAGGGGTACGGTCAGACAGCTGAATGACGGGCAGAGGCATATAATGGTTGGGCATCAGGAATTCACCGGTTTGTCTGGCAGGTATATCTTCTACATAGTCAATCAATCGGGATTTTGCAAATACTGTTCGAGATCAATATCCGGGACGAAGTATGTGGGAATTTGCTCTGTTCGATGCGCTGGTCAATGTGAGGCAGGTACCGACGTAGATCGATCGCTATACACCGGACATCATGAAAATAGATCGCGAAATCTGGCTGAAGATTTGTTTCGGACCACAGCATGATGTTTGCGGTCCCCACAATGCAATGGAAACCATGCACAAACTGACGCATTCTATCTAATCCGGCTATTCCCCGGCTGCGGATAGCCGAAGTGGTGGCTGAGTGCCAGCAGCGATTTGATCAGGTTCTGAAAATATTGAGCTGACGGTCTGTGATATTTTGCGGGAATTGCATAGCAGAGGGATTCGGCTGGCATTGATTTGCAATGTATCGACTGCTGAAGTCACTGCTTGGCCTGCCTCTCCATTGACAGAACTGTTTGATGTGGCGATTTTCAGTTGTAAATGCGGGATGTATAAGCCCCGCCCGGCGTTCCATGAACGGGCATTGCAGTAGTCGGGATTTGGCGGAGCACAGTGTCTGTTTGTGGGCGACGGCGGTAGTGAAGAGTTTCAGGAGGCTTGCAGCCCGGGTATGCTGCCAGTGTTATTGATCCGGTATCTGATACCTCCAGAACTTTTTAACGCGAGGGTGCAATTTAACGACATTCTGGAGCGGGAAATTGCCCATATCAGTGAGTTGCCGAAAGTGGTAACAGGGCCAGAAACAAAAACGGCCGGGTAACAATCCCCGGCTGTTTTTGATTGACAAGGCCGATAAATCAGACAGCCATGTCTTTGAGTGCCTTGAGCGGCTGGACCTTGACCACGTTGCGGGCCGGCTTGGCCTTGAAGATGGTCGGTTCACCGGTGAAGGGATTGATACCCTTGCGTGCCTTGGTTGCCGGCTTGCGTACTACCTTGATCTTCAGCAGTCCCGGCAGAGTGAAAACACCGGCACCATTGCGCTTGACATGGCCGTTGATAACCGCGGCCAGCTCTTCAAAGACAGCGACAACCTGCTTTTTCTGCAGATCGGTACGTTCTGCAATGGTGGCGTACAGTGCGGATTTGGTTAACGGTTCCTTGATGGTTTTGACTGCCGGGGCCTTTTTGGCAGCAGTTTTTTTCTTTGCGGTTTTTTTCTTGGCTTTTTTCTTCGTTGCCATGATTACTCCTGAAGTGTTCTCAACGGATTGTCTTTATTGGTGCTAAAATAGCACACTCCAACAAGATTTAAAGCTACTATACAGTATTTTGTGCGAATTTGTATTTATTCCGCAAGTAATTTTCCCCGTTTTTTGCAGTATCAGATATAACTGATGGTATGAGCGCAAAAATGCAGGAATTTCGGATTTGCCATATAGAGGATCTGGACGACCCGGGGAGTCTGGAAGTGGAGTTAGGGAGCGCCGGAGAAAATTCGGCAATTTTCGTGGTCAAGGTCAGGGGTATGATCTGTGCCTATGTAAATCGTTGCCCCCATACCGGTGCGCCGCTTAACTGGTTGCCGGACCAATTTCTTGATTATGCAGGGGAACTCGTACAGTGCGCGCTCCATGGAGCGCAATTTCGTCCGTCGGATGGAAAGTGTGTCCGGGGCCCCTGCCGGGGTCAGTTCCTGCAAGCATTGCAAGTTGCTATCCGTCAGGACGTGATCTATGTGCAGTATTCCGGGCTCTGATCAGGTAACTGTCCGTCGGACATTCTAGTCGAGCTGCAGCAACTCACTGCTGCATTATCTCCGGGAGTTTATTACACTACGCACCATGGATTACAAGGTCATTATATTTTTCTCTATTCTGGTCAGTTTGCTGCCGTGGTCTGCTCAAGCTGATCCTGATACCGTCTATATTAGCGACACGCTGCGCGTTGGTGTTCGGTCGGAGCCGGACAGTCGCGCCATCCCGATTGGTGTGGTGATGACCGGCATGAAACTGGAGGTTCTTGATCGCCAGGATAACTTCATCCGCATTCGTACCGAGAAGGGACTGACAGGCTGGATCAAGGATATCTATGCGTTGGAAAAGCCGCCGGCTGTAATTCAGCTCAAGCAGCTCAGGGCCAGCCAGGCAATGGTGACTTCCGGTATGGAGGAGCTTCAGCAGACCGTTAAAGTCCTGGAGGAGACGAATACCAGTCTGAATGAGCAGCTTGAACAGCTCAAGGATGAACGCTCAGAACTGCAGCTGAGGCTGGCACGGTATACTAATAGTCAGAAACAAAATAGCGAGCGCTGGATCTGGTGGCTGATTGGCCTGTGTGTGATGGCAGTTGCCGCTTTTACCGGCGGTATTATCTGGCATCGCCGCCAAGTCGGTCAACGATTGGGGGGACTGCGTCTCTAGCCGGTTGGCATCCTCAACCTGTGACCAATTGGCACCTCGGTTAATCTGGCAGTAAAGCATGGTGTGCAGAGATCATTGCGGTTCCGGGCGGCGCAGCTCCGCCAAGGGCTTCATGGTGGTGCAGAACAGTTACCAGGCCGCTTTTCTCAATGGCGGCATTCTCAGGTCATCCCGCAGGACCTGCAATGCGGTTGAGATTAATGGAAATAACGCAGTGAACGCGGAGACGCAAGGGTGCAGAGTTATTAGTGTGTGAGACAAAGAGTGTTATGAATCATACTACCTGAAAAATGTTGTCGGATAACATAATAATTTTTTATCTGCGTCTCAGCGTCTCAGCGTCTCAGCGTCTCAGCGTCTCAGCGNNAGACAGTTTGACCGGCCATGCGGTTGCAGTTCATTACCAGCCGGTAACCTTCCTGGCCGAAGCCTTGTTGCAACGCGGTCTGTTGTGCCGCCAGGGTCAGTTTTCCGATGAGTGCAGCATCATCGGGATTGAAATCATTGGTGGTGCTGACATGACGTCGAGGGATGAACAGGATATGGTGCGGGGCCTGGGGATGAATGTCACGAAACCCGATTACGTCATCGTCGGTATAGACGATATTCGCTGGCATCTCACCCTCGGCTATCTTGCAAAACAGACATTCCATCATGTTTCTCCATGATTGTCAGGGGCTGGGGTTGGGAATCAGGGTGTGAATCGCATCGATCGCTTCAAGTACGTCTTCGGCCAGTTTCAGTTCAGCACTGGCAATATTGCCATGTAGTTGCGCCATCGTCGTGGCGCCGATGATCGTGCTGGTCAGAAACGGGCGTGAATTAACGTAGGCCAGAGCCAGCTGCGCGGGGTCCAGATCGTGTTTCCGTGCCAGTGCTACATAACGTGCAGTAGCGTCTATTGCCTGCGGGTTACTGTAGCGGGTGTAGTCCGGATAAAGTGTCAGCCGGGCATCGGCAGGTTTATTGTTCTCCAGATATTTGCCTGACAGGACACCGAAACCCAGTGGTGAATAGGCAAGCA
>JABAOG010009070.1_pt1 | contig 10512 bp, 9 predicted proteins | sample 7062131 | NCBI WGS metagenome assembly JABAOG01 (sample SAMN14538629, study PRJNA623070) | marine sediment metagenome | biome: marine biome [ENVO:00000428]; feature: marine pelagic biome [ENVO:01000023]; material: deep marine sediment [ENVO:00002113] | place: India: Arabian Sea | collected... | reverse complement strand
GAATTCAAAGGCGTTCATAAGTGCCTGGCACCTCCAGGACTGTAAGTTACTTACAAATGACCAATGACCAATTACCCTCTTACAGCGGCGCAATAAACGTATGGCCTACAATACCATCCACCACCGAAAAAGTACCTGTCAACCATACCCGGCGAATGGTTAGCAGCGGTGTAATAGCCTCATGTTCATTACTAGATAGTTGGCGAACCGAGTAGTAGCCCGCAAAGAACGCCTCAGAAAGCGTCGTCGACTTGTGTAGCAGGTCCGTATTCAGCAAAAAAGTGGCGATGTCATACGCCCGCCAGCCTTTGCCGCATAAATCAAAGTTGAAAAAGGTCGGTTGATCCCCTTTAAAGTGAGTATTGACATTGTGGAAATCGCCGCCAATTGGTCCCCAACCATCCTCTGTCTCTTCAGTATTATTCAAGATATCCTGTAGTTCATCAACTGCCAGATCGGCCGAATTTAACAAAAAATTTAGCTTTTCATCATTCTTATTGCCCCAGAATTTTTCAATCTGTCTGATTGGCCGTTCAACTAAAAACTCCAGATCCATCGGCTGTCGTTTATAATCGCTCTTAAAATCATTCGAGACAACATGAATTCGGGCCATCTCCCGGCCCATAATATACAACTGATCCTCATCCGTCGCCGACATCGGTTGGCCGTCCGCAAAACTGAATAGCGCATAATAGCGCGTCCCTTCCGGCGCGTTCAACTTACCCAGAAACTCCCCATCAGCCCGTCGAATCGGATAAGAGACAGAGATACCCTTTTCTTTCAAGAAGTTCAGCCAATCCAGTTCATAGCGATAATCTTCTTCTTTTCGGCCGAGATGCGCTCCATGTTGGTATACCCGGGCCACATACTTTGTGCCGCCGGCCCTAACCTGATAATGATCATTATCCTGAGTCCGCAGCATCTTACTAAATAGTTTGCAAGTTACTGCCTCCTCCAGGTTATATTCATCATTTATAACTTCCGCCAATGCATCCGCAGCAACAAACGAGCGAGTCACGCGAATTTGATCCATTTTGTTTCCTCCAGCTTATTCTCAATTGTTCTCAACAACTACAACGAGACTTCAGAAACCGGGTTTTTCAGATAGACTCAAAATATTTATGATAACTAAATGGGGTTTAAAATCAATAATAAACCCGGTTTCTCTATCTACTAAAGATGTTATCGTCTTCTCCCAACAAAGCAAGCGATTTTTTACTTCTACACGTGATTTTATGGTCTATCTTCTAATGGTATCACCACTTTATCATCCACGGCCGTTCCAAATTCATCCAATACCGGCAGTCGTCGCAGCGTATCCAGCAGATACCAGCCCAACTCAAGTCGGTACTGGCCCGGCGGCAGTTCCTCCGGCAGATGAATCAGGTAAGGATCCTCAACCCGTTCCCCAACTGCCCACTGGCTCGTCGGAAAAGTCCCTTGCCGCGGCCAGCTGTCCACCTGACCCACAATCCGATCCTGCTCGTCCAACACCTGCAAAAAAACCGTGTAATTCTCACTCATATTCCCCAAAGCCTGCCAGGACAAGTTCACAGCCAGCTGGCCACCCGGTTGGAGTGCCATATCCGGTACATCCACCGCTAACAAAGCAATCTTATCCTCAAAATTAATCGCGCCCTCCGGCAAAGGCGCCCCACTGACCTCAACCTCGCCCAACACACAACCTGTTGTAGGCCTCGCCAGCCAGGAACACACGGCCGATCGCCCCCCAGCCGGTGGCCCTCCATACTCCCCAACCAACAGGTACATTCCCGGAGCCACATCCATAATAATCCGCTCTACCCTGGTAAAAGAATCTGCCCGTTGAATCTCGCCCCGTTCCAGGTCCGATAAGGCAGATACATCGCCTTCGGCCGGAACAAGCTGCAATGAAAGCAAATCAGGATTAGGTCCAAATCCATGCACCTGGACCAACAAATCCGACCCCGGCCGGATCTGCTCCGGAAAAGAAACACCATCAATTAACACCTGGCCAATTTGCAAACGCCTTACTTCCTTATCTAACAACTCATCCGGTGGCTCAAAAACGGCCGTCGCAACCATCTGCCAATCCAACCCATCAACCGGCGTAAAAGCCGGGGCCAGCGCCACCTCTAAGGTCAATTCCTCCCGCTCATTCAAAACAGGTCGAGGCAAACTGTGAAAATCCGCCACAACCTCCCCCGACCGCCATGCATTCGTCGGATAACTATTATTGGCCGGAAACTGGCTCAAAACCGGCCCCACATACTTCCCGCCAACCCAGCGCACGTACACCTGCCAGACCGGTTCGACCGTCCCGGTTGCCTGCCAGTAAAAAGTGATCGCCGTCTCCTCCAACCCGTAAGGAGAATCCTCTTCAAGCCGGTAGCCAATTAAATCAATCGACCCGAACGACAAGTCAACCGGTACAACCTCGGCCGTTTCCGGCAGTGTCTCTTGCGGTTCCACACTAACTTCCGTCAGCGGCCCCACCGACCGCAAATGATACACCCCCGCCAGACCGGGCAGGAAGCGGGCCAGGTAAACCGTCTGCCCGGCAGCCAGACGGCCGTCCAATTCCGCCCGGTAAGCGGCCTCATCCGGCAAGACCATGATATCCATCTCCGGCCGGACGCCCTCCGCCTGCTGCAAATAATAAAGCGGCGGGAACTTCAAACTATCCGCCAGAATCGNNATCCACCACTTTCCAGGTATCACCCCCCCGCTGAAACACAAAAAACATCACCAGCGCCAACAACCCATAGGCTAGCCGGCGGCCGCCTTCTCTGCTGCTTAACAAACGTACTCCGGTCGCTACTCCAACACCCCAAAGCGCCGCGATCACCAAATGGGCCGGAATCAGGAAAACAGACAAATCAGGCACATAATAACTCAACGCATAATACGTAAAACCCCCTAAAGTCAACCCCAAAAATAAAGCCGCCCGCCAGACCCGCCGCGCCAACAAAATTAACCCAATTAACCCAATCAACAAATGCAGCCAGCCCCACTCGGCCGTAAACAACCGCCCCACCACCCCCACCCGGGCTGGATCAGCCCACCAGCCCGTCAGCTGCAGCGCCCCTTGAAAACGGCCGCCCACCACCCAATCCACCTCCCTCGCTGCCCCCATCGGCTCCCCATTCACCGCCTGCCACCGCAGCGGCAAATAAAGGTAAAGCAAAAGCGGGGCCAGAAACGCCCCCAAAATAATCAAAACCTGCCGCAGGGAAAACGGCCGTCGCCATTCTCCCTTAACAACAAAACCAATCACCCCATGTATCAAAACCGCCGGCAGCAAAATCATAGTCGTCAAATGATTGGTCAACCCCAGCCCCAGCAAAAAAGCCGGCGCCAATCCATCCCTCCTCACCCCCCAAATCTTAGCCGATTCATCTTCGACGGTCGGTCCTTCATTCACATCCACCAACTGCCAGCCGCCGATCCGCCGCATCACCACCAGTATCGCCACCACAATCAAAGCATGCAGTGAATACACCTCCGCCTGGATCGATTGGCTCCAAAAAGTCGGCGACAGCCCAAAAAGAATCGCCGCCAGAATTGGCGCCAGACGCTGCCCCGTCAACGACTTCAAAAATTGAAACAGCAAACAGGCCGCCCCAATCCCATAAACGGCCGTCCCCAGATTCACCCGCCAGGCTATGGAATTGAAAGGAATAAAGGTAAACAACTTCGTCAGCAGCAGATAAAGCGGGTAGCCCGTCGGATGCACAATCCCTGATTTCGGAATAACCACCTGAAACTCAAACGTATCGGCCGTTNNGTTCCCACCATCTGCCCCAACGTCCCCAGATAAACCGGCAGCAAAAAAGAAATCACAAAAACAAAAGGTAGCCACCCCCACATTTCAAGAACCCCCTCACTATGGGCCAGAAAAAGCGCCGCCAGCCAGACCGACCCCAGAAAAAGAAACCAGCCCGCAGTCAGGTCAGTCGCCGGATTGAACAAATAAACCAGGTTCAGCATCAACGGCGCCAAAACAATACCGGCTCGCGCCCTGAAAAGCCTAAAAACCAACAGCCCCCCGACCCCCGCCGTCACAGCCGCCAGCAGCACCGCCGCCGCCGGATTCCCAAGCCACAAAGCAGCCGGAAACAGGCACTCGTAAATGAGGCGAACGGCCGTCATTCCCCCCACAAAAAGACAGCCCCCAGCGAAAATCACCAGGAGATTTGGCAGCCACAGCCCTGGTTCCGTTTTAGAAGAAGAAATGTCTCTCATATCCAGCTATTTGGGGGTTATAACAAACTATGTCACCCAAATCGATTCTCACCAAAAGTACAGTGTCAGCAATCATCCCGTATCTCACAAAAACTGGCAATCTTATCATCACCGCAACCTATCAAAACGTATTATTGTTGTCTGTTTGAATGTATAATCGAACCTCATGACGCTAAGACGAGTAGGCAAAGTTGGTCTCTTTATTGTCAGTATCTTTCTCTTTATCCTGGCAATCACCCTCATGAAAGAAGGGTCGCGGGAGCTGGCGCCCCTGGTCCGTGACAACTTCCACGTCGATAACCCGGCCAACAGCCTCGGTTTTGGCTGGCTGTTCGCCTATATCGTCATGAGTGGGTCACCGGTAGCGGCAGCCGCTTTGACCTTCTTCGACGCCGGAGTAATCGATGAATTAGGGGCTTTTACCATGATTACCGGCAGCCGCCTGGGAGCCAGTTTCATCGTCCTGTTCATCGGTTTTGTCTACGTTCTTCGCGGCCGAAATCGGGCCACCAGCCTCAGCATGGGCCTCCTTTCCCTCATTGTCACCGGAACCACCTATACTGTCGCCCTCGGCGTCGGTCTCTTTATGCTGGAAAGCGGCCGTCTTGACCCCATCCAACTCCAATCCGGCGCCCTGCTGACCTCTGTCACCGACCTCATTTTCGATCCCGTCGCCGCCTTTATCTTACAATTTCTGCCCCGCTGGTCGCTGTTCATAGTCGGCTTTGTCATCATCCTCATCAGCTTCAACCTGTTTGACAAATGCCTGCCCCAAATGAGTTTGAAAGAGAGCCAGGTCGGCCGTATGTCCCATCTTGTCTACCAGCCCTGGGTCATGTTCCTCCTCGGCGCTGGCCTAACCCTCATCTCCATGTCCGTCAGCGTCTCCCTCAGCATCCTTGTCCCCCTCAGCCAGCGCGGTTTTGTCCGCCGGGAAAACGTCGTCCCCTACATCATGGGCGCCAACATCACCACCTTTGTCGACACCCTGCTCGCCTCAGTCCTCATCAACAACCCCGGCGCTTTTACCGTTGTCCTGGCCGAAATGTTAAGCATAACCATCGTCTCCATCATCATCCTCCTGCTCGTTTATCGTCCATACCAAAGGATAATGCTCGATTTCGTCGAAATCATCACCGCCAGCAACCGTAACCTCGCCCTTTTCATGCTTGTTATACTTATTGTACCGGTCATCCTGATGATTTTTTAAGGATTTCAGAGGCAAAAAAATTATGCACATACTAATTGCCACCCGCAACATAACTCATTCAGACACGGCCGTCCGCCTGGGCAGCTTCATCCACCAACTAACTGGCGGAGAAATCACTCTGCTCACCGTTATCCCAAACGAGAAAAAGCAAGCCGAAGCCGAAACCAGCCTCCGCCAGGCCAGAGAGATAATAGACAGCGCCGAATCCCAAATCCAAACCCACATCCGCAGCGGAAACCCCGTCAAAGAAATAACCGCTGAAGCGGCCGCCGGAGGACACGATCTGGTGATCATTGGCGAGCCGGAGCGAAATCGATTCATCAACCGCCAGCGAGCGCCGATAGCCGAAGATTTAGTCACCCTGGCCCCCTGCCCTGTCCTCATCGCCAGAGGCCGTCCCCGCCCGATTCGCAAACTTTTATTCTGTGAAAGCGGCCACGAACCCTCCCTGGTCGATGATCTGACCGGCCACATGCCCTCCCTGGTCGAGCAGGCCGAACAGGTCACCGTCCTCCATGTCATGTCCCAAATCGCCGCCGGTCCCGGCGTCGCCGGTTGGGAATTACGGGCCGACGCCGAAACGTTAATCGAAGAACACACCCCCGAAGGTCAATTGCTTGAAGAAGGAGTCACCCACTTAGAGCAGCTAGATGTCCATCCCCAGGCAAAAATTCGTCATGGACTGGTCGTCCAAGAAATTCTGGACGAAGCTAAAAGCGGCGATTACGATTTGTTAGTCATCGGCGCCCACCCTGGCCACGGTTGGAAACATTTCCTTCTCAGCGACCTCGCCCGCGAAATAATCGGCCGAATCGACCGTCCCCTACTGGTCATCAAGCGCTAATTCCTGGTATAGTTGTAGGCGGCATATTGGTTGATTAAGTTGATTAGGGCAATCAACCCAATCAACCCAATCAACCCAATTACCAATTACCAATTACCAATCACCAGGAGACCGATGACCAACATTCGCTTCGACACCTACTATCGCTACGATGATATAACTCAATTTCTACAAAACTGGGCCGAAAGCCACCCAAATCTCTGTCACCTTGACGCTCTAGGCCAAAGTCACGAAGGCCGGGACATCTGGGTCGTAACCCTTACCAATTTCGACACCGGCCCCGACAACGAAAAACCGGCCTACTGGATCGACGCCAACATTCACGCCACCGAAGTCGCCCCCTCCTCGGCCGCTCTCTACCTTATCAACAAACTCCTCCAGGAATACGGCCGAAACGAAAAAATCACCTACCTGCTGGACAGCCGCGTCTTCTACATCGTCCCCCGCCTCAACCCCGATGGCGCCGAAATAGCCCTGTCCGATCGGCCCAAATTTCTCCGCAGCAGCACCCGCCCCTATCCCCGCGAAGACACCCTCGACGGCCTCCACCAGGAAGACATCGACGGCGACGGCCGAATCCTCCAAATGCGAATCAAAGACTCCAACGGCGCCTGGAAACCACACCCCGAAGCACCCGCTCTCATGATTCGCCGCGAGCCGGACGACATCCCCGGCGGCGACTACTATCGTTTGCTCACCGAAGGTCGCATCCAAAACTACGACGGCGCCCTCATCAACATCGCCCCAACCCTCGAAGGGCTGGACCTCAACCGCAACTTTCCCGTCCATTGGGTTCCAAGTCAGCAAGGAGCCGGGCCATTTCCCACCAGCGAGCCGGAAATTCGGGCCGCCGTCCAATTCATCACCGACCATCCCAACATCATTGGCGGTCTAACCTTCCACACCTTCAGCGGCGTCCATTTACGGCCGTTAACCGCCGGCCCCGACGACGACATGCCCACCCAGGACTTGCGAACCTACAAAGTCATCGGCGAAAAAGGCGAAGCCCTCACCGGCTATCCCGCCGTTTCCGTCTATCACGACTTCAAATACGACCCCAAAGATTTCATCAAAGGCACCTTCGACGACTGGCTGTACGAACATCTCGGCCTCTACGCCTGGACCACCGAAATCTGGTCGCCCCAACGCCAGGCTGGTGTCGAAGTCAAAAAAGCCATCGAATGGTTCAAAGAACACCCCGTAGAAGACGACCTCAAAATTTATCGCTGGATCTTGGAAGAAACCGGNNTCGAAGAAGATTTGAAGATATACCGCTGGTTTGTCGAAGAGACCGGCCAGGAAGACAGGCCAGATGGCTATGTTGACTGGTATGAATTCGACCATCCCGAACTGGGCAAGGTCGAATTAGGTGGCTGGAACGGTATGTACACCTGGCGCAATCCCCCCTTCCACTTGCTGGAAAAAGAGATTGCCCCGTTAGCCGATTTCGCCATCTTCAACTGCCTCATTTCACCCAAACTCGAAATCCACAGCCAGACGGCCGAACCCCGCGGCAACGACCATTACTACATCCGGCTCGTCCTCCAAAANNACTGGGTAACCGACCCAACCAAAGAGCGGGCCAAAGTCGAATGGGTCATCCACGCCCCCGACGGCGGCTACGTCAACATCACCGCCACCCACCAACGCGCCGGCACCGTCCGCACCACGATTGATCTTGACGAACTCAACGAAGCTATAACATAGGTAATTAAGTAATTAGGCAATTGATTCCAGTCCGAACCCGCAATTACCCAATTACAAATCACCAATCACCACTATGAATCTCCTAAAAGGACTAAACTCCGCCCAAAAAACCGCCATCACCGCCGGCCTCGGCCCCATTCTCGTCCTGGCCGGCCCCGGCAGCGGCAAGACCCGCGTCCTCACCCACCGCATCGCCTACCTCATCCAGGAATTCGGCGTCTCCCCCTGGCAAATCATGGCCGTCACCTTCACCAACAAGGCCGCCCGCGAGATGATGCACCGTATCGAAGCCCTGCTCGGCGGCAGTCCCCGCGGCCTGACCATGGGCACCTTCCACGCCACCTGCGTCCGCATCCTGCGCCGGGAATGGGAAAGCATCCCCGGTTACGACCGCGACTTCGTCATCTTCGACACCGACGACCAACGCCAGGTCGTCAAACAAGCCCTCAAAGATTTGAACCTGGACGACAAAAAGTTCAACCCCAACCGCATGCTCAACGGCATCTCCAACGCCAAAAACGAACTGGTAACGGCCGAAGAATACGCCGCCACCAACTATATCTCCGAAATAACCCGCCGCGTCTACCAGCGCTATCAGGACATCCTCGTCACCAACAACGGCATGGACTTCGACGACCTCCTCATGAACACCGTCTTGTTGTTCGATAACAACCCCGACGTCTTAAGCCGCTACCAGCAAAAATACCAGCACATCCTGGTCGACGAATTCCAAGACACCAACACCGCCCAATACGGCCTTTTGCTGCGCCTGGCCGCCGCCCACCAAAATATCTTCGTCGTTGGCGACTCCGACCAGTCCATCTACAAATGGCGCGGGGCCGACTTCCGCAATCTCAACCGCTTCCGCCAGCACTACCCCGACGCCGAAATGATCCTCCTCGAACAAAACTACCGTTCCACCCAGATCATCCTCGACGCTGCCAAAGCCATCATCCGCCGCAACGCCGACCGGGTCGACAAAGAGCTGTTCACCGAACGGCAGGGCGGCGATCGCATCGTCATCCGCGAAGCCTACAACGAAAACGAAGAGGCCGACTTCGTCATCAACACCATCCAAAACCTGATGCTCGACGGCGTTTCGCCCGGCGATTGCGCCGTCATGTATCGCACCAACGCCCAATCCCGCGTCCTCGAAGAAGCCTTCCTGCGGGCCAATATGAACTACCGCCTCGTTGGAGCCACCCGCTTCTACAGCCGCCGCGAAGTCAAAGATCTCATCGCCTACCTCCGCGTCGTCCACAACCCGGCCGATTCCGTCAGCCTCAACCGCATCATCAACACCCCCACCCGCGGCATCGGCGCCAAGACCCTCCAGTCCCTCCACGATTGGGCCGGCAGGCAAAGCCTCCAACCTGGCGANNCACGATTGGGCCGGCAAGCAAAGCCTCCAGCCCGGCGAAGCTCTCCTGCGGCTCGTCAGCGACCCCGACGTCCAGCACCCCTTCGGCGGCCGGGCCTACAACGCCCTCAGCGCCTTCGGCCGTCTTTTCCACGACTGGACCATCCTCCGCGACCAGGTCACTGTCGGCGACCTCCTCGACACCATCATCGACGCCATCGATTATAAAAACTACATCGATGATGACACCGAAGAAGGCATAGATCGCTGGGCCAACGTCATGGAACTCCGGGGCGTCGCCGTCCAATATGAAGGGCTTGGCCTCAGCGAATTCCTTGAAAACGTCGCCCTCATCTCCGACGTTGACAACCTCGAAGAAGACCCCGACGCCCCCACCCTGCTCACTCTCCACGCCGCCAAAGGTCTGGAGTTCCCCATCGTCTTTATCACCGGCCTTGAAGAAGGCATCCTGCCCCACAGCCGCTCCATGGACGATATGGAAGAGCTGGCCGAAGAACGCCGCCTCTTTTATGTCGGCCTGACCCGGGCCAAAGACCAGCTTTACCTATCACACGCCTTCCGCCGCACCGTCTTCGGCGACTCCGGCGTTTCCACCCCCTCCCGCTTCCTGGACGAGATACCATCCGGCCTGGCAACCGGTGGCGGCACCAAAAAACGCCACCAACAAGCCGTCAAACGGGCCACCAGTTGGAACTGGTCCGCCCCCCAACCGGCCCGGCAGNNCACCCAACCGGCCCATCAGCCGCGCCGCCCGGCCAACTACCACTGGGCCGACGAAGATTTGGAGATGGAAGAAAAAGACCTGCCCGAACCCAACCTCTGGACCGAACCGGCCGTTCCCAAGAAACGCAGCAAATCGGCCGAAACCCAATACAGCACCGGCCAGGAAGTCCACCACCCCAAATTCGGCAGCGGCATCGTCATCGAAAGCAAACACACCGGCAACGACGAAGAAGTCACCGTCGCCTTCGCCGGCGTCGGCATCAAAAAACTCGCCGCCAGCCTCGCCAACCTGGAAGTAAAAGAATAACCACCCATGTCCATCATTAAACTGGCCAACCTCGTCCTCCGCTTTCTCCTCGAACTATCCGCCCTCTTCGCCGTCGGATTCTGGGGCTTCCAAACGGCCGAAAACACCCTCCTAAA
>JABAOG010007665.1_pt2 | contig 10516 bp, 12 predicted proteins | sample 7062131 | NCBI WGS metagenome assembly JABAOG01 (sample SAMN14538629, study PRJNA623070) | marine sediment metagenome | biome: marine biome [ENVO:00000428]; feature: marine pelagic biome [ENVO:01000023]; material: deep marine sediment [ENVO:00002113] | place: India: Arabian Sea | collected... | reverse complement strand
CCCTCCAGGATCTTCGACCCGACCGTCGTCGGCATGTCGGCGGTCGTGAACACGTCCTTGAGCGCCAGCGGGACGCCGGCCAGCGGGCCGAGGTCGGCGCCGGCCGCCCGCTGCTGGTCGATGGCCCGCGCCGCCGCGAGGGCGCCGTCGGGGTTGACGTGCAGGAACGCGTGGACCTGGCGGTCGACGGCGGCGATCCGGTCGAGGTGGGCGCGCGTGATCTCCTCCGCGCTGGCCTCGCCGCTCGCGATCGCGGCGGCNNTCATCCGGGTGAGGTCGCCGCTCATGCCTCCTCCCCCAGGATCTTCGGCACCCGGAACCGGCCGTCCTCGGCGTCGGGCGCCTGGTCGAGCGCCTGCTCCTGCGTGAGGCCGGGCCGCGGGACGTCGTCGCGGAACACGTTCGTCAAAGGCAGCGCGTGCGAGGTCGGCGGAATGTCGGCGGCGGCCACCTCGGAGACCTGGGCGACGAAGCCGGCGATCGTATCAAGTTGGCCGGCGAGGTGGTCGAGCTCATCGGGCGCGAGGTCGAGACGTGCGAGCCGCGCCAGGTGGGCGGCCTCATCCCGGCTGATCGTGGACATGCTCGGTGCTACTCCTCAGGGGGCACAAGTGGCGACGTACCGATCCTATGGCGTGGGGGCGTCAGCCGTCCTGGCTGTTCCCCGCCCGCGGCCCGTCCGCGTCCCCGACGACGGCCCGCAGCGCCACGAGGTGCCCGGCCGGTTCGAGTGCCGCACCTTGGCGAGTATTGTTGCAGGCGAGCCCATCGCGATATATCGTGAAGCTATCGCGACAGCACGCACTGACGGACGAGGGAAGGTGTCGGCGATGACGGGGTGCGCGTTCACCACGGGGCAGCCCTGGAAGGGAGTCTTTGCAGCGATGGGCGGGTACCAGCACCACGGAGGCCGCTCCCGCGGCCGGAGCGGCCGCCACGGGTTCGGGCCGTGGATGATGTTCGGCGGGCCGCCGTGGGCCGGCCGGGGGCCCTGGGGCGGGCCGTGGTTCGGCGGTCNNACCAGATCATCCAGGAGATCACCGAGCGCAGCGACGGCGTCTGGCGGCCGAGCCCTGGCTCGATCTACCCGACGCTTCAGCAGCTCCAGGACGAGGGCCTGGTAACGGCGGACGACAGCAGCGGGCGGAGGTCCTTCCGCCTCACCGACGAGGGGCGCGAGTACGTCGAGACGCACGCCGAGGAGGTGTCCGCCCCCTGGGAGGCGATGACCGCCCCGGAGGACGAGGACGAGCACGACCTCAAGCCGCTGATCGGCCAGGCCGGCGCCGCCCTGTGGCAGATCCTCGCGACCGGGAGCCGGGACCAGCAGGCTCGCGCCCGCGAGGTGCTCGCAGACACCCGACGCCGACTCTACGGTATTCTGGCCGAGGGCGACGACGAGGACCCGCTCGGCGACCTGGACGGTGAGGCGTGATGGCGCAGCTGCGGATCGGCGATGCCGAGCGCGACGCCGCCGTCGCCGCGCTCGGCGAGCACTACGCGGCCGGACGGCTCACCCGGGAGGAGTTCGACGACCGAGCGGGGCGGGCGACCGCCGCCCGGTTCGACGCCGATCTCGCGCCGCTGTTCGCCGACCTCCCTGGTGCCCGGCAGGTGACCCAGCGGCGCGCGGGCGAGCCGGCAGGCAGGGAACGGGCGTCCGTGTGCGGACGGCGCCGGGGTGCGACGCCCCTGGGATTGCTGACCCCGCTGGCGCTCGCCGCGCTGGTGGCGCTGGTCGTGATCACCAGCCTGCCGTGGCTGCTGTTTCTGCTGCTCTGCTTCTGGCTGTGCGCCGGCTTCGGAGGATGGAACGTGCGCCGGCACTGGAGCGGACACCGGCGGTGGGCGGCCGGCGAGCGGGCATATGTGAACGTGAAGGGCGCAAAGGAGTAGCAATCCGCCGCCACGCAGGCGCAGACTGGGGTGAAGGAGTCCCATCCAACCTGTGGGGTGCTGCGATGACTGCTGGACCACCCGTCACGCCAGATGTGCTGCCGGTACTCTCCCGTGGCAAACACCGGAACCCGCGCAAGGGCGCGTGCTTCATGGAACTGGCCTCTTACCTTGCCGGGGAGCGCTGGAGCGACCACCCGCAGTGCACGCACCCGCTGCTCGCGACCATGGCGCGGCTGGTCAACGACTTCACCAGCGACGCCGGGCGGCCGCAACTCGCGCCGCTGATTCCTCCGGTGATCGGCCTGACCAGCGACGACCTGCGAGTGGACGCGATCATCGCGCTGCGCGCGGCCCGGACCGCGCTGCCGGTCGCGTCCGCCGAGCGGCAGCGGGTGCTCGCGGTAGCGGTCCTCGCCGCCGAGCGGGTGCTGGCACAGCTGGACGACCGGCCCGCCGACACGGTGTCCGAGACCAGCGCCGACGTGCTTGCCGAGGTGCCCGAAGCCGAGAAGTGGGCGCACCGCTTCACGCGGGGCATGCGCAGCTCGGCCAAGGGGTTCCGGCGGCACGCCGGCCCCAGCGCCGTGCGGTGCTCCGTGCAGGGCATCGCCCGCGCGTGCGTCCCCAACCCGGACGAGCGGCTGCGCGCCCTGCTGGCCGACACGATCGACGACTGCACCGCGTACATCCGCTGGGACGTCCCGCCGATCGACGCCGTGGCCTGGACCGAGGTCTGCGACCTCACGCGCTAGCCGGCGCGGCTGCGGCCGCGGCGGCCTCGGGCCCCGACTCGAGCAACACCCGGAACCCGTCCTCGTCGAGCACGGGGACGCCGAGCTCGACGGCCTTGTCGTACTTCGAGCCCGCGTCGTCGCCGGCGACCACGAACGAGGTCTTCTTGGACACCGAGCCGGCCGCGCGGCCGCCGCGGGCCACGATCGCCTCCTTGGCCTCGTCGCGGGAGAAGCCGGGCAACGACCCCGTGACCACGACGGTCAGCCCGTCGAGCGTACGGGGCACCGACTCGGCGCGCTCGTCGGCCATCCGCACGCCGGCCTCCCGCCACTTGCGGAGGACCTCGCGGTGCCAGTCGACGGCGAACCACTCCTTGACGGACGCCGCGATGGTCGGGCCGACGCCCTCGACGGCGGCGAGCTCCTCCTCGGTGGCATTCTCGATCGCGTCCATCGAGCCGAATGCCGCGGCGAGGGAGGGCGCGGGCGGCGGTCGGGCCGACGTGCCGGATGGACAGCGACACCAGCACCCGCCACAGCGGCTGCTGCTTGGCCTTCTCGAGTTGGTCGAACAGCCGCTCGGTGTTCTTGGTGGGCACCGACGGCTTGCCCGGCGCCGGCTTGGTGTAGAAGAACGGCACCAGCTCGTACTCCCCGGTGCGCTCGCCCTTCCGCCGTACCTCCCGGCGGACCTTGACGTCGGCGAGGTCGCGGATGTCGAGCAGGAAGAGATCACCCTCGTCGGTGACCGGCGGCTGCCGGGGCTCGTCGGGTGCGGTNNAGGTAGAACAGCCGCTCCACCAGCTGCGCCGGGCACGACCGGGTGTTGGGGCAGCGCAGGTCGACGTCGCCCTCCTTGGCCGGGGCAAGCGGCGTGCCGCAGGACGGGCACGTCGTGGGCATCACGAACGGGCGCTCGCTGCCGTCGCGCAGGTCGGTCACCGGCCCGAGAATCTCGGGGATGACGTCGCCGGCCTTGCGCAGCACCACGGTGTCGCCGATCAGCACCCCCTTGCGCTCGACCTCGGACGCGTTGTGCAGCGTGGCGTTCTCGACCGTCGAGCCGGCCACCTTCACCGGCTCCATCACCCCGTACGGCGTGACCCGGCCGGTGCGGCCGACGTTGACCCGGATGTCGAGCAGCTTGGTGGTGACCTCCTCCGGCGGGTACTTGTAGGCCACCGCCCACCGCGGAGCGCGCGACGTGGAGCCGAGTTGCCGCTGTAGCGACACCTGGTCGACCTTGACCACCACCCCGTCGATCTCGTACTCGACGTCGTGGCGGTGCTCGGCGTAGTACTCGGTGTACTTCTCCACGGCGGCCAGGTCGGGCAGCACCTGCACCCGGTCGCTGACCGGCAACCCCCACGACTGCAGGGCCTCGTAGGCCTCCGACTGGTACGCCACCTCGAACCCGCTGCGGTAGCCGAGGCCGTGGCACACCAGGACCAGCGAGGCCAGCATGCGCCGTGCGCGGTCGAACTCCTCCTCCTGCCGCTTCAGCGCGGCCTGCGCCCGGCCCTCTCCGCCGGCCGTGGCGGCGCGCTCGCGCGCCGCGTCGAGCTTCTCCTGCCGCCGGTCCAGCCGCTGCCGCAGCACGCCCGCTCCGGAGTTCCTGGCGTTGGCGAACTCCGGCAGCCCGAGCTCGGCGCGCTCCGCGTTGATCGCCTCGAAGGCCGCCGTGGGGAAGACCACCTCGCCGCGGACCTCCACCACGTCGGGCACCGGGTACCGCTCGCTGCCGGTGAGCTCGTCGGGGATCGCCGGGACGAAGGCTGCGTTGTACGTGATGTTCTCGCCCGTCCGGCCGTCGCCGCGGGTGGCAAGCGTGGACAGCCGGCCGTCGCGGTACACGATGTCGACCGCCAGCCCGTCCACCTTGGGCTCGCAGAGGTACCGGGCGACCTCGCCGACCTCGCGCTCCACGCGGGCGGCCCACTCCGCGAGCTCGTCGAAGGTGAACGCGTTGTCCAGACTGAGCAACCGCTCCAGGTGGTCGATCGGCGGCCAGGACCCCTCGAGGCCCGGCTCGGTCACCTGCGCGCCGACCCGCTGGGTGGGCGACTCCGGGGTGCGCAACGCGGGGTACTGCTCCTCGACGCTCTCGAGCTCGCGCACCAGCTCGTCGAACTCGGCGTCGCTGATGGTCGGGCGGTCGAGTACGAAGTAGCGGTGGCGGTGCTCCTCGACCTCCTCGGCCAGCAGCGCGTGCCGCTCGCGGGTCTCGGGCGGCACCTCGGCGACGTCGACTGGGGTGTCAGCTGGGTCGGTGGTCACAGCTCCAGAAACTACCTGCCGGCACCGACAACTTCCGCGAACGCGCTTGCCGCGTTCCGCGCGAGCCGGTACGCCTCCCGCGCCCACGCCACGTCCGCCCGTGCCAGGCCGCAGGCCGGCGCCACGACCACGCGCTCCGCGACGTCCCCGGGGTCCGCGTCCAGCCTCCACAGCAGCCGCTCCATCTGCTCGGCCAGCGACCGCACCGACGGCGCGAGGTCCGGCCGCAGCGCCGGCACGACGCCCGGCCAGATCGCGAGGCCGCCGTCGACCGCCTCCGCGAGCTGGTCCAGGACGGTGCGGCCGGCCCGCCGCGCGTCGAACGCCACCGCGCTCGCACCGGCCCGGCGCAGCAACGCGACCGGCACGTCCTCCGCGCAGCAGTGGACCGCCGGCCACTCGCCGGCCGCCGCGAGCACCTCGGCCAGCAGCGCCTCGGCCTCCGGCTCCTCAACCGCCCGGAGCCTGCCGAACCCGCTGATCGTCGGGACGGCTCCGGCGAGGACGGCGGGCAAGCGCGGCTCGTCGACCTGGACGATCAGGCGCGCGCCGGGAACGCGGCCGGCCACGTCGGCGACGTGCTCGCGCAGCCCCTCGGCGAGCGACTGGGCGAGGTCGCGCCGGGCCCCGCGATCGGCGAGAACCAGGTCCCCGCGCGGGCGCTCGAGCGCCGCGGCGAGCGTCAGCGGGCCGGCGACCTGGATCTTCAGTGGGCCGGAGTACCCGTAGGCCGCCAGCTGCAGCGCGTCCAGGTCGGCTCGCAGCAGGCCGGTGGCGCGGCGCTCGTCGGCGCTGGGCCGGTCCACCAACCGCCATCCGGACGGCCGCAGGTCCGTGTGCAGGTCGACCAGCAGCGAGGCCGCGCGGCCCACCAGGTCGGCGCCGGCGCCGCGGGCCGGCAGCTCCGGCAGGTGGGGCAGGTCCGGCAGCTCCCCGACCNNCTCGTCCGGGTCGTCGTACGGCAGGGATCCGATGCCGGTCGCGACACCGATGCTCCACGGGTACGTCACGTCATGCGACCCTACAGACGCGTCCGGCGTCCTGTCCGCCCGTACCCAATTGACAAGACGAACGGTCGTGCTATTGTGCTCGACATGGCGAAGGGGGCGGCTACCCGCCAGGCGATCCTGCACCGCGGCGTGGAGACCGCCGCGCGGGTCGGCCTGTCCGGGCTCACCATCGGCGAGCTCGCGAGCGCCNNAGGTGCTGGCGCAGGCCCGCGAGGAGTTCGTCGACGCGGTCGTCCGGCCCGCGCTCGCGGCGCCCCGCGGCGAGCCCCGCGTGCGGGCGCTGTTCGAGCACTGGCTCGCCACCGGCCGCGACCGGATGTCGGGCGGATGCCTGTTCGTCAAGTCGGCCACCGAGTACGACGACCGTCCCGGAGCGGTGCGCGACCAGCTCGTCCGGGACCACACGGACCTGCAGGAGACCATCGCCCAGGTCTTCCGCACCGGCATCGCCGAGGGCGAGTTCCGCGACGACGCCGACCCCGAGCAGTTCGCCGCCGACCTGCACGGCGTGATGCTCAGCTTCCACCACGCGCACCGCCTGCTCGACGACCCGCACGCCGAGGCACGCGCCAGGCGGGCGTTCGAGGCGCTGCTCGCCACGGCGCGGCGCTGACCCCGACCACTACTCCCGAGGAGCACCGACCCATGACACAGACCGCCACCGCAGGACCAGAAAATAGCACGATCGTTCGTGCTATGAAAGGTATGCGAGCCTCGGCGATGCGCGGCACGCTGAACCTCCTGGACCGCACGGCCCCGCGCGCCGCCGGCCGGTGGGCGGCACGGATCTGGTGCACGGTGCCCGACGGCGCCCCGCGCCGCGACGACCGGCCCATCCCCGGCCTGTTCAGCCCGCCGAGCGCCACCTCGACCGTCGCGCTCGGCGGCCGCCGGAAGGTCGCGGTGGAGACGTGGGGCGACGGCCCGCCCGTCTATCTGGTGCACGGCTGGGGCGGCTGGCGCGGACAGCTCGGAGCCTTCGTCGAGCCGCTGCTCAACCGCGGCTGCCGCGTGGTCGCCTACGACGCGCCGAGCCACGGCGACTCCGGGCCCGGCCGGCACGGCGCCCGCCGTACCACCGGCCTGGAGATGATGGAGGCGTTGCAGGCCGTGGTCGCCGAGTTCGGGCCGCCCGCGGGCGTGGTCGGGCACTCGCTGGGCGGCGCGGTCACCGTGTGGGCGTTGGACGACGGGCTCATCACCGCACCGCGCCTCGGCCTCGTCGCGCCCACGATCGGGCCGATACCCTTCATCGAGGCGCTCGTCCGGCACCTGGGGCTGTCGTCCCGGACGCAGCTGGCGATGCTGGCGTACCTGGAGTCGCTGCTCGGCAAGCCGGCCGACCAGTTCGACGCCCGCCACGTGGCCGTCGCGCTGCCCCCGACGCTGGTGGTCCACGACCGCGGCGACAGGGAGGTCCCGTACGCCGAGGGCGTGGAGCTCGTCGAGGCCTGGCCGACGGCGGACCTGATGACGACCGAGGACCTCGGGCACCGGCGCATCCTCCGCGACCCCAAGGTCGTCGACCGGGTGGCCGCCTTCGTCAGCGGCTGACGGGCACGTCCAGCCCCTCGAGAAGCGCGCGCACGCGGCGCTCGATCTCGTCCCGGATGGGCCGGACGTCCTCGACCGCCAGCCCGGCCGGGTCGTCGAGGTCCCAGTCCTCGTAGCGCGTGCCGGGGACGACGGGGCAGGCGTCGCCGCAGCCCATCGTCACCACCACGTCCGCGGCCCGGATCTCCTCGTCGGTCCACGCCTTCGGCTCCTCGGCGGAGATGTCGATGCCGCGCTCGCGCATGGCCTCGACCGCGGCCGGGTTGAGCTCGCTCGCCGGCTCGGACCCGGCCGACACCGCGACCGCGCGGCCGCCCGCCAGCTCCCGGAAGAACCCCAGCGCCATCTGGGACCGCCCGGCGTTGTGCACGCACAGGAACAGCACGGTAGGCACAGCCGGAATGCTAGGCCGGGCGCACGAATCCGGGGACACCGCCCGTCGAACGGGTTCCGCCTTCCCCACCGCGGACGGCGTACCTCTACGATGCGACAGTGACTCCGGCAGGCCGGCTCGCGATGCAGCGTGTGCGCGCNNCCCACGGCATCCGGCTGCTGCACCTCGCCGACATCGCGACGATCTACCTCGTGCTCCTGGCGGTAACGGCGCTGATGACGTTCGCCCGCCCCGGGTTCAACGCGCTCGTCCACCTCGACCGGTACGTGTGGTCGTACGGCGTCGTCGCGCTGCTGCACCTGGCCGTGTTCTACTTCGGCGGCCTGTACGACCGGGAGCGCAGGCTCGGCCCGCGTCCCGGACTGCCCAAGATCGTCGCCTTGGTGTGGGTGGCCTCCCTGGTCACCGGTCTGATCAGCTGGATGCTCGGCGAGTTCCTGCTGCCCCGGAGCATCCTGGTGGCGTTCGCTCTGGTGGCCCCGGCCGTCCTGGCAGGCAACCGATGGCTGTCCCGCCGGCTGCGGCTCGACGCGGAGGGCCCGCCGCGGGTGCTGCTGGTGGGCGACGACCACGAGGCGGAAATGGCGCGCCGCCACCTGCTCGACACCGGCGACGAGGTGCGTGTCGTCGGCGAGACGCCCACCGTCGACGGAATCGAGAAGCAGGTCGACCGGACCGCGGCCACCGACGTGCTGCTGCTCGACAGCCGCTTCCTCGGTGAGCTGTACGCCGGACCGCTGGCGCGCCTCGAGCAGGCGGGCGTCGGGACGCTGCAGATCGTCAGCCCACAGGAGTCGCTGCTCGGGCTGCGCAACGTCGGGGAGATCGGCGGCATCCCGTTCGTCGGGCTGTCCACCCACGTGCTGCCGCCGTCCCAGGCGAGGCTCAAGCGGTACCTCGACCTGACGATGCTCGCTCTGGTGTCACCGCTGGGGCTGCCGCTCGCGATCCTGACCACGGCCTACACGGCGGTCGTCGCCGGCCGGCCGCTACTGTTCGTCCAGGAGCGCGTCGGCCGCGACGGCACGCTGTTCCGGATGATGAAGTTCCGGACGATGCGCCGGGATGCCGAGGACGGCACCGGCCCGGTCCAGGCGGCCGTCGACGACCCGCGCATCCTGCGGGGCATGCAGTGGGTTCGGCACACCCGGCTGGACGAGCTGCCGCAACTGTGGAACGTCCTGCGCGGCGAGATGTCGATCGTCGGTCCGCGGCCGGAGCGTCCCGAGGAGATGGCCGAGTACGAGCGGATCATCCCGGGCTACCGGCGGCGCCACCAGGTGCCGCCGGGCATCACCGGGCTGGCCCAGGTGTACGGCTACGCCCGCACCGACCCCGGGTACAAGCTCGGCCACGACCTGCACTACCTGGCGAACTGGTCGCCCATCCAGGACCTGCAGATCATCGCCCGGACGGCCTGGGTGATCGCGTCCCGCCGCGGCTGACGGCCGCTGGCGCCCCCGGCAGCCAACCCCCTTCAAGTGATCAATGCGCCGAGTCGATGGTGGCCGAGCCGATGACGCGGGTCCCGTCGTAGAGCACGATGGACTGCCCCGGCGCGACGCCGCGCTGCGCTGCGCCGAACCGCACCAGCAGGGCCTCGCCGTCCCAGTAGGCCGAGGCCGGCACCGCCTCGCCGTGCGCACGGTACTGGGCCTCGCACTCGACCACGCCGGCCGGCTCCTCCCCGCACCAGCGCGGCTTCGCGCCGACGACCTCCGTCACGTCGAGCGCCTCGGCGGGCCCCACCGTCACCCGGTTGTCCGCCGGCGAGATGTCCAGCACGTACCGGGCCTTGCCGTCCGGCGCCGGGTGGCTCAGCCGCAGCCCGCGCCGCTGCCCCACGGTGAAGGCGTACGCGCCGTCGTGCTCGCCCACGACCTCGCCCTCCTGGTCGACGACCTCACCCGGCGCCTCCCCCAGCCGGTCGCGCAGGAAGCCCGCGGTGTCGCCGTTCGCGACGAAGCAGATGTCGTGGCTGTCCGGCTTCTTGGCCACCGCCAGGCCGCGCGCCGCCGCCTCGGCCCGGACGTCCCGCTTGCGCGACTCCCCCAGCGGGAACATCGCGCCGGCGAGTTGCTCCGCCGTCAGCACGCCGAGCACGTACGACTGGTCCTTCTCCGGGTCGACCGCGCGATGCAACTCGCGGCCGCGCGGGCCGTCCACCACCCGCGCGTAGTGCCCGGTGCACACCGCGTCGAAGCCCAGCGCCCGGGCGCGATCCAGGACGGCCGCGAACTTGATCCGCTCGTTGCAGCGCATGCAGGGGTTGGGCGTCCGGCCCGCCGCGTACTCGGCGACGAAGTCGTCCACGACGTCGTCCCGGAACCGCTCGGCGAGATCCCACACGTAGAACGGGATGTCCAGCAGGTCCGCGGCACGCCGGGCGTCCCGCGAGTCCTCCAGCGTGCAGCAGCCCCGCGCGCCGCTGCGGAACGACTGCGGGTTGGACGACAGCGCCAGGTGCATCCCCGTGACGTCGTGCCCCGCGTCGACGCACCGGGCCGCGGCGACGGCCGAGTCGACCCCGCCGGACATCGCAGCAAGTACCCGCACCGGTGGATCAGCCCTTCGAGACGTTCACGTACCCGGCAACCCGCGCGCGCTCCACGACCGGCCCGATCGCCGCGGCGAGCGCCTCGATGTCC
>JABAOG010007915.1_pt2 | contig 10521 bp, 7 predicted proteins | sample 7062131 | NCBI WGS metagenome assembly JABAOG01 (sample SAMN14538629, study PRJNA623070) | marine sediment metagenome | biome: marine biome [ENVO:00000428]; feature: marine pelagic biome [ENVO:01000023]; material: deep marine sediment [ENVO:00002113] | place: India: Arabian Sea | collected... | reverse complement strand
ACCGGTGAAGCTGTACGAAGGTGCGCCGACTCCGATCGTCGGATTGACCCCCGAGCGCTGCAACATGGTCATCTACCGGGAGAACACCGAAGGGCCGTACGTTGGAGCGGGGGGCTTCCTGCGCCGGTACACGCCTCATGAGGTCGCCAACCAGGAATCCGTCAACACGCGGCATGGCGTCGAACGGATCGTTCGCCGGGCGTTCGAGCGGGCGGAGCGTTCGCGCCGGCATGTGACGCTGGCCCACAAGACCAACGTGTTGAACTACGCGGGCGACCTGTGGCAACGCACCTTCGACGAGGTCGCAGGTGATCATCCTGATGTGGAGACGGCGTACGTGCATGTCGACGCGATGTGCCTGTACATGGTCACGCAGCCGGAACGGTTCGATGTGGTGGTGACCGACAACCTGTTCGGGGACATCATCACCGACCTCGGGGCCGCCGTGCAGGGAGGCATGGGCCTCGCCGCCAGCGGCAACGTCAACCCGGAACGGGACTTCCCGTCGATGTTCGAGCCCGTCCATGGATCGGCTCCCGACATCGCCGGCCGGGGCTGGGCGAACCCGGTCGCCGCCGTGCTGTCGGCGGCTCTCTGCCTGGACCACCTCGGAGAAGCGGACGCCGCGGTCGCGGTGGAGGCGGCGGCCGCCTCGGTGTTGCCCGAACTCCGGGCGATGGGTGGGCCCGACATGGGGATGTCGACGGCGGCGATCGGCGAGAAGATCGCATCCCGAACCGCCGGCTGACTTTCTGGTTTCTCGGCAATGCAATTGCGCGTGACGCGCCGTTGCATTGCGCAGAAACCTCGGTCAATCCAGTGGGAACTCCAACTGGCTCTTCTCGGCCTCCGGCTGTTCGGTGACCCAGTCCGGTAGATCGATCGGCACCGACTTCCGGCGCCTTCGCGGTTGCTCCGGGACCTCGACCTTGCGGGGACTCCCGCCCGCCCGCACGCTGATCCAGCGGGCGAGACGTTTGCCGCCGGCCGCCTCGAGCGGTTGGCGGATCACTTCCGGTGCATGCGCGAGCAGGACCGGCGCCTGCTGCATCAGTTCCGGCGCCGATTGGATCCACCTCGAGGAGACGAGGGCGAGGTAGATGACGCTGCCGGTCATGGCGGCGATCCCGATGGCGGCGAAAAAGACGATCGCCCGGGGAAGATCCAGAGCATAGAAGTCACGGGCGAAGTCCCACACCAGGGTCAGGACGAACAGGCCGGCCATACTGCCGACCAGCCACTTGCGCGTCGTCGTCAGCGGCCGGCACACCACGAGCAGCGCGAAGAGGCCGACCGCCACCAGGACGAGCGTGGCCATCGTCCGCGATTCCTCGAGCCCGACGTCTTCGATCTGGGCCAGGCCGTACGCGCCGAAAGTGGACAAGGCGGCCACCGCCCCGACCGGCACGGCGAACCGCATCACCCGTCCGACGAAACCGCGCTGCGCCCGCCGGGCCGTCGGCTCCAGCGCCAGGAAGAAGCCCGGGATGCCGATGGTGAGCGACCCGACCAGTGTGAGGTGGCGGGGAAGGAACGGGAACGGGAGAACGGCGATGGCGACGGCAACGGCGAGCAGTACGGCGTAGATCGTCTTCGTCACGAACAGGTTGGCAACGCGTTCGATGTTGGCGATCACTCGCCGTCCCTCTGCGACGACCGCGGGTAGCGAGGCGAACGCCGAATCGAGCAGCACGACCTGGGCAACCGCCCGGGAGGCTCCCGAGCCGTTGCCCATGGCCACGCCGATGTCGGCGTCCTTGAGAGCCAGCACGTCGTTCACACCATCACCGGTCATCGCCACCGTGTGACCGCGTCGCTGCAACGCCCGCACCATCTCTCGCTTCTGATGAGGTTGCACCCTCCCAAAGACCGTTCCGCGTTCCATGATCTCGGCGAGACGGTTCGGGTCCTTCGGCAGCTCACGGGCGTCGACCACGTTCCCGGCGCTCGGAACGCCCACCTTGGCGGCGATGGCCGACACGGTGGAAGGGTGGTCGCCGGAGATGACCTTGACGGCGACGTTCTGCCGGGCGAAGTACTCGAGCGTTTCGGCAGCGTCGGGCCGGATCCGATCACCGAGCACCACAAGGGCGACCGGGGCGAGTCCGGCGGGGAGATCATCGCCTCCGACCGCCGTATCGGTCCCGGCCAGCGCCAGAACGCGCATACCCGTCGCGGCGTGGCGGTCCGACGCCCGCACGACGTCGGGGTGCGTGCGCGCCACGATTTCCGGGGCACCCAGCACCCAGGTGCCACGACCGGCGAATGTGACTCCGCTCCATTTGCGTTCGGAGGAGAACGGGACGGCATTGATGACGGACCAATCGGGCGCGTCGGCATACTGGGATGCAACGGCTCGCATGGTTGCGTTCGGTGTGGTGTCGGCGGCGGCAACGGCGGCGAGGACTGTCGCCACGTCGACGTCGCCGTCGTAGACCTCGACATCGAGGACGCGCAACTCGCCCTCGGTGAGGGTTCCGGTCTTGTCGACACAGACGGTGTCGACTCTGGCGAGCCCCTCCACCGCCGGCAGTTCCTGCACCAGCACGTCTCTCCTACCGAGTCTGATGACGGCGACGGCGAACGCCATCGACGTGAGGAGTACCAGCCCCTGCGGCACCATGGCCACCAAACCGGCCACCGTGCCCTGCGCCGCCTCCCGGAAGCCTTCGTCGAGCGACACCTGGCTCCAGATGAGCAGTATCCCCGTCGGCACCAGAGCCCAGCTGACCAGCAGCAGGATCCAATCGATGCCGTTGCGCAACTCCGAACTGGTGATGCGGAATTGCTTCGCCTCGATGGCGAGCTTCGCCGCGTAGGCGTCGGCACCCACCCTACCGGCGACGAACTTCCCGGTTCCGGCCACGACGAAACTGCCCGATCGACACTGGTCGCCGGGGTTCTTCGCAATCGGATCAGACTCACCCGTCAGGAGCGACTCGTTGATCTCCAGGCCCGCCGACTCGACGACCTCACCATCGACGACGACCTGATCGCCCGGTGTCAGCACCAGCAGATCGTCGAGCACCACTTCTCCGACTGCGATCTCCACCGGCCGGCCGTCTCGCACGGCGGTCGTCTTCGGAGCGCTCAGGAGGGCGAGGCGATCGAGTGTGCGTTTCGCACGCAGCTCCTGGATGATGCCGATCGCCGCGTTGATGACCATCACGGCTCCGAAGAGCGCATCCTGAATCGGGGCCACGATGAGGATGATCACGAGCAGCACCGACAGGATCAGATTGAAGCGCGTGAGGATGTTGTCCCTCAGGATGGCCTTCGTCGTCCGACTGGGGCCCTCCGGCACGACGTTGAGCTTGCCGGCCGCCACCCGCTCGGCGACTTGTCGAGAGGTGAGACCGGCCGGCTGATCGATCGGCGGCGCTTCGGCAACCATGAGTTGAGGCTACCGCGTCGGTACGACAGATCCCCGGCAGGCGATGCCCGACCGCCGACTACCCGCCGTGCTCCGTGCGAAGCTCAGCGTGGCAGTTCCGGGGGCGTCTTCGCCGGCCTGTCGCCGAAGCTGGGCATGGACGGCCGGCGCTGCTCGATGATCTTCATGAGTTCGGCGATCCCGCGCTCGAGTTGGGGATCGACGCCGGCGGCGTAGTCCTGAGGTGTGATCACGACCTCGATGTCGGGTTCGGTGCCGTAGTTCTCCACGTCCCACCCGACGTCGGTGAACCAGTTGGAGAACTCGGGTTGCGTGGTGATGGTGCCGTCGACGAGCGACTGCTGGGGCCACACACCGATGACCCCGCCCCAGGTACGGGTCCCGATCAGCGGTCCGAGATCGTACATCTTGAACGCGTGGGAGAAGATGTCGCCGTCGGAGCCGGCATTCTCGTTCGTCAGCGCCACCATCGGACCGGCCGGAGCATCGGCCGGAATCGAGTACGGCTCCGTCCAGCGGGTCACCCGGTAGCCGATCCTCCGGCGGAGCAGCTTCTCGAGCAGCAGGTGTGAGACGTTGCCGCCGCGGTTGAAGCGCACGTCGAGTATCAGGCCGTCGTGGTCGACTTCGGACATCCACGAGCGATGGAACTCGGCGAAACCGTTCGGACCCATGTCGGGAAGGTGGATGTACCCGGCACGCCCTCCCGAGGCTTCGAAGACGCGGCGCCGGTTCGACTCCACCCAGTTGCGGTAGCGCAGCTGGGTCTCCGATTCAAGAGTCTTCACCGTGACCGTGCGAGGTTTGCGACGTCCTCTCCGAACGACCGCACGGACCGCACGGCCGGCGCGGTCTACCAGCGCCGCACCGGGACCAAGATCGCTCCCCAGTTCTCTGCCGTCGATGGCCAGGATGCGGTCGCCCACCTCGACGCCGACACCCGGAGCCTGCAGCGGCGACCATGCCCCTTCGTTCCAGGAGTCACCATGTGGGATCGCCGACACCCGCCAGGATCCGTTCGCCGTCTGTTCGATATCGGCTCCCAGACTCCCTACCAGGTAGCGGGGTTCGGGCCGGTAGTCGCCCCCGAGCTCGTAGGCATGCGAAGTACCCAGCTCGCCTTGCATCTCCCACAAGAGGTCCGAGAACTCCGCCCTCGACGCCACCCGGTCGACCAGCGGGAGATAGCGCTCGTAGATGTGCTCCCAGTCCACCGCCGACATGTCGGAGGTCCAGAAGTGTTCCCGTTGCAGGCGCCACGCCTCACGGAACATCTGGACCCATTCGCGCCCGGGGTCGACCTCGAGCCGAATGCGGGACAGGTCGAGCCATCCCGAGTCTCTGCCGGGAGTGTCGTTCTTCGTGCCATCGTCCTTGTACCCGCTCGCGACGGCCCGAATTCGTTGGCCGGCCTGCAGCGCCAGCACCTTGCCGTCGAGTGAAGCGACGACTCCGGAGATCCCGTCTGCCACCGTCTCGACCTTGTGTTGCGTGAAGTCGTAGGCCTCCAGGCGTCCGGCCGGCGCCGGTCCGACCAGCGGCCGCGGGCCGAGTTGGCCCTGAACGGGGGTGGAGAGGAACAGCGATCGGCCCTTCGCTCCCAGCACGAGACGGTAGGACCCCTCCGGGACCGGATACTCGACCACCCGATCCTCGATGCCATCGAGGTCGATCTGGACGGGTTGCGGATCGCTCTTGTCGTTGCCGTTCTTGGACGGCGAGGCTCCGGGAGCACGCCCCTCGCGATGGGCGGCACTGAAGGGCGAGGGAGTGCCGGCCGCCAGGGTGATGAGNNATGAAGTGGAGGTAGCGGCCGTCGGGATCGAAGGAGGGACGGACGTCGTCGAACTCGGGCCTGGTGATCAGGTGGGTTCTGCCGTCCTCGGTGTCGTGCAGATGGAGGGCGATGGTGGTGCGTCCCACCGGCGCCGAGAAGGCGATCCAGCGGCCGTCGGGCGACCAGTCGGTCCCTTGAATCCAGGAGTGCGGGCTCCGGTGAACCACATCCACGTCGCCGGAGTCGAGATCGACGACGATCACTTCGAACCGGTGGTTGGTGAGGACGACGCGGTCACGACCGGCCGGGGCCGCCTGCAGCGAACGAGCCCGTCCCAAGTCTCCCGGAATGCGCCGGGTGTGGGATGGGTCGGATACGTCGAAGACGATGAGCTCCTCTTCGCCGGACTCGTCGGTGATGGCCACGATTCGCTCGCCGTCGGGCAACCACGTCGCCAACCGGTAGCGTGCGGCAGAGACGATCCCGTGCCGGGCCGGCGCCCCCTCCCACAGGTCCATGGACACGGTTCCGCCGCGGGCGGTGACGGCGATCGACTTCCCCGTGGGGTCGAGCCCGAAGGACTCCAGGAACCGGCCCGGGCTGATGAAGCGGCGATTCCGCTGTGAGCGTGCGCTGGGCAGGTGAACGTCGAGCCTGCGCGAATGCTCGCCCTCCAACACGTGGAGGTCGGCCCCGGCGTGGTAAACGATCGTCTTCCCGTCTGAGGAGGGGAAGCGGGCGTAGAAGTCCTCGTGATGGGTGTGCCTGGTGAGGTTCCGTCCGGTCGGCGTGCACGAGTAGAGGTTGCCGGTGCCTTCGTGGTCGGAGAGGAAGTAGATGCGGCGCCCGATCCACATGGGATCCGCCATGTTCCCTTCGAGTTCGATCAGCGGTGCGAACTCGCCGTCTCCGTGACGATCGATCCACAGCGTGCCGGCACGCCCGCCCCGGTAGCGCTTCCAGCGGGCGGGGTCGAAGGAGTTCCGACCGATGACCACGCCCGGACCGCCGGGCTGATGAGAGATCGCCCTCGCCGGGCCGAGGTTGAGGGGCCGGGAGGCGCTGCCGTCGAGGGGGACGGAATGCAGGGCAAACCATCCGGCGAACGGCTGCTGCCAGTCGGTGGCGACGATCACCCGGTCGCCTTCGCGGCTCCATCCGACGACGTGGGTCACGGCACCGAAGTACGTGAGACGCCGCGATGGTCCGCCTCCGGACGGCATCACGTGTGCTTCGAGATGGCCCTCCTCGCGACTCGAGAAGGCCACCAGATCGCCGTCGGGCGACAAACGCGGATAGGCGACGAGTCCGGGTGTCGCGGTCAACCGGTGAGCGGGCCCGCCGTCGGTGCCCACCGCCCAGAGATCGTCTTCGGCTACGAAGATGATCCGATCTCCGTGAATGGTCGGGTGCAGGTAGTAGCCGAGTTCGCCCATGGGTCCCTTTGTTCGTGTAGCCCGCACCATCGTAGCGACGCGCTGGTGCCCGGACCGCAGTCCGGGCACCCTCCCAACCGTTTTGGCGCGCGGATGGCCCCCTATAGGGCGTGATCCGCGCGCGAGAACGGTGTGTTACTCGTCGATGAAGCCGTTCTCGACCAGCCAGTCGCGGGCGATGTCCTCGGCGTCGAGTTGCTCGATGTCGAACTGACGATTCATTTCCGTCAGGTCGGACGTCGAGAGAGCGGCGCTGATCTCATCGACCAGATCGCGGAGATCCGAGCCGTAGGCATCGGCGACTTCGTCGGTCATCACCGGGACGACGTTGTCGGCGGCCAGCATGTTCTTGTCGTCCTCGAGCAACACCCAGCCTTCATCGGCGATGACACCGGACGTCGAGAACAACAGCGCGATGTCGATCTCGTCGGCGACGAACGCCTGCAAAGTGATACTGCCGGCGTCGAGTGGCGTGAAGTTGTCGCTCAGATCGAGCCCGTAGACACTCTGCAGACCCGGAATGCAGAACGCGTTGGTCTCACAGTCCGGCGGGCCGCCAAGGGTCAGATCAGCACCTTTGTCGGCCAGATCGCTCAGCGACGTGATCGCGAGAGATTCGCTGGTCTCGGGCTTGATGACGAAAGCGTTTGTGTCTACTGCAGGCGACGGATCGAACGCCTGCAGTCCCCGGTCGGCGAGATAGCCNNGAGGCGGCGTACTCCGGCGTGAAGTTGATGTCGCCGCTTTCGAAGGACCCGAGAACGATGTCCCGGAAACCGCCGAGCGGTTGAACGACCACGTCATAGCCGTCGGCCTCGAGTGCTTGCGCGTAGAGCGACGCCAGTATCGCCGACTCTCCGAAATCCTGTGCTCCGACTCTGATCTGTGGCCCCTCTTTGGCGCCGTCACCCGACCCACAAGCACTCAACAGGAGTGCAAGCAGAATCGCCCCAACGGCACCCTTGCGGCGTAGCTTCCGCATGGGTATCTCCCTTCATAGATACACCGCCCGACAGGACGGTCCTCGAAACCCTAGGACATCACCCCTGCTAGCGGTGAATCAGCCGTGCGCTCCGAGTTCGACGTCTGTGCGATCGCGTGCGGACGATCCGCCCGGCACCGCCCACCGTTCGGCGAACGAGAACAACTGATCGGTCATGATGGCGAGCGCGGCGACGAGTATCGCCCCGGCGAAGACCCATACGTCGTTCCCCTGCGCGAAACCATCGATCACGAACCGGCCGAGGCCTCCCCAACCGACGACGGCGCCGAGCGTGGCGGTGGCGACGACCTGTACTGCCGACACTCTGATTGCCGTCCAGATGACCGGCATCGCCAGGGGGACCTCCGTGTGCAACAGCACCTGGACGTGGGTCATGCCCATCCCTACGGCAGCTTCGACGGTGGCCTGTGGGACTTCCCGCACCGCCGTGTAACCGTTCGTGAAGACCGGCGGAACGGCCAGTGCAACCAGTGCGACAAACGTCGGCCAGGAACTGATCCCCAGCCCAAGGCGCAGCGCGATGGGGAATGCGAGGGCGACAATCCCAAAGGACGGCACCGCACGGCCGATGTTCGCCAGGGAGATGGCCAGAAACTCGGCGCGCCGATGGTGCCCCAGCCACACGGCGATCGGGAGCGCCACGCCGACCGCAACGACGACGGCGAAAACAGAGATGCGGACGTGATCAAAGGTCCTGACCAGAATCCCATCGCTCCCCGTCCACGACTCGGCGGTGGCGAAGAACCGGATGAGATCACCAAAGAAGCTCACGGGGCGACCCTCCGTCTCGCCCACGGCGCGGCCCGTCGTTCCGCGACCACCAGCGCATAGTCGAGCGTCATCGCCAGCAGAATCGACAGCACCGTTCCCACCAGGATCTCGGTAGCGAAGTTGCGCCCCAGTCCCCGATCGATGAATGCCCCGTACCCACCCTGACCGATGAGGCTCGTCACCGTCACCAGTCCGACCGTGGTGACCGAGGCGACACGCAACCCGGCGATGATCACCGGAATGGCGAGCGGAATCTGAATCTCCCACAGGATCTTGCGATCGGTGTACCCCATGCCCAGCGCCGCTTCACGAACCGATGCCGGAGTTCCGTTGATGCCGGCGACGATGTTCCGAATGAGGATGAGCAGCGTGTAGGACACCAGCCCCACCTCGGCGGTGAGGGTCGAGAGTCCGGTGAACGGGACGAGAAAGGCGAACAGGGCGATCGACGGCACCGTGTAGAACACACCGGCTACCCACGTGATGGGGGCGTAGGTGCGCCGGTAGCGGAGCGCCACCAGCGACAACCCCAGCGAGAGCACGAACCCGACCAGGATGGCGATCCCCGTCAGCGTGACGTGTTCGATCGTGCGCTGCCAGATCTCATCCAGGTGGTCCCAGATCCAGGACCATCGGATGAAGGGCTGATCGTTCACTTCCGGATTTCCCGATTCACCTGATCGGCGGTCAGGATCCCGAGGTAGTCGTCACCGTCGAAGACCACGGCAACCTGTGTCCGTGTGGACACGATGGCGTCGAGGGCGTGTTTCAGGTTCCCGGCGACGCTGATCCGCGTCTTCATCGGACGCAACGAACCCTCGTCGACCACGGTCCGCCCCCTCAGGTCGTCCTCCGACGCCCACCCGGCAATCCTCCGGCCCTCGCCGACGAGCACCCAGTCGATCGCATAGCCGGCCATGATCTCCTCTGCGACGCCGACGCTCGCTCCCGGGCTCACCACGGGTCCGGGGTCCAGTGCCACACCGGCGATGGGGATGAGCGAGAGGCGTCTGATTCCCCGGTCGCTGCCCAGGAACTCGGCGACGAACTCGTTGGCGGGGTCGCGGAGGATCTCGTCGGGTGAGCCGTACTGCTCCAGCACACCGCCGACGTTCAAGATCGCCACGCGGTCGCCGAGTTGAATCGCCTCGTCGATGTCGTGGGTGACGAAGACGATCGTCTTCCGGACCCGCTCTTGGAGCCGGAGGAGTTCTTCCTGAAGGCGCGCCCGGACGATCGGATCCACGGCACCGAACGGTTCGTCCATGAGCAACACGGGAGGGTCGGCGGCGAGTGCCCGGGCCACGCCCACTCGTTGCTGCTGACCGCCCGACAACTCCGACGGGAACCGCTCCCCCATCTCCTGCTCGAGCCCGACCAGGTCGATCAGTTCGGCCGTCCGTTCTGCGATGCGCTCGGGCTTCCATCCGAGCAACCGGGGTACGGTGCCGATGTTCTGGGCGATCGTCCGGTGAGGAAACAGGCCCGTCTGCTGGATCACGTACCCGATACCCCGCCGCAACTCGTGCGGTTCGGTCTCGATCGCGTCCACACCGGCGACCTCGATGGTCCCCGACGTCGGTTCGATGATCCGGTTGATCATCTTCAGCGTCGTCGTCTTGCCGCACCCGGATGGTCCGACCAGCACGACGATCTGCCCTTCGGGGACCTCCATCGACAGGTCGGCGACCGCCGGATCGGCCGTCCCGGGAAAGACTTTGGTGACGTTCTGCAGGCGGATCATCGGCTCGGGCATCGGGGTGGAGGATAGAGAGGATCGAGGTCGCGTATCGGCACACCTCCAACGCGTTCTTGCGTCTCTGAGTTTCCTGCTTCGGGAAACGGGCTACGCAAGAGTGATTCAGTCCCAGCGGGCCAGTACGTCGCCGATGTCGAGCAGCGACCGAACCTCGGCGTCGGGAACGATGGCGGTCGGATTGGCTGCGCCGGATCGGTTGACCCAGACGGCACGCATCCCGGCCGCCCTGGCACCGGCGACATCATCGACCAGCGAATCCCCCACGTACACCGCATCGGCGGCGTCGATGCCGGCGCGGTCCAGCAACACCTCGAACACGGCCGGATCCGGTTTCGAGACGCCCACCCGTCCGGAATGGACGATCGGGTCCAGCCACTCGTC
>JABAOG010009797.1_pt1 | contig 10525 bp, 16 predicted proteins | sample 7062131 | NCBI WGS metagenome assembly JABAOG01 (sample SAMN14538629, study PRJNA623070) | marine sediment metagenome | biome: marine biome [ENVO:00000428]; feature: marine pelagic biome [ENVO:01000023]; material: deep marine sediment [ENVO:00002113] | place: India: Arabian Sea | collected... | reverse complement strand
GGCGTCGACGATGGTCTCCAGCCTCGAGCCGGACTCGGCGATCAGCTCCTCGGCATCATCCCAATCGGAACGGTGGAGGGCGCGTATCCCGTTGGCGGCGGCGCGGATGACCTTCCGGGACTCAGTGATCGCCTTCTCACGCGCATCGAACCTCGCATCGAGTATCGAGCGGACCTCGCTGGAGAGGTCAGGAGTCAATTGGCGATGACTTTGACCTGCGGCTCTTCCCACTCGGTGGGACGCTCGGAGACATGGCTCACCTTGAGACGCTGCAGCCGCCGCTGCTTCATCTGGGCGAGGGCGACCACGAAGAGCACCACCAGGGAGGTGAAGAACAACCCGGCGAGCAGCCAGGGCAGGGAACCGAAGTAGGCGGCAGAACCAAAACAGGCCGCGGCCAGGACCCCAAGGATCGTGAGGGTCCGACGACGTCGCGAGAGCACCTGGTCCTTGTGGCTGGCCGCCAGGTCGGCCGCGCTGTGCTTTTGCACGTGGGCCATCGAATGGGTCCAACGGTCGAATTCCTCGGTGGAATTGATGGAGGAGGCGCTACCCCTCTCCCCGAAGACGGTGGGGATCAAGTAGATAGCCCAGACAGCTCCTATCACCAGCGCAGCGACTATGAGGGGTGTCTCCATGTTTCAGTTACTCCGTCCGCATCGAAGCGTAGTTTCGAGCCTCGGCTCAATCAACGACCTCGGGGCGTTCCCAGGTGCCGGTTCTCCCCCCCTCCTTCTTGCGAAGGCGAACCGTCTCTATTGTCACGCCGCGCTCGAGGCTCTTGACCATGTCGTAGACCGTGAGCGCCGCCGTCGAGACGGCGGTCATGGCCTCCATCTCGACACCGGTTTGGCTTGTGGTGGAAACGGTAGCGGTGATGGCGATGCCATGCCCAGCCGGCTCCAGGAAAATATTGACAGCGCTCAAGGGGATCGGATGGCAGAGGGGGATGAGCTCTGAGGTCTTTTTCGCCCCCATGATGCCGGCGATCCGGGCCACCGCGCCCGCGTCCCCTTTGGGTAGATCACCCTGGAAGAACCTATCCACAAGCTCGGGGGTCATCGCCACGAAGCCCTCGGCGATCGCGCTGCGCTTGGTGACCGGCTTGTCCCCGACATCGACCATGTGCGCCTCGCCACGCTCGTTCAGGTGGGTCAGGTCCCCGTCAGCCATTGTCGTCCCTCCGGGTCTCCACTGCCCGGAACAGCTCGAGGAGGACCGGCTGACCCTCGGGAACGCTCGCCACACCGGTGGACAGCACCGCAAAAGCGTCTGCGTTGGCGGCCCCAGAGAGGACATGCGAGCCGCTCCCTCCGGTCCGCACGACCAACGGCGTGGACGAGGAATCGGCGAAACGGACTCTGATGAACTCCTCCTTCGCGGGATCTGACGTGAGGTCCTCTCCCGCCACCCCCATCACACGAGGCCGTAGCAGCGAGACCGAGCCCTGCATCGCCAGGAGCGCGGGCCGCATGAACTGCTCGAAGGACACCAGCACCGAGACCGGGTTGCCCGGCAATCCGAAGAAGGGAGTTCCGCCGATGGTCCCGAACCCCTGTGGCTTCCCGGGCTTCATCGCCACGGGGTAGAACTCCACGTCCGCCTCGTCGCGCAGCACCATCTTCGTCACGTCGAACTCGCCCATGGAGACACCTCCCGAGGTGACGATGGCGTCGGCCTCGGCGGCGGCCTCGCCTAGAGCCGCGCGCAGGGCATCCTCGTCGTCGGGGATCCGTCCCATGTCGATCGACTCGGCACCCGAGCCACGCACCAGCGCAACCAGCATCGGCCGGTTCNNGGGCTGAATACGGTGGTCCCGGCCGAGACATCTCCTCCGGGTGGCCTGACCGAGTTTCCACGTTCCGGAGCTGTGGCGATGCGGACCTTGCCGCCCTCCTCCTCGGTGTCCTCAACGCGGACGACGGTGTCGGCCCCGTCGGGCATCGGGGCACCGGTCATGATTTTGATCGTCTGCCCCTCGCCCACCTCGAGAGACGCCACCTGGCCCGCGGCCACGTCTTCGATGATCTCCAGGACGGCGCCTGGAGAGGAGACATCTTCGGCGCGGACTGCGAAGCCGTCCATGGCTGAGTTGGAGAAGCTCGGGACGTCGTGAGGAGCGATGACCGGTTCGGCGAGGATGCGGCCCACGGCGGATCGGAACGAGATCGCCTCAGGAGGGAGCCGCCTGACGGTCGCCAGGATGTGCGCCCGTACCTCCTCGATGGCCCTCACGAGTCGAACACGTCCGCCCCGAACTCATGGGTGCCGAGCACCTTGGTCGCCTTGAGCAGTCCTTCCGGCGTGCCCGTGTCGAGCAGGTCGGTGGCCGCGATGAACCCACGGAGACGCCCCCGCTCGCCGAGCTCGTTTATGGCGTCGGTCAACTGGATCTCGCCCCCGTATCCGGGGTCTGTCTTGTCGAGGATCGAGAAGACCTCGGGGGTGAACAGGTATCTGCCGACCAGGCCGAGCCGGGAAGGGGCTTCTTCCACACCGGGTTTCTCGACTGCACCTCCAATGTCCAGATAGCCGTCCTCCTCGTCGGACGCCGGGACGATGACCCCGTACTTCGAGAGAAACTCGTCTGTGAGACGGCGAAGACACACCACCGACACCTCGCCTGCGCGGCTTCCCGCCGCCATGTTCTCGAGCACGTCGTGGCCGGGACGGACGATGTTGTCGGAGAGAAGGCAGAAGAAGGGCCTGTCGCCCACCATCTCGGCAGCCTCGTAGACGGCGTGACCCAGGCCGACCGAGGGGCTCCTCCTGCACCACGGGGCGGACCCGGATGCTCTCCAACCCGGGGACCGGGCCCCCGAGACTGAAGTGCTGGGCGATGAGATGACCGGCGTCGAGGTCGACGACGACGATCGCCTCTTTGGCGCCGGCCCTTGCTGCTTCTTCGACCGCATATTGGATCGCCGGCCGGTCGACCACGGTTATCAGGGCCTTGGGGACCACCCGTGTCGCCGGTCTCATCCTGGTGCCGCGACCGGCGGCGGGGATCACTGCTACATCAATGCTCACGCTTGGACCTTCTGCTCGCTTCCTTTGAGGACTCTCCTGATGTTGTCCCGGTGACGCCAGAGGATCAAGGCGACGGTTGCCAGGAGCCACACCAGGCTCATCCCGGTCACCCCCCGCCATATGGCCAGCGGTATCGACAATCCCATCACGATGAAAGATGAGATCGACGCAGTCTTGGTCAACTTGACCAGAATCAGCCAGGCCACCACGGCGATCACGCCCACCAGCGGAACGGTGAATATCAACACACCGAGTCCTGTCGCAACCCCCTTACCCCCGCGGAACCGATGGAAAACGGGATAGCAGTGCCCGATCACGGCCAGGAGGCCGGCAAGGAAGGCCCATTCGACCTGGGGATTGCTGGTCCCGGAGGCCACCGTCCCCATCGCCGCGGCGACCACCCCCTTCATGGTGTCCCCGAGCAGGACCATCGCTGCGGGGANNGGAGCGCAAAACGTTGGACGCTCCGGGGTTGCCGCTGCCGACCTCGTGGATGTCGACTCCGTGCATTCGGGCCACGATCACGGCGAAGTCGATACTCCCCACGACGTAGGCGGCCACGAGTGCCAGGGCGATGGTGAGCGTCACGGGGCCGATCATATTGGGATGTAGGGGAATGGAACAGCCTGAGCCCGGGTTATAAGATCCGCTGGTCCACCCCCAATCGGAGCGGTCAACTCACCCGATGCCAACCTACGAATACGTCTGCAAGAACTGTGGCGAGAACCTCGAGGTCTTCCAGTCGTTCTCCGACAAGCCACTGAAGAAGCACAAGGAGTGCGGCGGCGACCTTCAGAAGGTCTTCCACGCCCGCGGCATCGTATTCAAGGGAGGCGGCTTCTACGCGACAGACAGCAAGCCGCCCGCCAAGTCTTCGTCGAGCTCCGAGTCGTCCTCGACCGGGAAGTCCTCGGAGAAGACGAAGGCGGCGTCCTCTTCCAAGTCGTCGTCCGACTCCGACTGACGAATCCCTTCAAGGAAGGGACGACCCCCTTCTCCAGGAGTCTTGGCGCCCTTACGTTCGAACCATGCTCTGGTTCCAGCCCATGCCGTGGGGCCGTTGGCTCCTGGTGGTGCTGGTCGCCGTGATCGCCGTCTACCTCGAATTCAAGCCCGACGCCAGTGTCGAGTCTCCGTTCGCCACCGTCTCCATCGACCCCGGCCAGGTCATCGATGAGACCAACACTGAGTTGCGCAGGACCCCCGTCGGCCTGCTCGAAACTGCGGAGCTGGGACAAGTGGCGACCCAGCGGGTCGAGGCGGGGTCTCCGGTGTTGGCATCCTCAGCCGGCGATGAGGCCGACACCGTCCCACCCGGTTGGTGGGTGATCGGCGTCACCCTCCCGGATGGGGCCAATGTGGGAGACGAAGTGAGGCTGGTGCTGCTCGAGTCGGGCGGCGAGGTGCCGGGTGTCGTGGCCCATCCAGGCTCCGACGATCCGTTCGCAGCCGCCGACGGCGGGGTGGCCGTGCCTCCTGAGAGCTCTGCGGACGTGGCAGTGGCCGCGTCCAACGGGCGTCTCGCGGTGCTGATATCAACGGGGTAGTCACTAGCGTGCCGACGTGCTCGCCGCTGTCATCTGGGGCCTCGTCCAGGGGCTGACCGAATTCCTCCCGATCTCATCGTCGGGACATCTCGTGATCGTTCCAGAGTTCCTCGATGCGGCAGGGCTGGACATCGCACCCCCGTCTCTGGCGGTCTCCGCAGTGCTCCATCTCGGCACCCTGATCGCCGTCCTCATCTACTTCCGAGACGACGTCATGTCGGTGCTCAGGCTGCGGAGCCGGCCGGAGGGTCGCAAGATCGCTCTCCTGGTGGCAGTCGGCACCATCCCCGCCCTCATCGGGTTGCCGTTGGAGAACAGCCTCGAATCCATCCAGGAGAACGTGACGTATGTGGGCATCGCCCTCATCGCGACCGGGGGAATCCTCGTCGTGGGCCAGCTCATGGCGAGGGGGATGAGACAGCTGACCGACGGGCGGATCCCCGACGCCATCGTCGTTGGCATCGCCCAGGCGTTGGCCCTGATACCGGGCATCTCTCGGTCCGGCGTCACCATCTCGGCGGGCAACGGACGTCGATTCGAGCCCACCCAGGCGGCGCGTTTCTCCTTCCTGCTCGGGATACCGGCTATAGCAGGCGCCGGGCTGGTGTCGCTGCCGGAGGTCCTCGATGAAGGGGGATTCGAGCCCGAGCTCCTGGTTGGCCTCGTCGTGGCCGGTGTGTCCGGGTATCTGGCGATTGCCCTGTTGCTTGCCGCACTACGACGGGTCGGGCTCTATCCGTTCGCCGTCTACTGTTTCGTCGTAGGAGCATTAACGGTGGCGTTTCTCTGATGGCAGAACTGAACGTCCTGGGCGGTGAGCTGGAGACATGCTCGGTCGACCCGCTCACCGGATGGTTCCGAGATGGGTCGTGTGCAACAGCGCCGGGCGACATCGGCAGCCACACCATCTGCGCGGTGGTGACCCGGGAGTTCCTCGACCACCAGACGGCGATCGGCAACGACCTGACCACCCCCGTCCCCCAATTCCACTTCCCGGGCCTGGCTCCAGGCGACCGCTGGTGTGTCACGGCCCACAACTGGCTGCGGGCCCAACAGGACGGGGTAGCGGCACCGGTGGTGTTGGCCTCCACCCATGAGAAGGCCCTCGAGGTCGTCCGCCTCGAGCTCCTCGAAGAGCACGCCGTCGACGTTCCCGACGACCCCTCGGCCTTGGATTAGACCGCGCTCATCGTGCTCGCGAGCAGAACGTGGCGGTGTGCGCCACGCTGTGCTCGCGAGCACAGCGAGCGGACCCGCTACTGGCTGTAGTTGGAGGACATCCGGACGGTCTCGGCGAGGTGGACGTTGATGAGGGCGGGGCTGCCCGACTCCCTGGCCCGCTCCAGGGCGGGGCGGATCTCGTTGGGGTCGTCGACGAACTCGCCGTAACCGCCCAGACCCTTCACCATCTCGTGATACGGACGCACCCCGAGGTCGGTCGCCACGAGACGCTCCGGGTAGGCCATTCGGTGGAACGTCTTGATGTTCGACCACACCCCGTCGTTGCCGACGACACCGATGATCGGCAGGTCGAGCCGGACCATGGTGTCGTACTCCATGCCGTTGAACCCGAAGGCNNGACAGTCTTGGCGGCGATGGCAAACGGAGCGCCCGTCCCGAGCGTCCCAAACGGGCCCGGGTCAAGGACATGGCCGGGGTTGGAGACCTGGAGCCAGCGTGCCGTGGTGGAGACGATGTCTCCACCGTCGACCGCCACGATCGAGTCGGTCCCGAAGAACTCGGACACCTCCTTGGCGAAGCGCTGCGGCATCACCGGGGATGAGTCGTCGTCAGCCATCTGCCGCGCCTCCTCGGCCTTCGCCGACTCGGCGTCCATGACCTCCTTGGTCCAAACCGGCGTGTCGACGCGGCGGAGCTCGTCGGACCGGTCGACGAGCTGGGTGACAACGGTCATCGGGTCGGCAACCACCGCGACATGGGCGGGACGATTCCACCCCACCTTGGAGGAGTCCGCGTCGATCTGAATCACAGTGGCATCAGGACCGATCTTCTCTCCATAGGAGGTGCGGAAGTCCCAGTCGACACCCAGAGCCAGGACAACGTCGGCCTCCGCCATTGCCCGGGATCGCTGGTAGTTGCCGAGGAGCGCATGTCCGTATGGCAGCGCCCCACGGGCACGGCTGTTGACGTAGGTCGGAGCCTGGAGCACATCGGAGAGGTCCGCCAGGCGATTCTCACCACCGGCCCTCGTCCCGGCACCGGCGAAGATCATCACCTTCTCGGCCCCGGCCAACTCGGAGACGATCTCGTCGAGGGTCGCCTCATCGACCCCGAAGCCGGACGACTGCCGGTAGGAAGTGGGGAACGACACGACCGACTCTTCGACCATGTCGAACTGGACGTCCATCGGGACGTCGAGGAACACCGGCCCGCCCCTTCCGGCGAAAGCGTGGCGGGCCGCGGTGGCGATGTAGTCGGCGAGACGGTCGACCTGCCAGGCGGTGGCGGCCCATTTGGTGATCGAGCGGAAGAGCTGGGTGTGATCCATCTCCTGGAGGCCACCCTTCAGCTCCTGTCGGATCATGTGCCGGCCGCCGATCACGAGCATCGGGGTACTCCCGTAATAGGCGGTCGCCACCCCGGTCATCGTGTCGGTGACCCCGGGCCCGGCGGTCACCGCTGNNTGTAGGCCTCGGCGGCATGAGCCGCGGTCTGCTCGTGGCGGACGTCGACGATCCGGATCCCCTCCTGGAGGCAGCCATCGAGGATGGGGACGATGTGACCGCCGGTGAGCGTGAACAGGGTGTCCACGCCCTCGTTCTTGAGAGCCTTCGCGATGATCTGTCCGCCGTGGATCTTTGCCATCTGCCGAACCTATTGGAGCACGGTGTCCAAACCCAAGTGAACCCCGCCGTCGAGCGACCCCACCTTTCTTGCGGCGAGGAGGGCACCGCCGGCGAACGACTGGTGGCTCGTCGACAGGTGCTCGATGGAGAGGACCTCGCCCACGTTGGACAGCGCCACCTCCTGTTGGGACAGCAACCCGGGCAGACGCAGTGAGTGGACTCTCACACCCTCCACGTTGGCTCCCCGGGCACCTTCCACCAACTCCTCCGAGCCCTCGGCCGATCCACCTCCCCTCTCACTGATACCCATGGCCGTGGCCAACGATGTGCCGCTGGGCGCATCGGGCTTCGTGGAGTGATGTCTCTCGACGATCTCGACCGACTCGAAATGAGAGGCGGCCGCGGCGGCAAACCGCATCATGAGCGTGGCGCCGATCGAGAAGTTGGGAACGACGAGACAGGGGGTGGCGCTGCCCCACATCGACCGCAGCTCGTCGAGACGCTCAGAGGTGAAACCGGACGTGCCCACGACCGCGGCCGCACCGAGATCACGCCAGGCCTCCAGATTCTCGAACACCACGTCGGGATGGGCCGTCTCCACGACGACGTCAGCCGAAACCTGGTCGTAGCCCCCGACGACGGACACGCCCTCGATCTTCTGGCCCGCCCGATTTGGGTTGTAGAGCGCGGACAACTCGAGGTCATCGGCCTCGACGATCGCGCTGATGATCGGCGCCGCCAACTGGCCGCCGGCGCCCGAGACGGCTATGCGAGTCATGGCACCTCAGACTAAGTCGGTCAGCATCCACACAGAGCTCTCGACCTCGAAACCCAGTCCCGCGTAGAAGCTCCGGGCGCGTTCGTTGTCGGGCTCCGTCTCGAGGAAGATGCGCCGCATCCCACGGGCGCGGACCTGTCGGAACACCTCGTCCATCAGCTCCCGACCGACCCCGCGCCCCCGCTCGCGAACGTAGATCTCGTCGAGCAAGGCGTCGGGCCCGCCCGATTCGATGCTGTAGCTCCAGACGAGGGCCGCGTAGCCATCGAGGTCACCACCCGCCTCCCCAGCCACGAGGACGACCCCATGTCGTTCTGTGTCAAGCAGCGGCACGAGACCGGAGTGGACCGTGGACTCGTCGAACCTGTGGCCATCGACCTCGTAGAACTCCTCGATGAGCGCGAGCAGGGCCGTCTCATCGGACGGGACCGCCCGCCGGATCACCCGCCGGCCAGTGCCTCGCCGAGAGATTCCTCGAAGACCTGGAGGGTCTCGGCGACGTCCTCGTCGGTGTGCGCGGCGCAGATGAACCAGGGCTCGAGCGCGTCGGGGCACGGCATGACGCCCTTGCTGATCATGCGGAAGCAGACGTCCTCGTACAACGCCGCGTCGTGGCCAGCGGTGTCACGGNNCTCACCGAGATATATGGAGAACATCGACGGGTGGCCGGTCACTTTGCCGGCAACGCCCTTCTCGGAAAGGATGCCGGCTATGCCCTCCATCAGCGATCGGCCCACCTTCTCGACACGAGCCAACGGCTCGCCAGTCAACAGCTTGGAGATTGTGGCGTCGGCGGCAGCGGCTGCCACCCCATTGCCCGAGTAGGTTCCCGCCTGGGCGATACCCCCCTTCCGCCACCCTTCGACATATTCACCCCTGGTGGCGATGGCCGCCACGGGGAATCCGTTGCCCATCGCCTTGGCGTAGGTGCCGATGTCGGGAGTCACCCCGAAATGCTCCTGGGCTCCACCCGAAGCGATGCGGAACCCGGTCTTGACCTCGTCGAAAATCAATGTCGAGCCGTACTCGTCGCATAGGGCACGCAGACCATCGAGGAATCCGTCCACCGGCATGAACCCGAAGGCGTTGCCGAGCATCGGCTCCACGATGACTGCTGCGATCCGTCGCCCCTCGTCCTCGAAATACCGGCGAGCCAGATCGATGTCGTTGAAGGGGAGGGTGCGGATATAGGTGCGGATCGATTCAGGTATCCCGGAGGACGATTGCCAGGGCACCGGGCGGAAACGAGAGCCCAGACCGCCGGGGGGGCCTCCTGCCGTTGAGAACAGGACGTAATCGTGCATGCCGTGGTACTGGCCCTCGAACTTGAGGACCAGGTCTCTCCCGGTCACCCCGCGCGCCAATCGGATGGCGTGCATGGTGGCCTCGGTCCCGGTGTTGGTGAACCTCATCCCCTCTGCCCAGGTCAGGGCCTCCATGACCTTCTCCGCCGCCTCGACCTCACGTCTCTGGGACATGGCGAACGTGGTGCCGGAGCCGATCGCCTCGGAGACCGCGGCCCCGACCTCCTCGTCGGCATGGCCGAGGATGATCGGGCCAAACCCGCACTGGTAGTCGATATAGCGCCTGCCATCGACGTCATAGATGTGACCGCCCTCACCACGCTCGACGATGAGAGTGTCGTCGTCACCCCAATAGCGAAACTGGCTCGATACGCCATTGATGAGCTTCGCCGATGCGCGATCGAACCAATCAGAGCCCTTGCTTCCCTGCAGACCCAAACTCACTCCTTCGAAAGTGACCCCGAAGATTACAGGTGGTGCAGAGTCGGTGAACCACGATTCAAACAGTCGCGATTCAAACAGGGCCCGCTCCGGGCTACGTTTCTCCCCATGGCCAAGGATCTTCAGCTCCTCATCGCCGGTGAGTGGACCGACGGCACCGGCGACGACTATCACGAGGTCCGGTCTCCGGTGACCGGCGAGCACATTTACAACGTCCCGGTCGCGTCGCAAGCGGACATCGACCTGGCAGTGACGGCCGCCCGGGGGGCGACAGAGGAGATGCGCCACTGGACCGCCTTCGAGCGAGCCGAGATGTGTCTTCGCATCTACGACCTGTGGCAGGACCGGGTGGAGGACGTCGCCCGGATCCTCACCCTCGAGCAGGGCAAGCCGTACCACGCCGAGGCGGTCGACGACATCGCCGAGTCCGGCGACTACTTCCAGATCGCCGCCGAGGACGTCAAGCGCCTCTCCGGCGAGGTGATTCCCACCACCGAGCGCACCCGACGCATGTTCACGGTCCACCGGCCCGTCGGGGTGTGGGCTGCGATCACGCCCTGGAACTTCCCGGTGATGATCCCCCTGGAGTACGTGGCCCCCGGACTCGCCACGGGAAAC
>JABAOG010006018.1_pt1 | contig 10534 bp, 10 predicted proteins | sample 7062131 | NCBI WGS metagenome assembly JABAOG01 (sample SAMN14538629, study PRJNA623070) | marine sediment metagenome | biome: marine biome [ENVO:00000428]; feature: marine pelagic biome [ENVO:01000023]; material: deep marine sediment [ENVO:00002113] | place: India: Arabian Sea | collected... | reverse complement strand
ACCGCGCCCGGCGAGACATCGGCGTAGGCTGAACGGACTATGGAGGAACCAACCACGGCGGTAGTCCTGGCGGGTGGGGACATGGTCGACCCGGACGTCCTCGACGACCTCCCCCATGATGGATTCAACGTGGCCGCCGACTCGGGACTCGATCAGGCACTGGCGCTCGGACTCGAAGTCGATCTGATCGTCGGCGACCTCGATTCGGTTTCGCCGGAAGCGATGGCCGCCTACCAGGAGACATCGGTGGAGTTGCACCCCACCGACAAGGACCACACCGACCTGGAGCTCGCCTTGCGGGCGGCGATGAGAATGGGGGTCGAGCGAATCATCATCGTCGGGGGCTCGGGCGGGCGCCTCGACCATTTCCTGGCCAACGCCCTTCTGATCTCATCGGTCGACTTCAGCGACGTCGACGTCGAATGGTTGACCGGCAACGGTCGACTCCACGTGGTCCACGGCACCACCCGATTGCACTGCGCGCCCGGCCGGCACGTCTCGCTGCTGGCCGTGCACGGGCCGGCACGTGGCATTCGCACTCAGGGACTGCGCTGGGAACTCGAGGACGAGGAACTGCTACCCGGGTCAACCCGCGGCGTCAGCAACATCTTCGAGAGGCCGGTAGCCACGGTCTCCGTCCGGGAAGGCACCATCCTGGCGATCATGACCGAAGAGGAGCCGAACTGACCTCTCACAGACCCGCCTAGGCCTCGTACACCTCTGGGTTGGCACAGGCCGGCATGCGGCGTCCGGTCAGACCGGCGATCAGATTCTCGGCGGCGAGCTCCGCCATGGCGGCACGGGTCGCCACGCTTGCCGATCCAAGGTGCGGGATGATCAAGCAGTTGGGAAGCGCCAACAGTGGCGAGTCGACGGGAATCGGCTCGGGCTCGGTCACGTCGAGGGCGGCGCGGGCGATCCACCCCTCCCGTAGCGCCCGTTCCAACGCCGCCGGATCCACCAGGCCTCCCCTGCTCCCGTTGACCAGCGTCGCCGTGGGTTTCATGATCCGCAGCGCCGATTCGTCGATGAGGTGGTACGTCTCGTCCGTGAGGGGCGCCATCACCACGACGTGATCCGATTCCGAGAGCAAAGTGTCGAACGAGCGGTAGGCGGCTCCGGTCTCCTGCTCTGCCGCTGCGTCCCGGTGGCGATTGTGATAGAGGATGGTCATGTTGAACCCCGCGGCACGGCGGGCGACGGCCGACCCGATCCGACCCATTCCGACGATGCCGAGCGTCGTATCGTGCAGATCGGCGCCCAGCAGCAGCTTCGGTTGCCAGGGACCCCAGCGTCCTGCCTTGACGTAGGCGGCACCCTCCTCAATACGACGCACCGAGGCGAGCAGCAGGGCGAACACGGTGTCGGCGGTGGTCTCATTCAACACCTCAGGGGTGTGGCCGACCGGGATCCGTCGGGCGGTGGCCGCTGCCAGGTCTACGTTGTCGACCCCAACCGCCATCTGACTGACGGCACGCAGCGAAGGGGCGGCGGCGAACAGCGTCTCATCGACGGCATCGGTGAGCATGGAGTAGAGACCGTCGCTCGTAGGAGCCTGTTCGAGGAGCACCTCGCGCGGCATCGCTCGATCCTCTTCCCACAGTTCGACGTCGAACACCGCAGCCAGCATCTCCAGAGCGCTGCCGGGCGGCCTCCGGGTGACAAGCACTCGCATGAGGACGATCGTACCGCCTGAGGATGGAAGGGCGCTCGGCCGCAGCGTGCGACAACACAAGCCGTCCAACCGGCGCAGCAGCAGGCATCTCGTAGACTCGCCGGTCATGGCCTACACCTACCCCGAAACCCGGCAGGACGACACCGTCGACGATTTCCACGGCACCCTGGTGGCCGACCCGTACCGTTGGCTCGAGGACCCCGACACTCCCGAAACACAGGCGTGGGTCGCGGCACAGAATGCCATCACCTTCGAGCATCTCTCCAGGTTGCCCGAGCGAACGCCGCTGCGCAGGCGCATGGAAGAACTCTGGAACTTCCCCCGCTGGACGGCACCGGTTCGCCGCGGGGACCGCTTCTTCTTCACGAAGAACGACGGGCTGCAGGATCAACCGGTGCTCTACCGGGTTGACGGACTCGACGGTGAGCCGGAGGTCCTCCTCGATCCGAACACGCTCACCGCCGACGGCACCGCGGCGCTGGTTGCGTTCTCGCCGTCGGACGACGGCGCCTTGCTGGCGGTCAGCATCGCCGAATCCGGCAGCGACTGGCAGACGGTCGGCGTGCTGGACACCGCCACCGGCCAGCAACTTCCCGACCGCCTCGAACACGTCAAGTTCACCACCATGGCGTGGATGCCGGACGGCAGCGGGTTCTTCTACTCCCGCTTCCCGACCGAGGACGAAATCCCCGAAGCGCCGCCGAGCACCCACCAGCGCGTCTTCTTTCACCGGATCGGCACAGCACAAGAGAAGGACTCCCTCGTCTATGCGCGCGACGATGCGCCCGATCTGGGTTTCATGCCGTTCGTCACCGACGACGGCCGCTACCTGGTGCTCCACGTCTGGCAGGGCACAGACACCCGGAACCGCCTCTACTACCGGCCGCTCGAAGACGATAGGCCCTTCGTACGCCTCCTGGACGAGTTCGACGCCCGATACGAGTTCATCGAGCATCTCGACGGCCGGTTCCTGATTCTCACCGATCACAGTGCTCCGCTCGGGCGGATCATCGCCGTCGACCTCGAGGACCCGGCTCCCGACGCGTGGGAGACCGTCGTGGCCGAGGGGGACGACGCCCTGGTGCACGGCTCACTGCTGGCCGGCGGGCTGATCACCATGTGGTTGCAGGATGCGCGGCACGTCCTTCGTCTCCACGATCGCTCCGGCAACGTGCTCGACGTGCCGGATCTGCCCGAGATCGGCAGCGTCGTCGAACTCACCGGTCGCTCATCCGACGGCGACATGTTCATCGGCTATCAGTCGTTCACGATGCCCCCGACGGTGTTGCGGTACGACACGACGTCGTACGCCATGGACACCCTGTGGTCGTCGGCGGCGGCAGACACCGGCCGCTTCTCGACCCGGCAGGTGTTCGCCACCTCGCCGGACGGAACCCGGGTTCCGATGTTCCTGATCAGCCTGGCCGACCGGCCCGACGGTCACCCCTCCCCGACCATTCTCTACGGATACGGCGGATTCGACATCAGCCTCACACCGACGTATCAGCCTGCCCGNNTGGCACCGGGCCGGGATGCTGCACAGGAAACAGAACGTCTTCGACGACTTCATCGCCTGCGCCGAGCACCTGATCGACGAGGGCATCACGACGCCGCAGAGCCTCGGGATCCTGGGCGGTTCGAACGGTGGCCTGCTGGTGGCGGCGGTCGAACTCCAGCGCCCCGATCTCTTCGGAGCCGTCGTTCCGATGGTTCCGGTCGCCGACATGCTCCGCTATCACCGGTTCACCGCAGGCCGCTACTGGACGTCTGAGTACGGGAATGCCGAGGAGGATCCGGATCATTTCGATTTCCTCATCCGCTATTCACCGATTCACAACGTATCCCCGGGTGCGGTCTACCCGCCGACGCTCATCACGACCGCCGACACCGACGACCGGGTCGTGCCGATGCACGCCTACAAGTACGCGGCGACCGTACAGGCCAAAGCCGATCCCGAGTCGCTCACCCTGCTCAGGGTCGAAACACGGGCAGGACACGGCCTCGGGAAGCCAACGTCGAAGCTGATCGAAGAAGCCTCCGACGTGTATGCGTTCTTCCTACACCATCTGCGGAACGTCACGGACCCGGCGGAGTGACGACGAGTTTTCCCACGAAGTCCTTGCGCGTGAACCGTTCCTGGGCGGCCGGCACCTCAGCGAGCGGGAATACGTCGGCGACCAATGGTTCGATCAGTCCCTGCCTGGCCAGTTCCGCCAGGGCGGCGAAGTGGTCCGTAGTGTGCATCGTCGAACCGATGAGGCGCCGGTTTCGTAGGTAGAGGCGACGCAGGTCGATGTCCACCACCGGCCCGGCGATTGCACCTGCGATCACCAGACGTCCGCCGGTCCTGAGGCGATCGAGCGTCCACGCGAAATCGTCCCCTCCGACGACGTCGAGAATGGCGTCCACCTCGGGGACCTCTGTGTTCCCCAGATCGTCCCTGACCACGATCGCCGCAGGCTCGTAACGGGCGATGAGGTCTTCTTTGCCGGCGCTCGTCAACGCCACCACCCGGCAGCCGCGGCCGACCAGGATCTGCACCGCCGCCAGGCCCACTCCCCCGGACGCGCCGGTCACCAGCACCCGCTCACCCGCCCGGCAGGCGCCGCGTTCGACCATCCCCATGGCCGTTCCGTAGGCGATCGGCAGACATGCCAGTTCCTCGTCGGTCAGCGGTGAACCGGAAACATCGTGGATGCGTCCGGCGGCCGAGACGTGGTATCCGGCGAATCCGCCGTCGACTTCACTGCCGACGATCTCGGCCGGAAATCCGTCNNGCGCCTTCTCCAACTTCCACCGCCACCCCGGCGATGTCCCCGCCCTGTATGAGCGGAAAACCGAGGGGAACGCCGCGCCACCCTGCAACCGCATCCGGATCGGCGGCCGTCCCGTAGGCGCCCAGACGGGACCACAGGTCGGTGTTGTTGACGGCTGCGGCCGTCACCCGCACCAGGACCTCATCGGGACCGGGCACCGGGCGGGGCCAGTCCGTGTGGTACTCGATCACCTCGAGACCCCCGTGCGCAGTCGTCACCGATGCCGCCATTACCGATTCGGCTCTCATCACCCTCCGAGGCTAGGCGGACGGCGATTCAGCAGTCGAGCGATGCAGCGCGACAGGCCTCCGCGACGCGTTCGGCAACCGACTCGATGTCCGACCGAGTCTCCGCGTCGAGCGACAGTTCCATCGATCCGAGGTCGTACTTCAGACCGAGAATCCGGGCCACGGCAGTGTCGATCCTCGACATCTCGATTCGCCCCCCGGCGACGGCTTTCATGATCGCATCGACCGCCGCCCCGACATCGCCCGGGTTCAGAATGAGATCCGCTCCTGCCAGCAGCGATCGCACGGCCCGCTCCCCCGGCGACCAGCCCGCCACGGCCTGCATATTGGCGAGATCGTCGGTCACGATCACGCCATCGAAGCCAAGGCCCTCTCGCAACTTCCCCGTGGTGATGGGTGCCGACAAAGATGCCGGCAGACCATCGGGGTCGAGCGCCGGGAAGGCGACGTGCGCCACCATGACCATCGGGACACCGGCCTCCACGGCGGCCGCGAACGGCACGAGATCGGTCGTCTCCCAGGTCGCCGGATCCGTCTGGACCACGGGCAGCGCCAGGTGGCTGTCGACCGCCGTGTTCCCGTGACCCGGGAAGTGTTTGACCGCCGCCGCCACCCCGGCCCGCCGGAACCCTCGCACCGCCGCGACCGTCATCTCCGCGACCAGTTCGGGATCGTCACCGTAGGAACGGTCGCCGATGGCAGGGTTGCCGTCGCCGAGCACATTGACGTCGGCAACCGGAGCGAAGTCGACGTTGAGGCCCAGCGCGGCGAGTTGGACGCCGGTCGCCCGCGCCGCCTCCTCGGTCAGCACCGGATCGGCAATCCGGCCGAACACCCGGGGTGCCGGGAAGCGACGCACATCCGGGAAGCGGATCCGATCGATCCGGCCCCCCTCCTGGTCGACGGCGAGCAAGAGCGGGATGGTGCTGCCGGACTGCAGGCTCCCGGTGAGTTCACGGACCTGCTCGCTGGAGACGAAGTTGCCGTTGGCCGACTTGAGCAAGAACCCGGTGATCTCGTATTCCTCCAGGACCGAGCGAGCTCCCGCCGCGCCGCTTCCTGAGAACTCGACCATCAGCAACTGGCCGATCTTCTGCTCGAGCGTCATCGCCGCCAGCGACTCGTCGACGAACGACGCACGTTCGTCGCGCATCGTGCCGGACGTCGTCGGCGTAGCTGCGGACGTCACCGGCGACGGTACGGTCGTTGTGGCGGCCGCCCGCGTTGTCGAAGTGACCGGCAGGCTCGTGCCGGCCGGGGTGTCCCGTGGGGTCGTGGACGAACAGGCGCCGAGCACGAGCAAGGACAGAAACCCGGCGAGCAGACGTGCACGGCCCGCAGGCGGCATCTAGATGTAAATCGACTCGATCACATCCGCATACTTGTCGGAGACGACGCCTCGCTTGACCTTCAGCGTCGGGGTCAGCTCGCCGCCCTCGATCGTGAAATCGTCCGGCAGGATGCGGAAGTTGCGGATCGACTCGGCCTTCGACACGACCTTGTTGGCGTCGTCGATCGCCTTCTGGATCTCGGCCCGGAGGTCTTCGTCGTCGAGAACTTCGGAGACGTCGAGCGACTTGTCGTTCATCCTCGCCCAATCCGGATAGGTCTCCGGGTCGATGGTGACGAGCACCGAGATGAACGGCTGACCGTCGCCGACCACCATGCACTGGCTGATGAGGGCGTGGGCTCGCATCCGGTCTTCGAGGACGGCCGGCGCCACGTTCTTGCCGCCGGCGGTGACGATGAGGTCCTTCTTGCGGCCGGTGATGGTGAGGAAGCCGTCGTCGTCGATCTCCCCCACGTCTCCACTGTGGAACCAACCATCGGCGTCGAAGACCTCGGCGGTGGCACGCTCGTTCCGCCAGTAGCCCCTGAACACGCAACCGCCCTTGATGAGCACCTCACCGTCGTCGGCGATGGCGACCGAGCCCCCGCTGGCCGGCCGGCCCACCGTGCCGATCCTGATGTCCTCGGGTCGGTTGAAGAACGTTGCCGCCGTGGTCTCGGTCAGGCCGTAGCCTTCTAGGACGGTGACCCCGATGCCGCGATAGAAGAAGCCGAGTCGCCTGCCGAGCGCTGCCCCGCCGGACACGGCATATTTCAGCTTGCCTCCGAAGATGTCCAGCAGCTTGCCGTACACGAGCTTCGCGAACAGGGCGTGCGCGAGCCTCGTCGAGAGCTTGATCGAACCCTCCTGCTGCTGCCTGGCGAAGGCGATCGCCGTCGAGACCGCCAGATCGAAGATCCGGCCCTTCCCATCGGCGTCCGCTCGTGCCTTGGCGGTGTTGTAGACCTTCTCGAACACCCGGGGCACGGAGAACACCCAGGTCGGCTTGAACATCGACAACTCCTCGACCAGTTGTGGCGTCCCGGTCGAGAACCCGATCTTGACGCCCGTGCTCACGCAGCCGACTTGCACCACCTGGGCGAAGCTGTGGGCCAGCGGCAGGAACATGAGGTTCGAATTGCCTTCGGTGAAGAGGTCATGCATCTCTGAGACCACCTGGCGGAGATCCCAGATGAAGTTGTAGTGGGTGAGCATGCAGCCTTTCGGCATGCCAGTCGTGCCGGAGGTGTAGATCAGCAGGGCAAGATCGTCGTGCGACAGCGAGGCGATGCGCGCCGAGACCTCGTTGCGAGCGCCATCGCCCGCCGCCCCGGCCAGCGAGTCGAGATCGCCACGCTCGAAGACAAAGGCCGACTCGAATTCGGTGAGCCCTCCTGAGACGGAGTCGAACACGCCGGCGAGATCCTCGTTCTCGCAAAAGATCATCTTCGCCCCGCTGTCGCTCATGATCCATCCGACCTGATCCGGCGATGACGTCTCGTAGATCGTGACGGGAACTCCGCCGGCGAACCACACGGCGTACTGAGCCAGCGTGAACTCGGGTCGCGTCGACGAGAAGATCGCCACCCGATCGCCCTTGTCGAGTCCACGGGCGATGAGCCCGGCGGCCATCGATTCCACCCGCTCCAGCATGTCCTTCGTGGAGATATCTACGAAACGATCACCGTCTCGGTAGGCGAGGGCGGGGGCGTCGGGGTGCGACTCGGCGCGCTGCATGAAGGCAGACACCGCATTGTCGTCGGCTGCGATGTGCACCTCTCCGGGACTCGTGTACTGCTTCATCGGACCGTCCTCCTGGCATGGGGATGTGCGCTCGGATCGATGCTAGCGAGCGCCGGGAGGCCGCCATTTACGCCACGACGCCACCGGAGCGCAGCGATTCGATCTCCTCGACGGTGAGCCCGAGGTCGCCGAGTACGGCGTCGGTGTGTGTGCCCGGGGCTGCGGCGGCCGGGCCGGGATCCGAGGCCGTCCTGGAGAATCGGGGTGCGGGGGCGGGCATTGGAACACCGTCCGACTCGTAGAACGCATTGCGCACTTCGTTGTGCGGGTGGCGCGGCGCCTCGGCCCAGGTCAACACCGGGCTCACGCAGGCGTCGGTCCCCGCGAAAACCTGCTCCCACTCGTCGCGAGTTCGGGAGGCGAACTCGGCCGCGAACCGTTGGCGTAGCGCGGGCCAGCCGTCGCGGTCCATCTGCCCCGGGAGCTCCTCGGGATCGAGTCCGAGCCCCTCGACGAGGGCCGCATAGAACTGTGGTTCCAGCGCTCCGACCGCCATGAAACCCCCATCTGCGGTCTCGTAGGAGCAGTAGAACGGTGCCCCACCATCGAGGAGGTTGACGCCTCTGGCATCGTCCCACAGCCCGCTCTTTCGCATCTCGTGGAACATCGTGGTGAGCATGGCGGCACCGTCGACCATCGCCGCATCGACCACCTGTCCGAACCCGGTCGTTCGGGCCTCGTGCAGCGCCGCCAGGACGCCGACGAGCAGAAACATGGCACCGCCACCGAAATCCGCCACCAGGTTGAGCGGCGGTGGAGGTACGTGATCGGCCCGGCCGATCGGCCACAGAGCTCCGGCCACCGCCAGGTAGTCGATGTCGTGACCGGCCGTCTGCGCCAAAGGTCCTTCCTGCCCCCATCCGGTCATGCGCCCGTACACCAGGGCGGGATTTCGGCCGAGGCACGCGTCGGGCCCGATGCCGAGCCGCTCGACGACACCCGGCCGGAAGCCCTCGATGAGGATGTCCGCTTGTTCGACCAGGCGCAGCAGCACGTCGACGCCGGCCGGTTGTTTGAGATCGAGGCCGATCGTGCGCCGGCCCCGGGCCATGAAGCCGGGAATCCAGCTCGTGGAAGCCGAGGTCCGGTCGATCTGGATCACGTCGGCGCCCATGTCGGAGAGGAGCATGCCGGCGAACGGCCCCGGACCGATCCCGGCCAGCTCGATCACAGTGACTCCGGCGAGCGGTCCCATGATCAGGCGGGCCTGGGCGCCGGTTCGTCGTCGACGACCGGGTGGATCTCGAGGTAACTGCTGATGACGGCCTGGATGATGGCGGCGGTGGGCAGGGCGATGATGGCTCCGAGCGGGCCCAGTATTCCGATTCCGGCGATGGCCGATCCGAACGCCACGGCAGGATGCAACGACATCGTCCTGGCAGTTACACGCGGCGCCAGCAGGTAGTTCTCGATCTGCTGGTAGGCGACCAGCACGATCACCACCCACAACGCCTTGACCGGGGACTCGAAGAAGGCGGCGAGCACAGGTAGGACGGCGGCGACGTAGGTGCCGACCGCCGGCACGAACTGGGAGACGATGCCCACCCAGATGGCCAGTGCGAGCGCGTTCGGAATCCCGATGATCCGCAGCGCGATCCAGGTGACGAGTGTCGCGGCCGCGGCCAGCAGGAGCCGCGAGTACACGTAGCCCCCGGTCTTTTGCACGGCGATCTCCCAGATCCGGAGCATCTCCCGCTGGCGGTCGGGACGAAACGCGCGAAGCACCGCCCGCCGGAACTTGGGACCTTCGGCGACCATGTAGAACGAGAACAGCGCCACGGTCAGACCGGTGATGACGGCTCCGAGCAGCGCCGATCCGAATCCCAGCACACCCGATGCAACGTCCGATCCGTAGTCGGACAGCAGTTTGGCGAAGTCGGGCGAACCTCCTTCGAACATCGATTCGGAGATGTCGAGATCGAGCCATTCGTCGAGCGCCGCGGTGACCTCGTCGACGTATTCGGGAAAGTCGCGCGCAACCGCCGTTCCCTGGTCGATGATGGCGGGAACCATGATGGCGACGAATACGACGACGAGTATCGCCGTGGTCACGAACACGAATCCCGTTGCGGCGCCGCGCCGCCATCCCCGTGTCGCCAGGAACTTGACGCCGGGTTCGAGGGCGAACGACACGAACACCGACAGCAGCAGAGCAACGATGAGTCCGGTGACTCGCGAGAGCAGCCACAACCCACCGGCGGCGATCAGAACGGCGAAGATGGCGTACCAGACTGCCTTCCGAAACCACGCCGGTACCGGGATGCGATCACTATCCGTCATACCCGGCGCAGCATACGTCGCCGGGCTGTCGGAACCGCGGATTCACCGCTCGATCGGCGCTCCGACCAGATTGCCCCACTCGGTCCAGGAACCGTCGTAGTTGCGAACGGATGGATATCCGAGCAGGTAGGTGAGCACGAACCACGTGTGGCTCGATCGCTCGCCGATCCGGCAGTAGGCGATCACCTGATCGTCTGCGTCGAGCCCGATCTCCTCTTCGTAGATTTCACGAAGCTGGTCGAGAGCCTTGAACGTACCGTCGTCGTTGGCCGCCCGTTTCCAGGGGACACTGCGAGCGCCGGGAATGTGACCTCCTCGCAGTGCTCCCTCTTGCGGGTAGTCCGGCATGTGGAGACGTTCGCCGGTGAACTCCTCCGGGGAA
>JABAOG010007780.1_pt1 | contig 10536 bp, 7 predicted proteins | sample 7062131 | NCBI WGS metagenome assembly JABAOG01 (sample SAMN14538629, study PRJNA623070) | marine sediment metagenome | biome: marine biome [ENVO:00000428]; feature: marine pelagic biome [ENVO:01000023]; material: deep marine sediment [ENVO:00002113] | place: India: Arabian Sea | collected... | reverse complement strand
GAAGGCGAAGGCGAAGGCGAAGGCGAGGCAGGGCGAGGGTGAGGGCGAGGGTGGAGGGGGAAGGCGAAGGGGAAGGTTGACGGCTATGACGGGTGCGGGCCGGGGTGGTGCGATGTGGGGACCGCGTCTCGGGGAACGGGGGGTTTCCTACGCGGGTGGGTCGGTGAGGCCGTGCTCGTAGGCGAACGCCGTCGCCGCGGCCCGCGAGGAGAGACCGAGCTTGGTGAAGATGTTGCTCACGTGCCGGGCCACGGTCTTCTCGCTGATGAACAGCTCCTCCGCGATGGCCCGGTTGGTCCGGCCGGTCGCGACCAGGGCCAGGACCTCGCGCTCCCGCGGCGTCAGTCCATGGGTGTCGCGGGCACGCCGACGGCCCAGCAGGGCGTCCACCCGGGCTACGTCCGGCGCGGCACCGAGCTCGTCGAACGTGGACCGGGCCGCCTCCAGCTCGAGGAGGGCGGCATCCTCATCGCCCAGCGCGCGGCAGGCCTGACCGACCAGCACCCGGGCGCGGGCCGCGTCATGGGGTGCCGCCAGCGTACGCCAGCCCCGCCACGCCCGTCGTAGCGCCGTGAGGGCGGCACCCGCATCCCCCCGGGCCAGCTCCAGCGTGCCGCGGGCGTGGGCCACGATGGTGCCCAGCGCTCCCGGTTCGTACGACGCGGCGATCCGCTCAAGCTCGCTGCAGGCCCGATCGGCCTCCTCGAGGTCCTCCGCCTCCAGCAGGATCTCGACGCTTGCCGGCAGCAGACGCGCCCGGCCCAGTGGATCGCCCGTCTCCCCCAGCGCCCGTCGGATCGCCGTGGCTGCGGCCTCGATGTCGCCCCTGGCCAGGCGGAGCAGCGAGAGCCCCGGCTGCGGCTCGCGCCCAGCCCGCGCCGCCCGACGATATGCCTCCGCGGCGGCGTCCAGCTCCCCTCGCAGCCGGTGGACCTCTCCTTCCTGATAGAGTGCGGCCCCGGCCGTCGCGTCCCCGACGGTGTCCAGCTCCCCCACACGCCGCGCCTCCGCGATGGCCTCCGCCCAGTCCCCACCCAGCCGCAGCAGCTCCGCCCGGTACACGCGGCACTCTCCCCGGAATGCGACCATGTCCGGCTGCCGCTCGCACCAGTCCGCGAGGGCGGCGGTCCACTCATGGGCCCGGTCGAGCGCATAGACCCGGTGGCACGCCCCGATGACGCTGCAGTAGATGATCCCGGTGACCTGCGGGGACAGCTCGTCCGTCGCGACCGCGACCATGGCCTCGTCCAGGAGGGCGAGGCCCTCCTGGACCCGGGCCTGTCGCAGAAGCGCCAGCCCGCGCATGTGGACTGCCAGGGCCAGCAGGTCCCGGTCCCCGAAGCGCTGAGCGCACTCGGCCGCCTCCGCGGCCACCCGCCCGGCGGCCTCGTTGTCCCCCCCGGCCAGGTGCTGGAGGCCCCGGGGGAGTAGCAGGTAGCCTCGCTCCACGCAGTCCCGTCCCTGGCCGTCGAGCATTCGTCCGGCCCGACCGAACCACCCGGTCGCCCGGGCCATCTCCCCGTGCTCGGCCAGGTGCAGGCCGAGCCAGATGGCGCAGCGGGCGGCCGCGGCCGTGTTCCCGGCCTCGAGGTACCTTCTGTGGGCCCGCTCGTTGGCGTCCACGTAGACGTCGTCGCGGCCCACGAGGAAGCCGGCGAGGGCGAGGAGCTGCAGAACGTCGGCACCGAGCGACATCCCCTGGTCCGCCGCGGCCAGCGCCTCGTAGGCCGCGCTCCAGTCCCGTCTCTGGTAGGCCGCGCGACCTCGCTCCACCAGGGCGGTCGGCGATTGGTCGGAGGGACTCATGGCATGCGGGTGCGGGGGCGTCGGGGCTCGGGCGGGTTCATCGCTCAAGATGCTTGCGAGCCGCCGCGAGTCAACGGGCGCCGCCCGCTCGCACCGGCGGCCGGGGGGGTCCCGGGGAGGGTCGGCAGGGTCCCGACCCCGCTACGGGGTCGACGCCGGCGGGCGCCGGTAGTGCGTGGCCTGCTCGAAGGCGAAGGCGAGCCGGATCAGCGTCGGCTCGCTCCACGGTCGGCCCAGCATCTGGAGTCCCACGGGCAGCCCGTCCGCCACCCAGCCCATGGGCACGGTGAGGGCGGGGAAGCCCGTGGGTGGGGAAAGCTGCCAGCTGTTGTTGCCGTGGGGGGACTCGAGGTCGCCGATGAGCCGGGGCGGGTTGTCCCAGCTGGGATACACGATGGCATCCAGGCGCGCACTGTCCATCAGGGCGAGGACCGCGGCCCGCAGCCGGTCCGCGTTGTCCGCCGCGCGTCGGCAGCGCTCGTCGGTCCGGTAGTCGACCGGCACCTCCGCAAGCTGCTCCAGCCGGTCCCGGACCGACGGGTGCGCCTGCCCACTCGCGATGATCGCGTCCAGCGTGCGTATCGGGGCCTCCTCGCCGAGGGAGGCCAGGTACGCGTCGATGTCGTGGTGGAACCGGCGGCAGAAGAGCGGCTCCTCCATGATCTCCTCCCAGCCGCCGATCTCGACCGGATCCAGCACCGTGGCGCCGGCCCTGCGGAACAGGTCCAGCGCGGCGTCCAGACGCCGGATCACCGCCGGGTCCGCGGTCTCCTCCGCGGAGATCTGACGGAGCACGCCGATGCGGGCGGCCCGCATCCCGTCCCGGTCCAGGAACGCCGTGTACGTGGGGGGCACCCGGCCCCGGCTCGCGAGGGTTACCGGATCGGCGGGATCGGGGCCCGCGATCACGTCCAGTACCCGGGCGGCATCCTCCACCGTCCGGGCCATGGGGCCACCCACGTCCCTGTCCAGGTACAGCGGCACGATCCCGTCCCGGCTCGTCAGGCCCATCGTCGGTCGGATCCCGACCAGCGCGGTGTGGGACGACGGGCCACGGATCGAGTTGCCCGTGTCCGTCCCCAGACCGACGGCGCCGAAGCTCGCCGCGACCGCCGCGGCGGTGCCCCCGCTGCTGCCCGCGGGCACCCGGTTCAGCGCGTATGGATTGTACGTGTACCCGGGCAGCCGCGAGCCCACGGTCTCGTACGGCGAGAAGGCCCACTCCGCCATGTTCGACTTGGCCAGCACGATGGCGCCCGCCTCGCGGAGCCTCCGCACCTGGTACGCGTCGTCCGGCGGGACCGAGCCCGCCAGCGCCGCCGAGCCGGCCGTGGTAGGAAGGTCCCGTGTGTCGTAGTTGTCCTTTACGATCACGGGGATCCCGTGGAGCGAGCCCCCGGACCCGCCCCCCTCCAGCAGCGCATCCAGCGAGTCCGCCACGGCCCGGGCCTCCGGGTTCACCTCGATCAGCGCGTTCAGCGACGGGCCCCTCCGGTCGTATGCATCGATCCGGGCCAGGTACAGATCCACCAGCCGCCGCGCCGTCAACCGCCCGGCTCGCATCTCCGCCTGGATCTCCCCGATGCTCGCCTCCAGCACCTCGAACGTGTCCGGCTCCAGCACCTCGGCCGCCGGCAGCGACGTCCCGGAGACCACCCGCCGCCGGCCCAGGTCGTACACGCCCCCATCCGCCAGGAAGAAGAAGAGCTCCCGCTGCGTCGGCTCGCCCGGACCGCCCACGCCGTCATCCGGCAGGCCGTTGTCGTAGAACGCCACCACGCTCCGGCCCACGACCTCCGCCCGGTCCCCCCGGACCACGAGAGCCGTCCCCTCGTCGAGCCCGATCCCCAGCAGCTCGGGACGCGCCGCCAGGACCTCCAGAAGGTCCTCCTCACGGCCCCGCACGAGCAGGTGCTGGTCGATCGCCACCGCGCGCAGGAACCCGAAACCCTCCTCGTACCCCGGCGACATCATCACCCGGTTGCCCTCGGGTGCCCCCCGGACCAGGTACGAGCCCTGGATCGACGCCCCCGCCGACGTCCCGCCCACCACGCCACCTCGCTCCAGCACCCGCCGGACCTCCGCCAGCGTCCGCGTCCCCGCGTACACCTCCACCAGCCGCCACTGACGTCCCCCGGGGAACCAGACCCCCGTCGCCGACCGCAGAGGAGCCGCGAAGCTGTCCGTGTCCGCCACGCCGGCGTCCCGCGTGTGCAGCACCACCACCCGCGATGCCCCCGCCGCTTCCAGCGCCGCCACCGCCCGCGCCCCGGACGGCTCCGGGCCCGTGCCGGCCGTCGGAACGACCACGATCCGCGACGTGTCGCCCCCCGCCAGCGCCACGAACCGCTCCCAGATCTCCGGACCCAGCGCACCGCCCCCCGCCGCGACCAGCGACCCCCGGGCGGGGCCCACGATCGGGCCGCCACCGGCGTCGGGGCGCCCCGCTTCCGTCGGCCCGCCCGTCACCGCACCCCGGTGTGGAGAGGACGGGGACGCCGGTGGAGCGGCCCCGCACCCGGCCACGAGGCCCGCGCTCAGAAGCCCGACGAGAACGGGTTGGCATCGGCGGTGCTGGCTCATGGCGACACGGTACCGGGTCGTGCCCCCGCCCGGCAACCCGAGCCCGGCCCGTGCCCCCCGCGCCGCGCCGGTCGCGGCCGTCGGCGGGGAGCCGAAGCCCTTGATCTGTACGCCCGGAAGAATTATGCTGCTATGCATAACGCACCCATGCGAGGCGCCATGAGCCAGAATCCGTTCCATACCGGGGAACACGTGACGGGCCCCTATTTCACGGACCGGGCGGAGGAGGTGGCGCGGATCCGTCGGGGGCTGCTGGACGCGGGCCGGCTGCTGGTCTACGGGCCCCGGCGGATGGGGAAGAGCTCGGCGATCGCGGTGGCGGCGGAGGGGGCGCGGCGGGAGGGGGCGGTGGTGGTGCGTGCGGATCTGTCGACGGTGACCACGTATCTGGATATCACGTCGCGGCTGCTGCGGTCGCTGTACGAGGAGACGCGCTCGTTGCGGGTGCGGCTGGAGGAGCTGGTGCAGGGGGTGGCGCCCAAGGTGACGTTCGCGCCGGGCCCGCCGGGGGGGCCTCCTGCGATCACGTTCGGGGTGGAGCGTCGGTCGGCGGGCGAGGAGGAGCAGCGCCGATCGCTGGAGTCGGTGGTGGAGCGGCTCGGTCGTTTGACGGAGGGGTTGGAGGTCCCCGGAGCGGTGGTCCTGGACGAGTTCCAGGCTGTGCGGGGTCTCGGGGGCGAGGCGGCGGAGTGGCATCTGCGGGACGTGATCCAGCGGTCCGGGAGGTTGGGGTTCGTGTGCGCCGGGTCGCAGGAGTCGCTGATCCACGAGATGATCGGCCCGCAGCGGGCGTTCTATCGCATGCTGGAGCCGGTGCACATCGGCCCGATGCCGAAGGGGCATTTCGCCCGGTGGTTGGAGGATCGCATGGGGTCGGCGGGGGAGGTGGAGCGGGGCGTGGGCGAGGAGATCCTGCGGCGGGTGGGGCCCCGAACGCAGGATGCGGTGGTGGTGGCGCGCCACCTGTGGTTCCGGACCCGGGGTCTGGGTCGCGCGGCGGGGGCCCGGGACGTGGCCGATGCCTTCGATGACGTGGTCCGCAACGAGGATCCGGTCATCCGTACGCTGTGGAACGAGCTCCCGGCCCATCAGCAGGACGTGCTGCGCGTCGTGGCCCTGGGAGCGGAGCAGCTGTACTCCGCGGACACGCGGGACCGCTACGGCCTTCCGGCGGCGTCCTCGGTGCAGCGGGCGGTCGGCTCGCTGATCGGTCGTGGTCTGCTGGCCCGGTCCGGGGACGAGATCCGCTTCGACAGCCCGTTCGTAGCGACCTGGGTCCGGCGGGAGGTCGCCCCGGACCTCGGGTAGGGATCGGCCGGTCCGGTCGTCGGATATCGAGTCGTTTCTCGTCAGCGGCACCGGTGGATCCGCCGTGGAAGTCCGTTGCTGGCTGGCATCCCAACCCGCATCTTGGACGGGTCGGCGCTCCGTCCCCCAACGCCCTGCCGTCCATGACCGACCGATCCAGTCCACTGGTGGTTTTCTTCCGCGAGCTCGCCCGGCGCCGGGTCTTCCACGCCGTGGTGGTGTACGGCGGTGCCGCGTTCCTCCTGTTGGAGGCGACGGGGAACCTGGTAGGGGCCTTGGGGCTTCCTGGAGCCCTCGAGTTCGTGGTTGCGGTGGCGGTGCTGGTGGGCTTTCCGTGCGTGGTCGTGCTGGCGTGGATGTACGAGCGGACACCGGAGGGGCTACGCCGGGCGGAGCCGTCGCGGCTGGGTCCGGGTCTGCGTCGGGCGTTCACCTCGTCCCTGGTGCTGATCACGGCGCTCCTCTCCCTGGGCCTGTACTACATGGTCCGGGACCCCGGGCCGGACCCGACGCCCGAGCTCGTGGAGCGGCCCGTGGAGCTCTTCGATCGGGGGCCGGTCCTCGCCGTGCTCCCGTTCGAGGCCGTGGGCTCGGAGGAGGCCGGGCACATCGCATCGGCGCTCGAAGCGCAGGTCGAGACGGTGCTCCAGGAGAGCGCGGCCCTCACGCTCCGTTGGCGGCGCGCGCTGAGCCCGCTGCTCGGCCAGGGCCTGCCCGTGGACAGCATCGGCCGGCGCCTGGAGGTGGACTACTTCATCCAGGCGCAGGTGAGCGAGCTGGGGTCCAGTCCGTCCGTGGTGGTCCAGCTGGTGGATGCCCGGGACCTGACGGTAGTGGGAAGCGCGACGGTCGCCGCGGAGGGCACCGACCCGGTGGCGCTGCTCGAGCCGCTGACCCGGCAGGTGGAGGACATCCTGCGTCCGGCCCTCGGACGGCAGGTCCGGCTCCGGACCTGGCAGGCGGAGACCCGGGACACCCTGGCCTACCGGCTGCGGTGGCAGGCCCACGACCGGCGGATCACCGCGTTCTCGCTGCCGGGGCGGGACGCGGTCCGGGAGCTGGACGCGGCGGATTCCCTGCTCGCCCGGGCCGCGGATCGGGATGCCCGCTGGCGGGCGCCCCTGCTCGCCCGGGCCCGGTACGCGGTCGATCAGGCGGTGCTCCTCATGCGGATCGACTCCATGGCGGCGCTGCCGGCGGTGTTCGACCGGGGCCTCGCGGCGGTCCAGAGAGCGCTGGCGCTGAAGCCCGGCGATCCCACGGCGCTGGCGCTCCGTGGCCGGCTCCTCTGGCGGCGCGCCCGGCTGATGCCGGACGAGCCGGGCCGGGACGACCGGATCGACCGGGCCGAGCGGGACCTCCGCCAGGCCCTGGATCAGGATCCCGAGAACGCCGTGGCGGCCACGAGCCTGAGCGAGCTGCTCTACATCTACCGGGGCCAGTGGGACCAGGCGTTCCAGTTCGGGGAGCAGGCCTATCGCCTGGACGCCTACCAGGACGATTGGAGCCAGATCATCGACAACACGGCCCGGTCCGCCTTCGAGATCGGTGAGGACTCGACGGCGCTGCGGTGGTGCATGGAAGGCGTGTGGCGCAGGCCGGGGAATCCGGGGTTCCACGCGTGCGCGCTGGAGGTCATGGCCTGGGGAGACCTCACACCGCGTCCGGAGGAGGCCTGGGGGCATTACGACGCCATCGTCGCCGTGGCTCCGCGTCTGGCGAGCCACTACGGGTTCCTCATGTCCGCCGTGCTGGCTCGAGCCGAGCTCACCGACAGCGCCCGGGCGGTACTTCGCTCGGCCCGGACCGCCGCGGGGGGCGCAGCCGAGCCGGCCCGCCTCTGGCTGGAAGCGGGCGTGCGATACCGTCTCGGCGACGATCGCCAGGCCGGGCGCCTGCTCGACCTGCTGACCCGGGAGTACCCGGACGAGGCGGCGAGACAGAAGTCCCGTCGAGTGCTCCGCGACTACATCACACGTCTGCCGGGCTGACGGGCCCCGCCGGGCTCCCCGGCGTCCCGACTACCGGGTGTAGATCCAGTTGCAGGTCCGCTCCTCGTGGACGTACACCTCCTTGGCGGAGCTGACCTGGGCCGTCTGCCCGGTGCGCTCGGGCCCGACGAGCCCGGGGATCATCTTCGCCGGCCCATCCGTCGGGTGGATGTACTGCATGGTCGGGATCTCGAAACCCAGAGTCCGGAGCACGTCGGATCGATCGAAGAAGATCGAGCCGATCCGCCTCTCGTTGCTGTCATCGAGATCGAACGACAGCTGCCATTCCTCCGTCGAGCCACCGATGGTGTAGTACAGCGTGACCTTGTGGACGTGGAGGTTGTTGTCCGGTCCTTCGAAGGGATTGGCCGGCGTCGACTCGGGGTTCATACGGGCCTCCGGGGTTCGGGGGAGAGTACCAGAACACGAGATCGGCGACATGTTGCGGTTTTTCGTGTCGCACGTCCATGATTGGGTCCGGGCGGGGTTGGCGCCAGCCTCATCTCCGGCGAGATCCGGGCCGGGTAAGGCGAGGGTAGCGGGGGGTGGGGAATCGGCTGGGGCCCGCGGGAGCCGCAGGACCGGCCCGGTCGGCCCTCCCGGGCGCAGCGGACGGGGCGAGGTGGAAGCGGACACGGAAAGGGGGGTGCACGGGTGACGACGGCATGGCTCGGTCGCACGGTGCTTCGGGGAATGGCGCTCCTCGTCGTGGGGCCGCTGGTGTGGTCCGGGGCGTGCGCGGGTGGTCCGGGCCCGGACGTCGCCGGGAGCGTCTCCGGGCCGGAGACGCCAGCCGGGTCCCGTGCCGCCGGGACCCCAGCGGTCCCTTCCGCTGTCTCCTACGTCCGGGTCAACCAGCTCGGCTACCTTCCCGCCGCCCGAAAGGTCGCCGTCGTCTGCTCGCTGGAGCCCGTGCGGCTGGACTCGTTCACGGTGGAGGACGAGTCGGGTCGCACGGTCCTCGGGCCCGCCGCGGCCCGGGAGGCCGGCCCGTTCGGCCCCTGTCGGACGACGCATCGGCTGGACTTCTCCGCTGTCCGGACGCCGGGCACGTACCGGGTCCGGGCTGCGGGAGGCCCCGCCTCCGACCCCGATGCCGTGTCTCCGGCCGTCAGGATCGGGGCGGACGCCTACGACGGCGCCGCCGATTTCCTCCTCCGCTATCTCCGGCAGCAGCGGTCCGGATACAACCCGTACTTCGGCGATTCCGTGCATCACCGGACGGACGGGCTGCTGGTGGACCACGAGCGGGCCGGCGAGTTCATCCCCGTCGCGGGGGGCTGGGCGGACGCCGCGGACTACCTCCAGTACGGCACCACGTCGGCCAATGCGACGTTCAACCTGCTGGTGAGCTGGCGCGATCACCCGGCCGCGTTCGGCGACCGGTTCGACGCTCGCGGCGACCCCGGGCGCAACGGCCTCCCGGATGTGCTGGATGAAGCGCGGCACGGTCTGGAATGGCTCCTCCGGATGACGCCCGGCGATCTGCTGCTGCACCAGCTGGGGGACGACCGGGATCACGCCTTCCCGGACCTGCCCACCACCGATTCCTCCGACTATGGCTGGGGCAAGGGCTCCTTCCGGCCGGTCTACCCTTGCACGGGCCGGCCCCAGGGGCTGCTCGACCACCGGAACCGCTCCACCGGGATGGCGAACATCGCCGGGAAGTACGCCGCGGCCTTCGCTCTGGGTGCTCGTCTGTTCCGGGACCTGGACCCCGCGTTCGCCCGAACGCTGGCCGACCGCGCCCGGACCGTCTACGCGCTGGGACGCGAGCACCCGGGGGCCTGCCAGACGGCGCCCGCCGCGGCCCCGTACTTCTACGAGGAGGAGAACTGGGCCGACGACATGGAGCTGGCCGCGGCCGAGCTCCATGCCCTGACCGGCGACCCGGCCTACCTGGAGCACGCCCTCGACTACGCCCGCCGGGAGCCCGTGACGCCGTGGATGGGACGCGACACCGCCCGCCACTACCAGTGGTTCCCGTGGCACAACCCCGGCCATCACGAGGCCTGGCGCGTCGCGGACGACGCCGCCGCGCGGGACCGGTTGGCGGGATACTACCGGAGGGGTCTCGCCGCCGTCGTCGCGCGGGCCGACAACGGGTTCCTCATGGGCGTCCCGTTCATCTGGTGCTCGAACAACCTGGTCGCCTCCTTCGCGACCCAGGCGCTCCTCTACCGGGCCATGACCGGGGATTCCACCTTCGCCGCCCACGAGGCCGCCGCGCTGGACTGGCTCCTGGGCACGAACCCCTGGGGCACCTCCATGGTCATCGGGCTCCCCGCCGACGGGGTCTGGCCCCGGGACCCGCATTCCATCGTGGCCCGGGAGCGGGGGGTGGAGAGCCAGTTCGGCGGGCTCGTGGATGGGCCCGTCTACCGCTCCATCTACGAGAACCTCCTCTACGTCTCGCTCCGGGAGGAGGACGAGCTCGCGGCCTTCAACACGGGCCGGGTGGTGTACCACGACGACTGGGGGGACTACTCCACGAACGAGCCGATCATGGACGGGACGGCGAACCTGGCGTACCTGCTCGCCGCGCTGGCGGCGGGGCCCGGCGCGTGAGCGGCCTCACGTTCTCGCGCGGGTCCGCCCCGTCCCGGCCGCTCACTCCGCGCCGATGTGCAGGTAGCCGACCTTGCTCCGGGGTGGCGGATACCCGGCGGACGCCATGATCAGGAGCTCCTCCTCGCCGCGGCGCAACGCCAGCAGCCCTTCCGGCCGCTCGGCGGCGATCGTCCAGCCGCCGAGGTTCTGCGGCCGCGCGTAGAACGCCAGCACCTCCGGGATGCTGAGCTTCGTCTCGACGATCCAGTATCGATGATTCGACGCGCGGACCTTGCGT
>JABAOG010000532.1_pt1 | contig 10538 bp, 8 predicted proteins | sample 7062131 | NCBI WGS metagenome assembly JABAOG01 (sample SAMN14538629, study PRJNA623070) | marine sediment metagenome | biome: marine biome [ENVO:00000428]; feature: marine pelagic biome [ENVO:01000023]; material: deep marine sediment [ENVO:00002113] | place: India: Arabian Sea | collected... | reverse complement strand
CTGCGGTGCGCAGCCAGGCGCCTATTGTATATCAACGTTCCCGGTTGTTGGCCTGAAGCCTCGAGCCGGCTGAAACGTGCCTGTAAGCCCTTCGAGGCGACGTCTGCGCTACAAAAAATCTTCCTGAGTGATTTTTTTTGCGGGGATCATGACGAGCCTCGCCCGGGGGCGTGCGTCGAGGCACTGAAATAAAGGCGCGCAGCTTTTATACTACGCGCGTTTCCGGTCGCGAGGAGCGCCAGCCGACCCCATGCCGTCGATCAGGGCGATGTTTGCCTTGCTGATTGTTTGCGCCGTGCTTGCCGGCGGCTGCGCATCGGCACCGCCGAAGCAACAGGACAATATCTGCGCCATATTCGACCAGTACCCCGAGTGGTACGATGCGGCCAGGGAGTCCGAGGACCGCTGGGGCACGCCGCCCCACATTCTCATGGCCTTCGTCAAGCAGGAGTCCGCCTTCCGCCACGACGCCAAGCCGCCGAGGGACTGGTTCCTGTTCATCCCGCTCGGGCGCAAGTCGTCGGCCGAGGGCTATGCTCAGGCCAAGGACGAGGCCTGGGAAGAGTACGAGGCCGAGGTCGGCGGCTTCTTCAAGAGCCGCTCGGACATGGAGGACGCCTTGGATTTCATCGGCTGGTACAACTACAAGACCAACAAGCACCTGGGCATCTCCAAATGGGATCCGAAGCGCATGTATCTCGCCTATCATGAGGGACGCGGCGGCTATTCGCGCGGAAGCTACAAGCGCAAGCCGGAGGTGGTGCGCATCGCCAACCGCGTCGACCGGCAGGCGCGGGAGTACGGCGCCCAGCTGCGCGAGTGCGAGGATCGTTTCAAGTGCCGGCACTGGTATCAGGTTTGGCCGTTCTGCAGCTGACGCGCGCAGCGTAACGGGGATTCGTCTTTGAGCAGCGTTTCCATTCGACTCGCCGTCGACATCGGCGGCACCTTCACCGACGTGGCGCTCGCCATCGGTGACAGGAACGTCACCAGCAAGGTGTTGACCACCGCGACGGCGCCGGAAGAGGGCGTCATGACCGGCATCGCCGAGGTCATCGCGTCGGCCGGTATGAGCGCCGCGGACGTCGGGGTGGTGATTCACGGCACCACGCTCGCCACCAACGCCATCATCGAGCGCAAGGGCGCGCGCACCGCGCTGGTCGTCACCGAGGGCTTCCGCGACTCCGTGGAGATGGCCTACGAGAACCGCTTCGAGCAGTACGACATCGAGGTCCAGAAGCCGGCGCCGCTGGTGCCGCGATACCTGCGTCTGCCCGTCAAGGAGCGCATCAACGCCGTCGGCGAGGTGCTGATCCCGCTGGACCTCGACTCGGTGGATGCGATGATTGCCAAGCTCGAGGCGCACGCGGTGGAAAGCGTCGCCATCGGTCTTCTGCACTGCTACGCCAACAGCCGCCACGAGGAGCAGGTCGCTGAGCGCATTGCCAAGGCACTGCCCGACGTTTCCATCACGCTATCCTCGCAGGCGTGTCCCGAGATCCGCGAGTACGAGCGTCTCTCCACCGCCTGCGCCAATGCCTACGTGCAGCCGATCATGGCGCGCTACGTGCGCAATCTGGACGCGCGCCTGAAGGACGCCGGCTTCTCCTGCCCGCTGCTGCTGATGACCTCGGGCGGCGGGCTGACCACCGTGGAGACCGCCGCCCGCCATCCCATCCGCCTGGTGGAGTCCGGACCCGCGGGCGGCGCCATCCTTGCGAGTCGCATCGCCTCGGCGCAGCGCCTCGAGCACGTGCTGTCTTTCGACATGGGCGGCACCACCGCGAAGATTTGCCTCATCGACGAGGGCAAGCCGCAGTCCTCGCGCACCTTCGAGGTGGACCGGGTGTACCGGTTCACCAAGGGCAGCGGGCTGCCGCTGCGCATCCCGGTGATCGAGATGGTGGAGATCGGCGCCGGCGGCGGCTCCATCGCCCGCGTCGACGGGCTCAAGCGCATCAACGTCGGGCCGGAGAGCGCCGGCTCGGAGCCGGGCCCCGCCTGCTATGCGCGCGGCGGCAGCCACGCGACGGTGACCGATGCCGACGTGCTGCTCGGACGCATCGACCCGGAGGGCTTCGCCGGCGGCAGCATGCGTCTCGACGGCGAGCGCGCGCGCGCGGCGGTCGGAGCCGACGTGGGCGAGGCGCTGAATCTGGACGCGCCGCTTGCGGCCTTCGCCATCAGCGAGGTGGTGGACGAGAACATGGCCAACGCCGCGCGGGTGCACGCCATCGAGCGCGGCAAGGATCTCGGCGGCCGCGCGCTGATCGCCTTCGGCGGCGCGGCGCCGGTGCACGCCGCGCGCCTCGCCGAGAAGCTCGGCATCGCCAGGGTCATCATTCCCACCGATGCCGGCGTCGGCTCGGCGGTGGGTTTCCTCAATGCGCCGGTCTCCTACGAGGTGGTCCGCAGCCGCTACATGCGCCTGAGCGCGCTCGACACCGACGTCATCAGCGCCATGTTCGACGGCATGCGGGCGGAGGCCGAAGGCATCGTGCGTCTCGGGGCGCCCGCCGGCGATCTCGTCGAGGAGCGCATTGCCTACATGCGCTACGTGGGCCAGGGCCACGAGGTGAGCGTGCCGCTGCCGCTTCGCCAGCTGCAGCGCGGCGACGCGGAGACGCTCCAGCAGGCCTTCGACGCGACCTATACCCGACACTACGGGCGCATCATTCCCGACATGGACGTGGAGGTGCTCACCTGGGCGCTCACCCTGACGGCGCCGGTGGCGGCGCCCGAGCCGGTGGTCGAGCCTGGCGATGCCGGCGCGCCGCGCGCGAACGGGCGGCGCCGCCTTTTCAATACCCAGCGGGCGGATTTCGAGGATGTGCCCGTGTATGCGCGCGATGCGCTCACGCCGGGAATGCGCCTCCAGGGGCCGGCCGTGGTGTACGAATCCCAAACCTCGACCGTTGTCGCGCGCGGTTTCGACGCGCGCATCGACGGGCAGGGGTATATCATCCTCGAGCGAAACGATCAGAGTGCCTAGACCATGAAAGCCAACTCACCGCTTGCGCAGATCCACAACCAGCTGATGTGGAACCGGCTGATCGCCGTGGTGGAGGAGCAGGCCCAGACGCTCATCCGCACGGCCTTCTCCAACACCGTGCGCGAGGCCGGCGATCTTTCCGCGGGCGTGTTCGACCTCGACGGCCGCATGCTCGCCCAGGCGGTCACCGGCACGCCCGGTCACGTGAACGCCATGGCCGCGTCCGTCGGCTTTTTCCTCGAGAAGTTTCCGATTTCCCGCATGGAGGAGGGCGACGTCTATATCACCAACGATCCGTGGATGGGCACCGGCCACCTGCACGACTTCACGGTGGTCACGCCGACATTCAAAAACGGCCGCATCGTGGCGCTGTTCGCGTCCACCAGTCACGTGGTCGACGTCGGGGGGCTCGGCTTCGGGCCCGATGCGCGCCAGGTGTACGAGGAGGGCGTCTACATTCCCATCATGCCGCTCGCCAAGCGCGGTGAGATGAACGAGTCGTTGCTGGAGATCGTGCGCGCCAACGTGCGCGAGCCGGTGCAGGTGGAAGGCGACTTCTACTCCCTGGCCGCGTGCAACGAGACCGGCTGTCAGCGCCTCGTCGAGATGATGGGTGAGTTCGATCTCGAAGACGTGGGTGCGCTCGGCGACTTCGTCATCACCAGCTCGCGGGATTCGATGCTCGAGGAGATCCGCAAGCTTCCGGCCGGCACCTACCGCAATCAAATGCGCATCGACGGCTACGAGGAGCCGGTGGATCTGGTCGCTGCCATGACCATTTCAGACACCGGCATCGACATCGACTTCACCGGCACGTCGCCCATCTCCATCTACGGCATCAACGTGCCGGTGACCTACACCCAGGCCTATGCCTCGTTCGGCGTGCGCTGCGTGGTCGGCGGCTCGATCCCCAACAACGCCGGCTCGCTCGCGCCGGTGCGGGTCAGCGCGCCGCAGGGCTCGATCCTGAACGCGCCGCATCCGTGCGCGGTGGCGGCGCGTCACGCCATCGGCCAGATGCTGCCGGACGTGGTGCTCGGCTGTCTCGCGCAGGCGGTCGACGGGCGCGTGCCCGCCGAGGGCACCTCGTGCCTGTGGAACCCGGTGCTTTATGCCGGCCACGGCATCTCGGGAAAGTTCAAAAACGCGACGCCCTTCACCGTGACGCTGTTCCACAACGGCGGCACCGGCGGGCGCCCGGAGAGCGACGGGCTCTCGGCGACGGCCTTTCCGTCGGGCGTGCGCAACACGCCGGTGGAGATCAACGAGGCCATCTCGCCCATCGTCGTGTGGCGCAAGGAGTACCGCACCGACTCCGGCGGCGCCGGCGAGCATCGCGGCGGCACCGGTCAGGTGATGGAGATCGAGAACGGCGAAGGCGCCTCCTTTGCCATGTCGTCGATGTTCGACCGCGTGACCTATCCGGCCCGCGGGCGCAGCGGCGGCGGCAACGGCCTGAACGGCCGCGTGCGGCTCGCTTCGGGCGCCGAGCTGCGTGCCAAGGGAAGGCAGATCGTCCCCGAGGGCGATCGTCTGATCATGGAGATGCCCGGCGGGGGCGGCTTCGGCAATCCATTCGCGCGCGACCCGGAGCGCGTGCGCGACGACGTGCGCAACGAGCTCGTCAGCCGCGAGGCGGCGGAGCGCGATTACGGCGTGGTGCTGACCGATGACGGCGCCGTCGACCACGACGCGACGCGCGAGCGGCGCACGCGGGCGAGCTGATCCGGCTCCGATCGAGCGGGCGGTCTCGCCTGCTTGCTACGGCTTCGCATCGATGACGGCGTCGAGCGCGTCCAGATCCGCGATGGTGGGAATGTCGTCCGCGAGCGGCTGGTGGCGTCTTTGCAGGTAAACCGCCGCCATGCCGGCGTTCAGTGCCCCGTGATAGTCGGCGCAGAGGCTGTCGCCCACGTGCAGGGCCGTCTCGGGCGTCACGCCGAGCGCATCGAGCGCGGTGAGAAAAATGCGCGCATCGGGCTTGGCCGCGCCGCAGGCCGTCGAGTAGATCACGGCGTCGACCCGTGGCTCGATGTCGAGCCCGCGCAGAATCGTCGCCAGGCGCGAGTCGAAGTTGGAGACCACGGCGATGCGCAGGCCGCGCGCGCGCGCCGCCTGCAAGGCCCGATGCACCTCCGGATAGACGCGCCAGGCGTTTGCGCTCGCGTAGTGAGAGAACAGCGCATCGAAGTAGCTTTCGAAATCGTGCACGCCGCCGGCGTGACCGACCACCCGCTCGACCAGTGTCCGCCACCAGGCGCGCTCGGCCTCGACGCGCGCGGCGCCGTGCAGATTCGGAAATGCCATGGCCGGCATGCCCGGAAAGACCTCGCGAAAGCCGGCGTCGAGCGCCTTCGGCGGGAGATGCGCGCCGAACTCGGCGGCGATCCGCGCGTAGGTCTCACCCACGGGCTCGGCGACGCGGAAGAGGGTGCCGGCTGCGTCGTAGGTGATGGCTTCGATTGCGGTTTCGCTTCCCATGGGTGCGGCGGCCCTCAGCGGCGCAGCTGCCGCACCAGCAGCATGGATGCCAGCAGGCAGGCGGTGGTGACGATGCCGAAGATGGGCCCGGTCAGATCCCAGTTGCCGGTCATCTTGAACGCCTGGGCCACCAGCACCGGGCCGAAGAGCACGCCCATGTTGCGGCCCGTCATGATGATACCGAAGGCGCGCGCGGTATCGTGTCCACGTCCGAGAATAACACCGGGCATGGCGAACAGGCAGGCGGGCACCACCCCGGCGCCGATTCCGTAGACGATCAGCGAGGCGAGACCGCCGATCCCTCCGCCGGTGTGGGGTAACAGCCACCACACGGCCGCCTGCGCGATCAGCGCGCCGATCATGAGCGCTCCCAGGGGCGCGCCCCGCTGCAGCAGCAGACCGGTCACTACGCACAGCGTCGCCACCAGGCTCACCGGCACCGCGTAGCCCCACTGAGCCCCGGTGACCGAGAAGGCGTGCAGCTCGACGAGGTACTGCGGCAGCCAGGTCATGTAGGCGAAGTACTGCCCCGACCAGAGCATGAAGATGACGCCGGTGAGAATGAGCGCCCGGCGCTCGCGCGGCGTCATTTGGGCGTGGCCCCCGGCTGCGCGGGAGTCGGTCGCAGGGGGCGGCGCGAGCACCACGCGGCCGGAAACGCGGTTGACGATAGTCCAGACGAAGAACAGCGCCGTTACGGCCATGGCCGCGTACCACAGCAGTCGCCAGCTGCCGGCGGCGATGGCCACGGGCGCGAGAGAGGTCGCCGTGAGCTGGCCGACGGGGATCCAGGTGGCCATGAGTCCGGCGACCACGGGCAGCGCGCGTCGGCTCGCGTTGGCATTGGCGAGCGTCGCGCCGCCGATGGCGAGCACCGCGAAGGCGATGCCCTCGAGTCCGCGCGCGACGAGCACCAGCCAGCCCGATTGCGGCGCCACCAGGGTCAAGCCATTGCCGAGAATCATCACGGCCAGTGCCCACAGCACCAGGCCCGCCGCGCCGTGACGCTGAAAGGCGCGGCCCAGGGGGATGGAAAGAAACAGTCCGGACAGCGCGTACACGGACATGAAGCCGCCGGCGAGCGTTCGATCGTAGTCGTAGTCCGCGAGCAGCACCGGCAGCACCACCGGAAGCTTGAACTGCTGGTAGGCTGCCAGGAAGGCGAGACCGAGACCGAACGCGATCCCTGCGATCTTGGTTCGCATACGGATGGAGAACCTGTCTGAAGCCGGCTTTCGGGCGATTCTTACACAGTGGCGACGCCGGCGGCGAGCCGTTTACTCGCGGCGGGGCAGAGACGACTAACGGGGCTCGAAGCGCGCGCTGAAGTGTCTCAGGAAGGGCGGCTGCTCGACGATGCGATAGCCGCCGAGCGATTCTCTTCGACCGAAAACGTTGACGATTGCCTCGACCACGTAGTCGATGTGGCTCTGGGTGTAGACGCGCCGCGGGATGGCGAGGCGCACCAGCTCGTTGGCGGCCGCTCTCTCCTCGCCGGTCCCGGCATCCACGTGCCCGAACATGACGCTTCCGATCTCGACGGCGCGAATACCCGCCTCGCGGTAGAGCTCGACGGTGAGGGCAATGCCGGGAAATTCGAGCGCCGCGATCTGCGGGCAGAAGCTCGCGGCGTCGATGTAGACGGCGTGACCGCCGGGCGGCTGCACGATGGGGACGCCGGCCTCGGCGATGTGCCGGCCGAGATAGGCGGTCGAGATGATGCGGTAGTGCTGGTAGTCGTGCTCGAGGGCCTCGTAAAGACCGATGGCGACGGCTTCGAGATCGCGACCCGCGAGCCCGCCGTAGGTGGGGAATCCCTCGGTCAGGATCAGCAGGTTGCGGCCCTCGCTCGCGACCTGCGGATCGTTGCTGGCAAGAAATCCGCCGATGTTGGCCAGGCCGTCCTTCTTGGCCGACATGGTGCAGCCGTCGGCATGGGAGAACATCTCCCGCGCGATGTCGATGAGATCGGTATCCGCGTAGCCCTGCTCGCGCTGCTTGATGAAGTAGGCGTTCTCGGCGAAGCGGCAGGCGTCGATGTAGAGCGGCAGGCCGTGGCGCCGGCACATCTTGGCGGTGGCGCGAATGTTGGCCATGGACACGGGCTGACCGCCGCCGGAGTTGTTGGTGACGGTGAGCATGACGAGCGGCACGTTGTCCCTGCCGCGCTCCTCGATGAGGCGCTCGAGCGCTTGCAGGTCCATGTCGCCCTTGAAGGGGTGCGGGTCGGCCAGCGCCTTCGATTCAGGGCAGGGCAGATCCACCGGATCGGCGCCCACGTAGGCGATATTGGCGCGCGTCGTGTCGAAGTGGCTGTTGCTCGGCACCGTTTGTCCGGCTTTGCACACGGTGCTGAAAAGAATGCGCTCCGCGGCGCGGCCCTGGTGGGTGGGAATGACGTGGGAGAAACCGAAGATATCCTTGACCGCGTTCTCGAAGCGGTAGTAGCTGTCGCTGCCCGCGTAGGATTCGTCGCCGCGCATCACGCCCGCCCACTGCTCGGCGCTCATGGCGCCGGTGCCGCTGTCGGTCAGCAGATCGATGAGAACGTCGCGGGCAGGCAGCAGAAAAACGTTGTAGGACGCCTCCCGGATGAGCCGCTCGCGCTCCTGCGGGGAGGTCATGCGGATGGGCTCGATCGCCTTGATGCGAAAGGGCTCGATGATGGTGCGCATGGTGTGACCGGAGTCTTGGTTAATTAACCATCTTAGACCGTCGCTGGCTCCTTTCCGATCGGATGGGCCGATCGAATGGGTGACTTGGATGGGGCGACTCAGATGGCGGCGATGCGCCGGCGCTCGTCGTCGAGCCCGTTCCAGAAGGTGGCCACACCGTCGAGCATCTCGTTGCCGGTCTCGATGAACGCGTCCTCGTCCACGTCGCGATCGAAGTAGAGCTCCTCCAGCTCCTCCTGGGTGTGGGCCGCGTGCTGGCCCTCGATGCGCGCGTGCCAGGTGAAGAACGCCAGGGGCAGCGGGGCCCCGATGGTCTCGTTGTACTTCACGAAGCCCGTCACCAGCTGGTCCCAGAATCCCGCCGCGGCCCAGTTCTCCACCGCGTAGCTCGCGGCCTGGGAGGTCATGTAGTCCTCGCTGCCGTAGAGCCGGATGAGCTCGTCGCAGAAGAACAGGGTGGATTCGGTGCCGTGCATGCGACGGCCGATATCCTGAAATTGCAGACCGAGCTTCTCGGCGATGCGCAGCAGCCATTCGAAGTGCGCTGCGCGAAATCGGAACACGCCGCCGTCGACGCTGCCCTCGGTGGAGACGAGCTCCGGGTCGCCTTCCCGATCCGGATCGTCGCTCTGCGCTTTTTGCCTGGCCGGGGCGTTGAAGACGACGCCGATCTCGTTGGCAAGGATCTCTTTCGACGCACGCATGCCTTCCAAAGTGTCGGCGTTGAGCGTCTTCTGAAGCTGGGCCACCAGAAACTGATTCGAGAACACGGAGAACTGCACGATGAAAGCCACCAGCTGCTCGTGGCTCTGCCGGCCGTGCTCGAACCACGCCGTGTAGGCGTTGTCGGTGATGATGGGATGCTTGAGCAGCTCGGCATCGATGCGTGCCTGAAACTCGAGAAAGCGTCTGGCTTTCTCCACGGTGTAGCCTTCCCGGCCCTCGGCGATGGCGCGCAGACTCGGGTTGGTGAGCCCGTCGAGGGCGTTATCGCGGGCGAAGCTGTCCAGCTCTGGGTGGGTTGCAAGGCTCATGATTGGATTCCTCGCGATTGATCTCCATTAGCGTCATACAACCTCCGTTCCTTTAGTCCCTGGATGACGGTTTTTGTTCCTCGATGCGACCTGGGTCACGTCGGGCCCGTGTTCATGCTCGGGCCACCACCTGGTCGATGGCGCCGAAGACGGATCGGCCCTCGGCGTCGAGCATCTCGATGCGCACCCGGTCGCCGAACTTCAGAAACGGCGTTCGCATCTCGCCGCTCTCGAGTAGCTCCAGCACGCGCCTCTCGATGAGACAGGCGCAGCCGCGGGAAGNNACCGTGCCGGCGCCGATGATGGTGCCGGCGCCGAGTCGGCGGGTCTTGGCGGCGTGGGCGACGAGGCGGTCGAAGCCGAAGTGGAGATCCTCGCCCGCGAGCGGTGCTCCGATCAGCTCGCCGTTGACCCGGCAGGTGAGCGGCAGATGCACGCGGTAATGGCGCCAGGCGTCGCCCAGCTCGTTCGGCGTGAGCGCCACCGGCGAGAAAGCGCTTGCCGGCTTGCCGTGCACGAAGCCGAAGCCCTTGGCGAGCTCGTCCGGGATTAAATTTCGCAGCGACACGTCGTTAACGAGCACCAGCAGCTTGATGTGCTCGCCGGCCGCCGCTGCTGCGACGCCCATGGGAACGTCGTCGGTGATAACGGCGATCTCGGCTTCGAAATCCACGCCCCAGGATTCGTCGGCGACGGCGATGGGGTCGTGGGGACCGAGGGTACTGTCGGATGCGCCCTGGTACATGAGCGGCTCGCAGCGCATGTGCGGCGGAAGCTCGGCGCCGCGCGCGCGGCGCGCGCGCTCCAGGTGGCTCAGGTACGCGCTTGCATCGAGCCACTGAAAGGCACGCGGCAGGGGCGCCGCCAGATCGGCGGGATCGAGACTGCTTCCCATGGAAGCGTCGCCGTTGAGCTTCTCGTATATCGCCTCGAGCCGGTGTGATACCTGCGGCCAGTCGTCCAGCGCCGCCTGCAGCGTGGAAGCATGCTCAGGCACGGCGACGGCACGCTCGAGCGCCCTGTCCACCACCACCAGCGTGCCGTCGCGGGCGCCGGACCTCAGTGTGGCGAGCTTCACCCGCCGTCGGACTTCCAGCTGTCGACGTAGCCCTCCCACTCGGTGAAGGCGAGCGGTGCGGCCACTTCGAGCGCATCGCGGGTGTCGATCATCACCGCGACCTCGTCGGTTTCACTGCGTGCCGCCTTCTCGCCGATGGCGAGCGCCTTGGGATGCGGCCCGTGGGTGATGCCGGCCGGGTGCACGGTCATCATGCCGGGGTGGATGTTGTCGCGGGAGAAGAACTCGCCGCGGTGGTAGAAGATGACCTCGTCGTAGTCGTCGTTGTTGTGGAAGAA
>JABAOG010022423.1_pt2 | contig 10539 bp, 12 predicted proteins | sample 7062131 | NCBI WGS metagenome assembly JABAOG01 (sample SAMN14538629, study PRJNA623070) | marine sediment metagenome | biome: marine biome [ENVO:00000428]; feature: marine pelagic biome [ENVO:01000023]; material: deep marine sediment [ENVO:00002113] | place: India: Arabian Sea | collected... | reverse complement strand
CGCCTCCCTGGCCACCGGCCGACTCGGGGAAAGCGAGGCCGAGGAACCCGAGCTCGCCGGCCCGCCGGAAGAGGGCATCGGGAAAGTCCCCGGCCTCCTCCCATTCGGCCAGGTGCGGCGCGATCTCGGTGTCGACCCACTCGCCAATCCCCTTGCGCAGCAGGTCGTGCTCGTCGGTGAACGGGGAGAGATTCATTGCGGAGGACGTTAGTTTCGACATGATCCTGCTTCGCCCGGGAATCCTCCCAATTGGGTGACGTGCGCCATTCGGCCTGGTCATAGCCTGTGACCGTCACGACATCTCGCCAGGAGGTCTCGAGTTGAGTGAACGCGGAGGCAGCGAATCGTCGGCGTCCGACAGCCAGGCCGAGCTCGAACGGCTGAGATCTGAGAACGTAGCGCTCCGCGCCGGGCTCGAGAGGCGATTCCGCTGGCGTCAGGCGCTCGCCGCGTTGCTGGTGGTCCTCACTTCGGTGAGCGTGGTCTCTTCGGCTGTTGCCGTCTGGGCTCATCAGGTGCTCTTCGACACGGACCGGTTCATGGAAACGGTCGAGCCTCTGCTCTCGGATTCCGACTTCTATGTCCTCATCGGGGATCGAGCCTCGGAATCGGTTCTAGAGACGCTCCAGATCGAGCCCCGGCTCGAGGAGAGCCTCGGGTCACTCGACGCCTATCTCTCCGAGGCGCTGCGGTAACCTCTCCGCCCGACCCTGGTCCCTGACCCACTCCGTTATCTTCCAGCGGGTGCCTGGATCCGAGAAGATCACCATCGCCGGGGCCGCCGGAGCATGGGGCGATTCCTCCCTGTCAACAGCACAGCTCCTGGCGGATGGGCGAAGCGACTACATCGTCTATGAGGGTCTAGCCGAGATCACGATGGCGGTCCTCAGCCGGGCGATGGCGAAGGATCCCGATCAAGGGTATGCGCGGGACATCATCGAGACCATTGCCGCGAACGTGGCCGGATATCGAGAATCCGGCATTCGGGTGATCACGAACGCGGGAGGGGTCAACCCCAACGCCGCCGCCGACGTGATCAAGGAGGCCGCGCCATCGTTGAAGGTGGCGGTGGTCACGGGTGACGACCTGACGGGCCATCCAGCGGTCGAACAGGCCGGCCTCAGCGGCGAGCCGCTCTCGGTCAATGCCTACCTGGGCGCACGCCCTATCGCAGTGGCACTCGATGCCGGAGCCGACATCGTCATCACAGGGAGGGTCGTCGACTCGGCACTCGTTCTCGGGCCGTTGAGCCACGAGTTCGGATGGGAGGAGCTGGATCTGCTCTCCGCCGGGTCGCTGGTCGGGCATCTCCTCGAGTGTGGGCCGCAGTCGACCGGAGGCCTGCTGACCGACTGGGAGGATACGAAGACTTGGGCCAATCCCGGATATCCAATCGCTGAAGTATCCGCCGATGGCACCTTCGTCCTCACCGCGCCTGCGGGATCGGATGCCCTCGTCGACGTGCGCGCTGTCTCCGAACAGCTCCTGTACGAGATCGGGGACCCGGCCGCGTACCTGCTGCCCGATGTCACCTGTGACTGGTCAGACGTGACGATCGAGAACGTGGGAGCGAATCGTGTGGCCGTGGCCGGCGCCCGGGGCTTCCCCCCGCCGGCCACTCTCAAGGCCTGTGCGCAGATCCCCGATGGATGGCGGGCTCAGATGCTCCTGTTCCTCGGAGGCCGGGATGCAGTCGACAAGGCGAGACGCGCTGGGGACGACCTCATTGAGCGCGGGCGGCAGATGCTGGCGAGGGCCGGACTCGGCGACTTCGAGACGGTCGATATCGAGGTGCTCGGCGCGGAGGACACCTATGGGCCCCATGCCCGGGCACAGGCGACGCGCGAGGTCATCCTCAAAATCGGCGTCCACCATCAGAGCCGCGACGCCTTGACCGTCTTCGTCCGGGAGATCCCCTCGATCGCGTTGGCGGGACCACCGGGCGTGTCCGGCGGTGGAAGCGGCCTACCCCGGCCGTCCCCCCTGATCCGTTTGCAGTGCTTCCCGGTTCGCCGTGATTCCCTCGAGGAGAGGGTTCAGATCGATGGGATGCCCGTTGAGCTCGAAGACGTCATCCTGGATCCCGCTGTCGAGCACACGAAGGAGTTGGTCTCGGTCGAGCCCTACGACGGGCCGGTCGTCAGCGTCCCACTCGTCTCGGTGGCGCACGGCCGATCCGGCGACAAGGGCTCCGATCTCAACATCGGTGTCAGGGCTCGTCACCCCGACCTCTACCCGGTGATTCTCCGTGAGCTCACGGCCGATCGCGTTGCCTCCCATCTGGCTCATCTCGGGGCCGACTCGGTGGCCCGTTTCGAGCTCCCCGGGATCCACGCGGTCAACTTCTTGCTCGAACGGGGGCTGGGCGCGGGAGGTACGGCATCCCTGCGATTCGACCCTCAGGGCAAGGCGGTGGCGCAGCAACTGCTGGATATGCAGATCCACCTCCCCCAAGACCTGGCGGAGCATCCCGCGCTGCACCCGGCCTGANNCGAGGGATGCCCCGCGACAACACACCACCGGTTTCCGGTGCCTGGAACCCTGGGTTCGCAGAATCGGGTCGCTCTAGGCGAGCAGCTTGGCCTTTTGGGCCTGGAACTCCTCGTCGGTGAGCTTGCCGGCGTCGTGCAGTCTGGCGAGCTTCTCGAGCTCGTCGGCGGTGCCGCCACCGCCGGCCACCGACCGGATGTAGTCCTCCTGGGCTTGCTGGACCGCTTGGGCGTCCTTCACCTGGCGTTGGCCCATCCCGTCGCCGTTGGCGATGAGATAGATCAATGCGCCGAGCAACGGCAGCACGATCAGGAAGAAGACCCAACCNNGAACAGCCACAGCATGGTCCAGAACAGATCCAGTAATGGCATCGACTCTCCTTTGAATCGTTCGATTGCGGGCGGGACTATACGCGCAACGGCGCTTGCGGCGGAGAGCCGCTCAGGCCTCGATCTCCCACACTCGAGCGGTCCATTGGAACCGGCTGCCACGCTGCTTCAGGTCGATCACCTTCTGCTTCAGCGCCTCGAGCACAGCCGGATGCTCGGCGAGCGTCGATGGAAGCGGGATGTTGCGCTCCGTGATCTGTCTCATCGAGCCGAAGACAGCGCGTGCCCTGTCGAGAATGGAGTTCTCGTCCTGGAGCGAACCGGTAGGCAGAAACAGCCGGCCGCCCTTCTTAAGGAGCCGCTTCGACTCCTCGATCATCCGCATCGGCAACTCGGCGCCCGTCGGGCCACCGGACAACCCCGATGGGAACCATCCCGACGCCGAGGCGATGTCGTCGGGAATACCCGACACGTCCCCGATGACCACGTCCGCCTCGATTGAGGAGTCGAGCGGGTCGAACATGTCCCCTTGGGCGAACTCCACCGTGTCGGCCACCCCATGGGCCTCGGCGTTTGCGGTGGCGATCTCCACTGTCTCGTCGGCGGCATCCACCCCGTAGACCCGTGAGGCCCCCAGCTTGGCGGCGATGATCGAAAGGATTCCGGACCCGGTGCCAACGTCGACGACCACGCTGCCTGGCTCGAAATCGAGGGAATCGGCTAACAGCTTGGAGATGGTGCTCGGGCGGAACGTGGCATTCCCAACCCGAAGCTCCATGGGCCCTAGCCGGCCCTTCCATGTGATGGTCTCAGTGGCCATGGCAAGACCCTAGCGGCGAACGGGGGATGAACGATCGGTCACGAGCCCCCGGCCGGCCGTCCTCGCATCACGACACGGTCGGAGGCCGAGGGGTCTCCATCCTCGTCCTCGAGGGTCACCCAGATGGCCGGGTAGTCGGCCGGGTCCACCCCAGACCAGAGGACGACCGACTCGTCCCCGCCACGGAGATGGAACGTCCCGATGCTCACCCCTTCGCCGTCATCGTTCCACACCCACCCCTCGTAATACATCCCGGCGTCGGCTGCCGGCAGGTCGTCGACGTCGAGGCGGATCCACCATCCGGCATCCGCCTCCCGGATCGCGACCTCACCGCTGGCGTCCGGCTGGAGGTCGGTCCCCTGTATGGCGACCACTTCCTGGTTCGGCGCTGCGAACACACCCATCAACCCGGCGATGAGTATGACGAGGGCTGCCACACCGGCCAGAGTCGCCGCCACGAGTGGGGCGCGGCGTCCCCTGGAGATGTCTTGCACCTCGCCGGGAGTTCGAGAGCCGATTGCGGCGATGAGCTCGTCGGCGACCTCAGGGGGCGGCTCAGACCAGGTCGTCTCTTCAGCGAGGATCTGGCGAACCAGGTCGAGTCGCTCCTTGTCGGGAGGCTCGATGCCAGACCCGGAGGCCAGATATTCGGCGCGTTCTTCAGTCATCGTTCCTCTCAGGGTGATTACGCCCGAGACGTCCCCTGCGGTTCGCAGCGATCATGTCTCCTCCAGGTGTCGCAACAGCTCGATGAGCCTCCGGTGGGCGCGATGGGAACGCGACTTGACCGTTCCGACGGGAATCCCCATGTGCTCGGCGATCTCGGTGTGGGTGAGACCGTCGAAGTGGCTCAGCTTCATGACCTGACGCTCCTCGTCGGGTAGCTGGTCGAGGGCCGAGCGGACCTCGAACACCTCCCAGATGGTGTCGAGGGCGGGTGGTGGCGCCGTGCCGTCCACATCGTCGCTGGCGATCGACCGCGAGCTCTTCCGGTAAATGTCGATTGCGGTGCGTCGGGCGATGGCGTAGATCCAGGGCCCGAGCTCTCTGTCGGCGTCGTAGGTGGTGGCTGCCTGCCAAGCCTTGACGAAGGTCTGTTGGGTAGCGTCGGCGGCGAGCCCGTGGTCGTGGAGGATGCTCAGAGAGATCGCGAAGACGGGGCCTCGAAAGCGCTCGTAGACGGCCTTCACCGCACTCTCGTCTCCTGCTCGAAACCGGTTCAACACCTCACGGTCCACAACCGGATTCTGCCAGGACGCGAACCGTGTGCGGGGCCGATGCGTAGATCGAACAGCAAGCGAGGAGAATTCGAAGTGAGATTGCGAGCAACGGGAATCATCGTCATCGGCCTTCTCGTACTGGCCGGGTGCGGGACCGACGAGGGTGGTGACACCACCCTCGACACCTCGGACACGGCCACCACGACGGCCGATGCCGGCCAGGAAGACCCGACCCCGACGACGACCGAGGCGATGACCACGACTTCAGAGGCAATGGACAACACGTCGTCCACGGCCGCGGCGGCGATGGACGGCGTCCATGTCGCCGAGACCGATCTGGGATCGATCCTCGTCGACCCTGCCGGCTTCACTCTCTACATCTTCACCAACGACACTGAGGGTGAGAGCACCTGCTACGACTCGTGTGCCGACCTGTGGCCACCGATTTCGGCAGACACACCGATCGGGTCAGATCTCGACGAGTCCATGTTCGGTGCCGTCGCCCGTGACGACGGCACGGAGCAATTGACCGTCAACGGGATGCCGCTCTACCTGTACACCCCGGACCAGAGCCCGGGTGACACCACCGGGCAGGGCTNNCCCGAGCGAGACCCGTACGACTACGACTACTGAACCGAGCACATCACGCCCCGGGTGGCGGCCGGTTCCCGGTCAGGCCCAGCTATCCGGGGTGCCGCGCCACTTCCTCTGATTGGGCTCCGGTGGGGGTACCGGCTGACCGGCCGGCCCTTAGTTGAGGGCCGGCTCGGTCACCTGGGTAAGGCGCACGTGGTTTCCCGAGGGGTCGCGAAACGAAGAGTCGATCCCGTAGGGCTGCTGTTGGGGCTCGTCGACGAACTCAACACCGCGTGACTTCAACTCTTCATACGAGGAGTGGACGTCATCGGTGCTGAGGAAGATGGTGCCTGCCACGCCTTTGCCCATGAGCTCCTCGACCTTCTCCCTGGTGGCGGCATCGAGCGTGGGCGGCCCTGGGATCGGCATCAGGACTATGGAAACGTCCTCTTGCCCGGGAGGGCCGACCGAGAGCCACCTGAAATCGCCCATCTCCGGGACGGTGACGTCGGCGCGCACTTCCATCCCGACCTTGTCCACCCAGAAGGCGAGCGCCTCATCCTGGTCGTGAACCCAGAGTTGCGCGCTATCGATCCTGATCACTTTGTCTCCTTTCGCGACGGATCGGAGCCGAAGCTACGGATGGGCCGGCTTGCTGTCTTCTCGAAAACTGCGGTGTTGAGGCCGCCCGTAGGATTTGACAACACATGGTGGCACCCGCGCCCACGCGGCGGCAGGAGGATGGGACTGCCGGTACTGACTCGGAGACATCCCATACATGCGCCCAAAGCTCGTGGTGAATGATCCCACCCCTTCGAGGCCAACCGAAACGCAGATGCGAGCGACCGTCCAGTCTGTCGACCTCAGCAGGTTCGCGGCCCTTTCCAGCCTCCGCGTCATCAGGTACTGGTGGGGGGACTCGCCGAATGCTCGCCGGAACTCACGGCTGAAATGAGCCTCGGACAAACCGGCGGCCGTGGCCATGTCCTTGACGGTGAGCGGGTCGGTGTATCGAGCGTCGGCGAGATCCTTTGACCTGAGGAGATGACGGGCTGGGGGCACTTCGGACATTGCCGATGATTATGGCGCTATCTCTAGGCTCTCGCGGATGGATCTCACCGAAGCGCTGTACACGACCCGGGCCATGCGAAGAGTCGCTCCCGACCCCATCCCCGATAGGACCTCGGCCAAGATCCTCGATGCAGCGATTCGCGCTCCCTCGGGGGGCAACGCCCAGAATTGGAGGATGATCGTCGTCACCGATGAAGACGTTAGGAGCCGGCTCGCCCCGCTTTACCGCGAGGCCCACGAGCAGCTGCAGGACACTATTTACGCGGGCCGCAGAGAGGCCGCCGAGAAGAGCGGCGACGAGGCCACCCTTCGAGTGATGGGGTCTTCGGCATGGTTAGCGGAAAACTTCGAGCAGGTCCCCATGTGGGTGTTGTTCTTCAGTCGGAACGATCCTTCCGGCGCCTCGATCTATCCGGCAGTTTGGAACGCCATGCTGGCGGCGCGAGGCGAGGGCGTGGGCACATGTCTAACCACCATCCTGGGGATCTTCCGGAGCGCCCAGGTCTTCGAGCTCCTCGGGATCCCCACCGACAAGGGATGGCAGATGGCGGCGGCCGTTTCCTGTGGTTATCCGCTGGGCCGCTGGGGACTGGCCGAGCGCGCACCCGTCGAGAGTGTCTCATTTTCGAACCGGTGGGGCCAGCCCCTTGACATGGAGGTGAACGGCCCGCTCTGGAGCGGGACCTGACGCCCCGGAAGTGGGAGGGGCCACGCCGCCCATCCCGGTAGTGCGGGATGGGTTGACCCAGTAGTCTGCGCGACCGAAAAGGGGCAAGGTGGCTCGAACTGCGCGAATTCTCATCGGGGTCGTCTTGCTGATGGCCGGAGGGGTCCTCTTGCTTTCCTATCTGGCGAATCGTGAGCGAGTGACCACGACGGAGAGCTTCACTGGCATCACCGAGGTCGTGTTCGATGTGGAGAACAGCCCGGTGGTCGTCATCGGCGGAGACGATGAGACCGTGGTCGACATGTCGATCACGACTGGGTTTCTCGGAGGCAAGGCCACCCTGGAACAGGACGGGGCCATCCTTCGCATCGAGCAGCGGTGCCCGCCGGTGTTCGGATGGGGTTGTGAAGCGTCGTTCGAGGTCTCAGTCCCCGAGGCGACCTCGGTGGTCGGGTCCACGGCCAACGGGCCGGTAGCCGTCGAGTCGGTGACCGGTGCGGTCGACGTCGCCGCCAGCAATGGAGCGATAACGCTCGATGACCTCTCCGCCGGCGTCGTCGCGCGTACCTCGAACGGCGCCGTGATCGGCACTGCCCTGAGCTCAGAGTGGATCGAGGTCTCGACGAGTAACGGCAGCGTCGCTCTGGAGTTCGAGGAACCGCCTGAATCGGTGCGCGCTACCACGAGCAACGGCCGCGTCCAGGTCGTCTTGCCATCCGATGCGCCCGCCTATGCACTCGACACGACCACGTCCAACGGCCAGGTCAACGCCGTCATCCGCACCGATCCGTCGGCTCCCGCCACGATCGACATCGCCACGTCGAACGCAGATATCGAGATCTTCTACGGCTGATGAGCTCGGTTCGACATCGGCTAGCACGCTGAGCCGTCATACTCAGCTCATGGGTTCTATCGGAGTGCTGACTGCCGGAGGAGACTGTCCCGGACTCAACGCCGCCATCCGGGCCGTCGTGACCAGGGCTCGCGCCGCGGGCAAGGACGTGATCGGCATCGAGGAGGGATGGCAGGGTCTGATGGGTGGGACGACCCGGCGGCTGGACCGTGATGACGTCCGGGGGATCCTCGGCAGAGGTGGCACGATCCTCGGGACCTCCCGTCGTGATCCCTATGTCCATGGGGACGGATTTGAGTCGCTGCGCGACAGCGTCGAGTCGTTGGACATCGAGAGTGTCGTCGTGATCGGAGGTGACGGCTCCTTGCGCACCGCCGCGCGCCTTCAGGAGGATGGTCTTCCCGTGGTCGGGATCCCGAAGACCATCGACAATGACATCGGCCACACCGACGTGAGCCTGGGTTTTCACACGGCGGTCCAGATCGTGGTCGACGCCATCGATCGGCTGACGACCACCGCCGAGTCCCACAACCGGGTGATGGTCGTGGAGGTCATGGGGCGAACCGCCGGCTGGATTGCTTTGTGCGGGGGTATGGCGGGCGGTGCCGAGGCGATCCTGGTCCCCGAAGTCGGGACTGACTACGACCACCTCGCCAGCCGGATCCGGGCCCGTCACGAGGCCGGGCACGACTACACGCTGGTAGTCGTTGCCGAGGGAACCCCAGGTCCGGGCGGTGAGGTGTCGTCCACGGGAGTGGACCCCTATGGCTTCTCCCGGATCGGCGGCGTGTGTCAGGCGGTGGCTGGCGAGCTGGAGAGACGCACCGGGTTCGAGGCGCGACCGGTCATGCTCGGCTATCTGCAACGAGGCGGGACCCCCACCGCCTTCGACCGGGTCCTGGGGACCCGGTTCGGCGTGCGCGCTGCGGAACTCGCCCTCGACGGCGACAGCGGGGTGATGGTCTCCCTCCAAGGTGACGAGATCATGCCCGTGGACATCGCCTCTGCGGTCGAAGAGCCCCGAAACCTGGACCCGGCCCGGTTCAAAGAGGCCACCTGGTTCTTCGCCTGATGGGCGTCCGGGCTGCCGCCTATCGTGGTGATGTGACCGAGCCCGAGCAGAAATCGGAACAGGAGCGCCCGGTGCTGACCGGACTCCGGCGGATCGGCCTCGTCCTGACCATTCCCCTGCTCGGAGCGGCGCTTCNNTTCTCTGGTGGTTGCCCGACACGCAGTCCCAGACGATTGTGGTCAGTCTGGTGGTCATCGTTCTGGGACTTGCCGGATGGTGGTACTGGCGCGACGACGACTGAAACTCCGGCCAGTTTCCCTGGTTTGGCCACTTCGTCAGCCGGGAAAGATGTCGGAATGTCCCAAGGTGATTTCTGGTCGTGGCTTCTGGTGCTGGCGGCGGCCGCTGCGGCCGGTGCCCTCATCGGTGGTGAGCGAGAGACGCGGGGCCATCCGGCCGGTGTGCGCACCCAGGCACTCGTGGCGCTCGCCGCGGCCCTGCTTACCAGGGCCGGGGAGACCGGGTTCATCGGGCCCGCGGTGGATCTGAGCCGGGTTGCCTCTCAGGTGGTGACCGGAATCGGTTTCATAGGCGCCGGCGTGATCCTCAAGCACCGGGGGACAGTCACAGGGCTCACGACAGCCGCCACGCTGTTTCTGAGTGCCGGCGTAGGGGTAGCGATCGGCGCAGGGTTGATCGTCCCGGCCCTGCTTGCCACCGCCATTGCCCTGATCGTCATCTATGGGCTGAGACTCGTGAAGCCGCTGCTCAGAAAGCAGATCTCGAAGANNACGTCCAGGGCCATGGGACGTTCGGCCCGCTCATCCGCTCTGTCCAGGACTCAGGTGGGGACATCCAGGATGTCCAGGTGGAGGACGAGCCCGGGCCGCAGGGCAATGCCCTTCGCCATGTGTCCATCCAGGTGCTCGCCAAACAGGACTCGAACCTGGAAGAGGAGATGGAACTGTTGGTGGCCCGGCCAGAGGTGAAAGGGGTCAGCGTCATCGACGGCTGATTTATCGGGTAGACCTGGGCCGGTTCCTACCCTTGCGAATGATCCACCAATCACTAGGACATGACACCGAAACCGTCAGAACGGCTGGTCCTCTCCTATCTCGAAGACAGCCACTATCACCGCGAGAGCCCCTCAAAGATGGGGAGGCCGGCATGCGACTCTTCGCGAGCCCGCGGCGTGCCCGCCAGCCGCACCAAGGCCGAGCGCTGGGGACAAACGCCCTGTGAGGAGTGCTGGCCTTCCGATTGACGAGGCGAGATTGAATGATCAGGCGGCTTCGCGGTCCCGCTATCCCGGTCTCAGCGGGAGAAACGGCCGGCCGTGGGATCCCAATCCGTGAGCAACGGCGCCGTGAGGCCGCGGTGGCCGGGACATCCACCCTCCAGACAGGCCACGACCTCCTCGGCGAATTGGTCGAGAACCCCGGCCGCCAGCGACCGCTGGCCGGCGCCGAGCCCACATCGGTTGGCGTCCGTCACCCTTTGC
>JABAOG010011966.1_pt1 | contig 10542 bp, 16 predicted proteins | sample 7062131 | NCBI WGS metagenome assembly JABAOG01 (sample SAMN14538629, study PRJNA623070) | marine sediment metagenome | biome: marine biome [ENVO:00000428]; feature: marine pelagic biome [ENVO:01000023]; material: deep marine sediment [ENVO:00002113] | place: India: Arabian Sea | collected... | reverse complement strand
AACTGATCAAAAACCCCGTTTAATCATATGGATCAAAAATTTAATCAATAGAATTATTGGATTGTTCAAAATCGGTGGAAGCCAACTGGCTCGAATTGTAAACCAATCAGTTCAAAGGTTGATGCCTCGTGATAGACAGCTCCAATCCAGAATTCCTTGGAATTACTTGTCATTGAGACAATTGAATCCAAGAGAGAGGATCCGTTTCTACTACCTGGCTTTAATTCGGCGAGCTGAGGAAAAAGGTGTCCCCCGGAGCGAAGACCAAACCCCGTCAGAATATGAAAATGTGCTCAGGGAGCGATACCAGGAAATCAATGAAGAAATCCATGAGGTGACTTCGGCTTTTTTGAAAGCTAGGTACTCAACTCACCTGATTTCCGATTTAGAATCCAACCACATCAAGACAGCTTGGACTACAATAAGACGAACAATTAGGCAATTTTGGCGTCAGTCGAAAGAAATTGAAAGCGAGGGTAAATGAGCAAAATCTNNTGGCCATCCAGAAAGACCAGAACGTCTTGAATCCATGCGGCAGGAACTGGTTGATCTGGGTCTCTGGGAAACTTTTGAATTTACTAAACCTGTTGATGATATTGAGGATGCGCTTCACGCTGTCCATGAACAATCTTTAATCGATGCAATTCGTCGGGCTTCTTCAAGGGGAAACAACCTCGATCCAGACACCTACACGACGGAAATTTCTTATGACCTTGCTCTCAGAACGTGTGCCGGTACTGCAGCCGTCGCCTGCGATGTCTGGGATAGAAACACTGATGTTGGCTGTGCGTTATGCCGGCCTCCCGGACACCACGCCACTCGCAAGCGAGCGATGGGGTTTTGTTTATTTAATAATGTCGCAATTGCTGCTCAATATCTGGTAAAAAACAGAAATGCGAAAAAGATTGCTGTCGTGGATATCGATGTCCACCACGGGAATGGAACTCAGGATATTTTTTACCGGCGACAGGATGTTTTTTATTTTTCTACTCATCAATATCCTTTTTATCCCGGAACCGGGTGGTACGATGAAACCGGTGCTGCTGGAGGAGAAGGAAAAACACTGAACATTCCGCTTCCTGCGTACTCTGGCGATCAGGCAATGTTGACGAGCATTAACGAAGTCATCATCCCGATGTTGGATCGCTACCAGCCTGAGATGATCATGGTGAGTTTAGGTTTCGATGCTCATTGGAAAGACCCAATTGCCAATTTGCTTTTATCTGCGGAAACATACGGTGAATGTATCCAGTTGCTAAAACTTTGGGCGGATAAACACTGCAATGGTAGATTTATGATTGTCACGGAAGGAGGATATGATTTGAGCGCCATTCGTCAGAGCACCAAAAAAGTGGTCGGGACAGTGATAGGGGAACAGTATGACGATGATTTAGGGAAATCACCTGTACACGAAGATTTCCAATGGGAGAAGCATATCCGTGAAATCAAAAGCATGTGGGAGATTGGATGAGTCTTAGTGATTTCTGAAGATACGCAGAAATCTTTGGTCGGTCAAGAAAAAATAAATTAGAATTGAAAAAACTTTTATAGAAAGGGAATCTGTGAACACTGTCAAATCAGAAATCAATGTAAAATGGATTGAGTCCACCTTGATGTTAGGCGTTGACTCGCGGGGGCAATCGATCGTTATAGGGAAAAACACAGAAACCGAGCCAGAAATTTGGGGTAATAAAGCCTCAGATTTACTGCTCATATCTGCGGCATCCTGTTCAATGTATGATGTGATCGTCATTCTTCAAAAGCAGAAACAACCACTTCAAGATCTCCAGATCATCTGTTCCGGGAATCAATTGGAAGAGGCGCCCCATACCTTTGTTTCCATACATCTGCACTATATCGTTAAAGGAGATGTGGATCCGGAAAAATTAAAAAGAGCGATTGAACTGTCTGAGGAAAAATATTGTTCGGTCCAGGCAACCCTGAGACCAACGGTCAAACTTACCTCAGATTTTGAGATCATCAAATAATCCCATCATCTTTAAAAGATATTGAAAATGGTTGAATTAGCTTCTATCAAGATCAAAAAATCAGAATATCAAAAACGATTGAGCAAATTGCTCGATTTTCTAAAATTAAATCAATTGACCGGTGTGGTATTGTTCGAGCGCGATTATCTTTTGTACTATACCGGGTTTGCTTTCATCCCAACGGAACGTCCAATTGCCTTTCTGATGAACGATGAAGGACATACCTCGCTCTTGTTGTTCCCAGATTGGAAAAAGAGCATGCGGAAAACCTGGCGATTGTTGACCAGGTTGTTGATTATATAGAATATCCTCACGAAACCCATCCTATCGACCTGGTAGTTGAGACAATGAAATCGATGAATTTCTCCAGTCTTTTTTCTTCCGATCATGATGGTTATCCTTGGATATTCGGATATCAAGGCAGACGTTTTTCTGAGATCTTTGACTGGATCCCGCATTATGCAACCAGCTTTATTGAGTCTGAGATGATGATAAAGAGTGATGCGGAGATCGAATTAATCCGGGAGAGTGCAAAATGGGGCAATCTGGCACACATGTATTTACAGCGTTATACGACGATTGGAAAGACCGAAACTGAAGTCAGCCTGAGAGCCAGTATGGATGCCACCATGGCGATGATGGATGCCATAGGACCGATCTACAGAGCGCAGAGTTATTTCAACCGAGGGGTATCCGCAGGTTACCGGGGTCAAATTGGCAGGAATTCTGCAATCCCGCATGCGCTGGCGAATAATATCATCTTCCAGGAAGGTGATGTTCTTGTAACAGGTGCGAATGCACCTTGCTGGGGGTACAACTCTGAATTGGAACGCACCATGTTCATTGGCAAACCTGATGATGAACAATACCGGATTTTTCAACATATGCTTAATCTGCAGGACCTCGCATTGGAGAGCATCCAACCGGGGACGAAGTGCTCTGAGACAGATCAGACCATCCGTTATTATTACGAGGAACATGATCTGATGCAATACTGGAAACACCATGTTGGTCATGCAATCGGGATTCGCTATCACGAAGGCCCATTCCTGGATATTGGTGATCCAACTGATATCTTACCCGGGATGGTATTCACAGTAGAACCGGGATTATATGTTCCCGGGATGGGAGGTTTTCGGCATTCGGATACTGCTGTTGTACGGGAGGATGGAGTTGAATTGCTGACATATTACCCACGAGAGATAGATGCATTGATTATTTAGGTTTATTTTATGAGTGAGAAGTCAAATATCGTTATTGGTTTTATAACTGATTTATTTACCAGAGTCTCGATTGAAGGAGCATTAATAAAACTGGGTTATCAACCAGTTTGGTGGGATGATATCCCGGAGTTTGTCAAAGCCAGTCAAACCCAATTGCCAGGTAATAAAGGGGAACATTTAAGTGGACCAGGCTTTTCGCTAACTGATCAATTGACCAAAATACAACCTCAGGCGTTGATTTTTGATCTTACGGATGAAAAGGTTCCCTGGGAAGCCTGGATCAGCATGTTGAAATCTGCATCCGCTACACGCCGCTTACCAATTCTGAGCTTTGGNNCTGAGCTTTGGTCCGCACATCGATGAAGAGACACTTCAACGTGCGAAAAAGGCCGGCTCAGATATGGTGGTTCCCAGATCTGCACTGGTTAAAAAACTAGCGGATTTCTTCGAAGAGTATGGCACAATTCAATTCATCCAGGAAAGCGATGATATCTGCCAGCGAGAACTCCATCCCATGGCACTAAAAGGGATCGAGGCTTTCAATAGCGGCGCATATTTTGATGCTCACGAATATTTAGAAGATGCCTGGATGTCNNTAATGCGCACGAATATTTAGAAGATGCCTGGATGTCATTATCACCGAGAGAAGGTGTTCTTTACCGATCTTTGCTTCAGGTAGCCGTCATCTACTACCAGATCCGGGAAAATAATTACAATGGCGTACTAAAAGTCTATTTGCGGGTGCGGCAATGGCTTTCTAAACTGCCGGATCGTTGTCAGGGAGTTGATGTAGCAGCGGTCAAGAAGAATCTTGAGGACAATATCTCTGAACTAAAAAGGTCGGGGATAGGGAATATTGGGAAGTTCGATATGAGCAGAGTCGAAAAGATAAAAATCTCATGACTCAATAGATTGGGTTTGAAGACATATTTTATAGAGATAAATATCGAAAGGTCATGCTAATTTCATGACCTTTTTGTATATAATGTATTTGAGTAATTTGGAATGCCCTGCAACTTAATTTGAAAAATTTCGTTATAAAAGTAAGGACAATATTAAGCTACAAGTTTGTGTGAGGAGGATCACATGAGCAAACGAAATCGTTCGAGTATGGCATTGGGATTAATTCTTATTCTTGCAGGTGGGTTTTTCCTGGCAGCTCAGTTTTTCCCGCAGCTTGAAAGTTGGTTTTCAGGGGTTTTTGACTGGCCGTTCTGGATCATTGGTGTCGGTGTATTTTTACTTCTTTTTGGTTTGATCGCTGGAGAACCGGGTATGGTGGTCCCAGCATTCATTGTCGGCGGGATAGGTGGTCTCTTGTATTGGCAGAATGCAACGAATAACTGGCAAAGCTGGTCTTATGCCTGGGCATTGATCCCAGGTTTCGTCGGCCTCGGTGTCCTGGTTTCAGCACTCCTTGGGGAAGGTGGACGTGAAGGAATCCGCTCCGGTTTATGGTTGATCTTCATCAGCGCAGTAATGTTTGTCATCTTTGGTTCCTTCCTTGGAGCAGGAATCGCAGGGCAATACTGGCCAATTCTGCTGATCCTGTTTGGAATCTGGATTTTGGTGCAGCCGCTATTCCGGAGGAAATCATCATGAGAAGAGGAAACTTATTCTGGGGTGCAGTTCTCGTTCTCCTTGGACTGCTGTTATTTATCGACAATATCGGCATATTAGAAATCCAGGTATGGCGGATTTTTTGGCCGTTGTTGCTGATCGTTGTAGGTGTGTGGTTCTTGATCGGCTACCTGCGCGGTCCGCAAACCCTGCCAGTGGAAAATGTTGATTTCCCACGGGAGAATGCTGAGAAAGCTGACATTAAGCTTTCCCATGGTGCTGGTCGATTCACTATAAAAGATGGCAGTCAACCCGAAAGTTTGCTGTATGGAAGTTTCTCTGGTGGAGTTAAGCATTCAATTGAGCGAGTTCAAAACGCTGCTCAGCTGAGCTTGAACGTTAAAGATCCATCCGTGTTCTGGTGGGGACCCTGGAATTGGGGATCAGGGGTGGGTTTAAACTGGGACTTGAACATCAATCCGGATGTTGCCTGTAATCTCGAGATTAAAGCAGGTGCAGGTGAATTGATCGCTGATTTGACAGAGTTGAGGGTTAAAGAACTGCGGTTGGATACTGGAGCTAGCTCGTCAATTGTTGATCTACCGGAACGTGCGGGTTTGACCAATGTCAAGATCAGCGCCGGGGCAGCATCAGTGAAATTGAACGTCCCAGTGAATGTTGCCGCAAGAATTAAAGTCAGTGGCGGTCTAATGGGGGCAACGATTGATCGTGAGCGTTTCCCCAAAGTTGGAGATGTGTATATTTCCGATAATTTCGAATCTGCTGAGAATAAAGTTGATATCAAAGTCGATATGGGTGCGGGTTCGGTGACGGTCCATTAAGGTGAGAGAGAGGATAAGGATGAAAAATTTTGATTTTCGGATAATTTTGGGGATCGGATTGATCCTCCTGGGATTGCTTTACTTTTTCCAGGAAATTGGATTGATCAGTGAGATTGGAGGATTACTCTGGGCTACGATTTTCCTGGCAGGTGGAATCTTATTCCTGGTTTATTTCGTCACACAGAGCAAACACTGGTGGCCTCTAATTCCCGGTGCCACGCTGGTAGGGATCGGTATTCTCATTGGTATAGACTTACTATTTCCAGCTTTAAATGGAGATATAGGTGGGTTCATCTTTATGGCAAGCATTGCTATCGCCTTTATTTTCATTTACTTCCAATCCCGGGAAAATTGGTGGGCACTGATTCCGGGGGGCGTGCTCGGAACTTTATCACTGGTAATTTTATTGGATAGTTTCCCAATAGGAATTGACACGGGTGCCCTCTTCATGCTCGGGATGGGGCTGACGTTCTTTATTGTTGGAACACTCGATACGCCACATGGTCGTATGCGCTGGGCATACATCCCAGCTGTAATACTGGCTGTCATTGGCGTTATCATTCTGGCACCAGATATTCCATTCATTAACTACCTGTGGCCAGTTGCCCTGATCCTGGTTGGACTCGTTGCCATAGTATTCAGTTTACGCAAACGATAGGACGGGAACAATGAGTCGAAGATTATACCGCAGCAGGGAAAACCGCATGATCGCTGGAGTATGCGGAGGACTTGGCGAGTATCTTGGTATTGATCCAATTTTTGTACGCATATTCTTTTTTGTTCTGTTGTTCGAAACCGGCATCGGGTTCTGGTTGTATATCGCATTGTGGATCATCGTTCCTTACCCAGATACAACAGGGAGATATACATTCAATCAGCGGATGCAAACAGTTTCAGAAGATTTCACCAATGCAATTAACCACCCGCATCCGAAAACTGGGCTGATTATTGGTGCCGGATTGATATTCTACGGTGTCATCTGGCTAATCGAGAGACTTGAGATTCCCTTCCTTTGGTGGTTGGATTTCGATTACCTCTGGCCGCTATTATTGATCCTTGCTGGGGGCGTCTTGGTCTATCGTTTTGTTTTTCACCGGAATTAGGAAATACTTATGGACGAGAGAAGATCTTCTGGATACCGTGGCAGTTATGTTTGGCCGATTTTCCTGGTTGGGCTGGGCGTAGTCTTCCTGCTGAAGAATCTGGGTGTCCTGGAATTTGATACCTGGGAAATGATTTGGAGACTTTGGCCGTTAATACTTGTTGGGATGGGTTTAGATAGCTTATTGCACAACCAGGGTATTGCCGCACCAACAATATTTATTGGTTTAGGACTGATCATCTTGTTAGATAATTATGGGTATATAAGTGTCAACATTTGGTCTCTTCTGTTGCGCTATTGGCCATTGATGATCGTTGCGATTGGAATCGATGTGCTGGTAGGTCGGCGCAAATTGTGGATATCTATGTTGATTTCACTTATCTTGCTGGTATTCATTTTGGGATTGGTATTTTCTGGAGCTGGCAGGACGGGTCAGCGAGTAGAAATTGAAACGATACAGGAACCTGCTGGTGTGATCACACAAGCTGACATAGACCTGCGATACGCTGTCGGAGAAATCTCCATATCAGGAACGAGTGATTCAACAAATCTTATCGATGCTCAATTACCTGAGTCTAATTTCATTGAGCCAAACTATAATTTCTCTGAAGAGAATAACTCGGCAAATATTACCCTGTGGAGTTGGTTCGGAGGGTTCGTTTTCCCATCTCAGGACCAGCAATTGAAATCTGATGTTATCTTACTGGACTCTGTTAACTATGACATTGAAATGAGTTTGGGTGTGGGAGTTTTAATCTCCGACTTGGCGGATCTAACGATCACCGATGCTGCAATAAATGAGGGGGTTGGAAAACTGGAAATAGTACTCCCGGAGACCGGCGACTATGTTTTGGGGATCAACCAGGCAATTGGAACGATGAACATCATCGTTCCGGAGGGTCTGAATGTCCGATTTGATGTTTCTCGGGTAGTATCTGGGTTGAATTATCCGGAGGGATATACCCTAGAAGACAGCACACTCCTTTCACCAAACTTCAATCCAGAGAATGACTCTATCGAGCTTCAGATCAACCAGGTGTTTGGCAATATCATCATCGAAAGTATTCCCTGATTTCTGGCGGCTTATGGGTAAAAAGCTTTGTCCAAAAATCATCCTGGAGGGAACCCGGTTAACCCATAAAACCGAGATCGCCTTCCGTCTGAATGAACATCCAGACCTGGTAGGTCCTCGAAAATATCGCTACCACTCACCACTGATCTCTGCTGAATGGTGTGGTTTTACAAACTTTCCGTGGGGCAGGGGGTTGATAAATTTTAAACCAGAAGAAGAGGCCCTGGCGATGGAAACGTATCATACGTGGGTGAGATTGTTCGAGCTGCAGAAATACTATTCCTGGATTATCGATCGCTTTCATATATCTACTCGTCTATATCAACGGATTAATAACGGTGTCGATTATCCATTCCGATGGTTGGAACAGCGATTAAATGCGATTGGATTTCGTTTGGTGTACATCAAAAGGAACCCCGAATCCTTCGAAGAAGCCAGGAAGATGAGATTACTTGTTTCCGGGAATCCCTCGCAATATGACGATCTGTCAATATTTGTCGAAGAGCAGCGCTTGATGGACGAGTTGATCACGGAGTCGATCCTACCGTCATTATCAGTCGATATTTCAAATAACGATATTGAACAGGCTACGAATAAAATTGTTGCCTGGATGACAGAATCAAATGCACTCTATGCGGATTACTGATCATATAAGATCAAGGTTTGTATATCCGCCTTACAAAGGTTGAATTTTCTATTTCCCAAACACTGGTGGCAAGGCGATCGATAAAATATCGGTCGTGAATTACTGCCAATATTGTTCCCTCATAACCCGCCAAAGCCTGCTCAAATAATTCCCTCGAAGGTATATCGAGATGATTAGTTGGTTCATCCAGGATAAGAAAGTTTGCCCCGGATGCGACAATCCTGGCTAATTCCAGGCGTGTGCGTTCTCCATAACTTAATGTTTCCAAAGGACGCAATGGGTCATCATTACTGAACAGAAAGTAGTGCAGGAAATTACGCGTATCGGTCTGGTTCCACCCCGTGATCGATTGGATGGTCTCAAGGGCATTCTTGAATCGAGAAACGATCAAACCGCTTTCCTGCGCCAGGTATCCAATTTTCAAGTTTTGACCATATATGATCTCTCCCGCCAGAGGCGCGATCTCTTTCATAATTGTTTTTAGTAGGGTTGTTTTTCCGCAGCCATTTGGTCCTGTGAGAATGATCCGCTCTCCAACACGGATATACTCATTGATAGCTTCAATGATCGGCTTATCTTTTGAGTAGCCAACTGCAAGTGATTCAAGCCGGAGGACATCTTTGCTCAAATGCTTCGGGGAGGAAAATTCGAGTTTGATCTGNNGAGTAGCCAACTGCCAGTGATTCAAGCCGGATGACATCTTTGCTCAAATGCTTCGGGGAGGAAAATTCGAGTTTGATCTGCCAACCCTCTTTCGGTTTTTCAACTCTCTCTTCTGATTCCAGGTATCTTTCAAGTTTCTTTTTTCGGCTGGTCGCCTTCTTGGCAACTTTTTTTGCATATCTCCGAAGCTGATCGTTCGTTGTAGATTTTTCCGTGCTGAGTGCCTGGTTTTTTATTCGGTTAATATCTTGTTTGATCCTGCGGATCTCGTAAACCTGGTCTCGGTAACTGTCCATCTGTTTTTCTTTATCGCTCAGGTATTGTTCCAGGTATTCACTGTAAGATCCTGAATAGGAACGAATCTGCCCCGTTTCCGAGTCCAGATCGAGAATCTGGGAGACGGTGTTCTCCAGGAACATTCGATCGTGCGAAATGATCAGAGCTCCGCCCTGGAAATTTTGCAACCAACGCTCCAACCATTCCAACATGCGGATATCCAGATGATTCGTTGGTTCATCCAGGATCAGGAAATCTGGATTGTCCAGCAAAACAAGAGCGAGAGAGAGCCGGGTCTTTTGNNGAATCTAATTTTTGCTCCCGAGGGATTTCCATCAAACCAAAATCTTCGAATGTATTGTAAACATTTCTGATATCTGGCGTGTTAGTGAAATCGATTATTTTTAATAAGTCCGCATATTTCGTCAACAGGTAGGGATTATCTGGTTCATTGGCGATTCTTCTCCCTACATCGATCAGTTGATCTTCTACAGAGGCTTCTTTTCTGATCAGATGTTCCATCAATTCCCCCATAGACATTGATTCATCGATTTCAAAACCCTGTGAAAGGTAACCGATGCGCAAATCAGCGGGACTGAAGGTAACATAACCCTTATCAGGCTGAATCGCTCCTGTGATGATCCTGGCAAGGGTGGTTTTACCAGACCCGTTTGGACCAATTAGCCCAACTTTTTCCCCGGTGTGGATAGAAAAAGTCACGTCATTTAATATTTGATTGATATCAAAAGCTTTGGAAAGATGATGTACTGTTAACATGTGATTTACTCTGTAAAGGGTAGATACGGAAAACGAACTGCGATCTGATTTTTATCAAATTGTGATTTGTTGATCGCCTGTACTACTTGAATTTTTACAGAGTAATGATCAAGTACATCCTCCTGAATGAGAAGGATCAGATTATAACATATAGATTATCAAATATCCCGGTTGATACTTTTTTCAGAACTAAAGCCATCGGGGTATCGTTTTCTGAGTTTTTCAACATTCATTTCTGCGATCTCGGATAGATCCAGCCCACATGCGGATGCTGCTTCCGCCGCATACCAGAGTACATCACCGAGTTCATCAGCTAATTCTTCCCCGGAAATCTCGTGTTTATGGGCGGTTTTCTTTTTCACCATATTGGCAAATTCACCTGCCTCACCAGCG
>JABAOG010015829.1_pt1 | contig 10543 bp, 12 predicted proteins | sample 7062131 | NCBI WGS metagenome assembly JABAOG01 (sample SAMN14538629, study PRJNA623070) | marine sediment metagenome | biome: marine biome [ENVO:00000428]; feature: marine pelagic biome [ENVO:01000023]; material: deep marine sediment [ENVO:00002113] | place: India: Arabian Sea | collected... | reverse complement strand
ACAACCGTATTGACCTGTTCGCAATCGCGAATCGTCAGACTGTAATTAAAATAATCGCAGCAGTGATTTTCCGGTACATAATTTCCTTCCAGGTCAAAGAAACCTATATCTTCGGCCGTCGAAACCAGTGTTCTGATAACATCCGGTGATGATTGGAAAGATTCACCTTTGTTGTTCTCAATGAAACCATCGCTGTAGACCACGGTTTGTTCATTAACGCCGGCAAAACCGCCTGTCTTCTGGAAAACAACAACTGCATTTTCAGGGACTGTCACGCTTGTTTCACCCTCGGTTGTCAATTCTGGTAATTCTTCACAAGCCAAAGCTGATGGCGTTAATACTGCTTCAACAGTCGGGGCAGCCTCAGTTAAGACAGGCTGTACTGTTTCCGCTAGTGGTTGTGCGGTTTCTGCAAGCGGCTGCACTGTTTCTTGTAATTCGGAAATTGAACCAGGTTCTTCAGTGGTTGATGAACAGGCTGCCAAAAGCAAAGCCATTATAAATATGAATGCAAAGCGTAATCGAACGCGCATAATTTACCTCCATTGGTATATCAAATTTGTTTATTCAATCCGCCAGATTACTTAACAAACGGATTAACAAAGGTAAGGATTACACAATGTAGGCTATTTTGATATACAGGAATTCCCTACTATTTGGCAAAGAATGGCTTTATTGTCCCCGTCGCCATTGGTATAGGCGGTAAACAAGCTTATTATAGACGCGGTCGGCCGTTCCCACCGTCCGGACAACCTCGCCCCCAAAACCCCGCTTAAAACGATAGACACCCCACAATCCGTCGTTACGTTCGGTAAACTGAGCCTCCAGCGTGTCTTCTGGCTCGTCCGGCACGCCCCATAAATCATAAGTCGTACAGCCTCGTTTTTTGGCCCAACGCATTGCCGCCCATTGAACAGCATAAGTCGGCATTCGCTGCCGTTCCTGATTGCTGGAAGCGCCATACAAATAAGCCGCCTGCTGCCCGAGGACAAAAACCATAATCGCTGCCAGCGGTGTCCCTTCAAACTCAGCAATAAACATCGCTGCCTGTTCGGGGAAGAATAAATCAAACGCCGTTTTATAATAAAGCGGTTCATGAACACCAAATTCATTTCGTTGCCCTGTTGTTAGCATGAGGCGATTAAAAATGGGGATATCTTCGACCGTTCCTAACCTGACTGTCACACCTTTCTTCTCTGACAAACGGATGTTGTAGCGCGTTTTCGATTTCATCGCCGCCAGGATATCTTCTTCGGACGGCCGTAAATCAACCACAATGGTTCGCGGCGGTTGAATCGTATCGGTGTCAGGAATACAATCCTCCCGCTCACACAAGGCGGCCCACTTATCAAGGGGCATTTCTGATTGCCAGATAAGCGGTTCCATTTTCAACATTCCCGCTCCCAACTTATAGGCCGCAAAATCTATTTGGTTAATAGCCACATTAACCTGCTCTTCGTCTGACCAATCGACCAGGGGACCATGAGGCACATAAGCAACCTTCATCAGGCCCAGGGCGGCCGATCTAACCAGGACTTGAGCGCCGGCCACAAGACGGCCGTCTTGTTTCAACCAGACTCTGTTTGACTGCCAACCAAAGTGACTCTTTAATCTGGCCCAGTTCGTTGTTTGCAAAATACTGCCATGCGGATGGGCGGCAACGAAATCATCCCACTCAGCATCTTCTTCCGTATAAGGTTGTGGTTCAATTTCCAGGATTCGTTCAAGCATAGGGTGCGATTATAACAGAGATTAATGTGCCTGATTAGTGTCGAACGTCTATAATGAAGCAGGAAGAGATTCACGCTACATGAAAAACAATTTTCAAACCATCATCTTATTAAACTTATTCCTCTGTACCTCTGCTTCTTTGCGTTAAATTAAGGAGAATGAATGAGCCAGGTTGACCTCCTCTATCGATTACAACAAATTGACGATGAGATTGCTCAAAAAAAGCAACGATTAGGGGAAGTGCTTCGACTACAGCAGGGTAATTCAGCGTTGATTGCCACCCGGGAGCAGGCAGAAACGGCCGCTGCCGAATTACAGGAATGGCGAACCCAATACAATGACCTTAATCTAGAATTGAAAGGATTATCAGATAAAGTCAAGCGATCTGAAAATCGCCTTTATTCCGGGCAGGTCAAAAACCCGAAAGAACTGTCAGACCTGCAAAGCGAAATTGACTCCCTTAACCGCCGACGGAGCGCGCTGGAAGATGAAGTGCTGGAAGCCATGATTATGGTCGAAGAAGCCCAGGAAGAGAACGACGAAGCCTCCTCCGATCTGGCCCAATTAGAATCAGATTGGGCGGATACCCAACAACAACTGCAAGCTGAACAAGCCGAGTTGGTTCAACGCATCAAAGCCCTCAACAATATGCGCAAAGAACACGCCCAATCCATTTCCACCCAATTTCTTACCGCCTATGAATCGGTCCTGAAGAAAGGGGCGGGCACGGCCGTTGTCAAGCTCAGCAACAACCGTTGTCGTGGCTGTCTGGTATCTGTTCCGGCCAATCTAGTTAAAGCAGCCGATGAAGGCAAATTAGTCTATTGTGATAACTGCGGCCGAATTCTGTCCCCCGTCTAAATAAAATATTTCCTTAGAAAAGGTAGGAACCCTACTTGTTTGCCACTCACATAATGATAAACTTAGGCTGGATTGGCATGCAATTTTTGTAGTAATTTCCCTTTGAGGTTTTTTGAATTTGTTATGGGGCGTTTTGCAAAATTAATAATCCCACTGATCTTTTTGGTCGCTTTCTTCATCGTTTCAGCGGAACCGGTGGACGCTTCACGTTGTTACTATTATTCGGATGAAGTTGGCTATGTTTGTGACGGCCGTGTTGAACCCACTCAAGACCGGTTTGAGGAGCCAGCCGACCGTGAAGGCAGCCTGCTAGATTACACGACCTACGTCTACCTCGAAGACAATATCAACGTCTACACTGGCCCCAGTATGGGTTCTCCAATTGCTTATAACGTTGGCAACGGTTTCCTCTATGCGACCATTCACGGCCAACAACAAAACGGGGGCATCACCTGGTACAAGCTGAATCAGGGTGAATATATTCGAGCTGAAGATGCCCGCATCGTTCAGACGCCTGGATTTCACGGGGTTGAGATTACGGTTCAGCCGGAACGGCCGTTTGGTTGGATTGTCCAAAATGTCACCCCCAGCGACGAACCGGATGGTGAGCCAAACGAATCCTACGCCGAACTAACCCGCTTCACCTTCTTCCAAGTCTTTGACGCCCAATATGGCGAAGAAGATTGGATCTGGTATGACATCGGCGGCGGCCGCTGGATTCGTCAGACCTACGTCAGCCTGGTCGATGTCAACCCCAGACCGGCAGATGTCGGTGAAAATGAATTTTGGACCGAGGTTGACCTCTACGAGCAAACCTTTGCCGCTTACGAAGGGGACCGTATGGTCTACGCTACCCTGATCTCAAGTGGTTTAAACCAGTGGCCTACTCGCGAAGGCATTTTCCAGGTCTGGAGCCGCTATTTACAAAACAAAATGTCCGGGGCAGAAGGGGAAATTGACTATTATTTCATTGAGGATGTTCCTTACATCATGTACTTTGATCGCCTCAATGAAATTGCGCTGCACGGCGCTTACTGGCATGATCGGTATGGCTACAAACACAGTCACGGCTGTGTCAACATGCCCCCTATTGATGCCGAATGGGTCTACTATTGGTCGGCCGACGGCCCAAACGACCTCTGGGTCTGGGTTCATACCTCCAACCCCAACCACTACTTCGATAAATTTGAATAATAAAAAATCTTGTTTGTACGGGATTTTTATTAATTATTTACGCCAGGGTTCGAAGTTTTCAAGGATGGAGCCGCCTACAAATTCTCTTAGAATTGAGTCGTTGGGAATACCCTCTGTGCCAATGGGGTCAAACCACTGCAAGAATGCTAACAGGCGATTGGCTTCAATACGCTCCATTGTCCCATGTTCTACCTGGAGCAGGAGTGGTTGGGCCAGATCTTTTAGGACTGACAGTTCATAAGCCAGGGCAGAATTGAAGAAGACATTGGCGTTGTTTTGATGGGGAAAGATGTAGTTTTTTTCACCCCGCCGGACACTTTGCCACCGTTGAATAGTGTCAGCGGCCGAATAGCCTCGATGGGCAGCATCCCGAACGATGCGTCTCAACAGCCGGGTATCTGTTGTTGGGACGCGGTTGTGTTTATCAAGGTTTAATTGGGTGAAAGCTGAAATAAATACCCGATAAAGGGCCTGTGGGGGAATACCTTTCACCAACTGTGGGTTTAATCCATGAATGCCTTCGATTAAAATGACCTGTTCGGGACCTATATTCAGTTCATCACCAATTTCACGGCTGCCCGTGTGAAAATTATAAATCGGCTGTGGGACTGTTTCACCCTTAAGCAGAAGTTGTAAGTGATGACGAAATAACGGGACATCAACGGCTTCAAGGGCTTCAAAGTCGTAGTTGCCCTCTTCGTCCCTGGGCGTATTAATGCGATCAACAAAATAGTTATCCATCGCAATGGCAACGGGCTGGATACCCAGGGCCAAAAGCTGAACGGCCAGGCGCTTGCTAAAAGTTGTCTTTCCGGCCGAAGTGGGACCGGAAATGAGAACAATTTTTACATCCGGCCGATGGCTGGCAATTTCCAGGGCAATGGCTGCCAGTTGGCGATTATGAAGCGCTTCAGCAATAAGGATCACTTCTTGGGTACGGCCAGCCCGAATATCGTTGTTTAATGAGGCAACAGTTGGCACGCCGATCACATCCAGCCAATCATCGTAGTCCTGGAAGACACGGGCCAGGCGGGGTTCATCCTCAAAGGGTTGCAGGCGGTATGGTTCATGGCGGCGAGGAAATTGGAGGATAAAGCCATTTTGGTAACGGCTAAGATTGAATAAATCGAGATAACCANNTGGTTATCTCGGCTTAGATTGAATAAGTCGAGATAACCAGTGCTGGGAACCATGAACCCATGGAAATAATCACGAACGCCGTTCAATTCATACAATGTTAGATAATCTTTGCGGCGGCGGCTGAAGAGATCAGCCTTTTCCAAATCGCCCCACTCTCGAAATAACTGCAGGGCTTCGTTAAGGCCAACTTGAACCCGGTTGATAGGCAGATTTTCATCGACAAGCGCCTGCATNNCCCTCTCGCTCACAGTAATAACCGCCGAAGGGCATAGAGTGTTTGATGGTAATAACCTCTCCAGGAAAGACTTCGGCCGCAGCCACAATCAAAAGGAAACTAAGAGAGCGGCGGTAGATGCGAACCCCATCGGAGTCGGCCATCGTGATAGGAATAAGGGTCACATCGTGGTTAATGAGGTGAGAGAGTTCACGCAAATGACCGTTGACAAGGGCGGCAATGATTCGGCCGTTTGTGTCCGGACGTGCGGTTAGCATAAATTCTTCGACAGTCGTACCGACAGGACCATTAAAAGCACGGCCGTCTGGAAATCGGGCCTGCACATCCTGCCGGGGCTGTGATACTTCTACAGTCATATAAGGTTTCCTGTGAAATAGTGGGTAATGATTTCAATACTTTCACCAACCGCGTCTGTTAGCATCGCCTGAACTTTTTCTACGGGAACTTTTTTGAATACGTGATCTTCCATCCAACCCGGGTCTTCCAGGTTGGTGGCAAACTCTTCCGGTGACATATTTAGGCGCCCGGCGTAAATCTCAATAGTTCGCAACATAGCATCAGGTTGTAACTGGTCCACCAGCATATCACGCCAGATGGTTAGCTTTGTCTTTTCCGCAAAAGGCAGATCGTAATTTGGGACGGCCGCATTTAAGGTCTCAGCCGCATTTTCCGGCAGGGTTTCAACCGCCGTCATGTCCAGGTAGGTCAACAAAGTATTATGCACAATAAACCGCTGCCGGTGGTCCTCCCAGTCCTGGCTGACTAAAAAATAAGGCGTCAGAACTTCATGATACCAACGCAGGTCCAGCATGAGGTGGATGCTGTAACCAGCCAGAAAATTGGCTTTATCAGGCGATAAATTATTGATGGCCGCCAGATCGGGATGACGGGCAAATAAGGTATTATAGCCCTTGTTATCTGGAATAGGGGGCAGCTTATAAAAATGAGTATCTTCTCTGGGAATATCACAAATAGCCTGGTAATCGGGGGCAACATTGCCTAGATAGAAAGCAGGATAGTTTGCCAGAAGTTGGGCTTTTATGTCTGGTCTAAGTTGGTCGGAAGCGACGATGCGTTCGGCCGTTTGTAGGTGCATGAATGGTGTTGGCATAACCCGGTGATTTTAAATCAGCCCGAACTGGCGGGCAACCCCCCATAAGTATAGAACAAAAGAAAATGAATTATCGGAAAAACATTATTTTCGACGTTTATCTGAAATAAAGGTGACTACTCATAACTTTACCAATGGCAAATTTAGAGGTTGAAAAATGGCACAAGAAAAGGTTGATAATTTGGAATTATTGCTAATGAATATTTGGTCGGATACGGCCGATAAATCTCCCCACCAATCTGCCGATAGCGCCGACAACCAATGGATCCTGCGTGATTTGCCAAACGTCGAAATTTGGCGACTGCGGGAAAAAGAAAATAGTGCGCGTTGCATCCACTGTTGTGAACTGCAACACGCACTACTATCTTATGCTATTTTGTTAAACTAATTTACGAGGCGGATGGTGGAATCAAAACGGCATCAATGACATGGATTACACCGTTTGAAGCCTGGATATCAGTGATGATAACCATGACTGTGTCATTAAGAATGACGCCATCATCGGTGACGGTAATGGTGATATTTTCACCCAGGAGGGTGGTGGCTGATTCGAGGGTGACAACATCTTCGGCCAGGAAGATACCTTCAATAACATGGTAAAGAAGGATATTGGTCAGGTCACCTTCTGGGTCAGCCAGTAAGGTATCAAGGACACCTTCCGGCAGAGCGGTAAAAGCCTCATCGGTCGGTGCAAAGACGGTAAATTCACCTTCCCCGGACAGGGTCTCAACCAAACCGGCAGCCTCTAAAGCGGCAACCAGGGTGGTGAAACGGCCGTCCTCCACAGCAATCTCAGCAATCGAAGGCAGATCCTCAGGCGGTAATAGAACCGCATCGATGACATGAATGATACCGTTACTGGCTTCAATGTCAGTTACGATAACTTCCACTTCACCATTCAAAACGACATCTTCACCAACAACTTCAATGGTAATATCCTCACCAAGCAGGGTTGTGGCGCTTTCGAGATTAACAACCTCGCTGGCTGGGACAACACCTTCAACGACATGATAGAGCAGAATGTCAGTCAAATCACCGGCAGGCTCCTCTAGCAGTGTTTCGACCGTCCCTTCCGGCAGGGTAGCAAAAGCGTCATCGGTGGGGGCGAAAACGGTGAAAGGTCCTTCACCGCTCAGTGTTTCGGCCAGACCGGCAGCCTCAACAGCGGCAATCAGGGTTGTGAAACGGCCGTCGGCTTCAGCTATGTCTACAATGGAATTAGATGCCATTTCTTCTTCCATTGACTCTTCAGTCGGTTCTTCCATCGGTTCTTCGGTTGGTTCTTCCATTGGCTCTGCGGTTGGCTCCTCAGTTGGAGCTTCGGTTGGTTCGGGAGCAGATGTAGGTGTTGGATCCGTCCCGCCACAGGCGGCCAAAATCAGGGCCAATATCATTAACATTGTTAGTAAGATTGTACGTTTCATTCTTCAATTCTCCTTGTTTTTGTAATGAAGTTTTATTGTGAGGAGAGCGCTCTCACGTAATTGCTATACAGTTATTACGTGCTTAATGCTTTTTTGCATTCATTTAATCTATAAATTGTCTACAAATTGTCTATACTATGAGAGTAAGCTCATAAACTCTTGACGAGTTTCTTTATCATCTTTGAACTGACCCAANNACCATTCGAGGATGTTCTTTCTTCACGCCCCGCATCATGGAGCACATATGGGACCCTTCGATAACAACCGCGACCCCGCGAGGTTGCAGTACATCTTCAATTAGCTCGGCAATCTGACGGGTCATCCTTTCTTGAACCTGGAGACGACGAGCATACATCTCAACAATGCGTGGAATCTTCGACAACCCGATAATTTTCTTGCCGGGGAGATAAGCGACATGAGCTCGGCCGTAGAAAGGGAGCATGTGATGTTCGCACATGCTGAAGAATTCGATATCTTTGACAACAACCATCTCGTCGTATTCAACATCAAAAAGGGCCCCATTTACCAGGGCTATCGGATCAACTTTGTAGCCTGCTAAAAGTTCGTCATACATTTTTGAAACCCGGTGCGGTGTTCGCAGCAGTCCTTCTCGACCAGGATCTTCGCCAACTTGGGCAAGAATAGTGTAAACGGCGGCTTCAATAGGATCCTGATCAGCGCTTAACGTTTCATCAGTGAGTGACTTTATAATGGCCGGTACAGGCTCACTATTACCATTAGGATGAAAGTTATGAAATCTTTCATCCGGTTCATTCAAAATCCAGGTTGCCTGCTCTGGATCAAAAATATCAACTAATTGTCTTGTTCCATTTTTATTCATAAGTGTCTCCTAGAACTTGAGTATAGTTGGACAGTATATAAACAGAAATCCCAATTGTCAATATATTGTCTATATTTTATCGGTTTTTTATAATGGTTTAAGCTAATATTCATGTCAGATGAGAGGAAGATAAGGAGAAATTGCTTGAGGAAAACACCTTTCACAAAGGACAGCATATGGTACAATTCTTCTATCCGTTTGGAGGGAACAGGAAAGAATGGCTGAAAGGGATAAAGAATTGGCAAAAGTGTTGGCGATCGTCAACCGCAAAGGTGGGGTTGCAAAAACGACAACTGCCATAAACCTGGCACATGGTTTGTCCCGAAAATTATTGCGCCGGGTTGACGCCTCCCAGCTTGAACAGATCAGGGAAAGTCTGGGTGACAGTGTGACCAGTGACCGTATTTTCCAGTACCAGGATTTTTATTATTTCATCACCGGGCATGTTTTATTAGTAGATTTTGACGCCCAGGGGCATTGCGTCCGTGGATTGGGGATTGATCCAGGGCAGGCGGATGTTGGCGAAGTGCTTTCGTCTCAACAACACATCAGTCAGGCGGTTATTCCTGCCGATCGCTCNNAACAACACATCAGTCAGGCAGTTATCCCCGCTGATCGCTCAGAAGATGGTTATCCCCGGCCGAATCTCTGGCTACTGCCTTCCTCGGATAATTTGGAACAAGCCAAAGAAATCCTCCGCCGCCACACCTACGGCCGAAATATTGCTCAATTTGGTCTGCTGGCAGGGGATAGCGATATAAATCGAGAGCTGTTGGGCATTTTACAAGATAGTCTTGGGCTGGCGATTGAACGATTTTCCTATATCATCTTAGATTGTCCACCCGCTTTAGATGCCTTTACCCAGGCTGTTTATCGTTTTTCCGACGCGGCCATCGTCCCGGTTAAAGCAGATTACTTTAGTATGGCCGGAACGGATTTGCATCTGGCCAATATTCAAGAGGCCCAATTGCGGGGAATTGATATTCGTATCCACACTATTGTGCCGACTTTTTATGTACAGCGGCAGCGTTTAGATAAACAAATGTTGGAAGCTTTGAAAAATACTTATGGTAACCGGGTTAGTGAACCTATTCCGCGCAGCCAGGCAGTTGCTGAGGCGCCGGCTTATGGTCAAACAATTTTTGAAATGGACCCGCGTTACCAAAACCCGGCTACATTAGCTTACCAGGCTTTGGTAGATAGAGTGTTCTATGGCTAATAAAAAAGCCTCTTCTAAGGCAACGAAACGAACAACCGACAAAGCAGCAGATATGAATCCACTTGGCGATCTGGAACCATTCGATCCCAGTGAATTTGCAAACAATAAAAAGAAGTCGGCCGAAAGTACCAAAAAACCAGTCTCTCCACTAGGCACCCCTACTCCGGTTCAGCCCCTTAATTCTGACGCCACCAACCCCTTGTTAATGGAAGCGCGGCGTAGAATTGAACAATTAGAACAGGAATTAGCATCTGAAAAACAAACGAGACGAGATTTGGAACGCAAGACTTATCAGCTAGAAGCGGCCGCAGCCAGAACCCAAGAATTAATCGAGCAGTTGGAAAAGGAACATCAAATTCGAATGGGCCTTGAACGCGAAATATCTGCGATGGAAGTGGAAGTTAGGTCCGTTCGGGAATATAAAGAGGGCTTAGAGTCGGAGCGAACAGCCCGGCTGGATCTGGAACGACGCACAGCCACCTTGCAAATGCAGGCGGAAAGGGCCAATGAGATTGCTACCCAACTGGCCGAGGAGCGGCAAGCCCGGGTTGACCTGGAACGGGAACGGGCGACATTGAAAGCTGAGTTGGAGCATGCTAAGAAAATGGAAACGCTGCTGACCGAGGAGCGGCAGGCGCGGGCCAATGCCCAACTCCGGGCTTCTACGGCCGAAGCGAAATTATCTCGTCTTGAAGGCGAATTAGGGGCACAAGGTTCAACGAAGGAAGGTGGATCGCTTTTCGGCCGTTTTCGTGGCCGATAACAACAGTATCAGATAAATTGTCAG
>JABAOG010008023.1_pt1 | contig 10546 bp, 14 predicted proteins | sample 7062131 | NCBI WGS metagenome assembly JABAOG01 (sample SAMN14538629, study PRJNA623070) | marine sediment metagenome | biome: marine biome [ENVO:00000428]; feature: marine pelagic biome [ENVO:01000023]; material: deep marine sediment [ENVO:00002113] | place: India: Arabian Sea | collected... | reverse complement strand
ACTTAGAATAAAGTCTATTCTCACTATATATCTTTAGGTCTTGAGAGCTCAATGTGTATCGAGCACATTGTGGTACGAGAATAGCCTCCCTCGCTTGCATGGTCCAAGTCCAAGTGTCATAACAGATCACTGAGAGTGGTAGGTATTTCTTAGGTACAAATCTTTGCTACGAGTTATCTGTGTAACGATATTTCCCTAATTCCTAATACCTTTTCTTACACCCTAATCCCTACATAAAGGCTAAAAAACCATATTCAGACAATAAAGTGTGAACTGGATCACGGTCTGTTTGTGAGCAATCTATCAATATGACCTACACTTAGTAGGTTTATTTGAGCGGCAGGGATGAATAATTTCATAAATACATTAATCCCTTTTACGGTCCATTATAAAATTTTCAGTCACTAGCAAATGCCTAAATATAAATATAAGGCAATTGCTGAGGACGGGACTGTAATTAAAGGGGATGCATTCTCGGATACGCGGGAAGACCTTTCTAAGGAGCTGGCATCACAAGGTCTGTATGTAATAAAAATATCCCGTTTTACTTTCTTTAAATTCAGTAGAAAGTCACGTCTTGATGGGTTGCTGTTGTTTTTAAAGGAATTTAGTGTGCTGATCCGCTCAGGTTTGGCGCTGCAGGATGCTCTTCAGATAACTGCAAGGGAAAGAGGGACAACACACCTTAGTGGCATGCTGTCCGAGATCCGAACTGACGTGTTACACGGTAAACCTCTGTCATTGGCTTTTTCAAAGTTGGCTGACATATATGACCCCCTTCTTCTAAGTGTAGTAACAACGGGTGAGAGAACAGGTCAACTTGTTCATGCCCTGAAAAGCTACGAATCGCTCTTGACTCGAAAGATAGAATTACGACGAAAGGTGCGACATGCGATGCTATATCCGTTTTTTGTAATTCTTGTTTTGAGTCTGATTTTTATTGTTATATTTGAATTTTCGTTGCCCAGGTTTGTAGAAATATATGCTGATCTCAATGCCGAACTTCCTGCTACAACTAATTTACTCCTTTATATAAGCAATAATTTTTCATATATAATCTCTGCGATTCTCATACTTGTTATTATGGTGTGGCAAACGTGGAGGTATATCCGAAACAGATCGTGGTTAATTGAAAAGATTAATCAGTACATATTTAAATTTCCGGTTATAGGTGAAATTCACCGCTCTTATATCACCTCCCTATTCGCAAGGACACTATCCAGTTTACTTTCATCCGGTACACCTCTTGTTGAAGCCGTCAGGCATACTTCGAAGTCATTACCAAACAGGTATTACTCAAAGCGACTTTCTGTTGTTAATCAAATAATAGCCAAAGGGGAATCACTTACGACAGCAATCAGAGGCACTGATTTGTTGCCTGAGGCGGCACAAAAAATTATCGAAGCAGGAGAAAAGTCTGGCTCACTTGAAGAACAACTGATAGAGCTTGCGGAATTTTACGAAAATGATATTGAATACCGTATCGGTATTGCAGTGGCATTAATAGAGCCATTGCTGATCTTGATAACAGGAATCATTGTAGGCGGTGTTGTCCTGGTGATGTATCTGCCAATTTTCAGTTTGGCGGGAGCAATCGCATGAGTCTGGTTTATTCTGAAAAAAATAACAAATTAATTAATCAGCTTCTTGAAAACCATGTAATCCATGATGATCAAGTAGAAAAGTATTCGTCAATGGATTATGCAAGACTCGTCCGTTTGCTTTGGCAGTCGGAAGATGTCAATCAGGAAGCACTGGCTCGGTCATTGGCTAATACGTTTCTTCTTCCTTATGTTTCAGCTGATGAGATTGCAACTGGAGAAGAAGTTCATTATTTGCTGGGAGTATTTGATAGTGAAACGTCGCCACTTCTTCCACTGCACAAACTGAATGGCGTTATATACATCGCAGTAGCCGATCCGTTCGATCTCGAGCTTAAAGACAGACTCGAATCATTAACAGGAGAATCTGTTGAGCTGGTTATTGCATCACCACATGCAATACGTAAGGTGCTCCATGAGTCAGCAGGAATAGTTAACCGGCTGGATTATATAAATAGGGAAGTAATTGATGAGTATGCCTTTGCTTCAAGACATGAAAATAATGAACACATCAATGTCGATGAGAATTCAGCTCCGATTGTTAAGTTGGTAAATACGCTACTACGTGAAGCAGTTGCAAAAAAAGCAAGTGATATACATATCGAAAATAATTTAGAAAAAACCGTTTTTCGTTATCGCATAGATGGTGTCCTACGAACAGCAATGGAGCCTCTTGAAAAGAGGTACCAGGAGGCATTGATATCAAGAATAAAGGTGATGTCTGAACTGGATATAACAGAGAGGCATATACCTCAGGATGGACGCTTCAGAGTAGATATCGAGCATAGCCCAATAGATTTTAGGGTATCAGTATTACCAGGGCTTGAATGTGAGGATGCTGTTATTCGCGTTCTAGATAGCCGCTCAATTCCAGGCGAGGGTAATGGCCTCGGTCTTGGGAGTTTGGGATTGCGTGATAGAGCTGTTGAAGAATTTAGGAAAATCATCACAAATCCCTCGGGTATGATTGTCGTAACAGGACCAACAGGGAGCGGTAAAACAACTACGTTGTATGCTGCATTGAATGAGCTGAATAAAAAAGAAGGAAAAACGATTACTATCGAAGATCCGATAGAGTACCGCCTTCCTGGTATATTGCAGGTCCCTGTTAATGAAAAAAAGAAACTCACTTTTTCAAATGGATTACGATCTATTCTAAGGCATGATCCAGACCGGATTATGATTGGGGAAATTCGCGATCGTGAAACAGCGGAGATTGCAATACAAAGCTCACTGACAGGTCATTTGTTGTTTACAACGATTCATGCCAATACCCCTTTGGATGTTATTAATAGATTTTCGCATATGGGAATTACACCTGAAGAAGTAATTCCTTCTCTGTCATGCATTGTGTCACAGCGTCTCCTTAGGAAATTGTGCAAGCATTGCAAGGTCAAGTCATCAATAAATGAATTAGAGCTTGAGTCGGTAGGTTTTACCGAGCATTTAAATGAGGAGTGGAATGTTTATGAGGCGCAAGGGTGTGAGGTATGTGGTGGAACGGGTTATGCAGGACGCACAGTTATTGCAGAAATAATGAAGCTTACACCGTCCGTAGGGAGATTACTTGTTATCAAGGCAGACATCGAAGAAATTATTAATGCGTCCAGAAGTGAAGGTATGATTTCATTGAGGGATGATGCTTACAATAAAATTAAAGATGGTGTTACAAGCCTCGATGAGGTTAAACGGGTACTTGGGGTGGTATGAATATATTTTTTGATAAACTATTCACCCATGTATGTTCTGGTGTATATGTCAGTCCAAATGCGATTATAGCAGTGAGAACATCGCATAAAGGTCGAAAATGGAAAGTGGAGTCAGTGTCTGCAGAAATCGACCAAACGGATGAGGGGCGAGCACCAGATTATGAAAATATATCCATGTTGCGAAATAATCTTTATAAAATAACCAAATCAGGTGTGCTTTCAGGAACTATTCAAGTTGCTTTTGATGATCGGTATGTTCGTTTTTTTGTGATTCCATTGAACGAAAAACCAGAAAAGAATGAAGTGGATAACATTTTGCGATGGCATGCAAAGAAGGTTTTAAATAAACCTGAAAAATATGTTTATACCACACAATTGGTAAAAACTAAAAACGGTTTTATGGTCTACGGTGCAGCGGTGAATAGTGATGTAATTGCTGCCGTCAACGAAATTCTTAAAAATGACCAATTTTCCTGGTATATGGCGGATGCCGCAGTTAGTTATGTTTGGAATGCTCTTGAAAAACAAATAAGACACGAAGCTAGTGTTTATATTAGCATTGCGCGGAATGGTTGGACATTAATTGCATCTGATGACAACGGTTTCATAGAGGTGATCAAGCCGGGGCGCTGGTCCTATGATAATGATGGCAAACCACAGTTGCGTAAAGGGATGATAGAAGTGCACCGGATATTGACTATATTTTTGGACGGGAGAAGCCGTTTAGAGCCTGGAAATATATATATTGATACCTCTAGTTATCCGGAAGTTATGGGGATTGCAAAGGAATTATTTGGTGATGTAGGGGGTGGGTATAAAACTGAATTAATGCAGCAGGAATTATTTAAAAATATTCCGACAGAATACTCACATGAAATATCGGTTACATTTTTGGCATCCATGTTGCGATGATGTTATATATTAATTTCCGAAAGCAGGAGCTGGTTCGCGTGCGAATAGCTGTTGCTGTGACATATTTTGTTGCTTTGATATTTATATTTACAGGGATGGTAGTTTTAATTAAATATCAAAGAGACCTGGACGATAATGTTTTATTGATGAAACGTTTTAAGGAGTTGAAACTAGAGCGTGATGCACGAGAATCAATATATGCACAATTTGAAGAACTTGTTGAAGCTAATCGCGACATAAGGACAGATTGGTTGTCGTTGATTACAATATATCGGGGAAAAAGCCCTGAGTCACTACTGTACGATTTAGAAAAAATTACGCCGCATAATCTTCGCCTGACAAACTTTGCCTACAATAGATATTCAGGTGTCACGACAATAAATGCTGTTTCATTTAATGATGAGACTATTACTAATGTGCTTGAGTCACTCGAGCAATTGCCGGATTACAGCAAAGTTGTGCTTTTAAGCAAAAACGATGTTGGAGCTGAAGAGGGATACAGATACGCTGTCAAAATTGAACAAACAAATAGCAGGGAAGTTAATGAGTAAGCTCTCAGGGAACCTTGTATATACACCACTTAATCGTGCGCTTCTTCTACTGCTGGGCTCATTTTTGTTTTTCATGATTTCCCTGGTTCTATGGGTTCCATTAATGATGGATAAGAGTGGTTATGTCAGCAAAGTCACAAATGCTGAAATTGAAATAGCGGAGTTGAAGTCGAAAATATCTCTTGCTAAAACGCTTAAGGTTAGTAGCGATGCATTAAAGGATATTAATAATAGAGTTGGTGAAAATATCACTCAGGCAAGATTGATTAGTGAGTTGAATAAAATTGTGTCCAAAACCGGTGTTTCTTTAACCGATCAGGAATTTAAANNTTAAAGAGGCGTCAAAATACGATGGCTTTATGGTATATAAACAATCCTTGGGGATTAGTGGGAAATACAAGAATATACGATATTTTCTTTCACAAATATCCACACAAATGCCAGGCCTGAATGTGGTTAGTAGAATGGTTATTACTCCGGGGCAAGATGGCGGGGTGGTTACAGAAATTGAACTTGATACATATTCGGCGCAAAAAGTATGAAATATTTATACTTGAGCATCAGCGGATTATTGTTTCTGATTTTAATCATTTTACTCCTTCAGGAGGGAGAGCGGTTAAATGTAAAAGAGGAGGCCGCACAAATATCCCGTAGTTTCCATGAGACGGGCGAATTTGAGGTTGCACTTAATTTATTAATACCCCGAGTCCCAGTACCGAAAGTGCCTTTGAAAGACCTTTTCTCAGACCCCCGCAAACACGGCGCCACCAGCAGAAACAATATTGAACAAGTCGATTCGGTAGTGACAGAAAGCATAAAAGCAACAAGAACAATCACCATTGCCACGCCACCACGGCTTATTGGTGTCATTATAAGAGATTCCGAAACAAGAGCATTCTTTGTTGAAAACGATAAATTATATTCACTCAAACAAGGGGATGCGTTGGCTGGGAGATATAGGATTTCTTCCATCGCCTCGGACAAAGTTAGCATTAAGGAGGTTTCGACTGGAGTTAGTCGAAATATATATATAAAGGATGAGTGAAACGGCTTATGATAAATAGAAAAATAAATATCACTTTTATTCTCTTAACTTTTGTTGTGACCGGATGTAGTGTAAACGGAATTAAGAAGGCTGAGTCATTTGCCGCAAAAGGGGATTGGCTTAAAGCAGTTCTTGAGTATCGGTCGGAGCTTCAAAAGAAACCATCCAGTGTTGAGCTTAAATCGTCGTTGAGACAAGCTGAATTGCGTGCCGCTGAATACTATTTTCAGCTTGGTCTAGCCGAACTGACAAAAAATAACTTTGATTCAGCGATCGCTTACTTCGAAGAAGGACTGGTTGCGATGCCCGGGAATGAAAAACTTGAGACTTCCTTGCATTCCGCAATTGTAAAGCGTGAATCATACTTGCTGTTGAAACAAGCAAAGCGGTATAGGGAAATTGGGCATCAAGGAAAAGAGCGTAACGCGCTGGAAGACGCTCTTGAGCTTGCTCCAGGTGATGCCGCGGTCCTTGCTCAGTGGAATGAGTTCAGTAAACGCCTTCAGGATAAACAGAAGGATGAGTTTGACTTAAAAACGCAAGAAAAAATCACACTGACATTTCAGAACGCAGATATCAAAACTGCCTTCAACTTTTTGTCAGATGTTTTTGGGATAAATATAATTTTCGATGAAAGTATCAATGATAAGACAATAACTTTGTTTGCTAAAGATATAAGCTTCCGTCAAGCACTTGATTTGATGATGGGGACTACGCAAACATTTTATAGAAAGATATCAAGAAACACGATTCTTTTGGCTCCTGACACAAAAGATAAGAGAGGTCAATATGAAGACTATATGATTCGTACCTTTCATCTGTCTAATTCATCAGCAAAGCTTTTGTCAGATATATTACAAGGAGTTTTGTCACTTCAGAAAGTTGTAGTCAACGATGAGCTTAATACGCTTACTATTCGTGATACTGAAAATGGTCTTGATTTGGCTTCAAAAATTATACAAGCCAACGACAGAAAGCCCGCGGAAATAATTCTCGAAGTAGAGATTCTTGAGGTTAGTAGGCAAAAGGCATTGCAGCTAGGGTTCGATTACGGGTCTAGTATTGCACTGAAATTTCCGGATTACTCGCTGAGTGATAGTTTTTCATCGACACTTTCGCAAGGTGTCTTAAATATTCCTTCTATAAATTTTCGCTACTTTAAGCAAAATGTCGATGCAAAAACACTCGCAAATCCAAAAATTCGGGTTGTAGATGGTAAGGAGGCGAAAATACACATAGGTGATCGTGTACCATTGCGATCTTCAACTATTCAAGAGGCTACAGGTCAGACCCGTACCACATTCCAATACACGGATATAGGGATTCGACTTAATGTTAAGCCTGAGATTCAGCTAGATAACTCAACGCTTGTCAAGCTTGGCCTTGAGGTAAGCAGCCTTGGTCAGAATCTTGGTACCGATGCAGATCCTGCCTATAGCCTTGGTACGCGAAATGCTGAAACTTTTATGCTCTTACGTGATGGCGAAACAGCTATTCTGGGCGGTCTTATTCGTGATGAAGAGCGAAGCACTAAGGCAAAGGTACCCGGCTTAGGTGATATTCCTGTAATTGGTTCGTTGTTTTCATCTGTGGATGATTCGAGCCTGCAGACTGATGTTTTGTTGACCNNACACCAAGAATTATCCGCCCCTGGAAACTCCCACCTAAAAATATATGGAACCTTTACTCAGGAAAAGCAGAGCGTTACTTCAGTAAGCCATCAATCACAGATGCTGATTCGGGAAAAAATGGTACCTATGTACCAGAACAACTTGGGAGCTATCCACAACAAACGCCAAAAGTAGAGACAGTCTTATCCTTTGATAAGGGATCTTACCGTGTTGACGAGGGTGATGTTTTGGAAGTAGATCTTATAAAGTCGGCTGCTTCAAGTATCAATGCTTATCCTCTTAACATTCGGTATGATGAGGCATTACTTAACTTTGTTTCACTGGAAGGTTCTCAGAAAAATAATAAAATCGATATTGTTAATAAGGAACAGGGGATAGTTGAAGCTGTTGTTTCCTTTGACCCACAGAATACGGCAAGTCACTCCACCTCATACGCTAAACTTCGCTTTCAGACATTATCAAAGGGTGTCTCGTATATCATGATGGGCACTGAATTTGTATCAGGTGATAATGGCCAAGGCTACCAGATTGAACCAGGCAGTGCTTATGTGGTTGTCGAGTAGGTCAAAAGGACTGACTCTTATTGAACTTCTTGTCAGTATTGTCATTATCTCGATACTTGCTTCCGTTGCTTTGCCATATGCAGAGGTTGTTATAAGAAGAAATAATGAGCTGGAATTGCGACGCTCTTTGCGTGAAATACGAACGGCCATCGACCACTTTCATGCTGACTGGCGTTCAGGAAAAATACCAAGTTGGAGTGGTAAAGCCGGTGATTACGGTTACCCAAAGACTTTGATGGTACTTGTAGAAGGCGTCCAGATGGAGGATGGACGGATAAGACGCTATTTGAGGAGAATTCCACGCAATCCACTATCGGTGCAGAGCAAGGAAGTTATAGAACAGTGGTTAATTCGTGGCTATGAAGACGCGATTGACAATTCTGAATGGAACGGAAAGGATGTTTACGATGTTAAGGTGCCCAGTAAACGCAAGGCGCTTGATGGGAGCTGGTACCGTGATTGGTAAAGGTGATAATCCGGGCTTTACCCTCATTGAACTTCTCGTTGTACTTGCGATTGTTGCAGTGTTGGCGGCTGTAGTTTCCCCAATGGTCAGCCAGTCTGTTCCACGTGCGAAGGAATCAGCATTACGCGAAAATTTGTATGTGTTACGCAAAACCATTGACGACTTTTACGCTGATAAAGGCAATTATCCGCACAAGTTGGAAGAGCTGGAAACGGAACGCTACGTCAGGAAACTTCCTGTTGATCCGATAACAGAAGGTGAGTGGGGATTGNNAAACTTCCTGTTGATCCAATAACAGAAGGTGAGTGGGGATTGGTTTACTCAGAAACACAAGAGCCAAAAGGTATCATTGATATTCATAGCACATCAAAAGAAACTGCAAGTGATGGGACAATCTATGAGAGTTGGTAACCTCAATCCGCTTCAAAGTAAAAAGGCATTCACACTTGTTGAATTGCTCGTTGTAATGGTGATCGTCGGTCTGCTTGCAGCAATCGTTGCGCCTATGGTGTATCAGCATATTAGCCCTGCAAAACGCACAGCAGTTCGCGGTCAGATGTCAAATTTCATGACGGCACTGGATAACTTCTATGTGGACGTTGGCAGGTTTCCGACGACAAAAGAAGGACTTGAGGCATTACGATTCAAACCAACCGGTGCAACAGGCTGGCGCGGGCCTTATTTGCGGCGAAACATCCCAAAAGACTCTTGGGGAAACGCATTTGTTTATCGTGTTCCCGGAATGAACGGACCCTACGATATCATTTCACTGGGAGCTGATGGCAGAAGCGGAGGCGATGGTGAGGCGGAAGATATCATCAGTTGGCAGGTGGAGTGAGAACTACGGCTTTTCCTATGTCATGGTCTTGGTGGTACTTGTTGTGGTCTCCATCGCTGCACAGGTAGCAACCATACCTGTTTCAAGGATCACGCGGAGTGATAAAGAGAAGGAACTTCTTTTTCGCGGGCAGGCCTACCTAAAGGCAATTGAGTCTTACTATTTCTCGATACCGGATAAACCCGCATATCCACACTATCTAACAGAGCTCGAAAAAGATCCACGCTTTCTGCACAGGCGCCATATTCGCCGACTTTACAGCGAACCGTTCGCCGAAAAGTGGCGAGTATTGAGAAATAGCAATGGTGAAATTATTGGGGTTGCAAGTTCCTCTGAGATGAAACCGCTGAAAATGGACAATTTTCCCATGGGGCTGAATGCTTTTACAGGAGCAGAGCGGTATTCTGAGTGGGAATTTGTATACATCCCCGGCACTGCTAATTGAGAAAGACACTTTTCAGAATCAGCAAGGCAATTTACTGACATTCAATTGACTTTTGTCAATAAGTCAACATTAACCTCCTTGCATAAGGCTGTAATTGTGAACATTGTCACATTATCACCGTGCGCATTTCCCTATATTTTATGTGCCAACTATCACAAGACTGAATAATCATAATAAAGGGAGTATCCGATGTCAGGGATGATCAGTGCCCAGCCAGCCCAAAGAAAGTTTCTGGGCCTTTTCTTTTATGCATCCCTTTTCATCGCTAGTTTTTTGTTGCTTGAAAACCGTGTCTTGGAAGCGGCCAACACCACGCAAGGCACTTACCGCCTGACTCCCTCTGGCATTGCACTCTCTGCAGGGGAGGGCGACGATCCTGCCACACTCATCGACCGTTCTACGACAACAAGCTTTACCGGCAACGGTGATCTTGAACTCACTATCACGTTGCACGAGCGTCGGGAAATCTCCGCTATTAAACTCTTTGGTCCAGCACCTTACCTGCTTGCCGTCAAGGCTGAGCGAAACGGCGGGTGGGAGACCGTGGACGGGATGAAGAGGCTGGATTTGCGTAACCTGACTGAAGACTGGCACCGGTTTGAAACCGCGATGCCCGTAACAACAAGTCGACTGTTATTAGTATTAAGTGCCCAAAAGGGGAGTAAAGACGCAGGGCTCAAGGAGATCGAATTTTGGGGCAGGGCGCGTGGCACCAACACCAAGAGTGCACGAGAGCTGCTCGCCCTGGTACAGGGGCCATTAGCGCCTGACCAGGGCAAGCTCTA